>Ga0209121_10000301_pt1 | contig 52861 bp, 54 predicted proteins | sample Cruoilmetagenom3_FD_187292 | JGI IMG/M metagenome (GOLD analysis project Ga0209121, IMG submission 187292) | Oil polluted marine microbial communities from Coal Oil Point, Santa Barbara, California, USA - Sample 3 (SPAdes) (version 2) | ecosystem: Environmental > Aquatic > Marine > Oil seeps ... | reverse complement strand
GCGACCTCGAATCGACGTCATCTTATGCCGCGCGATATGATCGAGAACGAGCGCTCCACCGCTATCAACCCATCCGAAGCGGTTGAGGAGAAGGTATCATTGTCGGACCGTTTCGGGTTGTGGCTGGGCTTCCATCCTTGCGATCAGGACGAATATCTCGCCATGATCCGTGGCTACTGCGATGCGCTATCCATCGAAATTTCTGACGAGGACATGCGCGCCGAAGCTATCGAGTGGCAACAAACCCGTGGCAGCCGCTCCGGCCGTGTTGCTTGGCAATATGTGACGGATTTGGCCGGAAGGCGCGGCGTCAAACTGTAGGGTGGGTGAAGCACCCACCACTACACACTTATCGTAAATATGGCGCCGGATCGACACTCTCGGTGCCTTTGCGCACCTCGAAATGCATCGTTGCCGGATCACCGGCAGCAACCACACCGATCACTTGTCCGCGTGAAACCCGGTCACCTTTGGCGACCGTCACTTTATCAACGCGACCGTAGATCGTCAGAACGTCGTTGGCATGACGCACCAGCACAATCGTACCAAGACCACCTGTCGACTGCGAAACCAGCGCGACGGTTCCGGCAGCTGCGACCCGAACATCAGTTCCCGCAGGCGCGGCATAGTCGATGCCATCGTTCTTGTTCCGGCCAGCTTGCGGATTGTACGGCCGTGCAACAGTGCCATCGACCGGTTTCACAAAACCGTTTGCAGCGGGTGCGGGTGTCGGCGTTGCCACAGGTGTCGGGGCAGGCGTTGGTGTAACCACCGGCTTAACAGCTGGTGCGACCGGTGCGGAGGTTGTACGTGAAGTATCCGGCACTGGAATGATTAACTCTTGCCCGACCCGCACTCCTAGATCGGCGCCTAAGCCGTTCCATGATGCCAAGGCTGTTACCGAAACATTGTAGAGTCGAGCGATCGAGTAGGCGCTGTCGCCTGCTTCGACACGATGACGCAAAGGTTCGTCAGGGCGACCAAGCGACGGTTGTGTAACCGTGATCGCGCCACTCGCATTATCGATTGCCGAAATCGCCAGGTCTGGCGTCCAGCCCGACGGGCTGCGCACGAGCGAACCGCCTACATTGCGCGGTAGTGCCAGCACTTCGCCAGCACGTGGTGTGTAACCTATGTTGAGGCCGTTATGGCGGGCTAGCTCGGTAGGTGCCATGCCAATACGTTCGGCCATCGTTGCAACGGTGTCACCGGAACGTGCGACCATCACTTGGTAGGTCTCGTAGGTAATCACGCCGCGCGCATCGGGCAGTGGTCGGTCGATTACCGGCGCAGGGGCGGATCGAAAATTCAGATCCGGCATCCGGACCTCGGGGATATTGACGCTTTCACATGCCGTTAGAAAGCTGGTCGCCAGCAATACACTGGCAATCCGCGTGCGTTTTCCAAAATATTTCATAACAATACCTATGCTCGTTTACCTAATCAGGTTTGCTCTCAATGTTCCGAGTCCTTTGCCACACCTTCGAGTAAAGGTACGAACCGGACTTCTCCCAGCTCGGTATATTCCAAGCCGTCTTTTGTTTTTACCACTTTTATCAGCGCTTGCACAGTGTCCGTCTGCCCGACTGGTAAAACCATTATTCCGCCAGGTTTTAGTTGCGCCAGAAGATTGGCTGGCGGGTCCTCCGCGGCGGCGGTCAGAAGGATTCGATCGAAGGGAGCTTGTTCGGCTAAACCCATGGACCCATCGGCGGTTACAACTGTAATATTCCCCATATCCAGCGCCTGAAAAACTGCCCTTGCAGTTTGGGCTAACGGCCGGTGACGTTCGATCGTGTAGACACGTCGCGCCAGTTTCGACAGGATTGCGGCCTGATAACCCGAGCCCGTTCCGATCTCCAACACCTTGCAACGATTGTTTAATTCCAGCGCCTCGGTCATTTTCCCAACCACTGACGGCTGACTAATTGTCTGGCCGCGGGCGATTGGTAGGGGACGATCCTCGTAAGCCCGCTCTTTAAATATCCCATCCAGAAACGCATCGCGCGGGATGGCTTCCATCGCCGCTAGAACGGCGGGGTCTGATACGCCGTTACTACGGAGCTTCAGGACAAATTGCATACGTTGTTCGGATAGATTCATGTTCTAGAATAGCTCTGCGAGACCGGTAGCAATGTCATGCGCGGTCATGTCTGCCCTTAGCGGCGTGACGGTAATCCAGTTTTCAGATGCCTCACGCGCGTCTGTACCGACTGCTGCGCTATCGTTGCCGGGACTGGCCGTGATCCACAAGTACCGCCGGCCATTCGGCGCGGTATGCGGTTCAACCCCGAAAGCGGAGCTTGGACGATGGCCTTGTACAGTGGCTTTTATGCCTTTTGTCTTCGCGGCTGATACGCCGGGGAAATTAACGTTATAGAAAACGCCGTAAGGCTGATCGTGCCAAGTAGCGCTGTCCAACAACCTGCGGCAAATGCCTGCGCCATGCACGCGCGCGGCTTCGAAAGGGTCGTCTAGCAAAGCGTTGTCACGGCTATAGTATTGCGACATGGCGATGGCTTTGAACCCGTGCAACGTAGCCTCGATTGTGCCGCCTATCGTGCCGGAGTATAACGTATCTTCGGCGACGTTGTGGCCGCGATTGACGCCCGAAAGTATCAAGTCTGGCGGAGTGTCTTTGAGGATTTCGAACAACCCTGCAAGGATGCAATCCGCAGGCGAGCCTTCAACTGCGTATCGACGCTCCCCCAGTTTTTCCAGCCGCATTGGCCGGATGTAGGAGATGCAGTGCGAGACACCGGACTGTTCAAATGCCGGTGCTACAACCCAGACCTCGCCGTCCGGTCCGGCAAGATCAGCGGCAATCGCCTCTATAACGGCCAAGCCGGGGGCGGTAATGCCGTCGTCATTAGTAATAAGAATACGCATGGCTGGACCTTTTTCTTAGTTCGACGCCCTTTTACGGTCAGGAATCTTCGTCGACAAGCGAAACCCGTTTTTGGCTTTCGACCCAGTCAAGAAATGGAACCGCCGCGACATCTAGTGCCGCAAGGTGGGTAGCGTGTTTTTCCAGCAATACTTCGCCGAGCGGTGTTAACGATGTGCCACCTTGCTTGGAGCCGCCGCGTGCAGAAGTGAATAAGGGTTCCTCGAAACATAGTTGCAGTGTTTCAAGCAGGAACCACGCGCGCCGATAGGCCAGACCCATCTCTTTGGCTGCAGCCGATATCGATCCAAGATCCCCGACTAGTCGCAGTAATTCGACCTTGCCCATACCGATGACATTTTCGTCTACGGATACTTTCGAGTGCAGGGCGGGAGGGGTTCCCGGTTCGTAGTGATGTTTGCGCATTTCTTTCCCGATATGTCAAAAAAGTCTTGTCGGTTTTAGTCTCGCCGATATACGTTATGTAAAAACTAGCATAACGGGGATTGTCATGGCGACGTTGAATAAAATACTACTTGGTTTTGTTGCACTTGCAATGTCCGTAATCGGCGTATCTGCCGCTCCGGGGCATATTCTGGTGCAATCGACGACTTCGACGCAAAATTCAGGGCTTTATGATTACCTTTTACCCAAGTTTTCAGCAGAAACCGGCATTGAAGTACGTGTCGTCGCCGTTGGCACAGGTCAGGCCATTCGAAATGCCGCCAATGGCGATGCGGATGTATTGCTCGTACACGCCAAAGCGGCAGAACAGGCGTTTATCGAGGCGGGTAACGGCGTGAAGCGTTTTGATCTGATGTACAATGACTTTGTAATTATCGGGCCCGATACTGATCCAGCTGGGCTTTCCGGCGCGGGAACCCTCGAGGAGGCTTTGAGACTTCTCGCAAAAGGCGCCGCGATTTTTGTTTCGCGCGGCGATGATTCAGGTACTCACAAAAAAGAACGGGCGCTTTGGGCTTCGATTGAACACACTGTTGCACCATCGCAGTGGTACCGCGAAACAGGCTCCGGCATGGGGGCGACTATTCGCGCTGCGATCGAGATGCAGGGATACACATTGACCGACCGCGCCACTTGGATTGCATATGAGGGTAAAAACGATGCGCGAATCCTGTTTGAAGGCGACGCCGACCTTTTCAACCAGTATGGCGTTATCGCGGTAAATCCCGTCAAGTTTCCGCACGTAAACGCAACCGGCGCGCAGGTGTTTATAGCTTGGTTGCTTAGCGAAGAAGGACAACAATCGATCGCGGACTACGAACGCGACGGCCAGCAATTGTTTTTCCCTAACGCCCGATAAAACAGGGGCTCTCCCGCCGCAAATACTTTCCCTGAAGAGGCAAGCATTGCAGGTTGGGTCAAACCTCGGCGATTGTCTTACAAAGTGCGCGTGATTTTACACATGTAGCAGTTGTTTATGGCCGAACGAACGTGGATGTAAGCCACCTTCGTGTCTGCAAATACTGCGTCACAAGCAGCGGTGAAATCATCGGGTGAGACGATTTCACCTGTGCCATAGACAATCCGGTCGTCTGTGCAATACCCCTTGACCAGATACTCTGGAGAGGATTGCAGGATTGGGGGTAGGTCCGACGAAGTCTTGAACTTTTCGCATTTTTTCCCGCAAAGAAAGATCGGCCTGACTTCTGCATACGGCTGATCGTTCTCAAACGGACGATAGGAAAGGATCCGCATTGTTTCACCCGCCGGTGTGTTCGAAAGACAATGCCGGCAGGGCGTTCCTGAACCGCTAGATGTCGTGCGTTCAGCCGAATGCCCGTAGAAGTCGGGGTGGCCTGCTTGTAGGTTACAGACGTCAAGGGTGGGCAGGGCGTGAAATATTACGGGCATTCGGGATCCTTTCGTCAGAACCCGATACTTAAAACCCTATTTTACCACCCACGACCCGTTTCTTGCTGATTACGCCAGAGAACCTTCGGGCGTAATCATGGTGCTCCCGCCCATGTACCCATGCAGCACTGCCGGAATCCCAATCGAGCCATCTTCCTGCTGGTAATTCTCGACAACGGCAATAAGTGTCCTGCCAATCGCCAGACCCGAGCCGTTGAGTGTGTGCAAGAATTCGGGTTTACCTCCGTCGGGGCGATAGCGGGCGTTCATGCGACGCGCCTGAAAATCACCGGCGAGCGAGCAGGACGAAATTTCGCGGTAGGTGTTCTGACCCGGTAGCCAAGCCTCGATATCGAACGTCTGACGCATGCCAAAACCGGTGTCCCCCGTGCAAAGCACCAGTGTACGGTATGGAATTTCCAAAGCTTCGAGAATGCCTTCTGCGCAGCCAACCATTCGATCAAGCTCTGCGCGGCTGTTTTCAGGTTTAGAGACCGACACCATCTCGACTTTCTCGAACTGGTGTTGGCGTAGCATACCGGATGTGTCTCGCCCTGCGGAACCTGCTTCCGAACGGAAGCACTGTGTGTGCGCAACCATCCGGCGGGGCAGGGTGGATTCGTCAACAATTTCGCCGGATACGGTGTTGGTCAGCGGTACTTCGGCCGTCGGGATCAGCCACCAACCGTTTTCTGTGCGATAGCTATCCTCGGCGAATTTTGGCAATTGGCCGGTACCATACATTGCCTCGTCGCGGACGAGCACGGGCACCCACATTTCGGTAAGCCCGTTTTTATCTATATGCGTGTCGAGCATGAACTGCCCAAGCGCCCGATGCAGCCGCACCATGGCGCCGCTCAACACAACAAAGCGCGAACCTGATAGCTTGGCCGCCATCTCGAAATCCAGACCGTCGGCGGCACCAGCAATTTCGTAATGCTCTTTGGGGGTAAAGGCGAAGTTGCGGGGGTTGCCGTGGCGCTTCACCTCGACATTATCGTTTTCGTCTGCACCGTCCGGAGTATCTTCGGCTGGAATATTCGGAATGCCCATTAACAATTCGTTAAGGCGCGCGTCCTCAGCCTTCGCTTCTTCTTCCAGATTTGCGATTTCGGTCTTTTTTTCTGCAACCAGCGCCCGTAACCGCTCGAATTCCGCTTCGTCTCCCGAGGCTTTGGCAGCGCCAACCATCTTCGAGGCAGCGTTGCGTTCGGCCAAGGCTTCTTCGGCGGCACGAATTTTTGTGCGCCGCGACTCGTCGATTGCCAGTATATCGGAAGACATCGCTGAAACGCCGCGCCGGGCCAGACCGGCGTCAAAAGCTTCGGGGTTCTCGCGGATCAATTTGATGTCATGCATTGGCTTGCTCGTTGGTTAGGATTCTCATGGCGGCGTTATGCAACAAACTCACGTCAGGATAAACCCGTTTGATCGTGGGGTGCGTCATAGAACGGTGTAGTGCAACCCTGTTGCGTAGACGTGAACACAATTTCCAAATGCAATTTCTAATGAATAAAAGGATTAGGTCGCCGGTATAAGTCTAAGATTTATCGGGTTTTTTCTGCTTTTTCGATTTCGTTGCGGACACAACAGGAGCCGCTTCTACTTCGGTTTTTTCGTCCTTGCGGCGGGTCGCATCATAGGTTTTGGTCGTAACGTCCCGACACTTGGAGCAGGTATAGGTTTCGAGGACTGAATATTTTTCCTCTACCCATGTTTTAACGATGGTCGACCCGTCTTCTTGTGGTTCGCGCTCTTCTTTATCTTCGGTCGACATAACCGTCTCTACGCGATCAGTGCGCGTTATGCTGAATGCTGCATCGCATTTACTACATCGCGCGGATTTGGAACCTGATGCAAAGGACTTCCGATACATCGATATTGCGACCGCGACACCACTAAGGGCGGCTGCAGCCACTCGGACTCCACTAGTTTGGCTATTCAATATCCAGTAAATGATGCCGACAGTGACAAGCCCGACAACGACGGCCCAGATCGTCGAGCTTTTCTTAATGCTGTCTTTAAGGTCTTGTTGTTCTTGTGACAAACCGGACATTTTAAACTCCCTGCTGAAATATAACTACGACTATATCAGAAAAACATTTGTTGTGGCTACTTGCCCCGCCCACTCATTCGGCGCACCAGTGTGGTTCGTAAATCATGCATCGCCATAAGCAATGGTTGTGCCGATTGCGATATCTGTTTGTCGTTAGCGTTCGCCTGAATCCATTGCGCCATCGAGTTCATTTCGCCAATGAACTGATCCACCCGCGTCGCGTCGCGGGTTTTTTGTTCGGACTTCCGTTCCTGATGCCACGCTTCGATTTCCGCGAGCTCGGACTCGCTTGGAAGCAATTTGCCTTGAGGTTTCACTTCACCGTTCTGTTTGAGTACGGCGATTTGAACCAGATCAAGACGAGCATGGCTCCCCTCGCCAATCCGGTAGACGGCAGCACCGTTATCTTTTCGACGGAAATATAGGGTCGGACGTTCAAGCATCATTTCAACCCTTCGCAAAAACGGGTTATACGGTTGCAGGCTTCGGTCAGTATTTCGTCCGAGGTAGCATAACTTATTCGGAAATTCGGTGACAATCCGAAGGCTGCACCAAACACCACCGCCACCCCTTCGGCTTCCAGCAATTCCGTGGCGAAATCCTCATCGTTTTTAATGACGCTTCCTGACGGAGTAGACCTACCGATCAATCCCTTGATTGAAGGGTAAACGTAAAATGCGCCTTCGGGTGTAGGGCAGGCCATACCGTCAATTTTGTCTAGTAGCTCTACGACCAGATCTCGACGCCGCGCGAAAGCGATACGGCTGGTGGCGATATAGTCCTGAGGTCCGTTAAGCGCCTCAACCGCCGCCCATTGACTGATGGAGCAAGGGTTGGTGGTCGACTGCCCCTGAACCTTTATCATCGCCTTAATCAGGGACTCCGGGCCTGCGGCATAACCGATCCGCCAGCCCGTCATCGCATAGGCCTTCGAGACGCCATTAACAGTAAGGGTGCGATCATAAAGGGCCGGCTCCACCTGTGCAGGTGTGCAGAATTTGAAAGGGGCATAGGCGATATGTTCGTACATATCGTCTGTCATCACCCAGACATGAGGGTGGCGTAATAGAACATCTGTCAGGGTTTTAAGCTCGTCCCACGAATATCCGGCGCCGGTCGGATTGGACGGCGAGTTGAATATCAACCATTTGGTTTTGGGCGTTATCGCCGCCTCGAACTGGTCTGCAGTGATTTTGAAATTAGCCTCGATTTGCGCTTCGATCACAACGGGTTCGCCACCACACAGCCGAACCATGTCGGGGTAACTAACCCAATAGGGGGCAGGGATGATAACCTCATCTTCTGGGTTCAGCGTTGCCAGTAAGGCATTGAAAAGCACTTGCTTTCCGCCCGTCGACACCATGACTTGCGAAGGGGAATACTCTAGTTCATTTTCGCGGCGGAATTTATCACAGATGGCGGCTTTCAGTTCCGGAATGCCATCTGGGGCCGTATATTTGGTCTCTCCTCGGTTGATCGCGTCAATTGCTGCCGCTTTGATGTTGTCCGGAGTATCGAAATCCGGTTCGCCTGCGCCAAGACCGATGACGTCCACTCCCGCAGCTTTTAGTTCGCTTGCTTTGGTCGACACCGCTAATGTTGGCGATGGCTTAACACGTGAAAGGGCATCGGCGATGATGGACATTTTTTAGCTCCGTCAAAATGGTTCGTGAAAGTGATAGGTTGCCTTAAAGCAGGGATCAAGGTTGCACATGCCCTCTTTTGGGTGCAAACGGAGCTAATTAGAGGAGACACCCATGACAGAGACCCCCGAAAACCGCATCAAACGCCTTCAAATGCGTAGCTGGCGACGTGGGACGAAGGAAATGGACATGATCCTCGGGCCGTATTCCGACACGGAAATTGCCGCTCTTTCCGCGGACGCGCTGGAGCAATACGAGGCGCTTTTGGTTGAAAACGATCAGGATTTATATGTTTGGATGTCCCGTCAGGCGACTCCACCGTCTGAACATGCCGAAATTATTAGCGTGATCCGTGATTTCCACAAAATTGCGTAATTTGTGCGACTAATTTTCGATATTTAACCTCTTGTTGCGATTCGCAATGTCAAAACCAATGCAGCGAAAGGTATTGGGAGGCATGATATGAATATGCAAACGGCGGTAAATGGACAGGATGCGCCGGATAATCTGTCGATCTATCTGGACACACTCGGACGGCTGGAACGCCTACACCGATTGTTGCTGGATGTGGTTAAGGACGAATTCGAACGCTTGGGGCTGATCGACATCAACTCCGTGCAAGGGTTATTGTTGTTCAACATCGGGGAACAGGAAGTGACCGCCGGCGAGTTGAAGTCGCGCGGGTATTACCAAGGCTCGAATGTGTCATACAATCTTAAAAAGCTGGTCGAATCCGGCTATATGCATCACGAAAAATGTGCGGTCGACCGGCGCTCTGTGCGGGTGCGCTTAACCGACAAGGGCCGTGATATTCGGGTGGCGTTGTCGGAAATGTTTGCACGTCATTCAGATGGATTACTGGATATTGCGTCGATGGATGAAGTCTCACTGGATGATGTGAATGCACATTTGCGTGTTCTTGAGCGGTATTGGGCCGACCAAATCCGGTTTATTTACTGAGATTTATCCCCCGTATACAAAAAATGACCTTGCTTAAAAGGAAACAATAGAGCATCCCTGCGGCGATTTGTGACGTGAGGAGTTGCGTTAACTCCCCTTATATACGACGATCAACGTGTTTGGAGAGTTGCACATGGATTATAACGCCAGCCTGGATAAAGCCCTACAAGCCTTGCATGACGAGGGGCGATATCGTGTCTTTACGGATATATGCCGTGAAAAGGGTGCGTTTCCGCATGCAGTCTGGACTCGTCTGGATGGTGTGAAGCAGGATATTACGGTCTGGTGTGGCAATGACTATCTAGGCATGGGCCAGAACCCCGTTGTGATCGAGGCGATGGAGCGTGTTTTACAGGTTGCCGGTGCCGGATCCGGCGGAACCCGCAATATTTCGGGCACGACGGTATTTCACAAAGAACTGGAAGACGAGATCGCCGACCTTCACCAGAAAGAAGCGGCCCTGATTTTTACGTCAGCATATATTGCCAACGAATCCACGCTTTCGGTTTTGCCAAAGCTGTTTCCGGATCTGGTGATCTTTTCGGACGAACTAAACCACGCCTCGATGATTGAAGGTGTTCGCCATGGCCGTTGTGAAAAACACATATGGCGCCATAACGATCTGGAACACCTGCGCGAGCTTCTGGAATCAGTCGACAAAGACCGCCCTAAACTGATTGCATTCGAGTCGATTTATTCGATGGATGGCGATTTTGGTCCAATCAAGGAAGTCTGCGACCTTGCGGACGAGTTTAACGCGCTAACCTATATCGATGAGGTGCACGCAGTTGGCATGTACGGTCCACGTGGTGGCGGAGTCGCTGAACGGGACGGTTTGATGGACCGGATCGACATCATTAACGGCACGTTGGCCAAGGCTTATGGCGTGATGGGCGGCTATATCGCGACAACTGCAAAAATGGCTGACGCCGTTCGTTCCTATGCGCCCGGCTTTATCTTTACGACATCGTTGCCGCCGGCCATAGCGGCCGGGGCTGCCGCTTCGGTGCGGTATTTAAAAGAACATCAGGAATTGCGCGACGCGCAGCAAGCGGCTGCCAAGACTTTGAAGCTACGTCTAAAAGCTATGGGTTTGCCAGTGATGGACAACGATAGCCACATTGTACCCGTTCTTGTGTCAGACCCCGTAAAATGCAAACGTTTGTCCGACCAGATGCTCGAAGAATTCGGCGTTTACGTCCAACCGATCAATTTTCCGACGGTTCCAAGGGGAACCGAACGGCTGCGCTTCACCCCTTCACCAGTGCACACCCCCGAGATGATCGACAATCTAGTCACCTCGCTTGATTCGCTTTGGAAGCACTGTCGCCTTAGCCGCGTAAGTTTGGCGGGATAGGCCGAATAAGCGCTTTTCTGCGTAGTTTTCCCGCCGTTGTTTTTTTCCAATATTTTTTTCTGCACAAAGTACAGAAAAGGTGATATAAATTCGCAACTAACGTCATGCGGCTATTGTGATTTCGTGGCGTTGGGATAAATACGCACCGAGGCAACACAAAAACAAGCAGGCTAATGAGCAACTCGCCCTCAGACACAACCCTTGGAGGTTTCGACTCTTTCGAGCGGAAACTCGGCGACGAACTGCGCGGTGAGCGTGCGACGATGGGGAAGTCCCTGTTGGACGTACAGCGTGAATTGCGTGTAAAAGCCGCCTATATTTCAGCCATCGAAAATTGCGATGTTTCAGTGTTCCCGAACGCGAGTTTTGTTGCCGGATACGTACGCTCCTATGCCCGATACCTGGAATTGGATCCTGAAGTTACCTTTCAGCGGTTCTGTGTCGAGGCAAGGTTTCAAAGTGCTGGAGCCGAATTGGGCGGCACGGCCAAGAAGTCTCGCGATGTCGACGTTCGTCCAATCACCGATCCACAAAGTTGGACCCCGAATATGCCCGGTAGGGGCGGAGATTTCCGGCCCGCTGGAACCGCCGGTACAACTCTAGCTGCGGCTGGTCCTGCGCTGGTATTGGCGGCAGTTGTCGGTGTGCTCGGCTATGGGGCATGGTTTGTGATGCAGGATATCCAGCGCGTGGAATTTGCGCCGGTAGAAGACAATCCAATGGTCGCGTTTGAACCGGACAACCTTGGCGCCTCTAGTTTGAGTGGCTCTGACGGGTTTCTGGCCTCGGGGATCGAGTTGGCCGCTGATCCGTCGATTCTTTATTCCCGCCGTGAGCTGGAAATTCCGGTGGTTGAACCGCGCGACGGTCCAATTTTTGCGATTAACCCTGACGCAGGAACCGAAGTCCTACCGCTGGAAGTTGTGGATCAGCCCGACATTGAAGTGGCTGCGGTTGTTGAGGGTTCGCCACGCGTAAGTGAAACGCCTTATGTTCCAAGTGTAAGCATCGTCGCACAACAAGAAGCCTGGGTTCGTGTTTATCAAGAAAACGGCACCATCATCTTTGAAAAAACACTGGCTGCTGGCGAGCAATATTCCCTGCCAAGTGACGCACCAACAGCATACTTGCGTGCAGGTAATGCCACATATGTTTATGTGATGATCGACGACGAGGCCTACGGCCCACTTAGCAACAACTCGGCTGTTGTGCGCGATATCCCATTGCTACCAACGGCGGTTGCAACAAACATGACCGAAGTAGACAGCCCTTCGATTGCCCTGCAAGTTGCGGCTGAAGCGTGGCGCAGCTTGAACACCGCGCGCCTCGATCAATAGAGATATCTATCTCGAAGAGGTGATGACATTCGGGTTATCAGGTCTTAAGTTCCCCTTACCAAGATTGCATAGAGCGGAACCATAAATGTCGCATAACCCAATTCGCCCTTGGCGAGATATCGAACGCCGGAAAAGTCGTGTGATTCATGTCGGTGATGTCGCTGTTGGCGGGGATTCACCTATTTCCGTCCAGACAATGACAAATACTTTGACCTCGGATGCCAAGGCGACGATCGCGCAGATTCAAGCCTGTGCCGACGTCGGTGCAGATATAATCCGGGTTTCCTGCCCTGACGAGGCATCGACGGCGGCGATGCCTGAAATCGTTCGCGCAAGCCCTGTGCCTATCGTTGCTGACATCCATTTTCACTACAAACGGGCAATTGAGGCGGCCGAAGCCGGGGCAGCTTGTTTGCGTATAAACCCCGGCAATATCGGTTCGCCAGAGCGGGTCCGCGAGGTTATCAAAGCAGCAAAGGATCATGGTTGCTCAATTCGCATCGGGGTGAACGCCGGTTCGTTGGAAAAACATCTGCTCGATAAATATGGAGAGCCATGTCCGGACGCGATGATCGAAAGTGGAATGGATCATATCCGGATTTTGCAAGACAATGATTTTCACGAATTCAAGATTTCGTTAAAAGCATCGGACGTGTTTATGACTGCTGCGGCCTATCACGGTTTGGCAGACATGACCGACGCCCCGATTCACCTTGGCATCACAGAGGCGGGCGGATTGGTTTCGGGCACCGTTAAATCCGCCATCGGCCTTGGAAACCTATTGTGGGCTGGTATTGGCGATACGATCCGTGTGTCGCTATCGGCTGATCCGGTCGAAGAAGTTAAGGCTGGATTCGAGATTTTGAAGACTCTGGGGTTGCGGCACAAGGGTGTGAACATTATTTCCTGCCCATCCTGTGCTCGGCAGGGTTTTGACGTCATCAAAGTCGTTTCCGAGCTGGAAAACCGGCTTGCGCATATTCATACACCCGTAAGTCTATCCATAATAGGTTGCGTTGTTAATGGCCCGGGCGAAGCTCTTATGACCGATGTGGGCTTTACTGGTGGCGGTGCAGGCTCGGGCATGGTTTATTTGGCTGGTAAACAGGACCACAAAAGCGATAATGCAGGTATGGTCGATCATATCGTCGAATTGGTCGAAGCCAAGGCGAAACAGATTGAAGCTGAGCAGGAGGCTGCGGATAACGCGGCGATAAACGTATGATCCGAATGGCGATTTTCTTAGTATTTATCAGTTTGGCGACCGCTGGCGGGTTGTTCTATTACGTCAGCACCGTCGAGCATGATACGGCGGTCTGGCATGTTGACCCGTTGACCGAACCGCAAACCGTTAAGCCACATAGTTTCCGTATGGCACCACCTGCATTGACCGAAGAGTTTGTAGACGTCCCGTCGCCCGTATATACGACCAACCCGACGCTGATGGCCAAAGCTTTTGATGACTTCGTTTTGAGCCAACGCAAGACCACAAGGATTGCGGGATCTCCTGAAGAAGGCTGGATGACATATGTCCAGAAGACCCCGAACCTGAACTTGCCGGATTATATTTCCGTCAAATTTATCGACCTCAATGGTGGTAAGTCGACAATAGCAATCTACTCGCGGTCAAGATTTGGCCACGGCGACTTGGGTGTTAACGAGGCACGCGTTCTGGCTTGGGTTGGAACACTCAGCTCATTCGAGCAATAACTGACCGGTATACCTGAAAAAATGATTGCAGCTGATAAACTCGAGCAAATTCGCCAACGTTTTGCTTATATCGAGGCGAAACTTTCGGGTGGAGCCGAGGCAAACGAACTTGCGTCGTTGGGGCGCGAATACGCAGAACTAAAACCTGTGGTCGAGCAAATCGACGCGTATCAAGGGTATCTCGAGGCAAAGACCGAGGCTGAGGGTATGCTCGACGACCCTGAAATGCGGGATCTGGCCGAAGACGAGCTTGCAGATATTCGAGACAAATTGCCAGCTGCGGAACGCGCTATTACCTTGGCGCTTATTCCGAAGGACGATGCGGATCATCGGCCAGCTATTATGGAAATCAGGGCGGGCACAGGCGGCGACGAAGCCGGTTTGTTTGCGGCAGACCTGCTCCGTATGTATCAGCGGTTTTGCGAAGACCGTGGATGGAAATTCGAGATTATCGAAGAGGCGTCCACCGGTATTGGCGGTTACAAAGAAGCTATCATCAACGTCAAAGGCGAAGGTGTTTTCGCGGTATTGAAGTTCGAGTCAGGCGTGCACCGTGTGCAACGTGTTCCCGCGACGGAATCTGGCGGCAGAATCCACACTTCGGCGGCAACCGTTGCCGTTCTGCCCGAGGCCGAGGACGTGGATATTGACATTCCGGCCACCGATATTCGTATTGACACTATGCGTGCTTCGGGTTCGGGCGGTCAGCACGTGAATACAACCGACTCTGCTGTCCGGATTACGCATATTCCAACGGGCATTATAGTTACGTCGTCTGAAAAATCCCAGCACGTCAACCGCGCCAAGGCCATGCAGGTTTTACGAACAAGACTTTACGACCTAGAACGTCAGAAAGTCGACGACGAGCGGGCGGAGGCACGCAAAGGGCAGGTTGGCTCCGGTGATCGTTCGGAACGTATCCGCACATATAATTATCCGCAGGGCAGGGTGACGGACCATCGAATTAACCTGACCCTCTATAAACTGGACCAGATCATGCAGGGCGATCTGGACGAAATGATCGAAGCACTTACCGCTGCCGATCAAGCCGAAAAACTGGCGGAGCTGGATCCATGAGTGTAACAGTTAACGAAGCTTTAACCAGCGCGACCAAATGGTTGGCCGATGCAGGTGTACCAAGTGCCGAAACGGATGCGCGTATTCTGTTGGCCCATGCGATGGACTGCGACCCGACCCGCCTTGTGCTAATGTCTGACGAAGAAGTGCATCCGGACCTTTTTCGGAAGTTCGATAATCTGTTGGCTGCACGCGAAAAATTTCAACCTGTCAGTCAGATTATAGGTGGCCGTGAGTTCTGGGGGCGCTGGTTTACGGTTACCCGAGACGTGCTCGACCCACGACCTGAAACGGAAACGATTGTCGACTTGGCGCTGCAGCAGGGTCCCTTTCAACGCGTTCTGGATCTTGGAACCGGCTCCGGTATTCTTGCCGTTACTTTGGCCGCCGAATGGCCCGATGCACTGGCGATTGCCGTGGATATTAGCGAGGACGCGCTAGCAATTGCTGCCAAGAACGCCTCGGCGCATGGTGTCACCGAACGTATCCAGTTTGAGCTATCGGATTGGTTTGATGCCGTTGGCGGGGTCTTTGATTTGATCGTTTCGAATCCCCCTTACATAGCCGCACATGAAATGGGGGACCTTTCACCAGACGTGCGAAACTGGGAGCCGTTTCTCGCGTTAACTCCCGGTGGAGACGGGCTCGAAGCGTACCGCACAATCGCGTTTATGCTTGGACAATTTCTGGCGGCAGAGGGGCTAGCGTTGTTTGAAATTGGACACACGCAGGGCGATGAAGTTGCCAAGATATTTAAAGATGCCGGTTTCTCCAAAGTATCCATTTCGCAAGATATGGGCGGAAAAGATCGTGTTGTATCTGTTCAAAGGTAGAAAAGAACCTATATGCTAGATGTTAAGCGAGATAGTATCGTTTTTTCGCTTGTTATTAGTTTACCGCAAGGTGTAGTTTAGCGCATCCGCCCGAGATTGAGCCTTGAAGGTTCTCTCGTTGAGAGTGGAGACGTTAACCCGATGTTGGGAATACTACGCAAGAATACCCGCGCTATGGCTGCGCGCCCCCCTTAATCCCACACTTCAGAAATCCGAGAATATGAGAACTTCAAACAAATCCCGTTCTAGAAATAAGAGCAACAATCGTCGTAATCCGAATACGAATACCGCAAATGTGGTAAATCGTGTTTTTGATAGTGCGGGCCCCGAAGGCCGTGTACGAGGAACGCCGCAGCAAATCATCGAGAAGTATAGCGCGATGGCGCATGATGCATTGCTTTCTGATGACCGTGTTGCTGCGGAAAGTTTCCAGCAACATGCCGAGCATTACAGCCGGATTTTGCAAAAAGCGCAGCGTCAAATAGCGGAGCGTCAAGCTGAACAGCAGGCGCAACAAGCGCAACGGCAAAGCCAACAACAACAGCAGCAACAGCAACAACAACAGCAGCAACAAGATACTGCGAAGGCAGAGGCGGCTGATCAGCCAGAAGTTCGTGGAGGGTTCGAAGCGTCGGCCAGCGAACAACCTGATGTTGATGAAAACCTTGTACCAACACCAGAAAACAAGCCGCGGTCACAACGTTCGCGCGCGCCACGACGTAAGCCTGCAAAAGATGCGGCAAAGACAGAAGCTGCGCCTGTTACAGACGACCAACCTCAACCGAACTGATTATTCGGGGAAAAGTACGCGGCTTAGGCGACAGAACTCTTCAATCGAAACCTGTTCCGCCCGTGTGGTTGGGTCTATGTCCGCTGCGCGAATGCGTTCCTCGATATCGCTACCAAGGGATTTCAGGCTGGCGCGCAACATTTTTCGGCGTTGACCGAAAGCCAATGAAACCGTGCGAGACAGGTCCTTAGCGTTGGCCGGAAAGCGCGGTGTCTCCAATCGCTCCAGATGCACGACTGCGGATATGACCTTCGGTGGTGGAGTAAACGCTTGCGGCGGCAATTCAAAAGCAAGTTTTGCTTCGGTGCGCCATTGCGCCAGAATCGACAGGCGCCCATAGGCCTTGCTTCCGGGTTCAGCAACGATCCTTTGTGCTACCTCTTTTTGGAACATTAGCGTCAAGCTTTGCCAGAACGGCGGCCAATCGCTCGGCGTCAACCATCGCACTAAAAGTTCGGTTCCAACATTGTACGGCAAGTTCGCCACTACACGGATAGGGGCATTGAGGTGCTGCATAGGATTGATCTCCAGCGCGTCCCCTTCAAGTACAGTCAGGCGATCTGGGTAAGCAGCACTGATTTCGGCAAGCGCTGGCAGGCATCTTTCGTCGCGCTCGATCGCAACAACTTTACGCGCACCTTCCATCAATAATGCTCGTGTCAATCCGCCTGGTCCTGGGCCGACTTCAAGTACGTCGCATTGGCTAAGATCGCCGGCGCGACGTGCGATTTTTGAGGTTAGATTTAAGTCCAACAGGAAATTCTGGCCTAGGGATTTTCGCGCGCTCAGGCCATGGTTCGCAATGACATCGCGAAGAGGTGGCAATCCGTCGTGTGATAATATCATGAAGTACCCCGATGCCGCGCCATGGACCATGCCGTTCGCAGGGCCTCAATGAGAGACTGCGCGTCAGCGATATTTTTTCCGGCGATATCAAATGCCGTGCCATGGTCTGGCGAAGTGCGCACAAACGGAAGGCCAAGTGTTGTGTTTACACCTGCCGAAAAATTCAGCGTTTTGATCGGAATAAGGGCCTGATCGTGATACATGCACATCGCAAGGTCGTAGTGTTCGCGCGCGGCGGCATGAAACATAGTATCAGCTGACATCGGGCCAATCAGGTTTATGCCTTCGCTCCGAAGCCGTTCTAATAACGGTGAAATTAGCGTTATCTCCTCGCGCCCCATCGCCCCGCCTTCGCCCGCATGCGGGTTGAGGCCAGCCACGGCGATACGGGGATTTGAAATGCCAAGGTCATTAATCAACGCCTTGTGGGTTACGCGGATAGTTTGTTCCAGTAGCTCTTCGGTTAAGGAACTAGCAACCTCTGACAAGGCAATATGGATTGTAACGGGGACCACGCGTAATTCAGGTGCGCTTAGCATCATTACTGGCCGCTCCACATCCGCGAGATCCGCAAGGAATTCGGTGTGCCCCGGAAAAGCAAAACCTGCACCGTCCTGCAGTGCCTTTTTGTGAATCGGATTTGTCGTGAGCGCACAGGCATGACCTTGTTGTACCAGATCAACGGCGCGTGCGATCATAGCGACCACTTCGGTGGCGTTTTCGGGGGTAGGAATGCCGGGTCGAACCTTCGCAGGAAGCGGATGGTCGAGAACTGGGAGCGCCCGCAGTATTACTTCGGTCGCTTGCTCGGGGTGGGCAATAACCTCAACCGGAACGTCGTCAGCCACTGAACGTATAAAGGATGCATCTGCGATCAGAAAGAAAGGCAGTTCCTCGCGCAGTTTGGCCCATGCCTTTAGCGATATCTCGGCCCCTATACCTGCTGGTTCGCCAAGTGTAAGTGCAACCGGTTTCGCGTTCATCGTTTCTCGATAATTGCTGTGCGGCGGAGTTCCAGTAAATAGCCTTCTGCAAGGTTCCCCAGTTTTTCTCCGAATACGCCGTTACGCAACTGGTCTTTTACCGCTGCAGGCAGGTCGGTGGTTCGGTTACAGAGCTGGATCAACAGGACATTGTCGCCGTTGGCGATGACTTCACTTTTTCCTGGCATCAAGCGCGCGAGTGATACCGCGATATCGACAGGAACACTATCCACCGAAACTGGACCAAACAGGCCACTTTGCGGTCCATAGTTCGCCGCAGTTGATGTCGAGACGCTACATTCGTCCAACTTGCGTTGCATGGAGGTCGCCTGCGAAATTGCGTTCGATTGGCCGGAGAAATCCAAAACGGCATAGTCTACCGTGACTTTCTTTTGCAACGGACTAGATAGAACTTTGGAGGCAACGACCTTCAGGATGATAACACCGGTAGACACGATAACCGGTTGTGAAACTTGCCCTGCCCCAAGCCCAAGTACATTTGCAGCAATCGCAGCAGGCAGGCGTTCCGGTGCAAGCCAGCCGATCTGACCGCCGTTTGCTGCGGTGCGGGAGCGGCTAAAACGTGTCACGGCATCTTCAAAGCTGGCGCCGTTATTAAGGTCACGTGCAAGCCGTTCGGCAAAAGCGATTGTTGCTTCTTCGCCACGTTCGGCGAAGGGCAGCGCGATTTCGGCCAACAGAATGGTTTCCTGCGTGACAGCGGCGGCAACATTGATAGCGTTATCAAGTTCTACGCTCGTCGGGTCCGCCGCCTCGCGGAAACGACGCTGCACTAACGAGCGCCAGATGAGTTGGACTTCGAAGTAATCATCGAAGGCTTGCCTTGAGACGCCACGGGCGCGAGCTTTCGCCCAGAGTCCTTCGGCCGTTGTATTTCTTTGAGCGGCAATTGAAGCGATGCCGTTGGCTAAAGCTTCCGAGGATACACCCATTCCAAACGACTCCGCCGCGCGAAGTTTCAACCTGTCTTCAATAAGTTGATCGATTGCAGCCTGCTCGACGCGACCGGAAGCACCGCCCAGCGCCTGAAGCAGTTTCACGCGTTCGGTGATATCGTAGTGGGTAATGATCGAGTCATTAACTGAATAAGCTGCGGAATAGGGATTTGCCGCCTGCGCAACACCTGTCCATGAGGACAGAACCAACATCATTGTTAGTGCCAGTTGAAGGATTTTACCCATTATTAAAACCTCGTACTTAAACTTAATAAACACAACGTGCCGTCGGCCATTTATTCTGCGACGTTCCACCGAATCCCGCAAGCTGAATTGTCAGGTCGATATCTGTCGATGGCGAGACATTATTCGAAGAAGTGAAGCGGCGCGAGAGGGAAAGACCGATTTCTATACATTCGTTGCCATAAGTTACGCCCATGCCGCCAAATACGTCTTCTTTTTCCAACAAATCACGCTGCCATTCAACATCGAGTTCCCAATTGTCGGCGATCCGGTAGGCAGCAGCGATGGTTCCTTCGCTCCGCTCCTCCGATGCCAGTGCGAGCGAGTCAGGCGCAAGATATACCAGTGAACCATCGAGATCCCACTTGTCGAAGGTAAATTCGAACTGCGTATCACTGCGTTTGAAATCGAAGTCATCATCAAACAGAAAACGCCCAATCACTTTGTAATTTGGTGCGAAATCGAAGCTGACCGCGCCAAGGATGCCGGATCTTGACCCGCCAAGCAGGGAATCCGCGTCAAATTGCGGCGAGGGTTCAGATCGAAACACCAGACCACCGGCCACGCCCACAGACCAGCCATCATCGTCAAAAATGGTGTAGTTGGCGCCGATGTTTGTCCGAAATCCTGTTTCCGACGCATCGAGACCCGGAAACCTGTTGAGATCAAATAGGTTTGTTTCATCGAATTCGATCTGAAGGCTATCTTCATTTGGAACGGTATCGTTAATGGAAGGATCGGCCGTATAAAGTAACTGAACAATTGGCTCGAGAACATGCCTTGCTGAGTCTGTCGTTTTTGATAGCGGCCACCGAATGTCCGCGCCGATGGAGGGGTGGATGCTAATTAACAAATCATTGTCGAAATCAACACTATCCCAAACCTTATAAAAGTCAGCATCAAGGCTGGCGAAACCCGATGCGCGCAGGCCCAATGGAAGTTCGAGCGGTACGTGCCAGTCCATCCCGCCGCTTACGCGCAAAACGTCCTGTCCAACGTTGCGCGAAAGTCCGAGAATCCCTAGATCGTAGCCGAATTTGCCGTCGTAGATGGTGTCATTTCGATAGCTTCGATAGGAAACCTCGGGAAAGACAAACGGTATCGTGTTGTCGTCTTCGTCATCCCTCAAACTGGTCATGATGGCGGTCGCAAGCGCGAAGTAGCTGTGATCGCGGTATCTGCTAACGCTAACTTCACTCACCAGACGGTCGGTGTCATCGTAATTGTACTGCCTCAAAAATCCGTCGTCAGACGGTGCCGTCGCGGAGAATGCCAGCGTCATATCGTCAAAAATGTCGAAACTGCCGTCTATTGCAAAAAAACCACGGCCAAAATCACCGGACTCGTCAGCGACGGCAAGGGCAGCAAAGGTATTAAATCCGCCATTCTTGAACCGCTGCCGATACTGGGCATCGACTACCTTTGCACCCGAGAAGGTGAGCGTTGGCGTGAAAGTCGCATCCGCATAATCGCTTATCACCAGAAAGTAAGGAAGCTTTATTGCATCGCCAAAATACTCAGACGAGAGGATGCTGGGTCGCAAGAAACCCGATGCGCGGGTCACCGAGGGGTCTGGTATTCGCATGTAGGGTAGAAAGAAGATGGGTAATCCGAGTACTTCGAAAGTAGCATTTCGGAAATGGATCTGTTTGTTTTCATTGTCGCGTATGACCTGTTGGGCACGGACTTGCCAGACAGGAATAGGACGGGCGGCACATACTTCGCAGGAACTTGCGACGACATTTGTCATCGTGTCAAAACGTCCCTCGGTTCGTTGGAATTCTGTCGAAGCCAGCTGTAGCTGATTTTCGAGTAAAACCTTGGCCCCCTGAATCAATCCTTGTGTCAGGTCGCTCGAAAGTTCGGCGAAGTCCGCGAGGATCACAGATCCACTGGCGTCGGTAAGAATGATTGGACCTTCGGCGGTTATCGCTCCTTTTAGGGAGTCATATCTGATGCTTTTGGCTTTCAGGAAGGCGTCGCCGAAGAATACTTCGACGTTGCCCGTTGCCGTAAGGATTCCGGTGCTCTGGTCAAGGTTAATGGTATCAGCCAGAAAGCTTATCGGACTATCTGTTTGCGCAATGGACGCGGCAGGCAAGAGGCCGAAAGCAATAATCAAGGTCACTGCAACGAACTGTCGCCGCAGTTGATCAAAACCATCGAGATTAAAGTACCGCTTCATAAACCTAGCCATCCTCGAGATGCAGCACAAAGGCCAACGCAAAAAGCGCGGCTGCAGCGGCAGGTGCCCAAGTTGCCAGCACTATCGGAACTTCTTGGGCCTGTCCGAGCGATTCGGCAACATCCTTGACCGCGAATAGAAAGAAACCGGACAATAACGCCATCAAAGCCATGACGCCGGCATTCCCGGAGCGGGCATGCCGCAATGAGAACGTAGCGCCAATTAGCATCATCGCAACCAGAAGTAACGGGATGGAAAGTTGTGACTGCAAAAACACTTGATGCCTTACGGCCGAGAAACCCGACGCTTCTAGCTGGGTAATAAACGCGGGGATACGCCATACCGAAATCGAGTTCGGAGCCGCAAAACTGTTGAGAATTCGTTCGGTTGTCAAATCGGTCGGCAGATTGATTTCGTCGAATCTGCGAACGTCGCTGGTTTCGAAAAGGTTCTTGTCCAGAAATTTCCATTGCGTCGCGTTTATCAGGCGCCATGCACCTGGTTGCAACTCGGCGCGCGACGCCTCGATTCTGCGAACCAGCGTTCCATCGTTGGAAAACTCGTGAAAACGCACACCGTAGAGCAAATCGCCGTTGCTGCTTGAATTTCGCGCCTGAATGACGAAATTGCTGTTTTCGCCAGATTGACGTAGCCACAAGCCATCGCGGGAAACCGACATCTGGTTGCCTGCGTTGCCCGTATACCGCTCGTGTATCTCCGCCGTTTTTCGGATGGTAGCGGCGATGATCGGATTCATAATTCCGACGCCAATAACCCCCAGTAGTATTGAAACGGTGATCGGTGCCATCAACATTTTCAGTGCCGAAACACCTGAGGCGCGAACGATCACCAATTCGGATGAACGAGACAGGCCGAGAAATGTGAACATGCTTCCCAGTAAAACAACCAAAGGGAAAGTTACCGACAGCGACTCGGGGACTGTCACCAGAATGAGTTGGGCGTAAACGATCGCTTCAACCCCGCGTTCAGACAGAAAACGCATTACGTCCGTCGACACCATGAGCACAATTAACGCAGCCAATCCGCCTTGGACGCGCAACAGGTTTACCAAGAATTTTCGGGCGATGTAAAAGTATAAGGTCACGCTATGCCCTCGCCATTGGTCGCCGGAGGGTGCGGTTCAGCCGGTTCTTGGACAGAAGAAACGCAGCAATAATTAAGCATATTAGCGGTGGGGCATAGGACGCCAGAAAGAACTCCGGATTACTAATCACCCAGGTTTTGATCATCAAAGTCAAGCCCATCACAAAAACGCCAATTGCGCCGGTCAGGCCAATACGCCCCCCGAGCCCCGTGCGCCGGTAATTGGCCGACATCAGCATCGCGAAAGCAAAAATTGGCAGAGCCAAACCCAAAACCGGTAGAGCCAGCTTTTGATGGCCCTCGGCCAGATAAGCCGCCGCACTGCGGCCCCCGCCTTCAGCGATAATTTTTTCGGGGTTTAGCAAGTCGGAAATCCCGTATTCCAAAGGCGAACGCCCTCGAACTCCGCTCTCGCCCAACAGCAAGCTTAAATCGAATACAAATTTTTCAAACTCGATGGTGTTTAGCGTTCGGTCGACGAGAGAATATTGCTGCATAACTCCCTGATGCATGACCAGCCGAAGCTCTTCTCCGTCTTGCAGCAAAAGCGCTTGTGTAGCCGAATATGTGACGGGATTGGCAAAGTCGGTTTGATCATGGAGAAAAAGCCCGTCGATTTCGCCGGCTTTGCTGGAATCTTTGATGTAGATGGTTATGCCATCAATCGGGTGCAAAAACTGCTTCTCTTTGAGCAGGGTGCCAATCGCGTCTTGTCTGACCTCGAAAACACGTGCCGCCAGTCGGGTTGCCGATAACGGTTGTAAAATTACAAGTAAAACGGTCATCCCGGCCGTTACGATTAAACCAACCGCAATGGTTGCGCGAATAATTCGGGTAGGGCGCCAGCCTGCCGCCAGAATTACCACCATTTCGGATTCGCCAAATAGCCGGTTAATCGCGAACATCGTTGACACAAAAACCGCTATTGGCAGCACCACGATTAAAACGTTGGGCAAAATCAGGGTGGCAAATTCCAGAAAAATAAATCCTGATTGACCGCTGTCGATGATAATTTCCATCAACGGCAGCGTCTGTGCCAGCCATATGATACCGGCAAGCGCCAGTGCAAAAAAACCGAACGGCCCAAGTTGTTGAAAAAACAAATATCTATCTAGCCGGTTCACGAGTCGTTTTACCCTTAATGTTTGGCACAGTTTACCCATTCCCGCCTATTTCGTCACCCCCAACTGGTCAACCCGCAGATATCGCGATAGGACTGTAGACAGCAAGATTCTGCCAGCTTTTGAGGAGAGCATAATGACCACCCCGATCAGTATTAATTTCGTAGCTCCGGATATCGATGCGATAAGCGCCCTAAAGGGTAAAGTTGCAGTTCTGGTGAGCCCGGATGGTAAAATCGACACTCTGGCGCGGCGCGTGAATCGTTTGTCTAAGGGCGCGATTGCCCGCTTCTCTGAGAGCGACGAGTTCACTAAACTGGAAGGCGGAACCGGCGTTATGCTTTCCTATCCTGCGGGTATGGAAGCTGACGGTGTATTTATTGTGAAGCTTTCGAAACGACCAACGGTTACCGAGGCACGCAAGGCAGGTGCTGCGATGGCCGTCGCCAAGGGCGCAGGTGCGCTAACTGTTTTGGTGGCAGGGAATCCAAAAGCTGCGGATATTTCCTACGGTTTAGCGTTACGCGCTTATACATTTGATGCTCATAAAACTGCGGAGACTGCTGAAATTCGGGGGGCGTCCATGATGGTGAACCACCCAGAAGAAGTCGCAGCGGCAGCTGGGCCTATGGCGGCGCTGACCGAAGGGGTGTTCTTTACCCGTGATTTGGTTAACGAACCTTCCAACGTTCTGACCACCGAAGACTTCGCAGCTCGTCTCGCGGCGATGCAGGAACTCGGGCTTGATGTTGAAATTATCGAAGAGGCTGAACTGGCAAAACTTGGCATGCGAACATTACTCGCTGTCGGGCAGGGCTCAACGAGCCCGTCCAAGGTTGTTGTTATGCGCTGGAATGGTGGCGGTGACGAAGCCCCGTTTGCGCTCGTTGGCAAAGGGGTCGTTTTTGATAGCGGTGGTATTTCGATCAAACCGGCGGCTGGTATGGAAGACATGACGATGGACATGGGCGGCGCTGGTGTCGTTTCCGGTGTCATGCGTTCACTGGCCTTGCGCAACGCTAAGGCAAACGTTGTTGGTGTCGTCGGTCTAGTGGAAAATATGCCCGATGGTGACGCGATGCGCCCAGGCGATGTGATCCGCTCGATGAAAGGCGATACCATCGAGGTTAATAACACTGACGCAGAGGGGCGTTTGGTTCTGGCCGATGTGCTCTGGTATACGCAGGAACGCTTTGCCCCAACCGCCATGATCAACTTGGCAACTTTGACAGGGACGATAATTATCGGTCTTGGTCATGAAAATGCCGGCGTGTTTTCGAATAACGATGACCTTTGCGATGATTTCCTGAAGGCTGCGAAAGCGGAAAACGAAGGTGCATGGCGGATGCCGCTATCACCGGCATATGACAAGCTGCTGAAATCACGCGTGGCTGATATGAAAAATTCCTGTGGTCGCCCAGCTGGCTCCAGCACCGCAGGTCAATTTTTGCAACGCTTTGTTAAGCCGGAAACGCCCTGGATCCACCTTGATATCGCTGGTGTAGCGCTCCTTTCGACCGACAGTGATCTCGCCCCGACAGGCGCGACTGGTTGGGGTGTCCGCGCGCTCGACCGCCTGATTAGCGACAAGTTCGAGGACTGATATTGGCAGAAGTTCTCTTCTATCACCTGACCCAAACCCCGTTGGAGCGTACTTTGCCAGAACTTCTGGAGAAGTCGTTGCAGCGGGGTTGGCGCGTGTTGGTAAAAGGGCGCGATGCTAGTCAATTGGAATTTCTCGACAATGCACTGTGGACCTACCGCGCAGATTCATTTCTACCGCATGGCACTGCAAGGGACAGCGCCAAAGATCAACCCATATATCTGACTGTTGGTGACGACGAACCCAACGAAGCCGATATTCTTATGTTGGTGGACGGGGCGGAGTATCCGTTTGAAAACATGGCGACCTTTGACCGCGTCTGTGTGCTTTTCGATGGCAATGACGCTGATGCCCTCGCTGCTGCGCGCGAGGGCTGGAAAAGCACTACTGCTGCTAAGTTGCCTGCCAAATACTGGGCGCAAGATGACGGCCGCTGGGTTCAAAAAGCCGAAAACACGCCTGACTAAAGGCCGAACAGACCGTATGCGCGAACGCCGTCCAGCACGAATTGCACGGATAGTGCGGCCAGGAACATGCCCATCAGGCGGGTCACCAAATTGATGCCGGTGTGGCCCAGAACACGTTCCAGTACACCGCTGGTCATGAACATCAAGAAGACAATAAGCAATACCGATAGCATTACGACGTGCACTAGAACTTGACTACCCACGTCGCCGGAATATTGCCCGGTCAACAGGATCATCGACGTCATAGCACCCGGACCGCTAATCAAAGGCATCGCGAGCGGGAAAACCGCCGGATCGTTCCCGTCATCGTCTTCAGCAGTTTTTTCTCGACGCGGAGTGCGTTTTTCAAACAGCATTTCGATCGCGGTCAAGAATAGTAAAATGCCGCCGGAGATACGGAAAGCCGGCATGCCGATGCCAATTTTTGTTAACATGAACTCACCGGCTACACCGAATACGGCCAATATGCCTGCGCCGGTTAGCACTGCCCTAATCGCAATGCTGCGTCGCTGGGCCGATGTTTTTCCGGCGGTCATCGCCACAAACAAAGGTGTCAAACCGATGGGATCGATAATCACAAACAGCGTCACAAACGCGGAGATTGCCAGTTCCAGTTCCATATCAGTCCCTTGCTTCCAGCTTTTCGAGCGCGGACATCCATAATCCCTCGGCCCGCTCCAACCCTTCGGTAACTTCCGCATGTTTCTTTTGCCACATGCTAATTGCAGCCGCTTCACCGTCGTAAAAACCCGGTTCTGCCATCTTCAAATCCAGCTTATCACGCATTTCCTGAAGTTTTGACACACGCTCCTCGCAGGTCGTGACTTCTTCGCGAAGTTTTTCTTTCGATACCTTGGCCGGCCGCTTGCCTTTTTGCTTTTTCTTCTCGGACTTTGTTACGCCGCCGCGCTCCGACAGGAGCATTTTGCGATAAGCGTCCATATCCTCGGTGTACGGCGCTACTTTTCCGTCTTTCACCAGCCACAAGCGATCGGCCACGAGCTCGACCAGTGACTGGTCGTGGCTGACTAAGATTACGGCGCCCGTGTATTCGGTCAACGCTTGTACCAACGCTTCGCGGCTTTGGATATCAAGGTGGTTTGTCGGTTCGTCGAGGATAATAAGATGTGGAGCGTCAATTGTTGCAATCAGCAGCGAAAGTCGTGCCTTTTGCCCACCTGACAGGCGCCCAACCTTGGTTTCAACCACTTCCGCATGTAAGCCGCCGGCCGCCAAACGTGAGCGGATTCTTCCCGGTAGTTCCTTCGGTCGCAGTCGTTGAACGTGCTGGATTGGCGTTTCGTCGAGTTCCAGTTCATCGACTTGATGCTGAGCAAAGAATCCAACCCGAAGTTTGGACGAGGAATACTTGCTGCCTGACATCACTTGCAGGCGATCCGCAATAAGTTTGGCAAAAGTCGATTTGCCTTGCCCGTTCGCGCCTAACAGAGCAATCCGGTCGTCCTGATCGATGCGCAGATCCAGATCACGCAGGATCGGCTTACCGTCGTAACCGACACTGGCATTTTCTAGCCGCACAATTGGCGGGCTTAACTCTTCAGGCTCCGGGAAGTTGAAAGGCGCTACGTGATCGCCAACGATCGGGGCAATGGTTCCCATTTTTTCGAGCGCCTTAATCCGGCTTTGCGCCTGCTTTGCTTTGCTGGCCGAGTAACGGAAGCGATCAACATAGGCCTGCATATGCTCGCGCGCGGCATCCTGCTTTTTCTTTTGCGAGATTATCTGGTCAAGTTTGGCGCGGCGCGTACGCTCGAACGTGTCGTAGTTGCCGGTATATAGGGTCAGCTTTTGCTGATCCAAATGCATGATCGATGTGACCGAGCGGTTCAACAAGGCTTTGTCATGGCTGATAATCAGAACTGTGTGCGGATACCGCGTCAAATAATTTTCGAGCCAGATTGCACCTTCGAGGTCCAGATAGTTAGTCGGCTCGTCGAGCAGCAGGAAATCCGGTTGTGCGAACAAAACCGCAGCCAAAGCCACGCGCATCCGCCAGCCGCCTGAATAATCGGAGCAGGGGCGTTGTTGGGCGTCGCTATCGAATCCAAGACCGTGCAAAATACTGGCAGCACGGGCTTCGGCAGAATGTGCTTCGATATCAGCAAGGCGCAAATAAATGTCGGAAATGCGCGTCGGATCGGTGGCTGTTTCAGCCTCGGCCAGAAGCTCGGTACGTTCGACATCGGCAGCCAGAACCACATCAATCAGTTTTTCTGGGCCGGACGGAACTTCCTGCGATACTCCGCCTATGCGCGTGCCGCGCGGAATTTCAATCTCGCCTTCGTCCAGAACCCACTCGCCGCGGATAAGTCTGAACAGTGTGGTTTTACCAGCACCATTACGCCCCACGATTCCTACCTTATGGCCAGTTGGAATTGTGACGGTGGAGCTGTCAATCAGCTTTCGACCCTCGAGGGTGAACGATATGTTTTTAATGGCTAGCATGAGCGGCTATGTCGCCGTTCTTTGCGCCCAAGTCAATGGGTTAGGATTTAGGGGCTTCACAGGGCTCGGAACCCATGTTAGTTGCGCGCCAGAGACAAACGGGGCCAGTTGGCCCGACTTTTCAAAGGACCAACAACATGGCTATCCAACGCACATTCTCGATCATTAAACCAGATGCAACAAAACGCAACCTGACTGGCGTAATCAACGCCAAGTTCGAAGCTGCCGGCCTACGCGTCGTAGCCCAGAAACGCATCCACCTGTCCAAAGCTCAGGCTGGCGTATTCTACGCTGTCCACGCCGAGCGCCCATTCTACGACGAACTCTGCGAATTCATGGCTTCCGAGCCAATCGTTGTTCAGGTTCTCGAAGGCGAAAACGCAGTTCTGAAGAACCGCGAAGTGATGGGTGCAACCAACCCGGCTGAGGCTGACGAGGGTACAATCCGTAAAGAATTCGCTCTGTCGATTGGCGAAAACTCGGTTCACGGTTCCGACGCTCCTGAAACTGCTGCTGAAGAGATCGCGTATTTCTTCGCCGGTCTGGAAATCGTTGGCTAAGGCTCACGCCTGACACCAAAGTTATCAAGGATCGCCTCGATATCGGGGCGGTCCTTTTTCTTTGTACCCGCAACTAGCCGGTCAAACCTCACACGAAGCGCTTCTTTTTCCACGCCTTGGCAATTGTTCCATGGGCGATCCTGCAATCCCATTACCAACGCGTAGAAACCGATAAAATGTGGGCGTACGCCTGCTTCAAGAACGCGCCGATACGCTTCGTCCGCCCCGATCTCTCTAAGTTGTTCTGCCGAGGTGATCCCCGCGCGCGCAAACATTGCCTCCGTCGCAGGACCGAGATTCCGAATCGTTGAGACCGATTCCGTCAAAAACCCGCACGTTCAATGGCGGCATCAAACACCTTCAGCGCATTTTGCCATTCTTCCCCATCGGGATACCGAAACAAAGGCTTAACCATTTGCGCCGAAAAATCCTCGCTCGCCTCACGCGGAAGCAATGACGGTAAATTGTCGATAGCTGTGAGCTCTAGTTCCTCGCGGATTCCGTTTTTACCCAAGTTGAAGAAAGGCCGCTCCCAAGCAGAGGGTTCATCGTAAATTGGCAAAGGATTAAAATTGCTAAAAGGATCACAGGAAACATCCGCAATCATTTGAATAAAATTTTGCGGGTTACCGATGTCGTCCGACGCCAACAACCTCAACCCGGGTCCGGTCATCAGTACACAATTGACAAGTAAGTCATGCGCCATAAGCGCTACACGATCAAGATTGCGAGTCTCCTCGATATCCCACTCGGTCACTTCAAACCCCGCCAGCTTCAAAGCTTCGGTTGCCCCTTTGCCAGAACGCCCCTTCGCGCCAATCACGATTGCGCTGCGCGGCTTGATACAATCGGCCGATAGCCCAAGCAAAATATCAACCACCGCATCACGCGATTCAAAACTGCTAACGCCAGCTTCCGGCCCTTCAACTCCGTTCCATCGCGCCAACAAACGCCACGCAGCCAAGGCCGCGCCCATCCATCCAGCCCAATATCCGAACGCCGCAACTCGGCCTTCTTCTTTGCTTAAATACTCAATATCGAAAAGCGTTCCACCACCGCGACGAAAACGGGATAGCTCCTCTTTCCAGCCGGTTTGATCTTTATATATATGTGCGAAATGAATGAAGGGAGCGCAAAGCTCCGAAGGTTCCTCCGGCAATTCTTTCAGTCCCAAAACAGTCGCATCCGAAGCGGTCAACCAACTACCGGCATCTACCAATTCACACCCTGCCGCCGCGTATTCAGCGTCACTGAAAATCCGCTTGTCGCTACGTTCCACCGAAATTTCAAAACCGGCCTCCAGCAAAGTTTTCGCATCATTCGGAGTCACAGGTGTGCGCCGCTCGGTTGCACGGGCTTCGTCTCGCAGGATAAATTTCATAGCGTGTCCTCAGGAAAACAGACTGACTTTAGTTTCGTCACCTACTGCAAACTTACGCAGAACGGCTGGATAAAGTCTATGCTCCAACGGTAACAACCGGACGGCCAGATCGTCGGCGGTGTCTGTGTTCGCCACCGGCATCACCGCCTGACCCAGTATAGGACCGCCATCCAACTCGGACGTGACCTTGTGCACTGTGCATCCGTGCACCGCCATCCCGGCATCAATCGCACGCTGGTGGGTGTGCAGTCCGGTAAACAACGGCAAAATCGAAGGATGAATATTCAACATTTTCCCAGACCACTTTTCAATGAACTCAGGCGTCAGAATACGCATGAAACCGGCAAGGCAAATAATATCGGGGTCGGCTGCCAACAAGGCCGCATGAAGTTCCACCTCGAACGCCTCACGATTGCCCTTAAAAGGACGATGATCGACAATAGCGGTCGGTATGCCCATTTCAGCGGCTTTAGACAGCCCACCTGCTTCGGGGTTGTTGGAAAGGACCAGCACCGGTTCGGCAGGATGATCACCAGTCATATCCTTGGCCAGTGCCACCATATTCGAGCCACCTCCCGAAATCAGAATGGCGACCCGTTTTTTCACGCCAACGTGCCTGCGTAGCGAACGCTACCGCCGCTGGTGACAGAGCCGATGGTAAATACGGTCTCGCCATGCTCTTCTAAGATCGCCGTCAATTCATCGGCGCGATCTTTTGCCACCACGGCGATCATCCCAACGCCACAATTGAATGTTTTCAGCAGTTCGGATTGCTCCATCCCCGCCTGATCCACCAACCATTTTATTACTGGTGGCAAAGGCCATGCAGTCAGATCAATATCCGCACCCAGACCGTCGGGCAAGGCACGCGGCAGGTTCTCGGTCAGGCCACCGCCGGTGATATGGGCCAACGCGTGAAGGCCGCCAGCACGATAAGCCGCCAGACCGGAACGCACATAAAGTTTGGTAGGGGCGAGCAACGCTTCGCCCAAAGTTCCGTCTCCAAACGGGCAGGGCGCATCCCAGCCAAGACCGGAGTTTTCGACTATTTTGCGAACCAGTGAATATCCATTTGAATGAACGCCACTTGAGGCCAAACCCAGCAGGACATCCCCCTCCGTGACACCGGAGGGCAGCATCGCACCGCGCTCCATCGCACCAACGGAGAAACCCGCGAGGTCAAAGTCGCCCTTCGCATACATCCCGGGCATCTCGGCAGTTTCGCCGCCAACCAATGCGGAATTGGAAAGACGGCACCCTTCTGCAATTCCCTCAACCACGGCTGCAGCCTCATTGATATCCAGCTTTCCAGTCGCGAAGTAGTCAAGGAAGAACAGCGGTTCGGCACCTTGGCAAACAAGATCGTTCACACACATGGCCACCAGATCAATGCCGACGGTGGACAGCAGCCCTGTATCAATCGCAATCCGCAGCTTCGTGCCGACCCCGTCTGTTGCGGCAACCAGAATTGGATCGGTGTAGCCTGCAGCTTTCAGGTCGAACATCGCGCCAAAACCGCCAAGGCCATCCATAACACCGGCGCGCTTGGTACTTGCGGCGGCGGGCTTGATCCGGTCGACAAGCGCGTTGCCCGCATCAATATCAACTCCGGCGTCGGCGTAGGTTAGGCCATTGGGACGATCAGACATTAGAGGCTCCTGCACTGCATCAATTTGCGCCTGCTTTACCTTAGGCAAATTCAAAAGGGAAGCCACTTGACCACCCAAAAACATCCGCGTATTGAAGCGCGCAGGCGGGCCTGTAGCTCAGTTGGTTAGAGCAGAGCGCTCATAACGCTTTTGTCGCAGGTTCGAGTCCTGCCGGGCCTACCAAAATTCTTGACGAAGAATCTGAATGCTTACACGTTATGATTGTAACACTTGATTTTGGCTGTATGTTTGATTGATCCATCAACATTTTTCAGGAAAATTTTTAATGAATTAGGATTACGCGAACGCAAACCTGTACATGGCGGCGGGTCATGCCTTTAAAACGAATATTCCGGCTCTGACGTTTGTGGTGGCAATGTCGCTGCTCTTAGAGATCTTGCAACCGATATTAGATGTGAACTTAATTTTGATCTATATCGGGGATGTGGTTTTGAGCGCAGTTTTAGCTTTCGCTATCCACCAAACAATACTTAATGGCAAGATCGGAACTTGGCGTAGCCTGATCGAGAAGGGTGACGAATACTTTAAAACATTTTTGTGGCGCAGCTTTGCTCTCGGCATGATATTTGTTGTTACCATTGCGAACGGGCTTTTGCTGTCATTTCTTGTTTCGCGACTTTTTGTAGAAGATATTTTTACCAGTCAGGAAAAAGCTGCACTGTTCACCGGGCTTTACTACATTGCTATTTTCATTATTATTTTGCCACTGAATGGCGCAATTTTTGCTTTATATGAACGACGCTACCAGCTGCGGTGGCAAATGCCGACACATCCTTTCCCGCAGCATACCGACGTGGAAAAAGATTTTTCTGGTTCACCATTGGCAGGCTAATTGTCGGTCCGACCTTATTCACTCTGATCGCTATTCTCTTTGCGGTTGATTTGGCTAATCTTGATGCCCCGATTGATGTTTATTCGATAAATGGAAGTGTCAGTATTACCGGAGTCACGGTAACAATCGTACTTACCGCTGTCGGGAAATTTTCGGTCGCTTTGACTTCAACTGTGCTATGCAAAACCTACCTGAAGAGTATTGAGGAAGCGGAGTTGGTTTCCTAATCCAACGCTGAAATCATTACACGGCGGTCGAAGCTGACGCTTTTGATCAGGGCGAACGCCGGTTGGCCGGTTTTCAGGCCAAGTTCACTTACGGCTTGGCGTGTAATTCTGGCGCGCAGGCTTTGGTTGCCTACTTTCAGGATCACTTCGGCGAAGGCGGCTTTGGGTTCCGGTTTGATTTCGGAAATGGTGCCGGCGATGGCGTTACGGATACTGATACCTTCGGGGTAGCGGGTGCCGATAGCGACGTCGCGGGCACGGATACGCAAGCGAATGCGATCGCCGATGTCTAGCGAGGTTACCATCGGCATACGCAGGGTTTCGCCTTCAAAATCCAGACTTGTGATCTGGAATTCGTGGTTCTGTCCGGTGACCATGACCTCTAGAAATGTACCCGCCTCGAACCGGCCGGTGAAGTCGTGCATTTCCTCGGTGTCAAAAATCTCGGGGATGGGGCCGCGGGTGCTGACGTGGCCGATCGGTGAAAGCAAAATAACCTCGTCCGCGAGGCGGGCAACTTCGTCAATCGCATGGCTGACGAAAATCGCGGGCAGGTCGAATTGCGAGGGAACCTTCTCAAGGAACGGCAACAACTCTGCTTTGCGGCGGATATCGAGGGCCGACATCGGTTCGTCCAGCAAAAGCAACTTGGGCTGGGTTAATAGCGTCCGCCCAAGTGCCACACGTTGTTTTTCGCCCCCCGAAAGCGTCAATGGCCGTTTGTCCAGCAGCGCCGACAGGTCGAGCGCCGATATAACCTGATCTAGCGTTATCGGATTATCGACGGCAGGGCTTCGTTTGTTTGCATAGGTTAGGTTTCCGGCAACCGTTAGGTGCGGGAACAACCGGTCGTCCTGAAACACCATACCGACTGGTCGCTTGTGCGGCGGCAGGAATATGCCTTTTACCGTGCTCGCCCAAACATCTCCATTGTACGTAACTTCGACATCGCCGCCTTTTTCGAGGCCAGCGATCACCCGCAGCAGGGTGCTTTTACCACTTCCGCTTGGGCCGAACAGGGCGGTAATGCCGGATAGGGAAATCACCTCGTCGAACTCGATGTCGTGGCCATCAAAGGAGATGTTGGCGCTAAGCTTCAGGGATTTAGCCGACATGGACAGGTATCCGTCTGTTCAGGGCATAAACCGCCAGCAGCACGATGAACGAAAATGCCAGCAACCCGCCGGCAAGCTGATGCGCTTCGGTGTATCTAAGCGTTTCCACATGTTCGTAGATGGCGATGGAGATCACTTTGGTTTTCCCCGGGATGTTGCCGCCAACCATCAGAACGACGCCAAACTCACCGATGGTGTGGGCGAAGCTTAAAACTGTTGCTGTCAGAAATCCGCGACCGGCGAGCGGGGCGGCAACCGTGAAAAACGCATCTAGAGGCGAAGCGCGCAGGGTCGCGGCGGCCTCTAGCGGGGCGCGACCGATGGCTTGGAAGGCGGATTGCAAGGGCTGAACCATGAAGGGCAGGGAGTAGAACATCGATGCGATGACCAGACCTGTGAACGAAAATGTCAGTGTTTCGCCAGTGGTTTCAACCCAGAAACGTCCGATCGGGGATGTCGGGCTTAGCAGAATGAGAAAGTAAAACCCGATAACCGTAGGTGGCAGCACGATTGGTAAAGCCGTTAGGGCTTCGACCACGGGGCGAACCCGTGATTTTGTCGTGGCCAACCACCAAGCCAGAGGAGTTCCGAGTAAAAGCAGGAAGAACGTAGTTGTTCCCGCGAGTTGCATCGTCAGCCAAAGGGGAGAGAGGTCAGCCATTATTCTACCTCGTATCCAAATTCGCGAATGATCGTTTTCACACGTTCACTTTGCAGGAAGTTCAGAAATTCTATCGCCGCGAGATTGTTTTCTGCACGCCTGAGCAAAACTGCGTCCTGATGAACCGGAGCATATAGATCCGGCGGAATACGCCAGTAACTACCGGCATCAAGATTGCGTGGGCTGATAGCGTAGGCCAGCGCAACGATGCCCAGTTCGGCGTTTCCGCTCGTAACAAGGGCGTGTGCTTGACCGATGTTTTCGCCCATGACGATGCGATCCTGCACCAGTTCGAACATTTCCAACCCATGAAGCGCCTTGATGGCTGCGGCACCGTACGGGGCAAGATCGGGGTTTGCGATTGCGAGGTGCCGGAAATCCTGCTGAAGCGCTTCCTTGCCCTCAATACCGATCCGGTTCTCATCCGCGCTCCATAATACCAACAGGCCTGTGGCATAGGTGAAGCGGCTTTTCGGCACAGCGAAACCACTCTCGATCAGAAGTTGCGGCCTGATCTGATCGGCGGCCAATAAGGCATCGAAGGGGGCACCGTTCACCAGTTGCGCGTATAGTTTGCCTGTTGAACCCGTGACGAGTGTTAGCTGGTGTCCGGAGTTCGCTTCAAAGTCGGACTGTAGCGTTTCCATGACCTCTGCAAAGTTGGCGGAAGTTGCAATGATTGCTGTCTCGGCAGAACCGGCATGAGGCGCTAAGCTACATATAAAAAGGCAAATCGCCCGGGTTGTCCAAGATCTGAAGGTCATTACCATCCTTGATAGGTCTATTACGAAATTACGGGATGCCCTTCGCAATCACAAGCACTTAACCGCTGAAGGTCCGCTCCATCTCGCGGCGGAATTTCACCGTGGGATCGTTTTCGTCGATACCGACCGCGTCCCATGTCACCGGCGATCCGGCAGGGATATCCTTGGTAAGTGCAACGCCATGCGCCAGCCCGATCGGCAATGCGCCTATAGCTAGCGAGTCCTTGGCTGGCATGAGTTTGCCCCAGACCGTATAGCCACCCTCGCCATCCAGTATTTCGCCAGCTTTCAGGTCGCATTTCGCGGTCGCCACGACATCGCCGGTAAAGGCAATCGGTGCTCCTGTGGCTTCACCGCGCAACGCAACTGATGCGACGCTGATGCCCAGTTCTAGTCCAATCATGTGGTATGGCCGCCAAAGCGACGAGTAGCGACCGGTTTCATCCGTAATCAGGCCATAGTCCGAAAAGCACCGCTCGACGTAGTCGCTGTCGCCTTCGAAGGTGACGTAGACACCCCAACGCAGGTCTTGCTCTAGATCTTCGCCCGAACGAGAACGACTGGAAACGACCTCGACCATGCCAGCGCTTTCCAAACATCCGCCGTCGCTTGCAGGGATGAGTGTCTTAGCCAATTTTTCTACCTCGCACGGCGGGAAGGCGAGACCGTCGGTTGCAACTTTCAAATCTGTAGCGTTCGCAACGGCTGCCATTTCGATGCCGGACTTGGTGCCATCCAGAAATGAGTTGAACATCTTGGCGTTCAAGCCGCTCTCCGCCGCCCGTTCCGCCGTTAATCCGTAATGCCCCCATACGGTTTCAGGCGTGGAGTTGTGGAATTCGGGCATATACAGCGTGCCTTTGCCTGCCGCGACAACGTTAAACCCGCAGGTTCGTGCCCAATCTACTTGTTCGCAAATTAACGCTGGTTGATCGCCGTAAGCCAGCGAATAGACGATTCCGGCATCCCTTGCTTTTTGGGCTAACAATGGCCCCGCCAAGGCGTCCGCTTCTACGTTGACCATAACAATATGCCGCCTGTGTTCACAGCAAGCCAGTACGTGCCGGATACCTGCAGCGGGGTCGCCGGTTGCGTCGATAATTATATCCATGCCATCTGCCGCGATCAGAGCACCAGCATCCACCGTCAAGTGCGTACCGCCGGACTGCAATGCATCGGCAAAGCTGTGAGTTTGGACTTCGTCCGGCCACCCGGTCGTCCTTAAAGCGTCTTTGGCACGATCTACCGACAAATCGGCGATCCCCATCACTTGTAACCCAGGCGTCCGGCGCGCCTGTGACAAGAACATCGAACCAAACTTTCCGGCACCGATCAGTCCAACGCGGATCGGGCGGTTTTCGGCGGCGCGGGATTTCAGAAGGCTGTAGAGGTTCATGATGGCTCGCTTGCTGTCATTTCAGTTGCAATGAAAGCTAACTCCGAAATGCGCTTTGGGGAACATTAAAGCGTAACCAGAAGACAACTTTTGCGATCAAGATGTCGTTTTGTGGCTAGGAGGGGCGTTCGGGTGCTGTATGTTGTTGAAAGGAACATGCGAGGGAAATTTATGGCTCCGTTGGACGAACGAAAAGGTGTCTGGAAATCGGGCAAGGGCAAGGGTCGTCACACGCCCAAAGGACGACAGCTTGACGAATCCGCGTGGAAAGAGATCGAGCTATTGCTTGGTGCACGTCCACGGCGACGCGATCTGCTGATCGAATATTTGCATCTTGTTCAGGACAAATACGGATGTTTGTCCGCCGCGCATTTGCGCGCTTTGGCCGAAGAAATGTCGCTTTCAATGGCCGAAGTTTACGAGGTTGCCAGTTTTTACGCCCATTTCGATATTGTTAAGGAAGGCGAAAACGCGCCCCCGTCGCTGACAATCCGCGTTTGTGAATCGTTATCCTGCGAGCTGGCAGGGGCTGAGCAGCTACTATCCGATCTTGCCGCAAAATATTCGAGCGGCGAGGTCCGAGTCCTGCGTGCGCCCTGTATGGGGCGTTGCGATACTGCGCCGGTGCTTGAACTAGGTCACAGGCATATCGATAACGCGAATCTCGCGAAAACACTCGCAGCTGTGGAGGCTGGCGAAACCGAACCGGTGATACCTGACTACGTGAACATGGACACCTACGTTGCCAACGGCGGGGGGCTACAATTTCTTGCGCTTTATTCCGGCGAAATTACGCGTGATTTTGTGCAGGAAACGGTGGCAGCTTCGGGTCTTCGCGGGCTGGGTGGCGCAGGGTTTCCGACAGCGCGTAAATGGGAATTCGTGCGCGCCGAAGAGGGGCCGCGGTATCTTGCCGTCAACGCCGACGAGGGGGAGCCCGGTACGTTCAAGGATCGATACTATCTAGAGCGCACTCCGCATTTGATGTTGGAGGGGATGTTGCTGGCGGCCAAAGTCATTGATGCCGAAAAGTGTTACATTTACCTGCGCGACGAATACCCGGCTGCTCGTAAAATATTGCTGGCCGAAATAAGCAAAATGGAAACGGTGGGCGTTGTGCCGACTGGATATATAAACCTGCGTCGTGGGGCCGGTGCCTATATCTGCGGTGAAGAAAGCGCGATGATCGAGTCGATTGAAGGCAAGCGTGGCATCCCGCGCCATCGCCCGCCCTATGTAGCGCAAAACGGAATTTTCGGGCAACCGACACTTGTGCACAACGTTGAGACCTTATGCTGGGTAACTCGCGTAATGCGCGAAGGTCCCGAAGTGCTGAATTCTGTGGAGCACAATGGCCGCAAAGGTTTGCGATCCTATTCGGTTTCCGGTCGTGTTAAGGAACCGGGCGTGAAGATACTGCCTGCGGGTTCTACGATTACTGACATAATTGCTGCAGCGGGCGGAATGCTCGACGGGCATGTATTAAAGGCCTATCAACCGGGCGGTCCGTCGTCGGGCGTGTTGCCGGCCAGTATGAATGACATACCGCTAGATTTCGACACACTCCAACCTTTCGGGACGTTTATCGGTTCCGCGGCGGTCGTGGTATTGTCGGATAAGGACAGCATGCGTGACGCGGCGTTGAACATGTTGCGGTTCTTCGCGGCCGAAAGTTGCGGTCAGTGTACGCCTTGTCGAGTTGGTTGTGAAAAAGCGGTGACATTGATGCAGGCCGGAACATGGGACAAATCGCTGCTGACGGATTTATCCGACACTATGGTTGATGCGTCTATTTGCGGGTTGGGGCAGGCGGCACCTAACCCCATTCTTTCGGTAATGAAATATTTCCCCGACGAAATCTGATCAGACGCCTTGCACTTGATCCATTACCCGCATGAAGTTTCCGCCAAGGAATTTGGCGACGGCTTCATCGGAATAACCGCGTTTGAACAACGCCCCGACGACCAGCGGCATCTTGCGATAGGTTTCGAGTACCGGTTTGTAGTTGGCATCCATGTCCGACCCGAGCGCGACGTGATCTTCGCCCACGACGTTTACCAGTTCATCGATACGGTCGATAAACCCGGCAAGCGTGTCGATGCCGATACCGGCAGGCCAAGCCCCTAAATAGCCGCCGGTTTCAGCAACCGACCGCGCAAGTTCGGCGGAGATAAACCTTGGGCTCTCAAGCGACGGTGAATTGATATGGCTATGTGTAATCACCACCGGCTGTTTCGAAGCCGTCACGATTTGCGCCGCCGTCTTGGCCGAAGCGTGCGAGACGTCAATCACGATGCCAGCATCATTCATACCCGCAACGACTTCGTGCCCGAAATCCGTCAAGCCGCGGTTCAGGCCTTCGCCAGTTGTAATATCTCCAAGAGTGTTGTTGTGGTAATGGATCAGCGTAATCATACGAACACCGTCGTCAAAGACGGTTTGCAGGCGGCTTATGTCTTGTTCCAGAAAATCCGCGCCTTCCATCCCTAGAATGGCGGCTTGATGGCCGTCCGCATGCGCTGAACGGATTTCGGCAGAACTGCGGGCAACCTTTACAATGCCGACGTCTTCCAGATCGTGGAGGTGATCTATCTGGGTCCGATAGCTTTCCCAGGCTTCGCCTTCTTCGAACTCTCGACCGGCCGAAAGACCTTCGCTGTTTTGCTCTAGCAACTGAAAGTCGGCAACACCGTTAAAGACCGCGCCCGTCATGCCACCTTTATGCATATCGGCCACGGTCGTATTCTCGAAAGTCCCCATCAGTCGGTAGATGTTCAGTTTCCAGTTCAGGTATTTGGCATCCCGAACGAATGTTCGCCCCGGATGGGCGTGGGAATCGATTGCCGGATTTGCCTTCAGGAAAGCGACGGCACGCTCCATTTCAGCGTCGGTCAACGTAAAACCGATCGCTGGTGGCGTGGGTTTGAACTTTAAATACCCGCCAACCCCTAGCACGGCTGCGCCCGCTGCCAGTCCACCTATTACCTTGCGTCGTGAAGCCATAGTTTTGTCTCTTGTGTTTATAATTGTGATGGAGCCGCACTTTCTGCTGAAGGCTATCATATTACAAGAATAACTTTTCCGGACCTCTAGGCTTCCATCCGGCGTCTAGCCGTATTAGGTGGGAAGGGTATTTACCACGGAGCAAACATGTCGTTTTTCTCGAAGATGAAAGACCGCCTTACCAAATCCTCGTCGAAGATTGACGAAGGGTTGCAGGCTATCGTTGAAGAAGATGTCGCCGTCGAGGTTGCGGAAGATGCTACGCCAAAGGCGGGGATCGTTGGCCATCTGCTCGGGCGGGAAGAAAAACCGCGTCGGGTGTTGGATGACGCGATGCTGGAAAGCCTTGAGGAATTGCTGATTACTAGCGATATGGGGGTCGAAACAGCCCTGAAAGTCGCTGCAAGTATGGCCGAAGGGCGATTTGGTAAGAAGCTGACCGTAGACGAGATCAAGGAGCTTTTAGCTAACGAAGTTAAAGCGATACTCGAACCGGTCGCACGGCCGATGCCGCTGTATACCAAAAAACCGCAGGTGGTGTTGGTTGTGGGGGTGAACGGATCGGGCAAAACGACGACGATCGGCAAGCTCGCCAGCCAGTTCAAGGCAGCAGGGAAATCCGTAGTGATTGCCGCAGGTGACACGTTTCGCGCAGCGGCAGTTGAGCAACTGCAAGTTTGGGGTGATCGCGCCGGCGTTCCTGTGATGACAGCGCCCGAGGGCTCCGATCCCGCCAGCCTTGCATATGAAGCCATGGTTAAAGCTGAACAGGATGGCGCGGACCTGTTGATGATTGACACCGCGGGCCGTTTGCAAAACCGTTCGGACCTGATGGAGGAGCTGGCGAAGATTGTTCGCGTTATCCGCAAGAAAGATCCGGATGCGCCCCATAACACATTGCTGGTGCTAGACGCGACAACGGGCCAGAACGCGCTGTCTCAAGTTAAGGTGTTCACCGAGATCGCGGATGTGAGTGGTCTGGTTATGACCAAGCTCGACGGAACGGCCAAAGGTGGTGTGCTCGTCGCATTGGCCGATACCTATGGTCTGCCGATTCACGCGATCGGGGTGGGCGAAAGCATCGAGGACTTGCAAGCCTTCGACCCTGACGAATTCGCACATGCCCTGACCGGAGCCGCCCTGTGACCGAATTCATCCTCTCTGTTGAGGGGACGGAATACGGTAAATGGCTGGCTATGGTACTGGCGCTGACCTCGGCGGTCGCGCATTCGGTGTTCGGTGCCCTCCAGAAAGGTCGCTATGATCCTTGGCTGATGCGAGGCGCGATTGATATCTTCTACTTCCTGATAGCTCTGCCTATCGCGCTCTTTGTGTTCCCGCTTCCTGAAGGCGAGGTATGGATCATCTTGGTGGGCGTCTGGATCATCCATGTCGCCTACAAATACTTCATGGCAATGGCCTACACACGCGGGGCCTATACGGTGGTATATCCCGTCGTCCGCGGGACAGGACCGTTGGTTACTGTAATCGCCGCAGGGTTTGTGTTTGGCGAGGTGTTCACTCCAATACAGTGGGGCGGTGTAATTTTGCTTTCGGGCGGGATCTTTGCGTTGGCAGGATGGAACCTGCACAAAACCAAATTCGGGCGCCACGTTTTGGTATCCGCGTTGGGCTTTGCCTTTCTGACCGGTATCATCGTCGCCGTTTACACAACGTTCGATGCCTTCGGAATGCGCTCCACACCTGATCCATTTACATTTTTGTTCTGGTTCTTTGTCGTCGATGGTTGGACCTTCCCGATTATCGCCTACATACGATGGCAAAGGATGGAGGACCGGCCGGACCCTGCGCCACTCCTACGCAAGGGCTTTATCGGCGCGCTGATCGCTTTCATCAGCTTTGGCGCTGTAATGCTAGCGACGCGACTGGACAAAGTAGGTGAGGCTGCCGTGTTGCGCGAGACATCTACTGTCTTTGCAGCACTAATAGGATGGCTGTTCCTTAAAGAAACTGTCGGGCCAGTGCGCGCCGGTTTGATGGCAATTATTGCCGCCGGTGCTGTAGTGGTGGAATTCGGCGGATAGAAAGGCTAAGAGGCGTTATGGAAAAGAAAAAGATACACCCGTTATTGAAACTCGCGCTGGAAATAGGACCGATCATGGTCTTCTTTTTGGCATATAAGTTCGCTGCAACCCCTGACGGGGCGACGGCCGAAGAACGCCAGTTATCGCAACTATTGTTTGCGACCGGCGTGTTCATCCCGACGATCCTGATTTCGCTGGTAATTAGTTGGGTAATGACACGAAGCCTTCCGAAAATGGCGGTGATCACGGCAGTTGTCGTGGTGGTGATGGGCGGGCTTACGCTTTGGTTGCGTGATGATACGTTTATTAAAATGAAACCCAGTATCCTATATACGCTATTCGCCGCGATCCTCGGGTTTGGTTTAATGCGCGGGCAGAGTTACCTTCAGTATGTGATGGAGGACTCCATGCCGCTAAAACCCGAAGGCTGGACGATTTTCACCAAACGCTTTGCACTGTTCTTTTTCGGGCTCGCGATTGCCAACGAGGTGGTCTGGCGCGGATTTGGAACGGATACATGGGTCAACTTCAAAACCTTCGCGCTTCCGGTGGCGACCTTTGTGTTCATTTTCAGCCAGATGGGTGTTTTCACAAAATACGCCATCGAAGAAGACGAAACCTAAAGCGGGCGGAGCTTTTCAATGGCGGCGATCATGGTGTGCGGCAGGGTTAAGTCCGAGCGATCCGGGGCGCCGTCAATCGCTGCTTCGACGTCCTTCTTGAGGATGCCGATGGTGTTTTCCGGATCAAATCCGTCGCGCGCGAATTCGATTGTATCAAAGTTACTACCAAACCAGGTTTGCCCCGAACTCGTGTGCATAAGTGCCAACAACTTATCTTGATCGATCTCTAACGCTTCCGCCCAATCGAGTGCCAAGCGGGTCATCACGGTTGAACTCGCCGCGAGTAAGTTGTTCAGAACCTTAGCAGCCATTCCGGTACCAAAATCCCCCATCCGATGAAAATGCGTCCCCATTGCGTCGAGATACGGTTGAACAACGGCGATATTCTCATCTGAACCACCGAGCATGAACGACAGACGCTTCTCTTTCGCAGCGATGGCGGCACCCGACATCGGTGCGTCAATCAACGCGATGTGCTTTGGAACTCGCGCGCGCAACGATTGAACATATTTCGGTGATAAGGTCGAACAGATCACGATATGGGTCAAATCTGGAGCCATTGCGATCAGTGCCTGCATATCAAAAAGCACATCGTCGGTCTGCATGTGGTCCCTAACAACCGTAAACAGAACTTCGAGTTTGTCGGCAAATTCGGATACATCATCAGTCATAAGGCGTTGAAATTCGCCGTAGGAACTTGCAGGGCGTACGTCGAACCCTCGGACGGGAAAACCGGCCTCTTGCAAGGCAACCGCCATGGGTAGGCCCATGCGTCCACATCCGGCCACTCCGACGTTTGTCATGATTAATCCTTGAAGTTCGGTGTGCGTTTCTCGAAATTCGCGAGAACGGCTTCTCTTTGGTTCGGCTTTCCAAGCACTGCTTTTTGCGCAATGGATTCAGCCGTTAGGGTTTCCGCAGGGTCGGCATTCCAGGTCTCTGAAATCAGTCGTTTCGCTGCACGGATACTTTCCGGATTCCGCATTGCAATCGCCTCGGCCAACTCAAAGGCGCGGGCAACGGGGTCGTCCGACAACTCGCTGACGAAGCCCCAATCGAGCGCCTGTTGTGCCGTAAAAACCTCGGCCGTGTAGGTTAGCCGCCGGATTACATCTTGTCGCGCAACTTGTGGCATGAGGACCATTCCGCCCATATCGGGCACTAGTCCCCATTTTGCCTCCATTACCGAAAAACGGGTATCAGGCGCGGCCACGCGAATATCGGCGCCGAGCATAATCTGGAAACCACCACCAAAAGCTACACCGTGCAATGCGGTGATGACCGGCATCGGCAGGTCGCGCCAACCAACTGATACCTGTTGAAACAGATTGGCGTCACCGTGCGTTCTCGTCATGAAATCGAGACTTTCGGGGTTCTGCAGCATTGCCGCAAAGCTAAAGAAGTCGAGCCCGGCGCAAAACGCTTCCCCGTCTCCTGACAAAACAACCACCCGCGTTTCGCGGGCTTCCTTCAACTGTTCGATGACTTCCGCAATAGCATCCAACATCGCCTGATCAAGCGCGTTCCGTTTTTCGGCACGGCTCAAGACCACATGCGCAATCGGACCGTTATGGGAGAGCTTTACCCGCTCAGTCGTCGACAAAAAGGTTCTCCCAAGCACGGTCGATCAGGTTTGTATCCATATGCCGCTCCATGCCCTCGTAATCACAAATCGACAAACTCTGGTCGATTAGGAAGGGCGCCTGATACGAAGCAAATTGGTTGTCCACGGCAGGATATTTTGTGTTCAGCAGATACTTCAAAACATTCTCGTCGGGCCGGAGCTTATAATGACGACAAGTTTTCACGAAGATTTTGATGAAATCGTCACGGCTTGGATTGTCGACTTTAATTTTGTAATAAATCCGGCGCAACGCAGCACCATCGAACATTACCGACGGGGTCATGTTGGTAGAGAAAATAACCAAAGTATCAAATGGCACCATAAACTTCTGACCCGATTGCAGCGTCAAAATATCAAAGTGCTGCTCCATCGGAACGATCCAGCGGTTGATCAGGGCTTGCGGCGATTCCTGCTGACGGCCAAGGTCGTCCACAATAAATACGCCGCCCGTGGCTTTTAGCTGCAAGGGCGCTTGATAGGTGCGTGAAACCGGATTGTAGTTAAGATCCAGCATCGAGAGCGTCAACTCACCACCAGTCATAACCGAGGGTCGGCGACAAAGCACAAAGCGCTGGTCAAAGGTTGGCCCTAGCCGACGCAAGGCGCTTTCATCGAAATCTTCGGTTTTCGCCAGCGTGTGCACGATTGGGTCGTATAGCGAGATTACCTGACCGGAGTATTCCAAGAAGCGCGGCAGGAAAATATTGTCTCCCAGTGAATCACGAATTCCGTTCGAGATCGAGGATTTACCGTTACCCGGAGGACCATATAGTAAAATCGACTTGCCCGAGTTCACGGCTGGCCCAAGTTGGTCCAACATGCCTTCCGGCATGACCAAATGCGATAACGAAGATTCGAGGTCTTCGCGTTTGATGTTTACGTCTTTAATGCTCTGTCTGGCGGTCTGCTTCCAGAAGTCGGCTAGCGGAACGGGGAGTGCTCCATAATACTCCGACTGATTCAACGCATCGAGGGCGCGGGATTTACCGGATTCGGTTAGTTGATAACGCAATGCAGATGTCGTCGATGCACCCCGCGCACCCAGCGTTTCGATCAGGCCTTTAGAGCGGGCGTCATCTATCAGTTCCTGCACAATAGGAACTGAAGTGCAAAGCGCCTCGGCGATATGCACAATTTCGTTTAGATTTCGACGGAATATCGTTTTTAAAAGGATGTCACCCATTAAGGTTAATTCCAGCCCGATATCTGCAAGGCTGCTCGGAACGCGAGGTTTGAAACTTTCGTGTGCGGATCCATCCATGATCGGTTTGCCCTCTTAACCTGAAAAAGTGATGTGTGGCTTCAATTTAACTTGCATTATGGTATTTACGCAATGCAGAGATGCATTATTCGTATAAATATATTATTGTGGAAATTGGGCGAAGCTAATGAAATCAAACATATTTTACTTGGGTTGGCTTGTTTTCGCAATTTTGCTTCAGGCTTCGTTAATGTGGCTGGCGGGCGATGTTTACATCACCGGGCACGAGAGTGACGTACTTCACTCTCTTCAGGGTGCTATTCTTCTGTTGGAATCAGAGCTCCCGCATCTTGATTTCGCGACACCTTTGGGTGTTCTGACTTTCGCTCCAATCGCTGTATTACTAGGGCTTGGATTTGGGTACGGGGCTGCGATGGCCTACTCGGGTGTCCTTCTTGCCGTATTGTTTTTGCCAGCTTTGTATTGGGTCGGTGTTACGAGACTGTCCGCATCGGTCAGGCTGGTGTGGAGTGCGGTTATTATACTGTTGTTTACCGCAAGCGTTTTTGGCTCAACTGACACTTTTAACTCGTTTTCGATGCACTATAATCGGTGGTCTTGGGCGATCGCGTTTATTTTGCTTACGGCCGTAACGTTCCCCAATTTAAAAAGTGATCGCGAACTTCTCGACGGAACTATTGTCGGCATTTGCCTATCGTTTCTTGCACTGACTAAAATCACCTATTTTGTCGCGTTGGCACCGGTTATTTTGATCGCGCTTGTGGCTCGGCGACAATGGCGCACCATCGGAACATCGGCTTTGGTCGGGTTAGTTGCAATTCTCGTGGTTACAATCTGGGCTGGCGGCACTTCCTACTGGTTTGCTTTGGTCGAGGACCTAAACATGGCGACTTCAGCCGGGTTCACTATTCGCGCCGGTGGTTGGGCGCAATTTGTATCCCGGCCTGACATAACTTTTGCACTAATAGCGATGCTTGTTGGTGCCGTTCTGTTATCCCGCGCTGGCGAAACGATTAGCAGCGTCGTTGCGTTGGCGCTCACACCGGCGTTCCTATTTATCACGTATTACAACTGGGGTTTCGAACCTAAGTTCCTGTTGTTTTTGGCGCTGATGATGTGGGTGTCAAAAGGCAATTCCCACACGGTCTCAATCGGTTATTCTATGGTGATGATCGGTTTTCTTGGCCCTGTTTTTATCAATCTCGCGATCAGCAACTTGCGCCCGGTTGCCTTTCAAAGAGATAACTTTCATTCTGTTTTCCAAGAAGAAACGAATGGGGCGTTGTTGTTCAATCGTGATCGCTCGTATATCAGATCCGTTACCGTTTCGGAGCAAGAGAATATAGACGTAATCGAGTTTCGCAATAGTAAGATGGTAGAGCTGAATGATTGTGCCATTGTTTCTGGAAGCTGGGGACAGTCAGAAGCGATCATGGAAAGCCTCACTGACCTTGATCTGAACGATGGAAGTCAACTCCTTGTCGCTGATGCATTCAGTGACTACTGGATGTTCGGGAATTATGGCCGTCTCGAAAACGGCGCGATTTGGCAATACGGTGGAGCGCAAGGGTTTGAAAACGCAAAAATTGTGGTTGTCCCTGACTGTGCCGCGAAAACCCATGTTCGCAAGGCGATACTAACTAACCTTGCGGACGCCGGATATGGTTTGGATCTAATTGAAAGAACGGATGTTGCCGAAATTTATAGAGTTATTAGATAATCTCGGCCACAGACATCAGGTAGTAAATCAACGCCGCGCTCATACCTAATCCCAGAGGGAAGTTCTTTTTGCTCGTGCGACGCTCGATTGCCCAGGATTCCCACTTGTCGGTTATCGGGTTCAAGAAACCCATTTTTCCTACCATGCGGTGAAGGAAAACGCCGAGTAGCGCAAACATCGACAGTGTGAAAAGGAACATCGCGATGTGAGAGTGATCGATAAACATAGCCATAACCGCTGCGAATTTAGCGTCGCCGCCACCGATTCTGCCGATAGCAAACAGGCCGAAACCCAGCACCAGAACTATCAGTCCGCCCAGAATGCGCCACAGGAGGACTTCGAAGGGTAGCAGTATCGCGCCGGTGATTAGAAAGGCAGCCCCCATTAATAGCACTGTGATATTGCGAATTTTCATATACCGCAAATCGCTCCAGGTCGTCCAAAGAGCGAAGGGAAGGGCGACCGCGAGAAAGATATAGTTGGTCATCTCGATACTCATAGTGACGCCAGCAAGGCTACGGCAGGTTCGAAATGTTGCGGGTGGGTATCGATAGCGTTGGCGAGCAAACCGCGTGCAACATCGATGTCGCCATTCTGGATTGCCTCACGGGCCAAATTGTACATCAGTATTGCCCGTTCTTTGTCCGTCATCGGGATGATCGGAAGCGAATATATTCGTTGTTTCCCGAGTGTGATTACGAGGTTGTTTTTTGCAGTAAACATTTTGGGATCAGCTGAAATTGCCTGTTTAAACAGCTTTTCGGCATCGTCGAACTGTCCGCGATCCGCTTTCGAAATACCCCAGTTGTTCAAAACCTGCGCCGGACGTGTGGTTAGCCCGCGCGCGATGTCATAAAAATTATCGGCCTTTGCCCAGTCTTTATTGTGGTCCGCCATCAACGCTTCGAGGAAATATCTATCGAAAGTTTCTACGGTCGGCGGAATAGCGTTTAACTGCTTTTCGGCCTCTTCCCACGCACCATTGCGTATCAAGGCATCCGCATAGGCGAGACGGTCGTCGTTGTCGGCATTACCTTCATCGATCAGTTGTTCGTAAACCAGCGCCGCTTCGGCGTATTGGTTGTTGTTCACCAATGCGGTCGCGAGGTTTTTCTTCAGATCTACACGGTCTGGTTCAGCCGCTAGCGATTCACTGAAAAACTTCACGGCCTCGGCAGGATCCGCGAGATTGAGCATAATGTCATTTAATCCGGTTGAATCGATCGCATTGATCGGACCGAGATCGGCATTTTTTTCAGCATCCGTCATCTCTGCACAACCGGACAGGACGAAACCTGCCGTGATACCTGCTGTGAGTGTGCGTATTAATGAAAGGCTCATCTGCTCGCCCCCTTTTTTTAGTTTCCTAACAGAAGATAGCTTCCGTTTCCGTATCGGACTAGTGAGAAATCCGCTTCTTCGGCGATTTCTGCCGATTGTTCTACAATAAGCCGGTTGGCGAGGATCAGGTTTTGCCGGATCAACTCGGCATTTCCGTTGTCCAGACCAAATGCGACCCGAAACGCTTGGCGGGCTTGTTGATATTCGCCAAGGTTGATCAGGACGACGCCGAAGTTGTTCCACGCCGAAGCGGAATCCGTGTAATCCTCGACCGCCTTTTCCAGCAATATACGGGCCTGTTGTAATCGCCCAAGTCGTAAATTCGCTGAGCCCATTCCACTCAGAACTTCGGCGGTCACGCCTGTCTCGGTCGCAGCACGTTGATATGCGTCGAGCGCAAGCTCGAACTCTTCGGCAGCCATCAATCGATGCCCGACGGTCAAGCCATCGACTGCAACGGGAGGTCGCGTTCCAAACGGTGCCGGAGGGCCAGAACGAGCCTCTGGCGACAACTCGAAGTTGGAGGATTGACAGGCGCCTAACATCGTAAGGACAGACGCCATAAGCGCGGGACGTAGAATTAGAACGCCCCCTCTTGAATAAGGTTAACGTAAATATCGTAAATCGACGGGCCAACCATAATAATCAACAACGGTGGTACAGTGAACATCATCGTACCGATCGTCAATTTGGTAGGCAAAACGTTTGCTTTTTCTTCAGCGCGCAATACGCGTTTGTCGCGCATCTCGGAGGCATACACACGCAACGCATCAGAGATTGACGTACCGAAGTTGGCGGACTGAACCAGCACTGTCACGAAAGAACTGATATCATTTACGCCGCAACGTTCGGACATATCCCGCAGAACGGTTACACGGTCCTTACCTGCGCGCATTTCATTTGCGACAATCTCGAACTCTTCAGCAAGGGTAGGGTAGGAAACTTTGATTTCGGTCGCCACACGCAGAATCGCTTGGTCAAGTGATTGTCCTGCCTCCACGCAGACCAGCATCAAGTCGAGCGCGTCTGGGAATCCGTTAGTAACGTCTTCCTGACGTTGCTGCCGGCGGCGTTCAACCCAGTAGGAGGGCATGAAATAGCCGATGGCACCCGGTATCAAGATTGTCATTAACAACGCAGCTAATGACGGTTCGTTTGGTTGGATCAACACATAGAGCAAACCCACAGCGAGGAATCCGACGCCCATTGCCATCTTCGCGAAGTTCATCGTCCTGACTGCCGTCTTTGAGCGGTAACCGGCCTGCACCAATTTTAAGCGTGCAGCAGACATTTCCTCTTCGTCTTGTGGCTCAAGATACTCGGAAAACTTCTCGAGGTTCAGGCCCTTGTTGTTGTCATAGCGTAGTTGCTGCGACTCTGCTGAAACTTTTTCCGAAGGATTGTTTGCTCCGCGTCTGCTTGGCAAACGCGCAAACTGGTCCTCCGGTTTTTTGAATAACGAGGGCAGCGCCAGCAGTATCAGGAACATTCCTGCGACGCCAATGACGTAAAATGGCGCGCCCGGTCCAAGCATCGCGTTTATAAACGCCCAAGTTTCTGTTATCTTTTCCATAAATTGCCCCTGCTAGACCTAGACTTTAATGTCCACCATGATCTTCATGAAAATAACGTTTACTATCAAGAAAATAGCAACAACAATTGCGGCTGGCACAAAGACTGGGGTGCTCATTACACCGTCATAATAGCCAGGTTGCATGACGTTGATCATAACCAGCGCAACGATCGGGAAAATGGAAAGGAACCAGCCGGACCATTTCGCCTCGGCCGTAATCGCATCAACACGACGGAAAAGCTTGAAGCGCGAGCGGATCACCTTGGCCAACCCCTCCAGAATTTCGGCGAGGTTACCGCCCGATTGGCTTTGAATCTTTACAGCAACGGCGAGAAACCGAAGATCCTGCACGTCAATACGTTCAGCCATTTTGTCGAGCGACTCTGTTATGTCCATTCCGTAGGTGGATTCATCGGCCAGCATCCCGAACTCGGTGCCAAGTGGGTCAGGCATTTCGGAAGCAACGGCGCCGATGGCGCTGGAAAACGGGTGACCCACACGAAGCGAGCGGACGATAAGCTCAACGGCATCCGGAAGCTGTTCTTGGAACAGATCAACGCGTTTTTTTGCCTTGTTGCGCAGCCAAGTGTAGACCGCACCGTAGCCCATGACTACAGCGATGCCGATACGTAGCTGAATTCCCGTGCCGGTAAAAAGCGTCAGACCGATAAAGGCCATCACTCCGACCACAATCATCACCAGGATCAGGGCGAGGGGGGTGAACGCGATGTTAGCTTGCGCCGCTTTTTCAGAAAGTGGCGCTATAAGGGGAATGCTGCGGCTCTCGCGATGTTGTTCGCGTTCCTTGCGTAGCGTCTCCATCACCTCTTCAGGGTTTTCACCGCTTTGTAGCAACTGAAGGCGTCGGTTTACTTTGGATTCAAGACGCACCGACTTACCGAAGAAGGCAAGATAAATACCTTCGACCATGAAAAACACGCCGACGAAGATCAACGCATATATAAGTGGTTGTAAACTCATGGTATTTACTCCTTTTTACAGGTCCCCACCCGCGTAAATGCTGCTTGGCAAATCATATCCCCACTGGCGGAAGCGCTCCGTGAAGTGCGAGCGTAGGCCGCCCGAAACGAAGTGGCCCTGAATTTTGCCGTTCTCGCCGATTCCGGTGCGCTGGAACTTGAAGATTTCCTGCATGGAAATGATTTCGCCCTCCATGCCGGTAAGTTCGGTTACTGAAACCATACGGCGCGAACCATCTGGCAAGCGGCTGATCTGTACCAACAGGTCGACCGCCGAGGCGATCTGTGCGCGGCTGGCTTTAAGCGGAAGCTCAACACCCGTCATCGCAATCATGTTTTCGAGGCGGGAAACCGCGTCACGCGCGGAGTTGGCGTGGATGGTTGTCATTGAACCATCGTGGCCGGTGTTCATTGCCTGCAACATGTCGATAACCTCGTCACCACGGGTCTCGCCGACGATAATCCGGTCAGGACGCATACGAAGCGCGTTCCGCAGCAAATCGCGTTGGCTGACTTCGCCTTTGCCTTCCACGTTGGGTGGGCGGCTTTCCATGCGGCCAATATGGACCTGCTGTAGCTGAAGCTCGGCTGTATCTTCGATCGTTACGATGCGCTCTTCGTCACCAATAAAGCCGGATAACGCGTTCAATGTTGTCGTTTTACCCGAACCGGTACCGCCGGAGACGATAATGTTTAGGCGGGTCGCCACAGCCGCTTGCAGATAGGTCGCCATCGCTTCGTTGAAGGCACCAAATTCGATAAGTTTGTCGATCGACAGCTTTTCTTTGGTGAATTTACGAATGGAAACCAGCGATCCGTCAACCGCACAGGGCGGGACCATAGCGTTGAAGCGCGAGCCATCAGCGAGCCGTGCATCCACATAAGGTGAGCTTTCGTCAACACGACGACCAACAGCCGACACAATTTTGTCGATAATGCGCATTAAATGACGTTCGTCTTTAAACTTGACTGGCGTAAGTTCCAAAACACCGGCGCGCTCAACAAATACCTGTTGGCTACCGTTCACCAGAATATCGTTGACGGTTTCGTCGCGCAGCAGACCCTCCAGCGGGCCAAGACCGGTGACTTCGTCCATCAGGTCACTGTTAAGCTGCTTTTGCTCGGCAGTGTTCAGCACAACGCCCATATCACGTAGCGCTTCGCGTGAAATAATCGAAATCTCACGTTGCAAATCTTCGTTGCTCGCCTTGTCCAAAACGGCGAGGTTCAAGCTTTCGAGCAGCCGCTTGTGCAATTCCATCCGGATATCAAGCAGCTTATCAGCGCGTTTGTTCTCTTTAGTATCCGTCTCCACGACTATTTTTTTTGCAGCTTTACGCTGGGCTTTGGGGGGGGAGGTGGAAACCGCAGGTGCCGCTTTCCCCGCTGCGGGTGGAGGACTTTTCGCTTTAGCCGCCGGTGCCAAAGATGGCGAGGCCACGGCCGCGCCCTTGCCTGGTTCATCTTTGTTAAAACGTTTGAACATGTCTCGCTCCTTACGCTATAGCGGCTTTTTGTTCTTCTGATTTCTCAATCAAGGCAGCCGCAATTTTACGAATTTCCTTGCGCAGCGGATTCTTCGGGGCCGCATCTGCAAGGGGGCGTCCCTGGTCGCTGGCTGCCAG
>Ga0209121_10000300_pt1 | contig 52971 bp, 46 predicted proteins | sample Cruoilmetagenom3_FD_187292 | JGI IMG/M metagenome (GOLD analysis project Ga0209121, IMG submission 187292) | Oil polluted marine microbial communities from Coal Oil Point, Santa Barbara, California, USA - Sample 3 (SPAdes) (version 2) | ecosystem: Environmental > Aquatic > Marine > Oil seeps ... | reverse complement strand
TTCGAAATTCGATATTCGGATTTAAGTTTTGCAAGGACTTATCAGCCATAAAGAAATTCTTTTGCCATTTTTGCAAGAATTTTACAACTAAGGGACTAAATGTCAAATTTATCGTATATGAAATTGTGGGTTTTGTAATTTGTCATTATTCATTCCCTGAATTTTGGAATGATTGAAAAAATATTCCGAGGATCTCAATGCAGTAAATCAGTCGTTATGCCTTCCCCTGGAATTCTTCCCAAGACCGCTATTGACAGTATTTCGGGACGAAACATGTCACAGGCCATATTCATTACGCCTTCTCTGCTTATTGCATCAATATTGTCCACAACCTCATCAAACTCAATATTTCTCTTAAAACAGATTTCATTCCTGGCAAGTCTTGTCATGCGTACATCCGTGCTCTCCATACTCAGCAAAAAATTGCCCTTCATCTGTTCCCTGGCTGATTGAATTTCCTGTTCCGGCAGGAACTTGTCACATAATTTCTTCAATTCCACCATCACCAGTTTCGTAACATCAATTACCCTGTCTTTACCGGTACCGAAATAAATACCAAACATTCCCACATCTTCGTATGGGATGAGAAAAGAATGTATGGAATATGCAAGCCCCCTTTTTTCCCTGATTTCCTGAAATAGCCTGGAACTCATGCTTCCACCCAGGATTGTATTCATCAGGAATGCGGTATACCTCAGCGTGCTCGCGGCAGAGGGAGCAAGTGTGCCAATCATAACATGGGTCTGTTCCAGATCCTTTTCACGCACGGCAATTTTTGACGATACCTCAGGTTTTGACATGCCCTTTTCTGCAGAAATTTTCTTAAGTGATCCAAAGGCTTCACTGACAAGCTTCACGAACAGATCATGCTTCAGATTGCCTGCAGCGCTCACTACTAAATTGTTTCCATTATACATCTCGGAAAAAAAATCAATAATATTTTCTCTTTGAAACCCCTTGACAGACTCTCTGGTTCCGAGAACAGGCATGGCAAGTGGATGTACATCCCAGAAGTTTTCCCCGAAAAAATCATGGATATACTCGTCAGGGGTGTCTTCCAGCATATTGATTTCCTGGAGAACAACTAATTTTTCCTTCTTCAGCTCTGCGGGATCAAAAAGGGATTTTTGAAATATATCCGCAAGAAGGTCAATGGCCATGGCGAGATGATAATCAGGTATTTTGACGTAGAAAGAGGTCAATTCCTTGCCAGTACAGGCATTCATTACGCCACCCACAGAATCTATAGCAGAAGCTATATCGAAGGCTGAGCGGGTTTTAGTTCCCTTGAAAAGCATATGTTCTATAAAATGAGCTGCGCCATTTATAGAACTGTTTTCATAACGGGAACCGCTCGCAACCCACACTCCTATGGATACCGACCTGACATGACTAATCTCTTCCGTAACGATTCTAATCCCGTTATCAAGGACAGTCTTATTATACATTCTCTCCGAGGGCCTCTTTTCTGCTTAACCTGATCTTACCGCCTCTGTCTATTTCTATGACCTTCACTGAAACCTCATCACCCTCATTGAGTATATCTGTTACCTTGTTAACCCTTTCCCTGGCAAGTTGGGATATATGGACGAGTCCTTCAGTTCCCGGAAGTATCTCCACGAAAGCGCCAAAATCAACAACTTTTTTCACCTTGCCAAGGTAAATCTTACCCACTTCTGCCTCTTCGGTCAGCCAGTTGACCATGGCAACAGCCTTTGATGCTGCCTCTGCATCATCTGTTGCGATGGTGACCGTACCATCATCCTCTACATTGATGCTCACGCCCGTTTCACTGATAATCTGTCTGATGTTTTTTCCGCCGGGACCGATAACGTCTCTGATTTTTTCAGACCGTACCTTCATGGTCGTAATCCTCGGAGCATAAATGGATATCTCACTTCTCGGCTCAGCAATCGTTTCTCTCATCCTGTCTATGATAAAGAATCTCGCATCTTTCGCCTGATAGAGAGCCTTCCGTAAAATACTTTCCGTTATTCCATCTATCTTAATGTCCATCTGTAGGGCCGTTACGCCTTTTTTGGTGCCGCACACCTTGAAATCCATGTCACCGGCATGGTCTTCGTCACCAAGGATATCGGTAAGAACGATAACATCATCCCCCTCTTTCAACAATCCCATGGCAACACCGGCTACCGCATTCCTTACGGGGACACCTGCATCCATGAGAGAAAGGGACCCCCCGCAAACAGCAGCCATGGAAGATGAACCATTGGAGGATAATGTCTCTGAAACTATCCTGATTGTATAGGGAAATTCTTCCTGGGAAGGCAAAACCGGAAGAAGGGCTCTTCTCGCAAGAGCTCCATGACCTATCTCTCTCCTCCCTGGGCCTCTTAAAAATCTCGCCTCTCCCACGCTGTAGGGCGGAAAATTATAGTGAAGCATGAATGATCTGAATTCCTCACCAGCTATCAGGTCCATTCTCTGTTCATCTGATGATGTTCCCAATGTAAGAATGACGAGGGCCTGGGTCTCTCCTCTTGTAAAGAGGGCGGAACCATGTGTCCTGGGAAGGAGACCTGCTTCACAACTGATTGGCCTTATTTCCGTATAGGATCTGTTATCGATTCTCCTCTTTTCCTTCAGAATCATGTCCCGGAGAATTTCTTTCTCCAGTTTATCCACGATGGTTCGTAAAGTCGGGATGAGCGTGGCATCTGCGGCAGCCAGGTTATTTACGACCATTTCTCTCGCCTGAGACAGTTTTTTTGATCTTTCTGTTTTACCCGGTGTCGCATAAGCATCTTTCAGGTGTTCCGCAACTGTATCATATACCGTTCTCTTAAGTTCTTCATCAATGACAAGCGGCTCTACCGGCCTTTTCTCTTTTCCCATCTCCTGGCAGATTCGATCCTGAAGTTCTATAACCGGTTTCATTGATTTCAGACCAAAGTCAATGGCTTCGAGGAGTACGTCCTCATCAACTTCACCGGTTCCCCCTTCGAGCATGACCAGATTAATATCATAATCATTCCCGTCCGTGCCCGGCTGTATCTTTCTTCCAACCAGAAAGAGGTCGATATCACTCTCTTCTGATTCCGCTCCCGACGGGTTGCACACAAGTTCTCCATTTATCCTTCCGACTCTCACACCGGCAATGGGCCCATTGAATGGGATATCGGATATTCCAAGAGCGGTTGACGCGCCGAACATTGCGGCGACATCAGAGCTGTTTTCATTATCCAGTGAAAGAACTGTCGCCACGATTTGTGTTTCATGAAAATACCCCTTGGGGATCAGGGGGCGTATGGATCGGTCAATCAGCCTGCAGGTTAATGTCTCTTTCTCATTGGGGCGCCCCTCTCTCTTAAAAAAACCGCCGGGGATCTTCCCCGCCGCGTAGGTCATCTCCTGATAGTCCACGGTAAGGGGCAGGAAATCTATATTTTCTCTTTTGCTTTTTTCTGAAACTGCCGTAACAAGGACGACAGTTTCACCATAGGTGACAAGGACAGCACCACTTGCCTGACCTGCCATATAATTTGTCTTTATGGAAATGTTTCTTCCCGCAAATTCTGCTGAATATATTTCACTCATAAGTATTATTTTGTACCTCTCTTTATCAATTAATTGTATGTTAAGTTTTTTGTATTATCCTCTATAACGGTTGACGGGATTCGGGATTCAGCCTCAGAGCTTTTTCTCGACAGGGCTCCGTAACCCATTTAAATCCACGGCTTTTTGCCAAACCTCTAACTGCCTGCAACTTTTCACCATCGACTTCACCTGATCCCTGACGCTCGTGAACTGTTACTATCTTCTTATTCCGAGGCGCTCGATGATAGTTCTGTATCTCTCAACCTCTTTTTTCTTCAGGTAATCCAGAAGTTTTCTCCTCCGTCCAACAAGTTTTAAAAGCCCTCTGCGGGAATGGTGATCTTTTTTGTGAACCTTAAAGTGCTCAGTTAAATATTGTATTCTCGCACTTAAAAGCGCAATCTGGACCTCCGGAGATCCCGTATCATTTTCATGCAATTGGAAATTATTCATTATTTCCCCTTTTTTTTCTAAATCCAACACAGCTTATTATCCTCCCTTATATGTGAAAATATCGTTATTTCCTTTCTTTTCGTTTACAGCAATGCTGATGATGTCAAGAAATGCCGAATACTGAATTTTAGATCTACATACTATTCAGCATCCAGTATCTAATATCCAGTATCTATCCATTAAACACCCTGATAATCTTAACGGCCTGTTCTTTTTTATGGACAGAAGGAAGCTCTTCGGAAGCGAAAAGCATTCTTCCTATGGCCACAATATTATCGCCTGCCGAAAGAAACTTTATCAAATCTCCTTTAATAAGTGAAGGAATATCATTGCCGTTTAAAATTCCAGCTTCAGGTTGATAACCTTTCTTTATCCTTTCTTCCAGCGTTTGATCTACTGATATAGACAGAAAATCCGGAAGCGCATCCACTATAGGAATAAGGTTTGCTTTTAATATCCTTAGTTTTTGCCGGTCATCGAGATCCCCAAGGGATACAGCCACCTCTTCCGGGAAGTTGCCGCTTTTTCTTCTTCTCAAAGCGAACACACAAGCCCCGCATCCCAATTTCGTGCCCATATCCGCACAGAGAGATCTTACATAGGTGCCTTTGGAACATGATACATTAAGGCTTACATAAGGTAATATAACATCTTCAATGGTTATTTTATATATTTCAATTGACCTGTAAGGAGGGTCAATATCAATTCCCTCCCGTGTCCACTTATAAAGGGGCCTGCCCTTGTATTTGATGGCAGAATATTTAGGAGCTTTCTGTTCTATTTTCCCTACAAAGCTCCTGGCAACTTCCTCAATATCTTCCCTTCGGACATCCGGTTCACACTGAGTGACAATCTTACCCTCAATATCCAGCGTGTCCGTTTCAACACCGAGAAGCATGGTAACCCGGTATTCCTTGTTATCCTGTGAAAGAAACTGTACGAGTTTTGTCGCCTCGTTTATACACACGGGAAGTACCCCTGTTGCCAGGGGATCAAGAGTTCCCGTATGACCTATCTTGTTTATCTTAAGCACCCTCCTGATATCACGAATAATATCGAAGGACGTCTTGCCTGAAGGCTTATCAATAACTATAATCCCGTTCATACTCAGGAATTTTTGATAGCATCTAATAAATTATTTTTAACGCTTTGAATATCCCCGGCAAGACTGCACGCCGATGCATTCACATGTCCGCCACCCCCGAACTCTCTTGCGATTCGTTCCACATTTATTCTTCCCTTCGAACGAAGACTTATTCTATAGTTGTTTCTTGAGCTTTCCTGGAAAAACAAAGCGACTTCAACTCCTTTGATCGAACGAATCATATCTACAAAGCCCTCTGTATGTTCGGGTAAGGCTTTTGCATTTTGCAACATTACCTGCGAAACAGACATAGCCCCTGCCTTTATGTCCCTATGAAATTCTAACGTCTTAAGGGCCTCTTTCAAAAGATGTATCTGTTCCAGAGGTTTGGTTTCATATATGTTTTCTGCTATCCATCGAGGATCTGCGCCCGCCTCCACCAGTTCTGCCGCTACAGTAAACGTGCGATACCCTGTGTTGGAGTAGCGAAATGAGCCGGTGTCCGTGATAATTGCCGTATAGAGATTTGTCGCAATATCTTTCGTTACAGGAACGCCCAGTTTCTCGATAATTCGATAGAGGATTTCTCCCGTAGAACTCGCTCCGGAGTCAACCAGGGAAATTTCTGAAAAACCGTTGTTTGAAATATGATGATCTATGTTTACGATACTTTTTGTTGAACTTATCAGTCCTGCTTTATCTCCAACTCTTTCAAAATCACTGCAATCCAGCACAAAAGCGACATCAAACATCTCAACGGAATCAAGGCAGTGAACGACAGCATCCGCTCCGGGAAGAAACGTATACACTTCCGGTATTCTGTCCTGGTTGTAGACCACAGCATCTTTACCCATCTTACGAAGTACGTGATATAAAGCCAATTCAGAGCCAACGGCATCACCGTCGAGTCTTATATGAGCCGTAATAAGAAATTTCTTACAGGAATTTATAATGTCAACAATCTTGTTTATCATCTTCTCTTTCCTGTATCTGTATCCCAGCCAGAAGCCTGTCTATACGATCTCCATATTCGAATGACTTATCATACATGAAAGTGATTTCGGGAACATAACGAAGCTGTAATTTCTTAGCCAGCTCTCTTCGCAAGAAATTCGAAGCTCTTTTCAGGCCTCCCATGATTTCATTGCTGCATGTTTCCTGTCCAAGGGGAACGAAAAATATCCTGGCCAAACGAAGATCATCACTCATCTTAACATGAGTGATCGTTACATGTTTTATCCTTGGATCTCTCACGTCTTTCAACAAGATACCTGAAAGTTCCGTTTTTATTAGATCACCAACTCTGTCAGCCCTTTTAAAACTCGTGGAATTTGTCATCTTGACAACCATATCTGTTATCCACAGCGTCAGAGATCGTGGTAATCTCCATCTTTGAGCTAACCACCTCGGCGAGTCTGAGGTCTTCAATAAAGCTAATTATTGTGTCCATCATAGAGTTGACAAAGCTTTTATCGTTTCCCACCACACTAAAACCAATTTTCCCCTTTTTCCAGCTATCCTGGTCTCCTATCTCTGCTATGGAAATATTAAATTTGTTTTTTGTCCTGTGTATTATCCTGCGCAGGATTCCCCGTTTTTCCTTGAGGGATCTACTGCCCCCGATAAAAATTTCTATTATTCCTACTCCGACAACCATCATATAAAAAACAGTTTTCAGGGTTCAGTGTTCAAAACATTGCCGGCATTCCATTATTACAATGTTCTTTCAATCTCTTCCCGTGTATAGGCTTCGATAATATCCCCTACCTTGATGTCATTAAAACCTTCAAGGCCGATGCCACATTCATAACCTGACACTACCTCTTTCGCGTCGTCTTTAAATCTCTTGAGCGATGTTATCTTGCCGTCATAAATCACGATTCCATCCCTAACAAGCCTGAGATTGGAATTCTTCATCACCTTGCCATCTGTAACATAGCTCCCTGCGATAGTTCCAATCTTGGGAACCTTGAAGATATCTCGTACTTCAGCACGACCCTGCGAAATTTCCTTGTAAATTGGTTCAAGAAGCCCTTCCATCCCGGCTTTCACATCGGCTATAATATTATATATGACATCGTAGAGCTTTATCTCAACCCCTTCTTTCTCGGCCATTTCACTAACCCTTGAATCAGGCCTTACCTTAAATCCAATAATGATGCCGTCAGATGCCGATGCCAGCAGGATATCCGTTTCTGTAACCGTCCCGGTAGAACTATGAATGATCTCGAGTTTTACATCATCGGTGCTCAGTTTCAGGAGGGCATCGGAGACCGCCTCTATGGAACCCTGGACATCTCCTTTTATAATAACATTGAATTCCTTAGCTCCTTCTTTTATCCTTTCATATAACTGCTCAAGGGTAATCTTTGAAGATTTGGAAAGTTCCTTTTCCCTTTCCTTTATAGCCCAGTACTCGCCAATATTACGCGCTTTTTTTTCATCTTCAATACAGGTAAAATCCATACCAGCCTTTGGTACTTTGGAAAAGCCTATAACCTCTACCGGCATGGAAGGTCCGGCTTCGGTTACCCGTTGTCCTTTGTCGTTTATAAGGGCTCTGACCCGGCCATACTCTGTTTTAGAAACAAAAGCATCTCCTTCTTTTAATGTGCCTTCCTGAATAATAACAGTTGCTATAGGACCTCTTCCCTTGTCAAGGGTTGCTTCAATGATAATACCTTTTGCAGGCTTATCAGGATCAGCCTTCAGTTCCATTATGTCTGCCTGAAGAAGAATCAGCTCGAGGAGATTCTCTATTCCTGTCTTTTTCTTTGCCGAAACTTCTGCAAATATGGTATCTCCTCCCCATTCTTCCGGCACAAGATCCAATTCTGAGAGTTTCTGTTTGATCTGATCCGGATTTGCTCCCGGCTTATCAATTTTATTTATCGCAACGATGATGGTAACTCCGGCCGCTTTCGAATGGTTAATTGCCTCAATAGTCTGATCCATTACACCATCATCGGCAGCCACCACAAGTACAACGATATCCGTAACCTGGGCTCCCCTGGCTCTCATCGATGTAAAGGCCTCATGCCCCGGGGTATCCACAAATACGATATCCCTGCCATTAATATGTACATGATATGCGCCTATGGCCTGTGTAATGCCTCCCGACTCACCATCAATAACGTTCGTTTCTCTTATGACATCCAGAAGGGAAGTTTTGCCATGGTCAACATGCCCCATAACCGTTACTACAGGTGCCCTTGGTTTAAGTTTTTCAGGTGAAGTTTCAAGTTTTTGGATAATTTCGTCATACTCAACGCCTACTTGCTCAACCTGATACCCAAAATCACTGGCAACAAGTGTTGCAACATCGAAATCAATAGATTGATTAATCGTAACCATCATACCAAGGGAAATCAGTTTACTGATAACCTCACTTGATTTCACCCCCATTTTCTTTGCAAGGTCCCCGATCCTTATGGCTTCCGCTACTTTTATTCTTCTTTTGATAGCCTTCGGAGTCGTAATTTCCGTCTTTTTCATCTTTACGATGGTTTCATTCTTTTCTGGTTTACGGAATATTGCCCTATTTGCCCTGGTCTCTTTCCCCAGACGCCTCCCTTTTCTTTCAATACGTTGTTTTACAAATGCCTTTTTCTTGGCGGCCGGAACCTCATCCGTTAATACTCCAACGGGACGTTTCTTCTCTTTTACAGGCTTCTTGTCTTCTGGTTTTTCCGGTGTTTCTTTTTCAGGAATACTTACGGTTTCCGGCTCTGTTGGGGTTTCTTTGACCTTCTTTTCTACTGCTTTGGGTGCTTCTTCGAGTTTGGCCGTTACTTTTCTTTTTTCCTTCTTTTTCTCAACCGAAATCTCAGGCTTAGGTTCTTTTTCTGACACCTCTATTTTCTCATCGGGCACCTTAATGTCTGAAATTTTGGCCTCTTCCTTTTTTGCCTCTAAATCTTCTTTTTCTGTGATCTTTGGCTTCTCTGTGGTTTCAGCTTCAGGTTTTTCTGCTTCTTCTTCCCTGGTTTCGACCGGACTGGGCACTTCAACAAGCTCTTTAAACTTTCTTCGTCGTCGTATAACTCCCGATTTTACCCTTTTTTCTATAATCTCTTTCCGTTCCCCCAGGGCAAACTCTTTCCGTATCATCTCAACATAACTGTCTGTAAGGGTACTTGAATGAGACTTCACGGCTATACCGAGTTTCTCTATACGCGATATAAACGTTTTGCTGTCTATATCTAACTCTCTGGCTAACTCGTATACTCTTGTTTTAGACATTTCGCGAAACTCCTGGTTCAGATTCTAAGCACTCTGTCCGTTGTTTTCATCAGCTATTATCTTTGCTGCTTCATTAATCCAACCCGTTGCTTTCTCTTTGCTCACTTCCTGAATTGCAGTAGATGACGCCAACTTTTCCGGGTCTGCTGAAGCTAATGTTTCAATATTTTTCATGCCTTCTTTGTAAAGAATTTCTGCTGTATTCTCATCCATACCCGGAATTTTCATCAGCACTTCATATCCCTCATCATTTTGTCCATCTATCATTGACTCACTTTTAACATCAATTTTCCATCCTGTAAGCCGTGCGGCCAATCTGACATTTTGCCCGTTTTTTCCAATAGCCAGGGAGAGCTGATCATCGGGAACAATAACTTCCATAAACCGGAGATCCTCATCCATGTAAACCCTGTCAACTTTGGCGGGAGAAAGAGCGTTGCAAACATAGGTCATCTGGTCGTCGGAGCACGGAAGAATGTCAATCTTTTCTCCCCTTAATTCCTGCACCACACTCTGTACACGAGAACCCCTCATACCGACACAGGCACCTACAGGATCAATATCTTTATCTGATGTTTTTACGGAAATCTTTGATCTGTTTCCCGGTTCTCTGGCCACACTTACTATCTCTATTAACCCTTCAGAAATTTCAGGAACTTCTATCTCAAAAAGGGCTTTTAAAAAACCGGGGTGGGTTCTGGAAAGTATGATCTGAGGCCCTTTGGATATTCTTTTTACTTCACATATATATGCCCGAATCCGCTCCCCTCTTTTAAATCCCTCTTTGTGAATTTGTTCAGCAGGTGGAATCACTCCCTCAGATTTACCCAGGTTAACGATTATGCTGCCACCTTCAAATCTCTGAACAAAACCATTGACTAATTCTCCCTTTTTATCCTTGTATTCCTCATAAATCATGTCCCGCTCTGCATCCCTTACTTTTTGGATGATGATCTGCTTGGCCGTCTGAACTGCAATTCTTCCAAAGGTAGAGGCCTCTATTTTCATGCCGAGACTATCGCCAAGTTCTGCCTCTTCATCCACAGTCTCTCGGGCTTCTTTTATGGAAATCTGGGTATCGGGATTTAAAACGTTTTCTACAACGGTCATAAACCGGAAGACCTCGATTTCCCCCACTTCTTCATTGTAATGTGCTTCCATATCCAGAGTTTGTCCCAGTTTCTTTTTCGCAGCGGTTAATATTGCTGTCTCCAATGCTTCAACAATTATTTCTTTGTCTATTCCTTTATCCTTGCCCAACTGTTCTATCAGGCGTTTAAGGTCTGGTAACATGTAAAAAATCCTCCACCATTATATAAAGTGCTTAGCGCTTAGTGACCAGTGGCCAGCGGAAAACATGTTCACTGCTTAAAGTTACATAAGACTTAAGCATCAAAGTTCATATTTCAGGTTTGCTCTGAGCACGTTTTCTCTCGGTATATAATAAAGTTTTCCTCCCTCATCCACTATGAGGGTTTTCTTTTCGCCCTCCTGAATAAAATCCATCAGGGTTCCACGGAAGTTTTTCTTTCCGTGGATGGCCTCGTTCGCTCGAATCTTTACTCTGGACCCCCTGTATTTCATAAAATCCCTGTCTTTTGAAAGAGGACGATCCAAGCCTGGGGAGGAAACTTCAAGATTATAAGGACCTGGCGGGATATTGTGAACATCCAGCAGGTCTCCGACTTGATTACTAATCTCGGCACAATCGTCAAGAGTAATACCGTTTTTTTTATCTATATAGATCCTTACAGCCCACCGGGATTTCATTTTGAGACATTCAACATCTACCAACTCCATCTGTTCAAATTCGATTACGGGTTCTGCCAACTCTATTATTTTTTGCCGGTATGTTTTGTTAAAATCACTCATGTCTCCCCGCAAAATAAAAAAGTGGGCAATGCCCACTCCGCAGTTGAAAATCAAAAAAGTAGCAACTTATAACATACAAAAAAAGCTATTTCAAGTAAAATATGGAGCGGGCGATGGGATTCGAACCCACGACGTCCAGCTTGGGAAGCTGACATTCTACCCCTGAATTACGCCCGCCCAAATTAGACCTTTGCAAAACACTCCCTTTCGCCTGATTTCTGCGTCAGACTCAAGCTTTAATCCTCGGAATACTCAATGTATTCACGTGGTTAAAATTTTCGTCTTCCTTGAACTTGAACGAAATTAAACATGTCGCACAGGTCTATAAATATTATATAGATATCATATTAAAAAATGAGTAATACTAATTAATTATATTGTTTTGTCAAGCGTTTTTTTCAACCTGATCATTACTGATTTTCCATGAGCGTCAAGACCTTCCAGCTCTGCAAACCGCGCGACTTTATCACCATATTTTTTAAGTGATTTATCCGAAAAAGAAATTACGCTGGTCCTTTTAACAAAATCATAGACCCCCAAAGGAGAAGAAAACCTTGCCGTTCCTCCAGTGGGGAGGATGTGATTCGGACCTGCAATATAATCTCCCATGGCTTCAGGCGTATTATACCCGAGAAAGACGGCACCAGCATTCTTAATTTTATCAAGAAGTTCCCATGGTTTCTCGACCAGCAATTCCAAATGCTCCGGCGCAAATCCATTGGCAATGTCAATGGCCTCATTCACATCTCTCGTTATAACTGCCGCTCCGAAATCTTTCATAGCCTTCGCGGCTATAGATTTCCTCTCAAGATTCTTTAACTGAGATTGTACCTCTAAGGAAACCTTCATGGCAAATTCTCTATCCGGGGTCAGGAGAATGGCACTTGCCATCTCATCATGTTCTGCCTGGGACAGGAGGTCTGCCGCTACTATTTCAGGACTTACCGTTCCGTCAGTAATAATCACTATTTCGCTCGGACCCGCTATCATATCTATCCCGACTTTGCCATAAACCATCATTTTCGCTGTAGCTACATATACATTACCTGGACCAACGATTTTGTCAACCGGTGGTATCGATTCGGTACCATAGGCCAGAGCTGCCACCGCCTGGGCACCTCCCATCCTGAATATCTTGTCAACTCCTGCTAATTGTGCGGCGGCAAGCGTAAGGGGGTTTATTTTTCCATCTTTAGAGGGTGTGACAAGGATCGTTTCATTGACGCCGGCAACCTTTGCCGGTATGGCGGCCATAAGAACCGTTGAAGGATATGAGGCGAGCCCCCCCGGTGCGTATATGCCAACTCGATTGAGGGGGCGTACCATCTGTCCGAGATATATTCCATCTTCATCCGAATCAATCCTCGAACTGATCCTCTGCTTTTGATGAAATGTTTCTATTCTCCCTGCGGCGAGCTCAAGAATCTTATAATCCGCACCGTCAAGATTTCTGACAGCGCTCTCTATCTCGTCTTTTGAAACTTCTACCGTACGGGTGTTGAGGGAAACTCCTTCAAATTTTTCCGTGTATTCAAAAAGTGCCGCATCTCCTCTTGTTGCCACATCCCGCACTATTTCTTCCACAACGTTCTTTATGGACTGATCAATATACTCTTCACGATCTCTTATTCGTTTCAGCTCCTCTTCAAAAAATCCTTCGTAAGTGCTGATTATCTTCACCTTATTCTTTTACCCTCCTTATTCTGGCACCGAGTGATGAAAGCTTTTTCTCGATACATTCATATCCCCTGTCGATATGGTATACTCTGGAAAGCTCCGTCTTTCCTTCGGCTGCCAGTCCGGCAAGGATCAATGAAGCAGATGCTCTCAGATCGGTCGCCATCACCGGTGCGCCACGAAGTATGGGAACACCTTTAACAATGGCGCTATTCCCTTCTATAGTGATATCCGCTCCCATTCGCAACAATTCATTCACATGCATAAACCTGTTTTCAAAGACGGTCTCTCTTATAACACTTATCCCATTAGCTACACTCATCAATACAATCATCTGCGCCTGAAGATCGGTCGGAAATCCGGGGTAGGGCAGGGTTTTGATATCTACGCTGGTTATTTTTTCTCTCCCCGTAACGCTGAGTCCCCCGTCATAAGGCGTAATATCCATTCCTGCTTCAGTCAACTTGTTAATAAGGGCATCGAGATGGTCTGGTTCACATCCTGTTATGTTCACATTACCTCCCGTGAGCCCAACTGCGATCATGTAAGTTCCCGCTTCAATCCTGTCGGGTATAACGGTATCTTCTACGGAATGAAGGGATTTTACCCCTTCAATCTCTATCATGCCCGTACCGGCCCCGGATATTTTTGCTCCCATACCATTCAACACATGGGCAAGATTAACCACCTCCGGTTCATGTGCGGCGTTTTCAAGCAATGTGGTGCCTTCAGCTAATGTTGCCGCCATCATGATGTTTTCCGTTCCTGTAACCGTTGAGATATCAAAGTATATTTTTGTTCCTTTCAGTTTTGATACCTTCGCGTCTATGTAACCATCCCTGAGTTCGATTTGAGCACCCATTTCCTTGAGGGCTTTTAAATGCAAATTTACCGGTCTTGCACCGATTGCGCATCCACCGGGGAGAGAAACCCGTGCCCTGCCCATTCTCGCCAGCAGTGGGCCTAAAACAAGAACCGAAGCTCTCATTGTCTTAACCAGATCATAAGATGCCTCACAATTCGTAATATTGCTCGCGTTTATCCTGACGGGGCTGTTACCCTCGATTTGAACCCCGAGACTGACCAGTAGTTTTTTTATGGTTTTTATGTCAGCGAGATCGGGGATATTATGGAATGTATTCCATCCTTCGGTAAGGAGGGAAGATGTTATGATTGGAAGGGCTGCATTTTTGGATCCGCTGATACGCACCTCCCCTGTCAGTTTTTCACCACCATATATTATAATCTTATCCAATATCACTCCCTCCTTCGAGCTACCGCAATACGTTCTATTCCGGCGTAATCAGTCTGAAAACTTATATAATCATAATTTTGTGTTTCTCTCAACATCCTTTCTATGGAACGACTCTGACCGTGGCCTATTTCCAGAACAAGCCATCCTCCTCTTTTTAAATAAGTCCCTCCCCCTTTAATCAGCTTCCGATGAAATTCGATACCCTCCGGACCGGCAATTAGTGCCTCTTTCGGTTCGAATTCCCTGACTTCGACGGGAAGGTATTGGGATTCATTTTCAGTTATATATGGTGGATTGGAAACGATGAAGTCGAATTTTGACGAGAGGGGTTCAAAAAGGTTGCCGCAAAAGAAAAAAATCATCTTTCCGACGCCGTTTCTCCTTGCGTTTCTTTTCGCAATCCTGATGGCATCTATTGAAATATCTGTGGCGAAAACTTGATATTTTTTTAACTCGGACGCGAGGGCCACGCTGATTGCACCGCTTCCCGTTCCAATTTCCAGGATTTTTCCATTCAGGGGCTTCCGTTGTCCTGAAAGTCTCAGAGTTTCTTCAACAAGGATTTCTGTTTCAGGCCTTGGAATTAATACGGTGTGATTTACTTCAAATTCAAGAGACCAGAATTCTTTCCTGCCAATGATATAGGCAACAGGCTCTCCTTTTAAACGCCGTACAACTCCTCTTCCAAACTCCCGCAACTCTTCATCGGTTAGTACATATTCATGATTTGTGTAAAGAAAAGAACGATCTTTGCTGAGAGAGTAAGAGAATAGCACTTCTGCGTCAAGCCTTGGGGAAGCGATGCCCTTGTTTTTTAACTGAGCCTCTGTTTCTTTCAGGATGTTAAAGATACTTCTTTTATCTTTCTGCTTCGATGTTTTCAAGTTGGTTGTCATCTATGTCTTATGGAGTATTGGAGTATTGGAGTGCTGGAGTAATGGAGTGCTGGGAGTTTGGATTGTAAACTTTCATTACTCCGTGACTCCACTACTCCAACAACAACATTCTGCGGAAGTTTGCCTTTTGGGTGATATTCAACCATTAAGTTATGAAATGAGACAGAGTGGAAATGTTAGAAAGAAACGGCCCTTAACGATTCGGCCTGGTAATGGGTTATAAGAGTATCAATGATATCCCGGATGTCTCCGGCAAGAATATTTTCCAAATTATAAAGAGTAAGTCCAATCCGATGATCAGTCACTCTTCCCTGGGAAAAATTGTATGTCCTTATCCTTTCACTTCTGTCGCCACTCCCTACCTGGTTTTTTCTTGCCTCTGAAATTTTCGCATTCTGATCTTCTTGCATTTTGTCAAAAAGTCTTGCTCTGAGCACCTTCATAGCCTTTGCCCGGTTTTTATGCTGCGATTTTTCATCCTGACATGTTACAACCAATCCTGTGAGAATATGAGTAATCCTGACGGCAGAGTCTGTTGTGTTAACACTCTGACCTCCATGGCCGGTTGAACGATAAACATCTATTCTCACGTCGTTTGGATCTATGAAAACTTCAACTTCTTCCGCTTCAGGAAGAACTGCCACGGTCACAGCAGAGGTATGTATCCTTCCCTGGGTTTCCGTAACGGGAACTCTTTGTACGCGGTGGACACCGCTCTCATACTTTAATTTACTGTATGCGCCCTTTCCCTCTATAAGGATTATTACCTCTTTGAATCCTCCCGTGCCGCCCGAAGGACTGGAACTGACAACCTCTATTTTCCAACCACACATCTCCGCATACCTTGCATACATGCGAAAAAGATCTGCAGCAAAAAGCCCCGCTTCTTCCCCACCTGTACCGGCTCTGATTTCCAGGAAAACATTTCTTTCATCATTGGGATCTTTTGGAAGTAGCAGAATTCTCAGCTTATTTTCAAGTTCTTCAAGCTTTTGTCGAAGTTGGGGGATTTCTTCCTTTATCAGTTCCTTTAATTCTTCGTCACTTTCGCGAAGAAGTTCCTGATTGTCTTCGAGTTGTAAACCTGTTTTTTCATATTCCCTGAAGGTTTCCACTATATCGGACAGCTCGGCATGTTCTTTGGCATATTTCTGAAACTCCAGGCGGTTTTTTACGATCTCAGGATTGCTCAGCATTCCTTCCAGTTCGTTATACCTTTTTTCAATGTCTTTGAGTTTCCTAAACATACCATTCCTTATAAGAATTGATTGTTGCAGGGGGAAGTGCAGACTACAAAAGAGACCATATTAATAAAATTACGGCACTTATTGCTTTACGGGGAACCGTTATCGCAGGCATAGACAATCTTTGTGATATTAATTCAAATAACGGGTTTACTTCTTTTCCTGCTTTTTTTCTAAACCTGAATATTTTCTCCTGAAACTTTCAATTCTGCCGGCAGTATCAAGTATCTTTTGTTTTCCCGTGATGAATGGGTGACAATTGGAACATATTTCCACTTTAATTTCTTTTTTTGTGCTTCTGGTCTTAATAACATTACCGCACACACAGGTTATTGTAGCATCTGAGTATTCCGGGTGAATATCCTTTTTCATATCTTTTTTATAATCCTCCTTACAGCATTAAAAAATTGGCCTTCGAAGTCTTGCACAACAAAACAAGTTATTATATTTATTTTAAATCTAATTTCAAGAAAATAATGAAAACAATTCAGAATATATATACTCGTTTTATATCACTGATTCATCGAATCAAGAAACTCCATGTTCGTTTCAGTTTTTCTGATTTTATCAATTATAAATTCCATGGCATCCACAGGATTCATTTCCTGGAGAAGTCTTCTTAATATCCATATCCTGTTTAAATTTTCCTTTGGTGTTAAAAGTTCTTCTTTTCTTGTGCCCGAGCGGATAAGATCAAAAGCGGGGAATACCCTTCTGTCAGCAATCCTGCGATCAAGGTGAAGTTCCATATTTCCCGTTCCTTTAAACTCTTCAAAGATAACCTCATCCATTCTGCTGCCCGTCTCAATAAGGGCTGTTGCAATAATGGTGAGGCTGCCCCCGTGTTCGATGTTTCTTGCCGCACCGAAAAATCTTTTTGGCTTGTGAAGTGCATTGGAATCAACACCACCGGAAAGGACTTTCCCGCTGGGAGGAACGACAGTGTTATATGCCCTGGCAAGCCTGGTAATACTATCAAGAAGAATTACGACATCCCGGTTGTGTTCTACGAGCCGCTTTGCTTTCTCAAGTACCATTTCTGAAACCTGAATATGTCTCTGCGCCGTTTCATCGAAGGTAGAAGAGATGACCTCTCCCTTCACACTTCTTTCCATGTCCGTAACTTCCTCGGGGCGCTCATCAATCAACAAAACCATAAGGGCAACATCCTTGTGATTGGTTGTAATACTGTTTGCTATGTCTCTAAGCAAAACCGTTTTACCTGCCCTGGGTGGTGATACGATTAACCCCCTCTGGCCTTTTCCTATGGGTGAAAAGAGATCCATAACCCTTGTCGAATAATTTTCAGTATCCGATTCCAGCATTAGTTTTTCTTCAGGATAAAGGGGGGTGAGGTTGTCAAACAGTATTTTGTCCCTTGCTGATTCAGGAGTTTCAAAGTTGACGGAACCAACCTTTAAAAGGGCAAAATATTTTTCCCCGTTTTTGGGGGGTCTTACCTCTCCTGAAACGGTATCTCCTGTTCTTAGATTAAACCTTCTTATCTGAGAGGGAGACACATATATATCATCCGGACCGGGAAGATAATTAAAGCCAACGGATCTCAGAAACCCAAAGCCATCAGGCAGCGTTTCCAGAACACCCTCTTCCTTGATTACACCATCCGTTTCAGACTGGGCTCTAAGAATGGCAAAAATCAGATCCTGCCTTCTCATCCCGCTTGGGTCCGGTACCTTTAGTCCTTTTGCCAGTGCGGTAAGTTCACTGATAGATTGTTTTTTCACGTCTGAAATATTCATGGTGCTCTCCCGTTTAAATACTCCTCCCAGCACAATTTAAAATGAAAAGGATTACTTGACATGTTTATGTGACCACGCTGATTTCCAGATCAGGAATGATCAACTGCTTAGAAAAAATCCTTGGATACATTCAACCGGTGGTTTGTTTAGAACTATAGAAACACTTCAACAAGGAAGGGTTTTGCAAAATAAACTCATCAGAAACCTATCTATTATATTAAACAGGAAACTATGTCAAGATAATTTTCTGGGTCTGTCATCAGATAAGTTGTGCAATTATGTTTTGTTAAGATCATATGCTGCAAAATCCGAGTTTAACATAATGAAGCTTAACTGCCTGCCCGTTTGGCCCCCTTCTCCTCTGTGTGAAAAGAAGGTATCTTTATAACAGGACGTACATACGGGGGCCGTTGCTATGTTTTTAGCAGGAATGCCGGCATGTAATATCTGTAGTTGGCTGGCTTTTGGAAGATTCATCATCCATTTTCCTTTTTTGTCGGATTTTAGAAGACACAGGTCTCGTACTGCATCCTCCGGCATAACTTCCCAAACCACTTTATCTACCTCATAACAACAGGGGCCTATGGAAGGACCTGTAACAGTCATGATATCTTCTAAATCCGAGTTAAAATCTTTTATGAAAATATCAATAGCCCTGGCAACAATGTTCAGAGAAATCCCCTTCCATCCGGCATGGACAATGCCTGCCACACGTTTTATCTTGTCTACCAGGAAGATGGGTACGCAATCCGCTGTCTTGATTCCTATGGCAAGGCCCGGCATGTTCGTGATAATACCATCGTAATCAAGACCCTGTTTTTCACGCCAGTCCTCATGGGAATTATCAATAACAAGAATGCCATCTTTGTGGACTTGATTCACCGTAAAAAAATGATCTGCCGGTATTTTAAAAGCATGAGAGAGGATATTCCAGTTCTCCAGAACATTCTTTTCCTTGTCTCCTTCGCGGACACTAAAATTAAGATCCGCAAATCTTCCTTTACTGATTCCTCCCCATCTGGTGCAAAAGGCATGGGTTATAAAATCATATTTGCCAAGAGCCGTACATTCCAGATATTTTACGCTATCTCTTTTTGAAAATTTGAACATATTCAGCATCCAGCATCCAGCATCCAGCATCCAGTATCCAGCGTCAAGTATCAAGTCGGACCGAGGTATATCCCCTAAGTGCTTCACAGACAGAGGCCATATCTTCCGGCATGGGTGATGAAAATTCCATGTAACGATCTATAACGGGATGGCAGAAGCCTATCTGGCTTGCATGAAGGGCCTGTCTCTTAATCATTTTTAATGCATTTCGTGGCGCATCATTTTTTATTGTACTGATTCTTTTTTTTGAATTTCCGTAAACGGCATCTCCAACTACCGGATATCCCAGCGTGTTCAGGTGCACCCTGATCTGGTGAGTTCTGCCTGTCTCGATCTCAACATCGAGGAGAGTGGCGACGCCATATTGTTCAATAACTTTCCATCGCGTTATCGACATTCTGCCCCTCTTGCTTTTTGTAGACATCTTTTTTCGATCTGTCGGGTGTCGACCTATGGGCAGTTCTATAATTCCTCTTTCTTTCTTTACATCGCCATGGACGATCACCTTGTAAATCTTTTTTACAAGGTGCTTTTTAAACTGTTTTGCCAACCCCGCGTGGGCCGGGTCCGATTTTGCAATAATTATGAGACCGGAAGTGTGCTTGTCCAGACGGTGGACTATGCCGGGTCGCAGGAATCCTCCCACACCGGAGAGGTCTTTACAATGAAATAAAAGGGCGTTTACAAGAGTACCACTATAGTTACCTGTGGCAGGATGAACAACCATACCGGAAGGTTTGTCCAATACGATGATCGATTCATCCTCATATGCAACGTTAAGAGGGATATTTTCCGGCATTACATCATAGGCTTTTGGTTTTTCCTTATTCAGAACAATAGAGTCCCCTTCTTTTAAACGGTAACCAGGCTTTACCCTTGAACCGTTCACCAGTACGTTAACGTCATTAATGATCCTCTTAATCTGTGATCGGGACAGGGGGATATCTTTTTGGGAAAGTAAAATATCAAGCCTCAAGCCACTTTCACTTTCGCTAACGGTGAATTCGATTTTTTCTTCTTCCATATGGGTCATCATGGCGCTATTTTCGATTTTGCAATTTGGTATGCCAAAGCGTTGCAATTGTAGCGAAAACCCGAATATCGAAATCCGAAATCCGAAATCCGAAACAATATCTAAATTATAATGTTCAAACTTCAAAACAAAAGAGGCATGGTACCAGTAGTTTTTGTTTTAATTATTCATATTTCGGTAATTTGAATTTGTTTCGAGTTTCGAGATTCGAATTTCGGATTTAAGTGTACCTACCTCATGGATTAACTGTAAGGTTTCTATTATACAACGCCGTGATCTATATCTTTCAACCCACTCTCTATCAAGACAAACTCTGTTTCATCTATTGTTCGTAAGTCAAAAAGAACTTCCTCCTCAGAAATTCGGGCAATAACGGGTATTTCAAGGTATCGTAACTTTTCCCCCAGCCTGCTTGCCGACAGACGAGGAGAATCGATGGCAACAAGAACCGTAGGAATCTCCTGTGTCGGCAGGGAACCTCCTCCCGCCATTGAATATCCTTTTTTCAACGAGAAAGAGAATCCTTCAAAAGATGACCTTTTCAATATCCTCAATAATTTTCTTGCCCTTTTTTCGACGGTAACCATAGATTCCGTTAATGATCGAAGTCCCTTTATACTGGAAATCGCTTCTTCCATGTTCAGATAATGCTTCATTGTTGCTTCGAGGGTGGCGAGGGTTAATTTGTCGATTCTCAGGGCACGGTTGAGAGGATTCTTTTTGACTTTTTCCAGTATATCTTTTCTTCCCAGGACAATTCCTGCCTGAGGACCACCGAGGAGCTTATCGCCACTGAAAGTGACCACATCAGTTCCCGCCTTCAATGCGCCCTGAACGGTGGGCTCTTTTTCGAAACCATACCTGTCGAGTTCAACAAAACAGCCGCTTCCCAGATCATTCATCACGGGAATACCTGTACGCTTCCCCAGCTCTGCCAGTGCGGAAAGTTCCACATCCTCGGTAAAACCCGCGATCCTGAAATTGCTCGTGTGTACCTTTAAAATAAGTCCCGTATTTTCTCCTACTGCCTTTTCGTAATCGGGGAAATGGGTCCGGTTGGTGGTCCCTACCTCCCTTAGGATGGCCCCGCTCTTTTCCATAACCTCGGGAATGCGAAATTCCCCGCCAATTTCAATTAATTCGCCTCGTGAAACGATAGCCTCTTTTCCCTCCGACAAGGTATTCAGGACGAGCAACACGGCAGCCGCGTTGTTATTTACAACCATTGCATCCTCAGCACCGGTGAGGGCACAGAGGATTTCCCGTACATGGTCATACCGCAATCCCCGTTTTCCTTCTGACAAATCGAATTCCAGATTTGAATACCCTCGACTGATTTCAACAACTTTTTCCAGGGCTTCCTCACAGAGGGGCGCTCTGCCGAGATTGGTATGTAAAATGATTCCTGTCGCATTTACCACGCGACGAAGGCTGTAGGCACGCAACCCTTCGATTTTCTCCTTTACTTCATTGGCAGCTTTCTCAGCAGTCGGAATAAAGGCACTATGTTTGTCTTTCTTCGGCGCTGTTAATATATTCTCCCTCATTTTCCCTACAACTGCCCGACAGGTTTTTACGATAAAATCTCTTGGCGCTTTATCAAAAACGTTCTCTTTTTCCAAAATTAATAAAATTTCATCAATTTTGGGAAGCGTTTTTAACATTTTCTTGATTGTATCATCCATGTCATCTTCCTCTATCCTATGAAGAATTGAGAGCTTTGAAAAGCAAAAATATAATCACGAAAGTCCGAAAATTACAAAAACACGAAAAAATTAAAGCGTTCGTGACAGGTTTTTACAAAGCATTTGAGTTGCGACTTTGCTTCCTCAGGCAGAAATCTCTGAAGTTATTGACGGCGGTGAAAAACTCCCGCATCATAATTACCCAGTAATACCGGCCACGGCTCGTGAGATAAAAATCGCCATGGCGATAACGCAGACCCCCTGCCATCATAGAAGCAGCAATGTCTCTCCAGAGATACGGGAGTACATTCCTGCCGTATTTTTTCTGCAGGGGGGCAACCTTCAGTTTCAAGCCAAAGAGTTTCATCAGGAAATCATAGCGAATTTGATCCGTTAGTGAAAAATTGCGTGAAGCCATAAGGGGGATTTCTCCCCTGTTTATTCTATCAATATATTGTCTTATATCAAATGTGTTTGCATAACACGTTCCGCTTATATATCCTATAGAACCGCTGCCAAGACCTGCATATTCATCATAATCGACGATATACTCATCAATCATGGCATTTTTTCTGGAAAAGCACCACGCAGACGAAAAACGGTAATCCCGTGACAGGCGTCTTGAAATTATCCGGTAAAATTCCTTTTCCTTTCCATAATCAACCATTCCCATGGTTCTTTCCACAACCCTTCGTGTCGAGTCGGAAACCATAAGGGGATAATAGGTAATTTGATCAACCCCTGTTCCGACGAGAATATCCAGATCTCTGTCTATGCTGTCGATAGTCTGGACAGGAAAGTTAAAAATCATGTCCGCATTCAGGGTATCAAAGTGCCCCAGAGTATTGATCAGCCTTTCAGATATAATTTTACCGCTTCCATAGCTGTTATATCGGCCCATCGTCTTGAGAAGACTATCATCAAAACTCTGTATTCCAACGGAGAGCCGATTTATGCCAATCCTTTTTAAGATTTTAATATTCCGTTCCGTCAGGTGGTTGGGGTTGGTTTCAATAGAGATTTCCCTGATTTTAAAGCATTCCCTGGCAAATGAAAGGGTCTCTTCCAGCTCGTCAATCAGAATGGTTGGAGTGCCTCCACCGACATAGATTCCACTGAAATTGTAACCTTTTTTTCTATAAAGAGTTATTTCCTTTCTCAGGGCGTTAAAGTATTGCCGGCAAAGGGACTCTTCGAAAAGGACACGATTGAACGAACAATAGGTGCAAAGACTCTCGCAGAACGGAATGTGAATATAAAGGAGTCGGGCATCATTCATGTTGCCGAGGGGAAGAATCGGTTTTTCCCTTTCATCAAATTGCAAGGCCTTGGAAAACCCAAGTTTGGCAACCTTCGTTATCAATTCACCGATCAAGATTTTATACCTCCATCATGAGGTAATCCCCATTTACCCATGACTTTCTTATTTTCCTTAATGAAGATTTTTGATTCCATACTAGACCGAAAATTGAACAAGTTATATTAATAAAGGATAATCCATTAGCAGATATCTTTAAAACGATCAAGGATTCTTATATTTTTCAATATCTTGCAAAAATAGTTTTATGGTGTTATGCAAAGGTCTCAGGTTTTCAGTACAATCAAATCAGAGGTAACAGACATATGTCAAAGACAAAAACATGGAAGCTATGGGACAATGAAAAAATAAATGAGGAAGAAACAAAGCTTCTGAGAAGAAAAACGGATGAGATTCCAATCCCTCTTGATGAGAACAGCAAAAAGGATATTAAATTTCTCATAGATTCTTTTCTGGCAGGGGATGATGCTCTCGGACTCGCTGCTCCGCAAATAGGGATCAGCAAGAAAATGGTTGTTTTCAAAAACAAGAATCTTGACCAACGGGGAGCTATAAAAAGTGAAAAGGATTACGATGTCCTGATTAACCCCCGGATCACACAACTGAGGGGAGACAAAGACACGATGACAGAGGGATGTCTTTCATGTCCGGACATAAGCGTTGAAGTGATAAGATATAAGGAAATCAAGGTTAAAGCGTATGACAGGGAAGGCAGGAAAATTAATAAGAGATATACCGGTTTCCTTGCCCGGGTTGTACAGCATGAACTTGATCATCTTGATGGGAAAATGATCATTGATCATGGTGGCTCGATTTTTGTTCCAAAGGAAAGGCATGAATTCTTTGAGAAGCTGTTTAAGGAATAGTCTTTTATTCTGACTTCCGGTTCCTGAATTCTGGTTGCGGCTGTGCCGCCTTCGGATTTTTTATCGGTAAAAATGAGGCATGGGAAGATCTTTTACCGTCAAGAGTCCCGGCTTTGCTTCTATCACGCCGGGTATTGAGTTTACCAAAATTGCAGCAGTGGCCTGATCACCTGCGATACCGCCATCAATCCTGAGATTGACATTTGGATTTCCGCTGATGAAGACAGAGTCGTGAGGACTTTCAGCACCAATATACATCCGCAGATCAAGATCGATAAGCGTTTCATTTCCCTTAATCCCGTTCACGATATGTTTGATTCCCGCAACATCGCCCGTCTTCAGGTCGAAATAAGCTGTTTTTACCGGATGTTTCGCAATAACAGGGTCAATGGTTTCCTCGATCTTATCAAAGGTTATACCAAGGTAATGGGCAATGAACAGCAGTGATTCAACAAGTCCGACATGGCCGAGCAATTTTTGAGAAACCCTTTCCCTGAATTCTTCTGGTGTAACCCCTGCGCCAACTTTCTTCTGGAGGGGGTATCTGCGCGTTCCGGCGTCAACGACTCTTTCAACCCTGATGGACTTCACATCCTGGCAAACACCTGTCAAACGCAGAGGAAGGGCGTCCATAATAAAGCCGGGGTTGACGCCGGTACCGAGAACGGTTACATCTTTCTCCCTTGCTTTTCTGTTAATATCTCTTGCCGGTTTTTCGTTTGTGCCGGAGGGAAATGAAAGCTCCTCGGCGGAAGACACGACATTAATTCCCGCGTTTACAATTCCTTCCAGGTGTGAAAAAATAGTATTTATTCTTGACCCCGCCGTGTGAATAACAACATGGGCATTCGCAGTGGAAAACAATTTATCCGCATCGTCTGTAACGATAATTCCGAGATCTTTCCTGAGATCCAAAATCCTGCCCAGATCTTGACTCACCATGTCTTTCGAAATATCAACAGCTCCGACGATTTCCAGATTTGATTTACTCAGAACCAATTTTGCCGTTTCAATTCCTATGGGGCCCAGGCCGTAATGAATTACACGGATCTTCTTTTCAGTCATTCAGAAATACTCCTTCCAAAAATGTATTAAAAATTTTCGAGCCCGCTATATAAAAAAAGATCTGTTTATAGTCAATGAAATATTTCATTCATTTTTCAATTGTTTCTTTTTTGTCGATTGAAGAAAATAAACAATTATGAGAATGGCGCCCCCGATCAGATCCGAATAAATCTCAGGGTAAAAAAGACATAAAGCGGCTATACCTGTGAATAAACGTTCCAGAAGAGTTGATCTGTCCTTCAGATAGCCTATGACCGTCGACCCCAATGCGACGACCCCGAAGACCAGTGTCACGAAGACATGTATAAACTTCACATAATCAAAGGCTATCGTTCCGTCGAGAAGCGTCGGCAACCACAGGATGATAGGTGCTGACACAATAATAAACGGAATAGCAAAACCCGCCGAGGCGAGGCCAAAGGCGGTAAATCCCGTCTTGAAGGGATTTGCCCCGGAAATTCCCGATGCCGCATAAGCGGCAAGGGCCACCGGTGGTGTCACATCGGCAAGGACAGCGTAAAAAAGAACAAACATGTGAGATACGAGAGGATGAATTCCCCATTGTAAAAGTGCGGGAGCAGCTATCATGGAAGCAATAATATACTGGGCCGTCGTTGGGATACCCATACCGAGAATAAAGCAGGCAACTGCGGTGAAGACAAGAGTAAAAAACAGCGCAACTGAATTTGTACTTAATATGTGCATAACATCCATGCTCATAACAAAACCAGCCACGACATGAGCCAATTCAATTACAGCGGCGGCAAATTTCAACCCCAGGCCTGTCAGGGTCGTGGCGCCAACGATAAAACCGATACAGGCACAGGCCGCCCCGATGGCGAGGGCATTTTTTGTCCCCAATTCGAGGGTTTCCATTATATCGGGTATCCTCATTTTGCTTTCTTTGAAAAAGACTCCTGTCGAGATAACCGCCATATTCGTCCAGAATGCGCAGAGTGAAGGTTCCAGTTTCCACATGAGCAACACTACAAGAATGGTAGTCGGTATCAAGCCCAGAAGCCAGGAGCGCCTGTCAGTTTTTCTGAAGGTATAGAAAAGACCTGCCGCGAGACAGATAAACCAGAAAACGGAAAATACAGAGACTTGATCGAGAGGATTGGCCCTGACCAGGACAGAGGGTACAGACAGGAACACAGCTATCAGGAAAGGATAGGTCCTGTTGTGGATCTGGCCAACGGCGACGGAAAAAATGATTCCCCAGAAGGCAGCCAGAAAGGGGCTGCTTCCTGAAATGAGGAGATATACAATAATGATCAGAGGCATTAATAACAGCCACTTTTCCTTCAGGACTTCCCACAGATTTGGAAGTGATTCCCGGGGAATTCCGACAAGTCCCTGCTTCTTGGCTTCAAAATGCACCATGGTGCCTACGGCAAAGAAGTAAAGCAGCGCGGGAACAACGGCACAGGCGGCAATCTTGATATAGGGTATTCCCAAAAACTCCGCCATAATGAAGGCCGCAGCCCCCATAATGGGCGGCATGAGCTGTCCTCCTGTAGATGAAGCGGCCTCAACCGCACCGGCAAACCGGGGGGCATACCCGACACTTCTCATAAGAGGAATGGTAAAGGCTCCGGTGGTAACGGTGTTGGCAATTGAACTTCCGCTGATGGAACCCATAAAGCCGCTGCTGATCACGGACACCTTGGCGGGCCCGCCGGAGGACCATCCTGCTATCGCCATGGCCATATCCATAAATAGCTGCCCCAGGCCGGTCTTGGCAATAAAGATCCCGAAGAGGACAAAGTGGAATACAAAGGTGGCAACAACGCCGAGTGGAATGCCATAGATACCTTCCGTTCCAAGAAACATGTGTTCAATAATACGCTGGATGGAATAACCCCTGTGGGCAAAGAAGCTGAGGCCCGGGATATTAAGAAAGTAAGGTCCCAGGTAGCAGTTAATGAGAACAAAAAACGAAATGATTGGAAGGGGTGGTCCGATACTGCGACGGGCGCCTTCCAGGACTAATAAAAACGCGAAAGCCCCCACAACGAGATCGCTTTTTAAAGGGAGGCCCGCCCGGAAAACCAGACTGTTGAATTCTAGAAATATATAAACCGAAACTACCGAGGCAAGGAGAGTGAAAAAGACATCAAAATAGGGGATATCATCGTGATTATACCGGAATGACTTTCCTCTGATGATTGCAAACGATGCCTTGACCCATTGAATTACAAAGAGAAGGGCAATACTCAAAAAGATACCGAAAAGTAGAATACTCCAGAAAACAAGCTTCACATTCGGATCATGAAAGGAACCGGCGAAGTGAATATAATGATAGCCAAGGTATGACCCGTAGGCAAGCCCTGCTATCATAAAGGTTAAAACAAAAAAATCAAAATAGACAATGTATCGATTTGCGAAAAACTCACGCCTTTTAAAGTATAAAATGAACAAAAAACAGCCAGCCGCGAGAGATACTGTTATGCTGGTGGACAATTCAAAAATTTCCCAGAAGAGAGTTGTAAAAACGGAACTTCCTATAAGGGCATAGATAATATCGTATACAAGGTACTTTTTAGATTCCGTTCCGCTCTTTCTGATGGAGTAGAAAAGAAATACCAGGGGGAGGACAAAAGCCAGATGAAATGCCCTGTGTCTCCATTCCTGCAAAACCCCGAATCCTGCCGTATAGATGTGGAATATCGAAAGGATCAGCGTCATTGCGAAGGCCAGTTTCAAGGTGATTCCTGAAAGCTTGCGAAATCGAAATTCCGGGTCGTACTTGGCTATTTCCTCTATGTTGTCTGTAACTATTTTCTTATCCTGTAGTGCCATCAAAAGATATCCTTTATGCGAATGAACCGAAAATCAGAAATTCAGATACCGAAAATCGCTTCGGGTACACAAATTTTATATCAAATTTATTATTTACTTCAGCCCTCCAGTAATATTTTTGCCTTCAGATACACAAACTCAAGAAATGTAACTTTTCTTATCTTTATCTGCAAAAGGGTATTGCCCGCCAATAACGGAAGTTTCAGCTCCTGAAAATCATTGATTTTTAAAGTATTATCGTATTTTTCATTCACCCATAAAAGCAGTTTGGGCAAAATCCTGCACATATTGGAAATACGGAAATGATTCACATCGTTGTGAAACTCTTCATTACCAAAAGTGGCATAGGGCAGACCAGTATTAGAAGAGGAAAAAGTCGTTTCATACAGTATAATACGAAAATCATCGTCTATCCTGAAATACTCCCGGACAGGACAATGTTCGACTGAATGGATATACCTGGTCGCGAACCTTTCGTCAGGGTGGACAATTCGAATAAATACGATGTTACCTTCCCTGAATGCCTTTATCTGCAAGACATGAAAAGGAACAAGGGAAAATAAAAAAAAAGTACAAAAAAATGTGAATATAATCCATTTAGACTTCATAAAAACTGGGCACCGACATGCGGTGCCCAGTTGCCTCCTTAAAGTCACGAAAGAATATTTATTATTTAGTGCCTATCCGGAAATAAAATTAAAGCACTATCAAGTTTTCAATTCAGAAATGAGCAATTTTTTTTGCAAGCTCAAGGAAATCAGGAGATTGTGCGGAGGCGTACTAATGTGCGCCGCACAATCAATCCAGGGGATCGACCTGCCTGTGCGTGTCCGAACGCAGACAGGCGCAGAAATTGTGGAAAAGAGCCATTGAGCCATTTCCGAATGGAAATTATTTAATCATCCCCTTTTCCCTGTAAAACTTGGCAGCACCGGGATGAAGAGGTATGGCCATACCGTCAAGCGCTGTACCAAGTGTTACCTCTTTTCCCTTGGCGTGAGCCTTCGCCATGATCGCGGCTCCACTGGGGGCGTCGGCAGCTGTACCACCTTTTTTACGCAGGACGAACTTTCCTCCCTCCCAGAGAGCTTTTGTCAGTTCATAAGCAACACTGCTGGGAACCCTGGCATCTACGACCCACTGGGCCATCGTCGTAATGGCGGGAATGTTCTTATCTACACCCTTGTATGTCCCCGCCGGAATAACAACCTTGGCGTAGAAGGGAAACATCTTGACAATCTTGCTGATCATTTTCTCATCCATCGGAACAAGGGTGACATCCGAAGTTGTGGCCAGTTCGGTAACAGAGGATGTCGGCCATCCTGCCGTGATAAACGCTACATCAGCCTGCCTGTCCTTCAGCCGCTGAGTGGCGCCGGCGAAACTGAGCCAGTCAACATTTTCAAAATCGCCATAAGTAAGGCCAAGACCTTTCAGAACATTCAGACAATCCACTTCTGTTCCGCTGCCCCTGTCGCCGGGTACCAGTCTTTTTCCCTTGATATCCATGATATCTTTAATGCCGGCATCCGCACGGGCGATTATTTGTATCGTCTCCGGGTAGAGAGATGCTATCCCCCTTAGATTTTTTATCGGTTTCCCTTCAAACTGGGCAATACCTGTATAGGCGTAATAAGCCACGTTGTTCTGGACAAAGGCCGACTCTATCTGATGTTCTCGTATAAGATTACAATTTGCGACTGATGCATTACCTGACTGGGCAGTGACGATAATATTGGGAACCTTGTTAGATAAAGCCTGGGCCAGAACGCCACCCAGCGGATAATAGGTGCCGCCCGTGCCACCTGTGGCTATGGCAAAGAATTTCTTCTTCGCCGCAAAGGAAGGAGCGGCAAATATCATCGATACAGCCACGACTGCTATTATTAATAGTAACAAATACCTTTTTTTCAACATTTTCAACTCTCCTTTCAACCATGCTAAAAACTAATTAAAACCCCCATCTCTTTACAGATTATCCCTTGATATGTTTGCATAACTATTCCTCCAGTCATTGAGATGAGTCCACCCGAGGCGGATTAGCAATGACATTATCGGTATTATGCAAACCTCATCCTTTCTACCCGTTGCTCCCTCCTTTCAAATTGATATCGTGATTATAGACAAAAAATTGAATCTAAACCAGTTGATAGAGAAAATAAAATATTTTCCAGTGATTGTCAACATTTTTTAACTTTGAATAATTGGCGGAACCCGTCATAAAATTCAATAAATTTCCTGGCGATCGCTTCCCAGCTAAACTCCTTATGGATCGTTTCGCATCCTTTTTTCGCCAGTTTGTCCGCCAGCCCTTTATGCCTTAGCAATACGCAAACGGTTTCGGCATATTCTTCCGTATCCAGTGGATTCACCAGAAGACAATCCTGTCCGGAAGTGAGATTTTCCTGGATTCCGGCGAATTTTGAGATCACAGCAGGCACCTGACAGGCCATCGCTTCCAGCGCAGTCATGCCGAAGGGTTCATACCTGGCGGGAAGGATAAATAATTCTGCTTGCCGGAAGTATGGCGGCAGTTCATCGTGGGGTATGCCTCCCAGAAGGTGAACCTTTTCGCTGATTTGATTTTTTCCCACGAAGCGCTTTATTTTTGACAAAACTTCCCTTTCCTCTTTATCCGGATTTTCTGCGCCACCGCCGATAACCAGGTGTATGTCCGGGAACTCATTCAGCACACGGGCAAAGGCAGGGAGGAGCAAGTCGTGCCCTTTGACATTTGAAATCCTGCTTACTACAAAGATATATTTGTCCGGAAGCGAGATCCTTGTTTTCTTTTCTTCTTCCTCCTTTTTCAGAGGACGAAATTCATGCACATCAACGCCGGGTGGAATGAATTCCGCCCTCGGAAGATGAAAATGATATAATTCTTCAATTTTCTTTTCCTCCTCCCTGCTTGTAACAGTCTGACCATTTACTGATTTAAAGATTCTCATCTCTTCGGCGATTCGATAACTGAAATTGAAAATTCTATCCATTTCTTCCGGGTTCCCACCAATCCTCTGCTTTTTCCAGGCGCCCAGAGAGTGAGCGGTAAAGAAGGCGGGTTTGGAAAAAGCTTTGGCTACCTCAAGAGTAACAATGCCTGCATCTACATAGTGTCCATGAAAAAGATCGTACTCCAGATTCTGTTTTCGAATAAAATCGATCATATTTTCTGACAGTTCAGGCAGGACATCATAAATAAATTCTTTGGGAATAAATTTCCAGTCTCCTGCGGGGATACGAATTACCCGGGCATCCGGGCAACCCGGCAGGGGATCAATCTGCTTCCTGGAGCGATCAAACCAGCGAGTATAGATGTCCACGTTGATACCGAAGTCAGAGAGGGCGCGAGCAAGGTGAAGGACATACAATACCTGTCCTCCCGTATCTGTCTTCCCTAATTCCGGAGCCGGGTCAAAATATCCGTGCGTACTGAGCATGCAAATACTTTTAATTTTTTTATTATGTGATTGCATCGTTTATCTTAACGTCATAGTCACGTGTCACAATAATATCAGCTCTGGTTTTATGTGATGATATTATCTCATGTTCAATCTCGAGAATCTTTTCGAGGTATTTATCCTGGTCTTCTCTTCCTCTTTCCTTGCGTGACTCTTTAGTGTCCTGATTGGTTCTGTCGATGAAAATACGCTGGTGGACGTTTTGCAAAAGAGACGTATAGGTGCCCTCCACAATAATTACTTTAGTTCCTTCGAGTTGAATCGCCTCATCGGTAATCCGGTCTTCTTCATAAATGACCAGAGGTTTTTCAATCACTTTCTTGCCATTCAGAATGTCACGGATATTCTTGTTCAGGAGTGTAAGCTGAACCTCAGATGGTCCCACATGTTTTATGTTCTTTTCGCGCATTCTGGCGTTCGTTTTAGGAGGATAAACAAAATAGTCGTCCTGTTGAAGGATGATACTGTTAATGCTTTTTGTTGAAAGTTGCTCAGAGAACGCGGATGCAATTTCTGATTTTCCGGCGCCGGATTCCCCGGCAATCGTAAGGATAAATTCTCCTCCGGATGATTCAATCCTTGGCAGAGTTAACTCCAGTATACGTTTCGCTGTCCTGACGTGTTCCTCTTTGATATTTAACCTGTCACCTATCATTAATGAACTCCTGATATTTTTCGAATCCGCCTGAGGCAGACCTGATGTTAACGGGGAATCCTCGAAATGTTAGAAATATTTTTTTATATACCCTCGCCATGCATTTTCAATAACATGATGGTTTGTTGAATGCCAGCATCAAATTCGATCTTGTGAAACCTTTGCAGAATGTTCAATTTTGTTCAAGTTCAAGGAAGGTGAAAATTTTAACCACAGGAATACATTAAAGAATTATTAGTTATAAATGTTGAATTTTAAATTAACAATGATTTTTTCTTCATTCAAAATTATACTTGAGCCTGACGCAGAAATCGGTCAAAAGGAAACGTTATGCAAAGGTCTTATTGTTTGTGCAAATCAATTATAGACTTACAAGGAGATCAAGGGTAATATGTAAAAAAGGAGCGAAAGAAAATGATTAAAGCTAAAGACATTATGACAAGGGAAGTCATTACTGTTTCTCCGGATACGGAAATTACCGAGGCAGCAAGATTGCTTCTTAAACACCACTTCAATGGCCTGCCTGTGGTGGATGAAGGAAGCCGTTTGCAGGGCATTATTTGTCAGGAAGATCTGATTGTCCAGCAGAAAAAAATACCGTTGCCCTCTTTTTTCACCCTCCTGGATGGTTTGATTCCATTAAAATCTTATAAAAGCCTTGAGAAGGAATTAGAGAAAATCGCCGCTACCACAGTAGCCAAAGCCATGACCCCTGATCCTGTAACAGTTGATCCCGAAACCGATCTGGAAGATGTCGCTACACTGATGGTGAAGCATAATACACACACCCTGCCTGTCCTGGATCAAGGCAAACTCGTCGGAATTATAGGCAAGGAAGATGTTCTGCGCACCCTTATGCCCGATGAGAAAAAAGACTAATCCTGAACACTTGATTGAGGAACTTAACAATACATGGAACCTGCGTCTGAAGTAACAAACAATCGAAAGAAAAAATTTATCGCCTTAATTTTGTTTTCCATTATTGTGATTGCGGGACTCACAGGTATCTTTGTTTATATGGCATACAAAAAAACCCATATAACGACGGATGATGCCTTTGTCACCGGCAGGGTACATATCATTGCATCGAAGGTGCCAGGAACGGTTAATGTTGTATATGTCCGCGATAACGAATTTGTAAAAAAAGACGCGCTCATCATGGAGATTGATGATAGAGATTATGTTGTAAGGCTCAACCAGGCTAAGTCAGCGCTAAATGCTGAGAAATCAAGGCTTGCGGAGATTTCAACGAAGATAGAAGTGGCAAAGATGCAATTATCTGAATTGCACTTCAGTGTTGAGTCAGCCGGGGCAAATCTGAAGCTCCAGGAAGCTAATTTCAAGCAGGCGGAGATAGATTTCAAGCGTGCTCGGAAGCTCTTTAAAAAGGAAATTATGCCGGAGGAACAATTTGAAAAGGCAACGACAAATTATGATATCTCATCAGCGCGACTTGAAGCGGTAAGAAAGCAGTTAAAACAATCAGGTGCATCTCTTGAGACGCAGAAGGCCATTATCAGGCAGACAGAGGCGGCTTTTCAATCCCAGGAATCCAGAGTTAAACAAAAAGAGGCGATACGCAAAGCAGAAGATCTTAAGAGGAGTTATACAAAGATTTATTCACCGTCTGACGGTTACATAACGAAAAAAGCTGCCGAAACAGGAAATCAGATCCAGGCCGGACAACCGCTGATGGCGGTTGTATCCCTCGATGATGTGTGGATAACGGCCAATTATAAAGAAACTCAGCTCGAGAAGGTGAAACCCGGGCAAAAGGTAAGGATAAAAATAGATACCTATCCCGACAGGGTATTTAAAGGAACTGTAGAGAGTGTTATGGCTGGTACAGGTTCAGTCTTTTCCCTGTTTCCGCCTGAAAATGCCACAGGTAATTTTGTAAAGGTTGTACAGCGTATACCCGTCAAGATAGTTCTCGCCGAAGAAACAGATCCGAACCATATTTTCAGGATCGGCATGTCTGTTGAGCCTACAATTATCATAGAAAAATAACTGCATTATGAGTTAATATGCCTGCAAATGTAAACAAGTGGATCGTTGCCCTGACTGTGATGCTTCCAACGCTCATGGTCATTGTTGATTCATCTGTCGTAAACGTATCCCTCGATCATATACGCGGGAGCCTTTCAGCCGGTATCGATGAAGCTACGTGGTCGATTACATCATACCTCGCAGCAAACGCGATCATTATCCCCATGACCGGCTGGCTAAGCAGATTCTTCGGAAGAAAGCGATATCTTATTTTTTCAATGGCCCTGTTTACCCTGAGTTCATTTTTCTGCGGTTTATCCTGGAATATACAGAGCCTTGTTTTTTTCAGGATCCTTCAGGGACTTGCCGGCGGTTCCCTTCAACCGATTTCCCAATCCATACTGCTTGAAACCTTTCCCCCTTACCAGCATGGTACGGCGATGGCGATTTTTGGTGTGGGCATCATGTTTGGTCCTATTGTAGGTCCTGTCATGGGGGGGTGGATTACCGATAACTGGACGTGGCGCTGGATATTTTACATCAATATTCCCATTGGTATCATTTCAGTATTGATGGTGTCCCTTTTTATCCGGGATCCTCATTATATGAAGCCTGCAAAAATGAAGATTGATTACTGGGGTCTTGTATTGCTCGCTGTCGGGATCGGATGTCTCCAGATGATTCTGGACAGGGGACGCAGAGTGGACTGGTTTTCATCGGAATTCATTATCTGGTTAAGCGTTCTGTCATTTACATCTCTGATTCTTTTTCTCATTGTAGAGCTATTTGTGGAGCATCCCATTGTCAACATGAGGGTATTCAAGGATTTCTCCTTCAGTCTGGGAAATGTAGTTGTTTTCTTTATCCTTTTTAACCTTTTCGGCAGCATAGTTCTTCTCCCGATCTACCTTCAAACCCTGATGGGCTATACGGCAACCCTCGCCGGTATCGTCCTCGCACCCGGGGGCATCGCCGCCCTCGTTGCCATGCCTGTTGCCGGAATACTTATTTCCAGGATAAATCCAAAGATTATAATTGCCATCGGTATTATTGTGACGGCCTATGCAACCCTTCTTATGTCAATGTTCAACCGCCTGGCTGATTTTAACACCATATTGCTGCCAAGGGTTTATATGGGTATCGGTCTCGGTCTCGTCATGGTTCCACTTTTTACACTCTCCTTGTCTCATATAAAAAAAGAAGCGATGGGTAATGCCACGTCTATATTTAATCTTATGAGAAATCTCGGCGGAAGTTTTGGCGTGGCTGTTGCCACAACCATTTTGACCAGAAGGGCTCAATTCCATCAGTCTCGTCTCGTGGATTATCTCACGCCATTCGATATAAATTATGTATGGAGTTCACAACAAACAGCCCAGATCTTGCAATACAAGGGACTTGAACCGACGCTTGCCCATAAGGGTGGGCTCGGTGTCATTTATGAAACTTTATTAAATGAGGCCTATATGATGTCATTCAACGACGTTTTCTATATCATAGCTGTTATGAGCATTCTGTTGTTGCCGCTGGTCTTGTGTATGAAGCATATAAGACACAAATCACCCGATAGTCACTGAATTTGATGAATGCGTAAACGATTTTGTTCCATATTGTTGATTCTTGTTTGTGATTTTTACGGTGCTTTTCCTCCATTGTTTATAAGGGCCTTCAGCGGTTCGATGCCGTATGGTGTTCCTTCTTCAATAGCCTTGAGCACCGTGCCTCCTCCCGTGAAGAAGTAGTATTTCGAGTTATCCAGGGTAGAGAGATAAAGTCCGGGACACAGATCCTTAAACTCCTGGAGTGTATCACCGCCTCCATATAGTTTGCTCGCTTCCGTATTATGATCGATCTTTCTGTCCAGGGCTGCCGAGCCCTCTGTGAAATGTGGAGTGAACCCCATAACGGCGTTGACGAAAATGGTCTTTGCCGAGTTCAATATATTTGAAATTTCCGGGTCCGAAAATGATTCTTGTGCTATATCAAGGATGTAATGGAGTCGCATACCCTTTTTGAATTCATCGATGGACCTTATCCTGTATTTTCCCTCAATTTTTCCCTCCATGGTGTCCGATTCATACAGATACGGAAGTTCCAGTATCTTATGGTTTTTCCTGTCCACCTCCACGAGGTTTTTGGCAGCTTCGATGTCCTCCGTTTCAATACCGCTGATTGATACACCATATTTTGCACAGAGATATGTGTTATAAATGATACCGCCGAGGATCAATTTATCCACTTTTTTATAAATTTCGTTTAATGGGCCGATCTTTGTATCGTACTTTGCCCCCGCAATTACGGATATAAAAGGCCTTTCAGGCTGTAAAACCTGGGTGAGGTTCTGTATTTCTTTTTGCATGAGGTAACCGGCAAACGACGGCAGGTACCGTGTAATATCGAAGGTGGATACATGCGACTGCCACGAACCGAAGGCGTCGTTAACAAATACGTCGGCCAGACCTGCCAGTTGGAGGGCGAGTGAGTCTCTGTCTTCTAATTTCGATTCTTCTCCCTTAAACCATCTTGTGTTTGGAAGATATATGGCGCCAATCCTCTTTTCTCTCAGATCTCTGATGGCAAGATTTATCGAGGTATCAATACTTTTTATCCCCTCATCTCCCTCTGTTCTGAACGTGGGACAAAAAATCTTTGTGTGAAGCTTTCGTTCCAGGTATTCAGCGATGGGTGCGACAGATGTTGATTGATCTATTTTTATCTTTCCGGTCTTTTTGTCCTTCGGCCTTCCCACGTGCGTCATTATGATCGGCCTGCCACCTCTCTCAACGATATTGAAGATAGTTCCGATGGTTTGATCTATCCGGTATGGGTCCTGGATGCTTCCCTTTTTGACGACGTTATGGTCAACCCTCAAAAGAACAATCTTGTTTTCCACATCGGCATCCTGCAAAAGCGGAAGGTTGGAATCAATATTTTGCTCCATGATAATTCCCCTTTTCCCTGTACTTTTTATATTGTCAATTAGAATCTTTATTCCAGGGCGGCGAAGCCGCAAAGGGCTGAGCAATGAGCAATGAGGACTGAGATCTAAATGCTAAAGGCCCGGAGAGGATTATCCCCTAATCCTGTAATCCCCCTAATCCGGGAATTTGCGCTTTGAGCTCTTTAGCTCTTACGGCTTTGTCGCCTTGGAATTTTTACTTGAAGTATAAGATAAATTTGCGTGTGTGGCAAGTGGGTACACTCGGAATAGAGCAAACAAGCTTTTGAGGCTTCTTAATAGTCAAGGCAGGGAACATAAATGAAGTCGGGCAACGTGTTATTAGTATGTTAAAATAATTTGACAATGATGTTCCATACTTCTATAATCCCTGCTTATAATATGTAAATAATCGCTATTTGTTGTTACCATTATTTCAAAAGGAGACTAACCAATGAGACCACAGTTTAAACTGGTTCTTCCCGTGCTTATTATGATAATTTTAATTGCGTCCTGGGCCTTTGTTTCCCCTGTCGAGGCCGTAACGTGGGCAGAACAACCTTTGCCGGTATGGGAGCGCGCCGCTTTAAAGACCTTTGATAGAAATAATTACGATAAGGTTATCGCCATGGCCAGGGAACAGGACGATGACCCAAACGGGAATGCGCCACTTTTTATTTACTTCAGCCATGCCCAGAAATATTACCTGGAAAAAAACAGGGCGTCGGCTGTTTATTATAAACAACAATATAATATCCTGCTCAGCCGGCTGTCCGGTTCAAATATAGCGGTTCTTACGCGGTTGGTGGCTATGCCGCAAACATCATGGAACAAAAAAATCAATAATAAGTTCCTGGGTGCTGCCTTTGAAAGGGCAGGGAATGAAAAATACTTAGGGTCTATTCTTTTCTGTCTTACAAGTTCATCACCGGATGTGGCAAATTCGGCGATTAAGGGACTGCGTTCCATTTTACAGCGAAAGCGTGAAATCGTTATGAACGGAGGCACGCTGAGCGAAGCAGACCGTGTGTGGATGAGCGACCAGCGTCTTTTGAAGCTTCTCGTCAGAAAGACGGGGGAATCTGTCAGCCCCATGGCCGGATTTATGTCAAAGCTTCCAGCTTTTGCTCGAAAGAAGGCAATGGGTGGAGCTGCTGCGTGTCTGGCTTTGATTGAAGACCCGGTCCTCCCCATGTTGCGGGAAGCTGCAAGTATGGGTAATGCCAATGCGGCCAGTACCATCCAACTTATTCAGGATGCAAGGGGCGCTCGCCTCGCGAGGTATCCGGATAGTACATGGTATAGCGCTACGGGTCGCTAAAATTCCTTAAAATATGCAGGGCCTGTTCCCCGAACGGGTCAATATGGGTTTAAGTAACGAGATAAAGGGGAGTAAATCTAATGCATCGTATCAGTAAAAAATTTCTATGTTTCGTATTAGTTTTGGTTTTCAGTACAATATGGGTAACTTGCCTGAATGCCAATGCCAGAACCAGGATAGCGGTGGTTGATATGGATTCCCAGGGGGAGAAAGCCAGGTCTCAGGAATTGGGCAAGATGGCCGCCCAGTTGCTGACTGCTGCTTTCGTGCAGCAGGGCCGTTTTGATGTGGTGGAGCGGCAGGCCCTGCAGAAAGTGATTGAAGAACAACGGCTGGGTGTTAGTGGATTAATTGATGCCGATACAGCGGTTCAGTTAGGCAAGGTTACAGGAGCAGCATATATTGTGACCGGTGCTATGATCAGTTACCCCCAGGGTATGAACCTGGTTGTCAAAATCCTCGAAACGGAAAGTGCTACCATTAAAGTAGCCGATAGTCTGACTGCCGGCAGTTATGCCGCCATCTCCAGGAAGATTCCCTCTTTTGTGGCCCGGCTGATGCAGCAATTTCCTGTTGAGGGATTAATCATTTATAAAAAAGGGGAAAAATTTGTCCTTGATGTGGGCAGGAAGGCAGGTGTAAGTAAGGGCATGCAGTTTGAAGTTTTCTGGGAAGGCCAGCCCATTAAACACCCTGTTACGGGTGATATCCTTGGAATGGAAAAGACCCGTATAGGTCAAATTAAAATCATAGAGGTTCAAGAAAAATTAGCCTTTGCTAAAGTTGTGAGAACGGAACCGGAACACCGGGTATCTGTAGGACACCGTGTCATTTCCGTCAAGAAAACCCATGTCGTGGCCGGCAGCTCATACGCAATGTCATCGACAGGTGGTCTGCGCTTCCATCGCTCCTGGGGCCGTAAGGGGACGGGGACGGGTGATTTTTATGTGCCGTACGGGATAGCGGCTGATCCTGAAGGGAACGTTTACGTGGCGGACACATCCAACAATCGAATTCAGGTATTTGACACAAATGGTACCTTTAAAATGAGCTGGGGGCAGAAAGGAACAGGACAGGGTGATTTTCTTCTCCCGTATGACATAGATGTGGATCGTCAGGGCAATGTATATGTGGCGGATACTTATAATTTCAGGGTTCAGAAATTTGATGCGAGCGGCAGGTTTATCCTCCAGTGGGGGCATAAAGGCAAAGGTATCGTAGAATTTGCCTTTTTGAGTGGCATTGCCGCGGGGCCGGAGGGGTCGGTTTATACTGTCGATGCCAAGATGCACAGAGTTCAGGTCTTTGATAGTGAAGGAAGGTTCCTGCGTTCCTGGGGGCAGGGGGGGAAAGGAAGTGGCGATTTTGTCGCCCCCATGGGAATCACAGTAGATAACAACGGTAACATCTATGTGGCGGACAGCAAAATGCGAAGGGTGCAGAAATTCGGATCAAGAGGCAACCTGCTGACCGTTATTACCGGGAAGATGGTCTATCCGACCGACGTAGCCGTGGATCAAAATTCGGGAAACCTGTATGTTCTGGATGCTGCGGCCCACTACTTCTGGGAAATGAGTCCGACAGGGCAATATCTCAGATCCTTCGGAGGGCCGGGCGTTAGTAACGCTCAATTTGTAAAGCCGTATGGTATCTGTACGGATGTGGCGGGCAACGTTTTTGTGGCTGATACCGCAAATTCGCGGGTGCAGAAGTTTTCCCGGCAGCAGGATTAATTTTTCTCAGACAGTGTCAGCGTTCCCTTAGCGACAGGATTAGTTCCCACAAATGCATCGACCTTGAAAAGGAATAAATTTCCGTATCCCTTCCTGATGGTTGCTTCCAGACGGAGAGTGTCTCCCGGTTTGGCGGGGGTAAAAAATTTAATATCTACATTGGCAAGAAAAAGGTTCATCTTTTCCTCTCCCCTGGACATGCCTTCTTTTTCCCGTGTAAGTCCGAGAAGAAGTCCACTTGTTTGCGCCAGTGCCTCTGAAACAAGAACTCCCGGCATTATTGGCTGTCCGGGAAAATGGCCGGCAAAAAAGGATTCATCAGGCAAGAGATCTTTTTCGGCAGTGATTTTCTCTCCCACTTTAAAATTAATAACCCTGTCTACAAACAGAAAAGGTCTCCTGTGAGGTAGCACTTTCTTGATTTCTGAAATGTCGGAGAAAGGAGATTTCGCCATAAATATTGATTATTATTCCGTGAAATCTGAAATCCAATTCCAAAATCCAAATTATCAAAGCGCCATCTTCTGCTTATCATTTCTATTCGTTTATAAGATTTGAAAATTCGAATTTAGAATTTGTTTCGCGCTTCGGATTTCGAATTTATTACGATTAATTTTATTTAGAACCATAAAGGTCTGTCGTTCTATAAAAATTTACATCTTTCAATGACCTCCGCCAAGTTTGCTTCATTAGCGGTTATCAAAACGTCTATGTTTCTGTCTATCCATCTTACTGTTCTGAAGAGTGTGGCGCCGGGTCCAAGTTCAACAAATAATCTCTTATTTCTGCTGCCAAGTCTTTTGACCAGATCAACCCAAAAAACCGGACGGCTTAACTGGGCAGCCATCATCTTTTTCAATTCTTCCTCGCTGGGAAGGGCATCCAGAGAAAAGTAAGATATAAGCGGTATTTGAGGGTCATTCACATGAGTATCTTCAAATTCCCTTAAAAAGCGTGTACCGCTATTTTCCATAAACTTTGAGTGATAGGCTGTGGCTACAGATAATTTATAGGCATCCAGGGCCCCCTCATTGAGAGAAATTTCCATCGCTTTCGTAACGGAGGAACTAATGCCGGAAATGACGATCTGACGCGGTGTGTTCAGGATAGCAACTTCGACGTTCCCTGCCTGCCGGCAGAAATGTTTCACTTCTTCGAGAGAAAGCCCGAAGATGACCGCCATGCTTCCTTCTATTTTCTGGCCTTCATCAAGAAGGATTTCCCCTGCTCGTCTCACTATATGAAGACCGCATGCAAAATCAAAACAGCCGGCCGCATAGGCGGCGGAGTAAAAACCGGAACTGTATCCCGAAACCACGCAGGGAAGGATATCTTGTGTCATTAGTATGTCGGTAAGGGCACAACTGACCGTGTAAACGGCAAGCTGGGCATTCAAGTCACTATTCAGTTCTTCTTCAGGGCCTTCGAAACAGAGCCGGCTTAAGGAAAAACCGAGAAGACGGTCGGCATGGTCAAATATTTCCCGGGCTTCCGGATAGGCCTGATACAGATCAAGTCCCATGCCAACATGCTGAGATCCCTGGCCGGGGTATAAAAAGACAATTTTATTGTCCATTCCACAGAAAATCCTCAGGATGACTTTATTTTATTTTTTCCGACAACTTCTTCATTTTTTCTTCTACCCTGGTTTTTAGTTCTTCATCATCCTTTTTTGTTTCGATAACTTGTTTATAGATGTCATTGGCTTTGGAACGCAGTTGCTTTGAATAAAGCGAACCTTTTTCACCTTTTTCAAAAAAATCCGCCCGTGCACAGTACGCATCAGCCAGAACAAGCATATAATCTGTATTATCAGGTGCAAAACGCAGTGCCTTTTCGATGGTATTAATAGCCCTTAGAGGTCTGTCACTAATCAGGAGGCTCTTTGCCGCTATATAATAAAGCTCCTGGTGGGCTCGAATTTTGTCGAGCCTTTGTACCGTATCGTAAGGTTGATTAATGAGTGTTTTGTAGGCTACGTCCCCCTTTTCTTTCAGGATGGCACATTTTTCAACCTGAGCCTTAGCTAACAACATATTTAATTCAAAATTGTTTGGATCAGCATATGCCTCACCTGTTAACATCCGAATCACATCATCATATTTTTTTTCCTTATACAATGTTTCTGCCTGAGCGAATATGTCTGACTGATCAGAAGGGGAAGAAGAATTAGCAGCAATCAATACCGGTGCTTCGTTTTTCGATGATTGGATGCCATCCGAATTCTGAATCCACGATAACGCATCATTAAATGGAACGAAAAGAATCAAAGCTAAAAAGAAACAACTGAAAATCCGAATAAGCTTTTTCATTGTAGACCTCCTTTTAAAAATCGTTTTCATCTTTTTCCGTGACGTTTATTTTAAAAATGCCAGGTGGCAGGGGCTCATTAACCGAAGTGAATTTTAGATTGATAGAGGTATAGTCCCCTTCCTTTTCCTTAAAGCAAATCCTCTCCGGGAGCCACTGCGTCGGCCTTACTTCTATTTCAATCATATCGATTCGTTTTGCAATCTCCTTCATTTTTGGTGTAAATCTCAGATGATAGGCACCTGAATCAGTCTTTGAGACAAGCTGGATTGAATATTGTTTCCGGAACTCTTCAACGGACTGGCCGATACCTATATATTTTTGAAGAAAATTATTTCCGAGATATCTTTCTTTTGTTTTTGATATATCAGGGTAATAGATAAGAAGCAATCCACTTTTTATAAGCACCATTACAGATGACGGGCTGGTAACTTCAAAGAGCATTTTGCCTTCCGAATCAAAATAGATCATTCCCTCGGAATACAATGGTTTCTTGAGTAACCTGGTGTTTTTGGTTTGCGCGAACTTTGCCGTCAGGGTTTTCAGACTTTTTTCCTTGTTTTTCATATTTTTTATCACCCAGCTCAATTCCGATTCCGTATGCAAATTGGCTCCGGATGGAAAAACAGGGCACGGATTCAAAAACAGGATCAGGCCCATGAACATGATAATATAGTTTATTTTGAAGAAACATTTTTTCATGACATATTCCTTAGAGTCTTTTTCCATGCCTGTCTGAAGCCATAATTCTGCACACCGTAGAAGAGGCTGTTTCTATTGAAAGGAAAGAGCCTTATCAGTATGGAACGGTGTCCGTATAATTTTCTGTACGCCCAGTTAAAACCGTCCTGCAATTCTTTTGGAGTCATTTTTTTTGGTCTGAACACAACATGATTCATATCATACTTTTCCCAGTCCGTATCGATTATCCTGTTTTCTCTCAGCAAGGTTTCGTAGACTCGTGTTCCCGGAAACGGGGTCAATACTGAAAACAAAACTGCCTCAAGATGAGTCTTTTCGATAAAACGCAGCACATCGGAAAAGACGGACTTATCGTCGAAATCCGTGCCGAAAATGAATGATCCCTGGATGCCAATCCCGTGATCATGAATCATTTTTATGGCTTCCTTATAGTCATCTGCACGGTTCATTGATTTTCCCATTGCTTTCAAATTTTCCTGTGACAGGGATTCAAACCCGATGAAAAGCCCCTTGCATCCGCTCCTTTGAGCCAGATCTAAAAGTTCTCTGTCTTTGATAATACTCAGAGAAGCCTGGCTGAACCACTTGATCTTCAGGGGGATTAGCGCCCTGAAAAGTTCTTTCGCATACGAGGGTTTTCCCGCGATATTGTCATCGACGAAGAACAGGAATCCTTTTTCCATATAGCCAATTTCACTGATGACGTCTTCTACCGGTCTGACACGATAGGTCCGGCCGTAGAAGGAAGTGACCGAACAGAATTCACAGTCAAACGGACATCCTCGAGTCGTTTGAATGGTGTTCGTAAAGAAATAACTCTTTCTGTTTAAAAGATTTCGTTTCGGGACAGAAAGCCGTTCCAGACTGGAGAAATTAGTGGATTTGTAAAAGGGTTGAAGATTGCCCTGTTTAAAGTCTGAAAGCACAAGGGGCCATGTTTCTTCAGCCTCACCCATAACCACCGAGTCTGCATGGATTTTGGCTTCATCCTTCATCATGGTGGGATGAATGCCGCCTAATACAACGGATACCCCTTTTTCTCTGAAAGAGTCGGCAATTTCATATCCCCTTTTGGCCAGAGGTGTCATAATGGAAATAGCAGCGAGGTCAGGCAAATCAGAAAAATCGAGAGAGTCCACATTCTCATCAACGATGGAAATTTCCCATTCTTCACCGGTCAGGGCAGCCAGAGTTGTCAAGGCGAGGTAAGGGAAACGGAAGTAAATCTGTCCCCAGAGACTTCCCTCAGGCCATTTGGGTGCAACCATCAGGAGTTTCATTTTGCCATCCTTTCAGTGATAGGATCAGGGCAATACCACTGGTCGGGATAACGACGGATATATTTTTCAAATATTCGGGCTGTTTTGCCAAGATTTTCTTCGATGGCATCATCCATGTTTCCCTCTGAGGAGAGCGGTATTGCTTCTTCCAGCACCCCGAAGTATCTGCCGTCCGGTTGACTGAGGACAAACGAAGGAATAAGGGCCGCCCCCGATTTCATGGCCATGATAACAGGTCCCACGGGGAAAATAACCTTCTTGCCGAAGAAGGTAATTGATCGGCCACGTCCGTGAAAATCCCTGTCACCAAGCATGGCTACAATTCCATTGTTGCGAAGGTATCGCATAATTTCGATGCCGGAGAAAGGCGATTGATGATCCATTTCGATCACGCTTATTCCCCTGTCTTTTCTCAGGTGATTAACCAGGGCATTTGTTGCTGTAGAATTGTGTGCCATGGCAACCACGGCCAGGGGGTAATTTAGAAGTTGCAGCATACTCCCGCCGATTTCCCAGTTACCCACATGGGCCGTCAGAAAAATTACCCCTTTTCCTTTTTCGAGAGCCTTTTTGAGAATGTCTTCTCCATTGATATAAGCAAAAAACTTTCTGATTTTGTTGGGCGGGAGCTGGGGTATTAAGAAGAAATCCACCATATACTGCCCGTAGTTTATGTAAGTCCGGCGGACCGTTTTTCTAATAAAGGGATCATCCACCGGTTTATCCAGGGTCATGGAAAGATTACATGCTAATCCATTGCGGTCCCTGTGGGAAAACGCATGAACCAGCAATACAACGATTTTTCCCAACCAGTGACATAGTCTGATGGGCATGTACCTGACAAACAGGAAGATTGCATAATAGAAAATCGGACTGTCAAGTTTATGATTTCTCATTTATTCCTTCCGCGCCGCATATCCTGTTTATGTTTATATTAGCGCGCCATATTTCAGATCAAGATTTTTCTCTATGGCGGATTTTACAACGGCCGTCAGTTCTTCCTTACCGTTTTCGTCAAATGCACACGGATCAATCGGATCACCTACTATAATCTCCATCTTTACAGGCATCAGAGCCAGAGTGCCTTTAGGCAGTGCGAAACGGCCCCCGTTCACGGTTACCGGTAAAATGTGGACACCTGATCTAATGGCCAGAGTTGCCCCGCCCAGTCGGAATCTCTGCAGGCGGCCATTTTTGCTTCTTGTTCCCTCGGGGAAAATAATAATAGAAGTTCCTTTTTTAATTTTTTGAGCGGCCGCTTCCAGGCCCATGTGTGCATTTTTTCGATCATGTCTGTCGATGTATATATGTCCCATTTTTTCAAGGGCGTAGCCAAAGAAGGGGACTTTTCTTATTTCCTTTTTGACAATCCATCGGATCTGAAGGGGCAGTTTTCCTATCAATGCCCAGACATCAAAGAGACTCTGGTGATTTGACATGACTATGTAATTACGGCCTTTTTCTATCTTTTCCCTGCCTCTGATCTTCACCCTCGTACCGGCAAGGAAGATGTTGAGCAGAGACCAGAATCTGCCTATGTAATGGACTATATTTCCATTCCTGTCGAACGGGGAAATCATGATGACAATCAGGCCTAATACGAAAGTGTTAAATATGAGGAAAATCAGGAAAAAAGGACGTATCAAGGGGTACACAACCCAGTAAAAAATGACCTTCAGGATTTCCATTTCCGATCCTCATGTTTCCATAAAAAACTTTACAACACATTCATATTGTGTTTAATTTCGCTTCCCTTTGAAGATTGTACATAGGAATCAAACGACTTACTATAGCTAACATAAAAAAATGTCAAACTCAAATTACAAGACATGTCTCCATCTTAAGCAGCGAAGCGGTAGGTTCTCGTTTCCTCGAAGGAAACCTGCCCGGGTTTGTCTTTCAATCTGTGTCCTCATCCTGTGTTTGTTCGGATGTTCCACGAAATATACTGTCAAATCTCCCGAACATGATGTTTATAGAGGAGAAGGCAATCAGCATACCCGCCTGATTCAAGCAGAAAGGAGCAGGATATTTCAGATTCTGACACAGGAAGAAAAGTTCAAAAAGATATGCCCGAAAGATACTATCGTAACTTATGAACCCCCGTTACCCTATCAGGCGGGGACGCTGGTCAGGACGAAAATAGATCATATTTTTAAGCTGGAGTGGCGCTCACGGGTAGAGGAAGTAATTCCCGATACTAAAATCAGGCTTCAGTTCCTGGACGGTTTTTTTGCCGGAGGAACGGAAATCTGGGAAGTTGAAAGTATTGGTGAAAACACTCGAGTGACTCAGACGATTATTGTGAAGCCGAAAGGCTTTGTTAGAAAAATGTTCTGGGGTTTAAAGGTCAGGCTTAAACACAATAAAATGGTTGAGGCCTTTCTTGACAATTTAGAGAGGGTTTCCGAAAAGAATTGACCATAATGGATGATTCTGTTGATTAATGGTCTTTTCGCCCAATCTCTGCGTTATGCTCAAAAAATAATCCTCGGAATATCAACTATATGCCTGTGGTTATTTTTTTCGCATGCCTTGATCTTGAACGAAAATCCTCATAAATCAACAGAATCATGGATTAATTGTCCCGATGCAAAAATTAAGTAGCTGCATTCTCTGCAATGCTTCAAAATTTCGCATTATCCACCAGAAAGATCGGTGGAAATATTGCCGCTGTCTGAACTGCGGTCTCGTGTCTCTTCATCCACGTCCAACAGCACAGGAATTAATGAAAAATTATGAAGACTATCTGCCCACCCCGTCGGAAGAAATAGACAAGTGGGAAAAGATGATGAAACAGATTATCGATAAATCTGCCGATCTGATAGAAGCCAGAACAAATACCGGCAGGGGAAGATTGCTGGATATCGGTTGCGGATACGGCTTTTTTTTAAAGGAAATGAAGCTTCGGGGATGGGATGTAGAAGGGGTGGAAGTATCACAAACGGGCAGACAATATGCACGAGATAAATGGGGTATCAATGTTTATTCTCAACCAGTTGAAGACATTGACATTCCTGAGAACTCATTCGATGTCGTTACCCTGTTTTATCTCATTGAGCATGTCAACGATCCCAGGGCGTTACTGAGGGAAGTTAACAAAATCCTCAGGCCCGGTGGTCTTATCCTGTTGCGCTGGCCTCACACGACTCCGATAGTCAGGCTACTGGGTACTCTCAGCAGGAAACTGGATCTTTATCATACACCCTATCATCTCTATGATTTTTCACCAGAGACAATGAAGATGCTTCTGGCGATTACTGATTTTAGGAATGTTGAAACAATAATCGGAGGCTATACTCTTCCACCCCGGGAAATGTATCGGCGGGCATCAATGATTTTCGGTGGGCTGGGCGAGGCCTTGTATTTTTTATCAGGTAAGAATATTTTATTGCCGGGGGTGAGCAAGACAACACTGGCCCTTAAGGCAGATTAGATTCTTTATTCTTAATAACTGCGTTTTTTTGCGCAGATGTTGGCGGAAAATAAATTCGAAATCCGAAGTACGAAATTCGAAACAATATCAAAATCTTAAACTCGAATGTCCAAAACTGTTTCGAAAATTTGTTATTTGACTTCGACGTGAGACTTCGGCGTGAGCTCAGTCGAACAATATTCGAATTTCGGATTTGCGGCTTTGCCGCGTTAGTATTGTGTACGAACAATTTTTGCATAAATGGAGTAAACTGGTGATGGCCCATTTCTGGTTGAAAAAGCTGGCTCTGTCGGTTTTGGCTTTACTGATATTGTTGATGCTGACGGTCAGGATGGTGAATGCCGGCAATACGGGGCCCAAGGTGATCATCATTGAATTCCATGGGCTGAAACGAGGCATTATCGAAAACAACCTGAAGGAATTGCCAAATTTTCAGGAACTTATCAATGGTTCTCAAAATAAGCAGTCGTATGTCTACCTACCTGAGGTCTTCACCACCATCCCCGGTGGGTCCGTGCCGGATATAACCTCTATGTACACCGGGATTTACCCCGGGCGAACCGGAGTTGTTTCCACCATCTGGTTTGATCGAAGCACCGCTAGAATACACACATTGATCTCCTATTTTCAGCAACGGATCAATCGCATTCTAAAGTCCAGGGGAGTCAAAACACTCTTCGACTATGTCCGGGAGGCAGGCAAATATTCCATGACCAGCATGCTCATGGTAAACAAGGGGGCGGACTGGACCTTGAAATCCGGTGTATTCTTCTGGGGGAACGCCTCGTTGCTGGGTTTTCTCCGTAACGGACGCTGGTTCCCCGATAGCGGTTATATCGACGACAGGACACTCAGTGCCTTTCTCACAGGCCATGTATTGTCATATAACAAAAGTCTGTCAGGTGTCCTAAAGTATCGGAACATGATTCCTGATCTCATGGTAGTGGAACTGCTCGGGACAGACCTGTTTTCCCACTTTCCGACCCGGGATTTCGTGAAGCAAAATGCTTCCATAGGTGAGGTCCAGAAGTATTATACTAAAAATGTCCTGGATCCGCTGGTAGGCAGGTTGATCCGGTTTTTGAAGGAGGCGGGGTGTTATGAGGATACCATTTTTTTTATGGTTTCAGATCATGGCTTCTCGAGAATTAATAAACATGTTAGAGATGATACGGTCAATGGCAGCCTCCGCGGGCAGTTTAAACTGCCTGGATTGGAAACGGACAATCGCCAGGCTGAGGCGGTCATTATGCCGGGGGCCTGCACCAAGGAAATTTACCTCAAAAATCGTCAAACCCGAAATTGGATGGTTCCCCCCGGATTGCTGGCCGATGTCAAGCCGGCAGTAGACCTGCTACTCGTAAATGCGGATATCCTGGATTGCATAAATACAATGGTAATACGCCAGTATCCCGGTGAGCGATATGATGGATTGGAGGAGAAGAATCAGTGGTGGGTTTTCGACTGGCGCACCTATCAGACGGACGTCAAAGACGACGCTGCATTTCTACGGGTCTTGCAACCCTTGAGTATGCTGGAAAAAAGTTTTGAATTGAAAGAATATGTAGTGCAGGGGCTGAGAAAGCAGTACACGAAAGAGACGGCTCCCGACATCAAACTGATCAATAAAGAAGGTTTTTACTTCGAACGTAATTTCGACAAGTACGGTCACCATGGCAGTTACTATCCGGATGATTCCATCGTTTCATTCTGGGTAGCCGGTCCAGGACTGGCTCGCATACTTCCCGGTCGTCATCTTCTTGACAGCCCTGCTTCAACTCTGGATCTGGTTCCGATGATAACCTATCTTCTTGGGATACCGTTGCCCGAAGGTCTTGATGGAGAGAATCCCCTGTTAAGCATTAAGGTCAACCCTGCAGAATCCGGGGCGGCAGCTCCCGCTTCAGCGAGGCATTGTATGCAATACCATACAACTGCGAACTAAAAGCCATGCAAGAGGCATAGAGTAAGACCTCTGAAAAACATTCAGTTTCGTTCAAGTTCAAAGAAGGCGAAAGTTTTAACCGCAGGAATACATTGAGTATTTCAGGTATTAAAATTTGAGTCTGACGCCGAAATTGGGCGAAAGAGGGCGTTTTGTAAAGGTCTCAGAATTATACTGTTTACTGTTCTGAAACTGTCCTGAATCCAGTCATGTAGGGAATAACCTATATTTTCTCCCCTTTGATCTATGTCATAGTTAGATAATATCAAATAATTATAGTTTGATGCATTCGTAAAAAGTCAAAAACTTGCCAATCTGTCATTCCCGCGAAAGCGGGAATCCAGTAATTACAGACAGTTATAGTTTTCCGATCAGGTCGGGAATGACAAAAATTCGGACTTTTTACGAGTTTGTCATAGTTTGGCATCTTTTTTGTAACATTTAATATCTTGGTATGATATATTTATTAATTATAGGAATATTGATAATATTTGTCTGCACGATTTCGATGTGCAAGATTGCTAAAAAGACGATGCCGCCGGTAGGATATTATAACACGCGGCAAAGATGTTACAGTAATCCGTTCCCGAAAAGAAGTCCAGAGCATGTCTCTGAACCGAATGCAACAGCATCTATTCCGGAGCAATGGGATAAACCCCTTGTCGCTCTTTAAGAAAGGCTTCATTGAAATTGAAATACAACCTGAGGGTACCTCTTTTCATCTTAACTATTATTGGACTGTGTCTGATAGCTCAAAGTAGTTGGGCGACCACCGCGTATGTGACGGATTCTTTTACGATCACCCTTCGTACCGGACCCAGCAATCAAAACAAAATTATTGCTATGCTTTCCTCCGATAACCCGGTAGAAATTCTGGAATCAGATGGCGACTGGAGTCATGTTCGTGTTTTAGAAGGGAAAACGAGCGGCAAGGAGGGCTGGGTATTGAGCAGGTATTTGTTGACTCGTCTACCCTGGAAAAAACAGAGTGAATCGTTATGGAAGGAAAATGAGTTACTGAAAGATAAGCTGCCTGTCGTTGAAAAAAAGTTAAATGATGCGCTCCAGAGAGAAAAAACCCTGACAATACAACTGCGAGACAATACAAAAACACTCAATACATTAGAAGGTGAATACACATCACTGAAACAGGGCTCCGCCGGCTATTTGAAGCTAAAGAAAAAATATGATGAGACTCAATCAGCACTGAAAACAGCTCAACAAAACCTTCAAAAATTTACTGAAGAAAATAAAATATTGAAATCCTCACAGGCAATCAAGTGGTTTTTAGCAGGCTCTCTGGTTCTTCTATTCGGTTTGATAATCGGTCTGGTAGTAGGCCAAAGGCAAAAGAAACAGCGATCAACATTAATGTCTTAGATGTTAGCTTGCATTGAATAAAAAAAGGAGGAGGAGAAAGATGTTAAGAAGATCATTATTAATTTTTACCTGTGTAGTGTTTTTATTTGCCGGCATGGGAATGGCATATGCCCAACAAAATATAACAGCTTCATTAAAGGCATATCCGGCATCTTATTCCGGTAAATGCCCTGCTAAGATTACATTTAAGGGAATAATCACCGTTAAGAAACCGGGTAAAGTGCAGTATAAGTTTATAAGGAGCGATGGCGCTCTTGCTCCCATAGATACATTAATCTTCAAAAAACCGGGAACAAAGCCGGTGAGTACAACATGGACTATAGGCAAAAATTACTCCGGGTGGAAGGCAATAAAAGTTTTGTATCCGCAGGAGGTTGAATCAAACAAAGCCAAATTCAAGATTTTATGTAAGGGTAGCGCGTTACAGAAGGATCTTTCCATCAGGATAACGAAGTGTCCCAGGCTTGTAAAACAGGGGCAGAATCTTGGTGCAAAGTTTCAGGTAACGGGGAAAAGTACATTTCCAACCGCACTGAAAAGCATTGCGGTTGACATAGTTCTTACATCAAAACGAACATACCCCACTCCGGCGCCATATGCTGTCTACTCACCTAATTATTCAGACGGTGTTCTTCTCAAAGGAGGAAGGGAGCACATCTCCTTTAAAGGTCCAGGAACAGTGAAGGTAAAGCTGAATGGCACTAATACCATTCCTGCCAATACTCCTCCCGGCATATACTACTTAGGGGCAGTGATAGATGCAGGAAACAAGGTAAAAGAGGGCAATGAAAGAAATAATGTTTCGTTCTGCAGGATAAAGGTTGTAAGCAGTACGGTGGCACGCCCTGACCTTGGTATGTATGGGTTTCTTAAAATCGGCAAGAAGAAGAGGCAGGTTAAATGGGGCAACTCAATTGTTTTGACTCCCCGTGACGCTACATTGATATCCAAGGGAAAACCGGCATTTGAGATTTATTATTCATATAGAGAATACAATGGTGTTGCTGCTTCCGGATTCAAGAATAAAATATTTTTCAATGGGAAGCTTCGCGGTCAGCAGACAAAACTGAGTGTTGGCCCCAAACAGATAAAGAATGTTCATACACAAGCCTATCTTGGTCCCGAAAACGGCAAATTACAGATAAAAATCGATGCTGACAACGAAGTTAACGAATCCCGGGAAGATAACAACTTCCACTTCTATGTAAATTTACAATTCAAAGGATTCTAAATGAGGGTTATAGGGGCAGCGACCATATCAGAGATATGGACGTTGTCCCTATCTTTCGCTATTTATCGGAACTTCTATAGCGGATAAACCCTGACCTACAGCATGGCATTAAAAAATATAATATGAACCCCCGTAAGGAAAAGTTATAGCAATTCCCATTCACTTAAATCGCACGGTGCCGTTGAGCCCTCAAGCCGGTCCCATTCGTACCAACCGGTTGCACTCAGATAGACGTCACGAGCGGCACTCTCCGCTGTTTTGTATGAGCCCAACCAGAAACCCCCGATACATAACTTGAACATGCCATCGCAGGTTTCATCATGCTCGATTGAAAATGTACCGGTTTTTGATTTAAAAAAGTAAAACATAGTTGCCTCTCCTGAATAAAATAAACCCCAAAAATCCCGCTATCAACCTGCAAGGTTTCTTAAACAATTTCATTGAAGATAGCAACATTTTATCCTTGACTATATATTGTAGTTATATTATATCATAGCACAATATATTGTGGTTGTTTGTCGGGGAATCCTTATCAATGTTTGATAATTGAGATTTCCCAATACATTTCAACTTTGATGGACTCGTAAAAAGTCTGTCATTCCCGTGAAAACGGGAATCCATAAATAGCTAAGCATTTGAAAAGACTGGATTCCCGCTTCCGCGGGAATGA
>Ga0209121_10000299_pt1 | contig 53226 bp, 56 predicted proteins | sample Cruoilmetagenom3_FD_187292 | JGI IMG/M metagenome (GOLD analysis project Ga0209121, IMG submission 187292) | Oil polluted marine microbial communities from Coal Oil Point, Santa Barbara, California, USA - Sample 3 (SPAdes) (version 2) | ecosystem: Environmental > Aquatic > Marine > Oil seeps ... | reverse complement strand
GATAACCTCCACTCGTGGGTCATAGAAGGATCCCTTATGTAGCGAAGGAAGAAACCTTTGACATATCCCTACCACTTCTTCATCGATGTCTATCATTAATGCTTTCTCCACGGTGTGATGATCTAGCACTTCCCGCAGTATGGCTCCTTCACCACCACCGATGATGCACACCCTTCTGGGGTGGGGATGCAAAATGAGAGGAGGGTGAACCAGGGTTTCATGGTAGATGAACTCATCCTGTTCGGTGGACTGAATTTTCCCATCCAACACCAGACATCTTCCTGACCCCTTAAGGTCCAATATCTCCACGTGCTGAAACCTGGTCTGACCCGAGTAAACAATATTATCGATGACGTGAAGTTGGACTATATGAGGAGTGATGTGGTCGCCGAACCACTTATCCTTGAGCATCATGACTACCCACTATTCCTCTACTTATCTCCAATACCGATAAGTTTTGACAGCTAAGGCTCCGCGTCATGAATTCTATCGCTTCCTCAGTGTTTGCTGAGTCGCCACAGGTAAAAATATCCACCGCAGCATAGTTCCATTCTGGCCAGGTATGAATTGAGAGGTGAGATTCAGCGATGATAACCACTCCACTTACACCTTGAGGGGAGAATTGGTGAAACGACTCTCCGACAACCTTCGCCTTTGCTCGCTCGGCAGCGCCCAGAAGAATCTCCCTTATCTCCCCTATATCTTCCAACACTTCTCTATCGCACTGTTTTAACTCTAAAAGAGTATGTCTACCTAAAGCATACACATCACCTTCCCTCCTTAACTGTAAATTTGAAACGGATTAAATTATACAAAAAGTAAGGTTAAGGGTAAAGCGGTTTTGAGGGAATCCCCAGGATTTCCGGAAAGTTTAGCATCAGATTCATATTCTGTATGGCTTGCCCTGCCCCCCCTTTTATGAGGTTATCTAGACATCCCACAACAATAAGTTTCCCTGTTCTCCTATCGATGGTGGGGTGAATGAGGCACAGATTGCTGCCCAGGGCAAGCTTAGTTGGGGGAGGGAAAGCCACCACTTCCACAAACGGCTCTTTCCTATAGAACTCTTGGTATAACCTTTCTACATTGGTCTCCTTGGTGAGGGAAGCGTAGCAAGTTACCAGCAAGCCTCGGGTTAGGGGGACAAGATGAGGAATGAAGGTTACGCAGGGGGAAATTCCTCCCATCTTTCTCACCTCTTGGATGATCTCCGGAAGGTGTCGGTGGCCCTCCAGAGCGTAGGCGGAAAGGTTTTCATTAGCTTCAGCAAAGTGGGTGGCCAGGCTGAATGTCCTTCCTGCCCCCGACATCCCCGACTTAGCATCGACTACGATGTCAGGCTGAATTAAACCTTCCTGGAGGGCAGGAGCCAGGGCGAGGAGGGTGGCAGTGGGATAACACCCTGGATTGGCCACCAGGCTAGCCTTAGCTATATCCTGGCGGTACAGCTCTGAGAGCCCATACACTTTTTCTTTGATGAGGTAGGGGGCAGGGTGGGAAAAACCATACCACTCTGGGTAAAGGCTCTCCTCATCCAGTCTAAAATCGGCACTGAGGTCAATCACCCTCATCCCTTTATTGACCAGAGGGACAACCTCTTTCGCGCTCGACCCAGCAGGCAGGGCAGAGAAGACAATGTCTGCCTCCTCTGGCTCTGGGGTGATCTGGATATCGTCCAGATAGGGAAAGACATCGCTCAATCTTTTCCCCACCTCGCTTCTTCCTGTAGCCCAGGAAAGTCTCACTTCAGGGTGTGAAGAAAGCAGCCGAGCTAGCTCAGCACCAATGTACCCCGTGACATTTACTATCCCCACCCTTATCACGATAGCACGGTTAATATGATGACTTGAACTATACCCACCAAAAACCCCAGGATTCCCCCGTACATCTCAATCAACCGAAGCTCTCTGGCTCCCAAGCGATGTAATATGCCCTCTAATCTTCCCTCCTCATACTCACCGATCTTCTGAACGATGTAATCCTCGAGGTCGAACTCGCGAGCTTCAGTGGCTACCTTCTGGACAGCTACTTCGGGGGGAATTACATTTCTTACCGCTTGCTTTACTATTAGCCTCGGTATGCTCTTTACCCGGGAGGGCAGAAGACGTCCTGCTATTCTCTGGAAAGGAGTCCTGAAGGACACTCTCTCTCGCACCTTCTTCGTTCTCTCTTGAAGGGTTTGGGTGATGATCTCATCCAGTCCTCTTCTCTTAAAGGCATCCCTGACCACCACTTCGATGTCTTCTCCAGAGATGAACTCCTCCTGGATAATGTTGGCAATGGCACCTGCCATCTCATTTTTTCGCCGTGGAATAAGCCCCTGAACCTTAAAGCCCAGAATATTTATGGGCTTTTGGGGGTGAAACAGCATGCGAATGGCCACCACATTGGTGAGGTAGCCAATGCCTGCTGATATTACCGGGATCAATACCAGTACCCAAGTTTCCACTTAACGCTATTATACGATGGATCTCTGAGCAAAGCTATGCCAGGGTAAAAGCAAAAATCTATGGAGTCTGTAATAATTTGGTCGGTAGATAGACGCCCCCCATCATGTCATTGCGAAGGGGCGAAGCCCCGAGGCAATCTCGACAGGGAGGGAAAATGATACAGTAACAATCTATGCGGATGTTTGACAGAGTCTCAACAATGTGTTAATCTTCCCAGCGGTTTTAAGGCTTGGAGAGGTTATTAAATCGCTATGGATACGGCGTGGGTTGCTCTGAGTTTAGGGATAGTAGGGATACTGTTTGCTGGCTATCTGGCTAGAGGCGTCCTGAAGTTTGATGCTGGCACTGCCAGGGTAAGGGAAATCTCTGAAGCTATCAAGGAAGGAGCTCTGGCCTTCCTCGGTCGTGAATATCAAATATTAGCTCTGTTCATAGTTATTGTGGGCGTCATACTGGCGGTCGTCCCTGACCTGGGGTGGCGTATGGCATTATCCTTTGCCTTTGGCGCTACCTGCTCTATGGCTGCTGGGTATGTGGGAATGAACATGGCCATAAGGTCCAACGGTAGGACCACCACCGCTGCCCAAAAAAGCTTAAACCAGGGGCTCAAGGTTTCCTTCCGGGGGGGGGCGGTGATGGGGATGATAGTGGTGGGTATAGGACTGGTGGGCGTGAGCATTATATATTTTGCCTTCAGCGACCTCCCCAAGGAGGAATTCATTTCCATCATTCCTGCCTTTGGCATGGGTGCCTCAGCGGTGGCTCTGTTTGCCAGAGTGGGAGGGGGGATTTACACCAAGGGAGCGGATGCTGCTGCTGACCTGGTGGGAAAAGTGGAGAAGGGAATACCTGAAGACGACCCTCGTAATGCAGCAGTTATAGCCGACTTTGTGGGAGACAACGTGGGAGATGTGTGTGGCATGGGAGCAGACCTCTTTGAATCCTATGTGGATTCCATCATCGCCACCATGACACTGTGCACAGTAGCGGTGGGTATGGGATTGGCCGGTGATGACCCTACCGCCTGGTACCTGCCGATGATGGTAGCCGCCGGAGGCATTGGGGCTTCTATCCTTAGCTGCTTTATGGTGCGGGTAGGAGATAAGCCCGAAATGGGGGCACTGCTTAATGCCTTACGCAGAGGGACTTTCTCCGCTGCGGCCCTGGTTCTTATCTTTTCCTACGTCGCTATAGAGCTTCTGGATGCTGATATCAACATATGGTATGCGGTGATCTGCGGCTTGGTGGGAGGAGTGATCATCGGTGAAAGTACCAACTACTATACTTCCTATGCCTATAAGCCTACTAAGAGTATCTCGGAGGCCTCCACCACCGGGGCGGGGACAAACATAATCCAGGGATTTGCCAACGGTCTGTTCAGCAACTGGATTCCCCTTCTGGTAATAGCGTTTGCTCTTCTGGGAGCCTATGAATTTGCCAGCTTCTACGGGGTAGCTATCGCGGGTATAGGGATGCTCTCCACGCTGGGGATTACCCTGGCCACCGATGCCTATGGCCCGGTGGCGGACAACGCTGGTGGCATCACCGAAATGGCCGGTTTGGGGGAGGATGTAAGGGCCAGAACTGATGCTCTGGATTCTCTGGGCAATACTACTGCTGCCACCGGAAAGGGGTTTGCCATTGGCTCGGCAGCCCTCACTGCCCTGGCCTTGATGCTTTCCTATGCCTTTGCGGTGGGAATAGCTGAAGTTCAGGGGGGAGAGGTGGTGATCCTGGGAGGGCTGGAGAGTAGCATATTGAGTGCTCATGTGATAGCGGGGTTATTCATTGGGGTTCTTTTACCGGCCATCTTCTCGGCCATCGTCCTTCGGGGAGCAGGGGCCAATACTTTTACCATCATTGAGGAAGTGAGACGTCAGTTCAGGGAGATACCCGGGCTTATGGAAGGCACGGCTCGGCCAGAATATGGGAAATGTGTGGATATATCCACCAGTGGAGCGATCAGGCGTATGATCCTTCCCACCATCCTAGCCATAGTTGCCCCCATACTGGTAGGGGTAGTACTGGGGAAGTACGCCTTGGCAGGATTCCTTATGGGTTCCATAGGCTGTGGATTTATGCTGGCTATAACTCAGGCCAATGCGGGGGGAAGTTGGGATAATGCCAAGAAATGGATAGAGGCAGGCCATTTTGGGGGTAAGGGCTCTGATCCTCATAAGGCAGCAGTGGTGGGAGATACGGTAGGAGATCCCATGAAAGATGCTGCGGGCCCTTCCCTCAACATTATGCTGAAGCTTATGGCCATTATTTCCCTGGTCTTGGCACCCATCCTGGGGGACCTCACGGGACTGATTTAGTGCCCAAGGTTTAATTTAGTTCAGGGATTTTTATGCTTTATGCTTTATGCTTCTATAAGGCGTGGACATCTACTTTAAGTTCATCCTTACCTTCGGTCTCATCCTCCTTGCTGCCCGCATCGGCGGGGAGATAGCCGAGCGGTACTTTAAGCAGCCCTCAGTTATAGGTGAGCTGGCCGCCGGGATTATCATTTCCCCTTTTGCTATAGGAGGATTGCTATTTCACGACCCCATAATCCTCAACTTTGCCACCATAGAAGGTTGGTTTACCGAAACCGGGGAGGAGACTGGCGAACTTCACATCATGGAAATCATCTCTGAAATAGCCGTCATCTGTCTTCTCTTCGTGGCGGGAGTGGAGACAGATGTCAGGGCCTTTCTGCGTCAGGGGGTTACCGGCTCTGTGGTGGCGGTAGGTGGGGTTATCCTTCCCTTCATCTTAGGCTATGTGGTCGTGATGACGCTCTATCCCGATGTGGGGCAAAATGGGTGGCTATTCATGGGGGCGGTGCTGGTAGCTACCAGCATCGGACTTACGGTGAGGATACTGATGGAGATGGGAAGGCTCAATACCACCGAGGGGACCACCATACTGGTAGCGGCAGTGGTGGACGATATAATCGGCATCGTTATCCTTTCTGTGGTTATTCAAGCAGCTGAGACGGGTACGCTCGATATCATGCATGGTGTTCAGATTGCCATCATCGGCTTTGCGGTGTGGTTTGCTCTGCTTATGTTTGGGGTGAGGTTCCCTCACCTTATATCTCGCTTTATCCTGGGGCCATTTAAAAAGTCAGGGACAAGCCCTATTTTTGCCATCATTTGTGGGTTCATCATTGCCTATCTAGTGACCCTGGTCGACCTCCATCCGGTGGTGGGGGCATATGTAGCCGGGCTTATGTTTGCTGCCACCCCCGAGAGGGAGGAGATCGCTCAAAGCACACGGCCCATAATGCTCTTCCTGGCCCCCTTTTTCTTTGCCTACCTGGGCATGCAGGTTGACCTCACCATGTTCGGAGAGGCCAAGCCTATAGCGGTGGCTCTTCTCCTCATCGGGCTGGCCATAGTGGGTAAAATGGTGGGCTGCTATATACCGGCCAGGGTAGTGGGGAAGCTTCCGCACCGGAGCGGGATGATAGTAGGAGTGGGGATGGTACCTCGAGGGGAGGTGGGGCTCATCGTGGCGGGGGCAGGGCTTCTGGCGGGAGCTCTGGGGACGGGGGATGTGGCACGGGAACTATTCGGTATTGCTGTCTTGATCAGCATCGTCACCACCCTGGTGACCCCGGCCATGCTCAAGCCCCTGTTCAAAAATAAGGGTGACCCTCACCCCACCCCTAAGTTGAATAAAACTTGAGCATTTTGGGTGGTCATGTGGTCAACCTCTTCCCAGGATAAACCCTGAATCTCGGCTATTCTCTGGATGACCAGGGAAACGTTCTGGGGAGTATTCCTCCCTCCTTCAGGGTCGAGGTAGGGAGAGTCAGTCTCAGTGAGCACCCGCTCTAAGGATAATGTCCTGGCTGCCCTCTTTAGGTCCTTACTTTTCAGAATGTTGGGGGCCAAGGATATGTAGTAGCCATAAGAGGTGATCTCCTGGGCTTGCTTCTTCTTACCGGTGAAACAATGGAATAAAACCTTCTTCACCCCGCTATCTATCACCATCCTCAGCCCCGAATCGATGGCTTCCCGGAGGTGGAGCACTATAGGAAGGTCGAGTTCGCAGGCCAGCTCTAAAAACCTGGAGAAAACCTCCCTCATCCTTTCCCTTCTTGCCTCTTCCTTCACCCAGTGGTAGTCTAGCCCCACTTCACCAATCCCCACAATCTTAGACCTTCTATCCCGGATGAACCTTAGATAGGACTCAAGCCTTTGGTCGTCCATATCCGGGGCATAAACTGGATGAAGACCCAGGGTGGCATACAAAAATGAGGGGTGCTCAGCGTATAACTTAAGCACCCCTTGGGCATCTTCCACGTCAGTTGAGCTTACTATCACTGCCTTAAGCCTTTTCTTTAAATCTCGAATTATCTCTTCTCTATCCGAGTCGAAGGCTTCAAATGTGAGATGGCAGTGAACGTCAATCACTGTTAACAGAATAGCATCAATTTAATGCTATAATAAATCTCGTGAAGGCTGCCCTTCTGTATTCTGATAATCTCGCCCAGTATGATTTCGGCCAAGGGCATCCCTTCCGAGGAGATCGCTACCCACGTTTCAGAGAATTTTTCCGGGCAAACTTAAACCAGGACAATTTCGAGATCATAGAATCTTCCCCGGCCAGTGATGAAGATCTGATGCTGGTGCACTCTGAGGAATACATTCATTTCGTGGAGAACTTCTACCGTATACAAGCTTCCGGCATCGATGTTCCAGGAGCATACAGATTTTTGAGTGGGGACAACATTCCAAAGCCCGGGGCGGGAAATCTCGCCCAAGCGGCCAGGCTGATTTGCGGAAGCTCAAAGCTGGCCGGAGAAATAGTGGCAGAGGGAAGATATGAAAAGGCCATCGCCCTGGGTGGGGGGATGCACCACGCTTCACGGGAGTATGGAGAGGGATTTTGTATCTTAAACGATGTAGCCATCTGCACCCTTAACCTCAAGAAAAAATATGGCCTGGAAAGGATACTCGTCCTGGATACTGACGCTCATGCTGGAAATGGAACTGCTCATACCTTCTATGATGACCCTCAGGTATTATTTATCGACCTTCACCAGGACCCCCGGACGATATATCCAGGGAAAGGTTTTGCTCATGAGATAGGAAGAGGAGAGGGTAAGGGCTACACGGTGAACATTCCTTTGCCCCTGCTGGCGGGATATGATTCCTATAATCTAGTTATGGAGGAAATAGCCCTTCCTTTAAGCCGGGAGTTTGACCCCCAGATCATTATCCGAAATGGTGGCTCTGATCCTCATTTTGCCGATGAGCTTACCCAGTTAGGCCTAAACCTCAAAGGATTTCATATGATCGGGGAGAGGGTAAGAGAAATGGCCAGGGTATGCCAGGGTAAGGAAGTTGACCTCCTGTGCTCAGGTTATAACCTGGAAATTTTGCCTCTGGGTTGGTCATCCCTCATCTTGGGCCTCATGGACATACACCAAGAGTTTGCTGAACCCTTCCCGGAGCATCCTCAAGGGAAGGAGGTATTTATCAAGACTGAGGAAGTGGTGGCGGAGGTCAAAAGGAACCTTCAGGAGTACTGGAGGTCTCTCGGTTGACGAGTAAGGGAGCTCATGGTATATTTGTTTATGGTAAGTAGACTGGGTGGCCGCCCTCAAAAAGGGGAGGAAAGTCCGAGCTCCATCGGGCAGGATGCTGGGGAAATCCCAGGAGGGGAAATTCTACGGAAAGTGCCACAGAAACTACACCGCCGACGAGCCGATCAGATTTGGCGCGGGTAAGGGTGAAATGGTGAGGTAAGAGCTCACCGCGATGATGGTGACATTGTTTGCGGGCAAACCCCATCCGGAGCAAGGCCAAATGAGGAGGATAGTGCCCGTCTTAAACCTCCAGGTAGGCCGCTAGAGGTGGCAGGTAACTGCCATCCCAGATAGATGGTCACCGCCCATACATAAATGGGTACAGAACTCGGCTTACAGGTCTACTTACCAAGCTTATGAAGGCTAGAAGGTGTAGAGGGTACCGCGATCTTCTACCCCAGAATATAGCTTCCTTACGTCACATCGAGGAGGTGTTTCGCTCTTCCTGTCAAAGGTGGGGTTACGAGGAGGTAAAGACACCTGCCCTGGAATATCTTCATCTGTTCACCTCAGTAGGAACACTTTCCCCGGATATGCTATCTATGGTCTATTCTTTCTTGGATTGGGATGGGTGGAGTGGAGAAAGAGTGGTCCTTCGGCCTGAAGGGACCATTCCTATAGCTCGACTGTTTGTGGAGGAAGGGAAAAGATTTTCCCGTCTTTTCTATGTGGAAAATATGTTTCGCTTTGAGGAAGGGGAGGAGCCCAGGGAAATCTGGCAGTGTGGAGTGGAACTCCTGGGCTCAGATAGATCAGAGAGCCTGGTAGAGCTTATCCTTTTGGGGAGGGAGATCCTGTGGCGTCTCGGGTTTGAGCCCAGCATAAGCCTGTCCCATACCGACCTTGAGGTGCTAAAAGACAAGGAGTTCGCTCCCCTGTTTGGGGAGGGGGGAAGGTCACATGGATTTCTGGCCAATCTGACCTCGCTTTCCCTTCCCGATAGAGCAGTGAGGGGAGTAGATGAGCTTAAAGATGTAAGCTTGCTTTTAGATGAGCTTGAGCTTTCCTATTCCATCGACCTTCCCTGGGTAGAGAATTTTGAGTACTATACCGGGGGTATATTCAGGTTCTCGGTTCGAGGAAGAAGGGTGGGGGGAGGGGGAAGATATGACCATCTGATTCCTCTTTTGGGAGGGGGGGAGGTTCCTGCTTGTGGCTTTGCCCTGTATGTTGATCCCCTGGTGAGTGAAATGAAGGTGTTACCGGAGGATAAGAAGATTCTCATCTCAGGGAAAGACAAGAAGTCTTGCTTTGAGGTAGCAACCAGGTTACGAGATAAAGGATACACTGCTATCCTGGATTTAGGTGTTACCTGCCCTGTAGAATGGGAGATGGAGGTGGAAGAAAACCTCCTTCATTTAGTAAACCGGAAAACCACAAAGAAGGTCTCTGGCTCTTTAGACGATATCGTAAGTGGAATTGAGGATAGCTCTACCTAAGGGAAGGCTTCTTGCCGGGGCAGCGGAGGTTATCAGGAGGGGAGGAATACGCATCGAGGGTTATGATGACCATTCCCGATCCTACCGGTTTTGCTCACCCCCCTTTCAATTCAAAGTATTTCGGGAGAAGGATATTCCCATTCAGGTAGCCATAGGTAGCTATGATCTGGGGATATGCGGCAGGCAGTGGGCCTTAGAGCTTTTATCTCGCTTCCCTAAAAGCAACCTGGTGAGCTTGCGCTCTCTGAATTTTGGCTGGGAGGAGATCTGCCTCGCCACCTGCCCAGGAACAGGGATATCGAGCCTTGAGGACTTAAAGGGAAGGAAAATACGTATCGCTACCGAGTATCCCTATCTTGCTGAATCCTTAGCCCTGAGGATGAGGCTACGAGAATTTACCATCTACCCCTTATGGGGAAACGCTTTGGTCTATCCTCCAGAGAATGCCGAGGTAGCCTTGACCTCTATTTCAGAAAATCCCTGTCATCTTTTTGGTTTATTCTCCCTCGCCCGGGCAGAGGCAGTGCTTATAGCCAACCAGAAAAGCTGGCAGGAGAAGGATCTAAGCCCCTTTACTTCCTTAATCTCACCTCTCAGGGAAGAAGTCCCTCCTCCTGTATTCCAAAATCGCATGCCTGATATTGGGGAGAAGCTCCCTTCTGATGCAATTCGTTTTGCCCTCCCTGATGGGCACCAGGGAGAACCCACGTTTGAGCTTCTTTCTAGAGCGGGTATCCATAAGGGGAAAAAACTTAGAGGAAGCTTTTATTTTGGTTTAACTTTTCCCGAGCTATGGGCCAAAGTGATAAGGCCCCAGGATATGCCTCTTCAGGTGGCTCAAGAAAATTTCGACCTTGCCGTGACGGGAGAGGATTGGCTCTGGGAGCACAAGCTTTGCTTTCCTTCTTCTCCAGTAAGAAAGCTTCTGAGCTTCCCCATAGGCAGGGTGAACATCTGCGCCGTCGTATCCCAGGAAGTAACAGTGAACAGCCAAGCTTCGCTTCGAGGAGCCTTTTCCGAATTTCGGGTGATTTCGGAATATGTGAACATCGCTGATTGGTATGCCCGTAGGAACCATCTTTCCCCTTATCGTGTCATACCCACCTTTGGGGCCAGTGAATCTTTCCTGTCCGAAGACGGAGACCTGCTGATAGAGAATGTTCAAACCGGAGCTACTATCCGCCAGCAAAACCTGAAGGTTATTGACACCTTGTTCTCCTCCTCTGCCTGTTTGATAGCCAATGAGGAAAGCCTTAATATGAAGGGGAAGAGGATCTCCCATCTGGTGGATACTCTAAAGCAAGCTTCCGAACAGGAAATATGAGAATAGCCAGGGGTAAAGAAGAAGCCTTACGCACTGTACTCAAGAGGATTCCTTACTCTGAAGAGTTTCCCCCGGCACTCAAAAAAAAGGTGGGGAAGATATTCGGGGAGGAGCTTTCCCCGGAGCATCTGATAGAGGAGATGTTGAAGGAGGTTCGAGATCGGGGAGACAAAGCGCTACGAGACTTAACGCAGAGGATAGATGGTGCGCGTCTTACGAAACTCTCAGTACCAAGGTCAGAGATAGAGCGAGCAAATGCAACTATACCCTTGAGTCTTATCTCTGCCCTTAAGATTGCCCGGGATAGGATTTTTTCCTTTCATAACGCCTTCTTAACCCCCAGGAACCTGTTTGACTTTGAAAGAGGTATCGGCCAGATGATTCGCCCCTTGCAGAAGGTAGGAGTATATGTTCCCGCATCCTATCCTTCAACCGTGCTCATGACGATTATCCCTGCTCAGGTGGCGGGAGTAAAGGAGATCGTCATCACCACTCCGCCAACCCAGGAGGGCTCGGTCTGCCCTGAAGTATTGGCAGCAGCCAAGATCTGTGGGGTGGATAAGGTGTTCAAGGTAGGGGGAGCGCAGGCCATATTTGCCCTGGCTCTGGGAACGGAGTCCATTCCTAAAGTCGACAAGATATGTGGCCCGGGAAACTTATTGGTCCAGCTAGCTAAACGGAGAGTAGTCGGACTGGTGGGCATCGATGGCTTCTACGGGCCCACCGAGACGGTCATCATTGCTGATGATAATGCTTCCCCTGAAGTTTGTGCTGCCGACCTGGTGGCACAGGCAGAGCATGACATACTGGCCTCCGCTATCCTCATCACCACCTCAGAAAGACTAGCCTTAAAGGTGAATGAGGAGGTGGAAACTTTAGCTTCCGATATTTTAAGAAGGGAAATTGCACATCTCGCGCTCAAAGATAGAGGAGGAATAGCCGTGGTGGAGACCATCGATGAAGCCTTTGAACTTACCAACCTCTACGCCCCCGAACACCTCACGCTGCTCATAGAACATCCCGAAAGGTATGTAGGCCGGATAAAGAACGCCGGAGGGATATTTATGGGAGAAAGCTCAGCGGAAGCCATGGGGGACTATGTGGCTGGCCCCAGCCATGTCATGCCCACCGGAGGGACGGCCAGGTTTTCTTCTCCTCTGGGGGTGGATGATTTTGTGAAAAAAACCTCCCTGTTTTACATTTCAAGGCCAGAGCTTGAGAGTTTGGCCTGGGTAGTCAAGGAATTGGCTCACGCTGAGGGCATGGAAGGGCATGCTTTCTCTATAGATAAAAGGCTTTAAGCATGGAAGAAACTTTGTGCACAGTAGGACTAAAAGTTAAGGCCGGAGATAAAGTCCGTTACTATGTTGAACCTGAGGCTACTAAGCTTCAGTTGAATGACCTGGTAGTGGTAAAGGGTGAGCATGGTATGGAAGTGGCCAGAGTGGTTTCACCTTCAAAGCAGGTATCGAATGTGCTCCGGATGAGGAAGACCTTTCCGTCCATCCTTCATCGCGCAACCAAGGAGGAATTGAGACAAAAGACGGTTAGCGAGGAAGAGGCATTGCTTAAATGTCGGGAGTATGTCAGAGAGCTTGGCCTCCTCATGAAGCCCGCCTTCGCCTCTTCCAACATCGATGGCAGCTACATTGTGGTATACTTTGTCTCCCCCCACAAGGTCGACTTCCGCGAATTGGCTTACCACATCAATTCTGACCTCCGGACCAGGGTAGAGCTAAGGAGGGTAGGGGCGCGCGAGGGGGCCAGGCTGTTGGGGGGGGTGGGAAGGTGTGGTCTTCCTGTCTGCTGCTCGTCCTTCTTAAATGAGCTTTCTCCTCCTACCACCAAGGCAGTGAAGAGGGCAGGTTTGAACCCTTCTAAATTTTGTGGTTTATGCGGCCATATCTTATGCTGCCTAGCCTATGATGACCTGAAGGATAACCATGTTTCAGAGGAATAGACTTAGCTTTTAGAATTTTGGCGGTTATAGATGTAGCTCGAAGAGTCACAGAGACAGCTTCCCAAAAGCAGGCCCTGGACATCATTCTTCTGGATGTGGGGGAGGTGTGCCTGCTTACCAGCTACTTTATAATCTTAAGCGGCGAATCCCCACCCCAGATCGAATCTTTATCTTCAGCCATCGGTGAGGTGCTGAGGGAAGAGAAAGAAGCGGAGTTACATCATATAGAGGGGACGGCCACTTCAGGTTGGGTGCTCCTGGATGCGCGTAGCATCATCGTACACATCTTCTCCCCCGAGCAGAGGGAGTACTATAAACTGGAGAAATTATGGCATAGAGCAAAGCTACTACTCAGGATCCAGTAGCTCATTCCTCTACCCTCAGAAATTCAATATCTATAACCTCCAGCGCCTCCCTCCACAGCGAACCAGCCACCACCACGCCCCCTCCACCCCCCACCATGAGGATAAGGAGGGCCCATAAGGGGTGCCAGGCGATGGCCAGAGTTATACCCGAGACCAGGGAAACCCCCGCCACGGTGATGCCGAATGCTGTCCATATAGCTTCACCGCTCATATCCTTTCCCCCCTTTACCATAAGAGGCACACCCAACAGAGAGCCTATAATGAGGAGGGCCCATAAGTCGGCCTGGATGATACCCAGCGTAAGCCCGCTTACCAGGAAAGCCAGGATTACCAGGCCCCCTACAATTCCCCAAACAAGGGAAGAAATATTATTCACTGCTGTCCTCCTTTCTTAAGCGTGATCTTGGGCTTCCTTAAATACAGCGGTTCTAAGAGCAATATATCGTTTACCTCTCCTTCCTCCAATCTTTTCCAGCCCAGGTAGGCTAAAAATCCCCCTCGTCTCACATTCACTACCCGATCAGGGATTACCGCCAAATCTCCCAAACTCTCCTTAATATGGCATTTTACCTCATCTTTTAGTTCACCGCAAAATATGGTCCTCTCCCGTGTACTGTGGCTAACATCATCCAGAGCTCCTATGCCGGGAGGAATGACGTTTTGCCATTCCTCACCTTCTCCCTGATACACTGCGAAGGCAAATTCCTCTTTACTTAGATGGTGGAGGGAGCATACAGGTAAACCGTAAAATGAAAAGGGGAAGGCTTCCACCTCTAAGGTACTTATCCCCACTACAGGAATGTCCAGAGCAAACGCCAATCCTTTGGCGGCGGCTATGCCCACCCTTAGTCCATTAAAACTGCCCGGGCCCTTAGCCACCACGATGGCTGTAAGCTCGTGAGGGGAGACTCCTTGCCCTCTTAGCACATAGTTCAGGTTGGGGAATAGCTCCGAGGCATGGTTTTGTGAGCATCGCCAATTGAACTCCACCTTTATTTCCCCCCTTTGGGATAGGGAAAGGGAGGAAATGGAGCTTGAGGTATCTATAGAGAGCTCCATAAGTCTTGCATTAGCCTCAGGTAGTGCGGACCTCGAGGCTTGAATTCAAGAAGCCTCGAGGTTTCAGAGACGATGCGCATGCTTATAAGCAAGTTATGGGAGGGAAAGATAGCCTCTCCTCTCTCTGCCCATTCTACAACGCACACCGCATCTTGGGAAAGATAGTCTTCAATTCCTATATCTTCGACCTCCTCCACACTCAGTCGGTAGAGGTCTATATGATATAGAGGAAGCCTTCCTCTATATTCCCTTATGATGACGAAGGAGGGACTCGGAGCAAACCCCCCGACCCCCACACCCCACAGGATTCCCTGGGCAAGGCAGGTCTTACCTGCTCCCAGCCCACCGGAAAGGAGGATGATATCCCCGGGTGAGGAACGCTCACCCAATTTCCTACCCACCGATCTGGTCTCCTCAGGGCTTGAGGTTTGGATGCGCAAAATGATCCCACCCCGATCTTAAATGAGGAAGTCGATTCCCCTTCCCATCCAGTAGTATAATTTCCCCCGGATGGTCCTCTACCATCCTTCCCACCACGGTCAGCGGGCAGGGGAGTCTTTGCTCTAGTGCAGGCATAAGTTGGGGAGGAGCGGTGAACAAAAGCTCGTAATCCTCCCCACCATACAGGGCATCCTCCGCCGTGAGGAACTCACACACTTCAGGGTGAAGGGGAAGCCTATCTATCATTATTATTGCCCCCAGATGGCTTCCTTCACATATATGGGAAAGATCCTGGACAAGCCCATCGCTTACGTCTATGGCCGCTCTCACCCCCGATTCACAAAGCATCCTCCCCTCCAAAATACGCGCTTTGGGACAGGCAAAGGCCTGTCTTAAGATGGACCGTATGCGCAAGTCAAGGTTATGGATCTCAGATTTTAACCTGCGGTATCCTCCGGCCAGGCCCAAATAGCCAGTAACCGCCACCAGGTCGCTCACCCGAGCTCCTCTTCGAGTGAGAACCTTCTCATCCTTCGCTTCTCCAATCAAGGTTACATTTACCACCAGGGTAGGGCAGGAACTTAAGTTTCCTCCTACGATGGATATTCCCAAGGCCGAGCAAACTTTTGAAATTCCCTCACCAAGCTCTTCTACCTCACAGAACTCCATTTCTGGGCTCAGGGATAAGGATATGAGGGCATACTTGGGAATACCCCCCATAGCAGCAATATCGCTCACATTGACCAGGATGGATTTGCTCCCCACCTCCCTGAAGGATAGGTCGTCCATAAAGAAATGGACTCCCGCCACCAGACTATCAGTGGTGGCCAGAGCAAAGGAACTTCCTTTCCACAGGGCGGCATCATCCCCTATCCCGATAATGACTTCATCTCCTGGCAAGGCGATGATGCGGGATAAACGGTCGAGGAGAGCAAACTCCCCCACCTCTCTTATCTTCATGGACGAGATGATTCTTCCCATAGAAGGAGAGGATTCTCCAGTCTCCTTTTGAACTCGGTAAGGAACTCCACGGATGTGTTAGCCATCATGGCCCGGTGGTCCCACAGGAGGACAGCATTCATGAGTTTTCTTATCTGAATTTGCCCCTCTATGACCTTAGTTTTCTCCATAACTGCGCATATACCTAATATAGACGTAGAAAAGGAGGCTACCGGGCCGCTTCCCCAGTCTACTTCCCCAATAGTTCCTACATTGCTCACCACCATCCCGGGTTTTTTTACACTCCTATCTCCCCATCCTGCTCTACCCGATCTTGCTTCGGAGAGGTTTCTCATCAGGATTTCGGAGATCTCAGGAAGATTTCTCTGATTAGCTCTCTCGATCCAGAAAAAGCCGATGGTATCCCCTACCTGTATGGGCCCACCTATATCTGCTTCTCCTTGGGGAGAGCAGATAATTTTGTCCTTTCCCTCCCACCGCCCCCCCAGGATGGGGAAGTTCGCCAACGTGTCTGCCGCGGCCTTGAGAATAAAGGAGTAAAGGCTGAACGGCGCTTTTCCTTCCTTCCGCAGGCTATCTATCTCGGTCATGTCAATCACGAAGGTAGTGTTGCATATTGGCCTTTCCGGTCGATATATGTCTATCAGCTTTCTTTGGGCCTCATCCAACTCATAGTACGTTCTTCCTCTCTCATCCTTGCTGTATACTCGACGCACTCTACCGCTCTCCCCCCTTTAAGTCTCTATCTCTCCCTCTTTTCTCATTCTTCCTGATAAGATAACACTTTTGCTTAAGTTAAGCCAGGCTAGAATATGATATCAACGATGCCTCCACCTATGTACACTTCTATAAAGGAGCGGGGGATTCTTCCTACCAGGCAGCAGAGGAAAAATCTTAACGGGGAGAACTTTAGGACTCCCGCGGCGATGGCTATGAAGTCGAATATACCTAGAGGAAAAAGGGCAGAGCAGAAAACTATAATTCCCATAATCCGAACTGACCATCTGTGAGAGAGGGAAAAGTATGATGAGCCACTCACCGCTCTTCTTCCTCCTCGGCCTACCCCGTAACCTACCAGCTCGCCCAACGTTCCCCCCAAGCCGGCCAGAAGAGGGACTAGCCACCTCATGCTGGCACAATCAAACACTGCTATGGTTACGGCCAGGCCAGCGGCACTGGAAACAAAGGGGATGGGAATGGAAACGGCACTGGACAGAAAGGGAGCCACCAAAGCCCCGATATAACCATATCGATCGAAGGCCTCGATGCGGGAGGAGTAGTGGACTATGGCCAGGGAAATCCCCAAAGCTAAGGCAAGGATAACAAAAAACAAAATCGCTTTCTTTACCAGACGGTTCATCGCTCAAGCCATGTCCAGAATCAAAGTAGACCAGCTAAAGGGGGAAACTCCGCTGCCCCTTCCAGTTTGGGAGTCATAGAAGTCATGGAAGCCCTCCCTTAAAATAAGCTCTTCAGTCTTGGTGGTGATATGGTCAGCGATCCCCTTATATTCCTCTCGACTGAATCTTTGTGCCTGCTTCCTCAGGCCCTTGACGATGTACCAGTTGGAGTATACCCAGGTTTGAGGTCCTCTCCAGATCACATGCCGCATCTTTAGAGGCTTATCGCGCATCAAGGGAACGGCCGGCAGAGGGTAGGGAGTCCAATATTCCTGGGGGTTCAATAGATGCTCTTTGACCAACCTCTCCACCCACTCCTCTGGGATGTGAGGAAGAATAAGGGGAAACAGGGAGGAGATGGTATTCACCGGTAATCCTTTGTCCCCTCCCTGGCGGGAGTCCAGACTGTAAAAGAGCCCACTCCGGTCATCGTACATCTTACCCAGGATGGATTCCTCGCATCTCTCCGCCAGGGAGAGGAGCAGCCTTCTATGTTTATCCTCGCCGACGAGCTCAAGAAGGCGAGATAGGGAGAGTAGATTTTGGACATACACACAGTTCAAGAGCAGATCCTTCACCCTGAAAAGCGAGCGGTGGAATATCTTCTCCTCATTCCAACCTAGGGCATAATATCGGATGAGGAGCCTTACCATGGGCCAAACGCTATTAGCTGTGGAACTTCCGTATACCTCATCATATTCTGGACTCCTATCCCTTCCTCCCTCGTAGGAAATAATGATCTCCAAAAGCCCATCTTCCCCTTTGCTCCGGGTTTTTTCTAAATGAAGGTAATAGGCCTGAACATGGGGGAGTACCTCCCGTAAAAAGCCCATATTCTGGCTATGGAGAAATATGGCCTCCACTGCCGAAGCTAAAGCCGGGGGTTGGATGAAGGGAGAGAAATGCAAGCGGGGATAGAATGGCTGGCTCATCCTATCCACCCAGTGCATGCTCTTCTTATTCCATATCAGGTGAGGGATGAACCCATCATCTTGTTGAGCATAGAGGAGGGAAAAAATTTCTTGTTGAGCCAGTTCTATATCTATATGGGAGAGGACTGTGGCATGGGCACAGGAGTCCCACAGCCACTGGTGGGGATAGCCTACTCTAAATGGTAAGGCGACATCCCAACCTATCCTCCACAGCCAGTTCAGGGGTGAGGGAAGCCAAGAAGGATATCGAGGGTGGGAAAGTAAAGGGGCATGAAAGGTACATAGCGTGGGGGGTTTTGTTCGGTTCCACCTTCTTTCCTCTACTACTCTGTTTTTATCCAGAGCTTCACGGCATAGCTGGCTCAACATATACCGAGGCCAGGGATTTCGCAAACTCCCGAACCCGAAGGTCGGAAATTTTGCTCACCTTAAGGGAACGAAGTTTTCCATCCTCTGATATAAGGACTACTTTATCCTCAGGATAAACGATACCCGACCATAATACTTCCCCTGTTTTTTGACTCAGGTTTACGATCTTATTTCCCCTCCTGGAGGCCGAAAGATGAATACGGGCCACAGGAAAGAGCCTCAAGGATCCCTTAGTGGTGGCCAGAAGAAGTAAACCATCTTGCGAAGCATGCATGCCTATCAGAAGGTCATCGGGGGGGGACTTTATCGTGAGCCTGCCGCCACTCCCCCGCCGGGAAGAGGGCACATTTTGGGGAGAAAGTCCCAGAACTCTACCTTTCCGAGTTACCAGAATGATCTTATCCCGGGGGGTTAAGATTTGGGCTCCCATAACTCTCTGCCCTTCCCTTAGCCTCATCGCCCTCACGCCGCTTTTTCTAGCCCCCAAAATTTCACCCCCGTCTATTTTCTTCAATATCCCACTTGTGGTAGCCAGAATGACAGATTTGCCCTGAGTTTCCTCGCCCACCGTCTCCATGTGTGCCACCCTTTCTCCTTCCGGAAGCGATATCAAGGTCTTAAGGGGCATTCCGTCCAGAGGTATAGTTGAGCAGACAAGGCTGGCCACTCTCCCCTGGTCGGTGAAAAAGAACACTCTTTCCTGACTATCACAGCTTATAACCAAACTTATTTCCTCCGACCTTCTTCGGGTATACCCTGATACCGGGATACGCCTCAGGTAGTCCTTGCCATTTAGGAGGACTACCATCGGACGATGGAGGACTTTATCTTCGTTTCCGGGCACATCGGATACGATCTCTGTCCTTCTTCTATCACCGTACTTAGCCTTGAGCTCGGAAAGCTCGGAGGCTACCTGCTGTTGAATCTTATGAGGGTCTTCTATTATCCCCGATATCTCCTCCATCTTCCATGTGAGCTCCTCCTTCTCCTGTAATATCTTTTCTCTCTCCAGTGCTGCCAGGCGCTGAAGTTCAATAGCCAGGATGGCTTCTGCCTGTACCTCAGAAAGACTGAAGTAGGAGATTAGCCTTGTCTTAGCTTCCTCCCTGTCTTTAGATGAGCGAATAAGTGAGATGACTTCATCTATATTATCTAGAGCAACTTTGATCCCCTCCAGAATATGATATCTTTCCTTAGCCTTCCCAAGTTCAAACTTGAGCCTTCGCAGAATGGTAGAGGAGCGAAACTCCACAAAGTGGGAGACATAGTCCGAAAGGGTGAAGGTTCGGGGCTCACCATTTATGAGTGCCAGCAGGTTTACGGGAAAGGATGAAGAAAGTTGGGTATGATGATATAAGAAATTCAGTACACTTTCTGGCTCTGTTCCTTTTTTAAGCTCTATCCTTATCCTTATTCCTTCCCTGTCCGACTCATCCGTAACTTCAGCTATCTCCTCTATCCTTTTATCCTTAGCTATCTCCGAAACCAGGGAAGATTTATTTACCTGGTAGGGAAGTTCAGTTATTATTAGCTGACTTCGGCCTTTCAGGTTCTCTGTGTGAACCCTTCCCCAAACCTTGACCCTGCCCTGGCCTTTCTCATACACCTCCCTTATTCCTTCCCTGAGCATGATCCCTCGTGTGGGAAAATCAGGGCCATGTATAAACTCCGCGAGCTCAGAAGGGCTTGCCTCAGGATGGTGAATAGAGTGGATGATAGCATCACATACTTCAGAGATATTGTGAGGAGGGATGCTGGTAGCCATACCTACGGCGATACCCTGAGCTCCGTTCACCAGAAGGTGGGGGAATCTGGAGGGCAAAACCTCCGGTTCAGTAAGCGTATCATCAAAATTGGGAACGAACTTCACAGTGTCTTTGGGGAGATCGGAGAGAAATTCTGAAGATAGGGAGGATAGCTTGGCCTCAGTATACCGCATGGCGGCAGGAGGGTCACCATCAATGCTGCCGAAGTTTCCCTGTCCTTGAACAAGTGGATATCTTAAGGAAAAATCCTGGGCCATCCGAACCAGGGCCTCATACACCGGGGCATCTCCATGAGGATGGTATTTACCCAGGACTTCGCCTACAATACGAGCACACTTCTTGGAACTCCCCCGATGGGTAAGGCCAATCTCGCTCATGGCATAAATTATCCTACGCTGTACCGGCTTTAGACCATCCCGCATATCCGGAAGAGCGCGGGACACAATCACGCTCATAGCATAATCCATGTAGGACCTGGAGAGCTCCTCTGAGATATCTACAGGCAAAACCTTACCCATCCTCGTCGCTCTCTTCAGAAATATTTTGTGCTTCCGTAACTTCGAGCCTATGGCTGCGAGGCCTCTCCTCTTCGCCAAGAAGGAAGGATACAATGTTTTGAAGCTCGGGGCTCTTCTCCTCCTCTTTCACCACCGCCCTTACCCTACCCCCATCCAGGTTCAGAAGTCCTACCCTATATCTATTGCCCCCTCGAATAAGTCTCAGGAGTCTAGCCCCACAGGCGGGGTCAACCTTGCCTATATATTTCCCCGTGAGATCAGTGACAGATAAATTATCTCCTTCTTCTCTTAAGTACACTTCGTCTCCGGAAAAGAAGGAACTGAGTGCTTCCTCTTCTACGTCTATCAAATTTACTATGCCCATCTTGCCCCCTTCTAAGGAGTAGGGGAGGAAGATCTTTCCCGGAGAGCGAGAAGAGATTTGGGAAAGCCTTTGCAAGTTTTTCTGGGCAATGCGGTTTCCAGAGTCAATCTCCACCGCCTGGGAGTACGCATCCCATGCTTCATCCATTCTGCCCGTCTCCAGTAGGGCTCTCCCCAAGCGGTTAAGTGCGGGAACATCGGTAGAGGAGCAGCGGAGGATAGCCCTGTTTACCTCCACTGCCTCCCCCCATTTTCCCTCCATGGCGGCCTTAACGGCTTGCCTTACCCAACTTTCTATTCCCATCTCAGGTAAATATTATCCCCCTCTCCTTTATTTAGAAGTCTTCCAGCATTACCACCGCGGGCGGCAATCTCCAAATTATCACTTGAATCCCACAGGGCGACAATGTCCCCCGCCGAGTATGAGGAGGAAATTCCTCTTATGCGTAAGTCGCCTACTACCACTTCAAGCTCCTTTGAGGGCGGGTCGCTCCGCTTTATGTCGGTAATGAGATTTCCGAAATGGTCAACGTAGATCACATGCCCCACAATGTAGTCTTCCCCATGCTCAGGTCGGGTAAGGGGGAAGGAGAAAAGAGATTTTATCTCCTCCCCCAACTTCATAAGTGGAACCCCCAGTGAAAGGTGGGCGGCCACGGGAGCAAACACATCCCTTCCGGCAAACGTAGACCTTGTGTCCATAAGCCAGAAACGCGCATTGGTAAGGGATACTGCTTGCATGCCGGAAGTTAACCTGCTTTTTCCATTCAAAATGTAGCTCAGGATGCCATTATCCGGACAGACAAAAAATGTCTTTGATGTTCTCAGAACCACGCTCCTCCTCTGAGTACCCACCTCAGGATCAACCACGATGACATGAATGGTGTCGGGGGGGAAATAGGGGTGAGCAATATGGATGACAAAGGCTGCCTCCAGAATATTCTGAGGCGAAATTCCGTGCGTTAAGTCAACGATAGTAGCCTTAGGGTTCAAGCCCAGGATAACTCCCTCCATTATCCCCCGATAGGGGCTATTCCCAAAATCAGTAGTTAAAGTTATTACGCTCACAAGTTTTGACTCAAGGCAAGGAAGTTAAAACTTCACCAATTTTACAGTATGTACACCAGGGATGCTAGCTACCCTCTCTATCTCATCCTTCCCCAGGGGTTCATCCAGCTTTAACACCATGAGGGCTTCACCTCGAGGCCTCTGGCGACTTACCTGCATAAAGCTGATGTCTACATCTGCCTTGCCGGTTATGTTTCCCACCTGGCCAATAAGCCCCGGACGGTCAACATGATAGCTGAATAAAACATATCCTGGGCCGGGCACGAAATCCACCCAGTGGTCATTCACTTTCACAATATGGGGTTCACCCCGCATTATTGTTCCTGAAACTTGAGTTTTTTGCTTGCTTTGTACCTCAACGCTTAACAGAGAGGCGTAGTTATCGCATACCTCATTTTTGTGCTCTGAGATCTTTATCCCCCGGTTCTGGGCGATGATTCCTGCATTTACCATGTTCACCCTTTCTTCGCAGACCTCGCTCAAAAGGCTTCCCAGTACTTCTGCCTTCACCCGAGATGTGTCGTAGGCAGCTATCTCTCCATCATAGAAAATGTCCACTCTTTCCAACTGACCTTCCATAAGCTGGGATGCCAGGTGAGCTAAAGTTCGAGAAAGCCCAAGATAGGGGGACATAACCTTACCCACTTCGGGGGAGATAAAGGGGGCATTTACGGCATATTGAGGAGTTATACCTCGAAACAAAACATCCACTACTTGGTCTGCCGCACCTTGGGCTACGCTTGCCTGAGCCTCCACGGTTGATGCTCCCAGATGAGGAGTGGCTACTATATTGTCGCTTTGCAGAAGGAGGGAAGAGGGAGGTTCAACTTCAAACACATCTAAGGCCGCTCCGGCTATTCTTCTCTCATTGAGTGCCTTCACAAGGGCCTGTTCCGATATCAATCCCCCCCGGGCACAGTTGATGATACGAGCTTCTCTTTTCATCAGATGTAGCTCTCTCTCCCCGATAATACCCTTCGTCTTAGAGGTCCGAGGGATATGAAGGGTGATGAAATCAGACATGCTCAGGAGATCATCCAGGGGCATAAGCTCAACCCCTGAGTTTTGGGCATAGGATTCGGAGACAAAAGGATCAAAGGCAACTACCTTCATCCTCAATCCTTGAGCCCTTCGGGCTACCTCAGTACCCACGTTGCCCAACCCGATGATCCCCAAAGTTTTATCCTGCACTCCCACCCCCATAAATTTCTCCCTATCCCAGGTTCCTGATCGGAGCAGTGCGTGGGCTTGAGGAATGTGGCGAGCTAGAGAAAGCATCAGGGCGATGGTATGCTCTGCCGCAGAGATGGTATTTCCATAAGGTACGTTGACTACCACAATGCCCCTTTGGGTAGCTTTCTCTACATCGATGTTATCCACTCCCACGCCAGCTCGGGCGATGACTTGAAGCCTTGTCCCCCTCCGAATTACTTGAGCGGTCACCTGAGATACACTGCGCACTACCAAGCCATCATAATCTTCAATAATGGAACAAAGCTCCTCTTCTGAAAGCCCGTATTTTTCCTCCACTTCAAAGTGAGACCTGAGAATGTCCAGCCCTTCAGAAGCAATGGAATCAGCCACTAACACCTTCACCTTTTGCTCTCCGGTAATGCTTTCTTAAGTGCAACTATTATTTGATCGATGTCTTCCTCACCCACCCAACCCATATGTCCTATGCGAAATATCTTTCCGGAAAGCCTTTGCTGACCCCCCGCGAGCACTATATTATACTTCCTGCGCATGGTAGTGAGCAGTTTTCGGCTGTCAACATCAGAAGGAATATTTACCGCTGTGACAGTGTTGGAATAGGCTTCTTTGGGAAACAGAGAAAGGCCAAGCTCCTCAATACGCATGCGAGCCCTATCTCCAACGCGCACATGGCGCTTAATTATATTGGCCAATCCTTCCCCCTCCATTAGCTTCAGGGTAGAATAAAGAGCATATAAGGTGGAGATGGCAGGAGTCCAGGGGGTCTGGCCCTTCTCTAAGAAAGACCTGGCCCTTGAAAGGTCCCAGTAGTATCGGGGCATTTGAGCCTCCGAGACTGCCTTCCATCCTCTCTCGCTTATGCTCACCATAGCCAACCCCGGCGGGGACATCCAGCCCTTCTGGGAAGCAGTAACTACTACATCACACCCCCAGAGATCTACCGGAAGGTCAATACAGCTCAGGCTGGACACAGCATCCACCAGCAAGAGCTTATCATATTCTTTGGCTACTCGGGATATGGCTTCAAGGTCGTTGGTTACCCCGGTGGAAGTTTCATTATGGGTAACCATCACCGCCTTTATCCTGGAATCATCCTTAAGCCTCTTTTCTACCACCTCAGGGTGGGCTGCCCTTCCCCATTCAAAGTCCAGCTTTTCCACCTCTGCCCCGAAGTTGTGAGCGATGTCTGAAAATCTATCCCCAAACGCACCTATAGATAGGGCCAGAACCTTATCCCCCGGAGATAGGGTATTCACAATAGCTGCCTCCAATCCTCCTGTTCCTGAGGCGGTCAGGATCAAAACATCGTCTTGAGTCTGAAACATCTGTTTTAAACTCCAAGTTATGTCCAAAATAAGCTTTCTAAATTCCTCACCACGATGATTTATCATCTCCTTACCTTGAGCCTCCAGGGCCTGGGGAGGACAGGGTGTAGGTCCGGGAACACGAAGCTGCATTTTAGTTTCCCTCCACTATTCTTAAAAATCCTCTCTTGCCCACTTTGATAACTGCTCCGGGATGAGGAGCAAATGTGGGCTGGGTAAGCTTTTGGCCATTGACCTCGACTGCCCCCTGCTTTAAAAGCCTCCTGGCTTCCATACGACTTTCCACTAGATGGGTATTCCAAAGTAGATCTATGGCATCTACCACCTCTGCTTGAAGAGGATATTCAACCATCTGGGAAGGAGGCTCCCGGCGAGTAAATATTTTCAGGAAGTACTCCTGGGCCTCGCGTGCTCCTTCCTCTCCATAGAGCTGAGAGGTGATGTTATAGGCTAACTCCTTTTTTACCTCCATGGGGTTTTGGACCTTGAGCTCATCTTCCATCTCTCCCAAATCCTCATCTGTCAGTAGCTCGAAATAGGAATGTATAAGCTGGTCGGGGATAGACATTACCTTGCCATAGATGTCCTGGGGCGGCTCGTCTACTCCGATGTAATTTCCAAGGCTCTTACTCATCTTATGACTGCCATCAGTACCTACAAGTAAGGGGAAGAGAAGTATTTGCTGAGGGGGCTGGTCCAGCATTCTCTGTAACTCCCTTCCCACCAGGCAGTTAAACTTTTGGTCTATTCCCCCTACTTCTACATCTGCCTTTACCGCTACAGAGTCATAAGCCTGGAGTAGTGGGTACAGAAGTTCCGAAAGATAAACTGGATCTTCAGCCTTCATTCTCAAGAAAAAATCCTCTCTATGTAAAAACTGAGCTACCGTAAAGCGTGAAGCGAGGTGAAGCAGATATTCAGTCGTCATGGAGGAGAACCATTGACTTTGTCTCAGGATGGTGGTTTTTTCCTTTTCTACCACCTTGAAGAATGAGCTTAAATAGGTCTTTATATTTGCTTCTACCTCCTCCGGAGTAAGATGGGGTCGAGCTTGCATCTTACCACTGGGGTCCCCAATCTGGGCAGTCAAATCCCCGATGATGAGGATTACTTCATGACCCAGTTCCTGAAATTTGCGGAGCTTTCGTAACCCCACCATGTGCCCCAGGTGGATGTCGGGAGCACTGGGGTCAAACCCCTGCTTCAAACGCAGCCTTCTACCTGCGGCTAGAAGATCCCGGAACTCTTCCTCCACAATGATCTCAGCTATTCCCCTTTCCAGTAGATGGTCAAGACTGCTCATGATTTCTTAGAATACTCTGTGCCTTTCGGGCATCTATTTCTTGCTGCTTTCTAAGCTCTGAGGGGGAGGCAAAGGCCCTCTCCTCCCTCAACCTTTCCCATAGCTCAAGCTCTATGCTTTCTCCATATATCTCTTCCTCAAAATCGAACATAAAGGCTTCCACAGTCCTCCCCTTTCCTCCAAAGGTGGGGCGGACGCCGATGTTGGCCACTGCTTTGTAGATATCATCTCTGATACGCACTCTGGCTGCATACACTCCATCCCCAGGCAGAAGAATATGTTCATCTACTCTCAGATTGACGGTAGGAAAGGAAAGGGATCTTCCCCTCCCCTCTCCATGGACCACTTCTCCATTCAGGGATACGGGACGCCCTAAAAGCTTAGCTGCTTCCCTCACATTACCCTCACTTAATAAATATCGAATCTGGGAGCTGGAGGCTATCCTGCCATCAACCGCAAAAGGTGGCACTACATCCACCGTGAAGTTCATATCTTTTCCCAGCTCCTTTAGAAAGGCAACATTTCCCCCTCTGCCCTCCCCTAAAGCAAAGTCAGGTCCTACCACCAACCCCCTCATTTTGAGGTGTGTCTTAAGTAGAGAAACAAAATCGTGAGCCTTAACTTCCAGTAGATCCCGCGTGGTGGGGAGGGAAAAGACGAGCTCTATCCTCAACTCCTTTATAAGCTCTATCCTTTGGGGAAGGGTGGTGAGAAGGGAGGGGGGGTTTTGGGAGAGGATAGCCTGAGGGTGAGGATGAAGGACTACCACAGCCGGAGCGAAGCTTTCTCCTGCCCTCTCCTTAAGATGGGTTATGAGATGATGATGCCCCCGGTGGACTCCATCAAATACACCGATGGTGACTATCGTCTCCCGGGTGGGGTGAGGGAAGGGGAGCTCTGGTTCAGTCATATTTTAGGTAGAAAATATGGGTCTTCCGGAGGCTTCGGCTACCGGAGCGAGCCTTCTCATCAGGTCGGCAAAGTGGTCGAAGGTCAAGGATTGAGCTCCATCCTTTAGAGCAGTATCTGGTGAGGGATGCACCTCAATCATTACTCCATCAGCCCCTGCCGCCACCGCCGCCAGGGTCAGGGGAGTGACCAGATACCACTTTCCCGTGCCATGACTGGGGTCAGCGATTACGGGTAGATGAGTTAATTTATGTACCAGAGGAATAGCGCTTATATCCAGGGTGTTACGGGTAGCACTCTCAAAGGTTCTAATTCCCCGCTCACAGAGGATTACCTGACGGTTGCCCTGGGAGAGGATATACTCTGCCGCCAGAAGCCACTCCTCGACCTTGGCTGACATCCCCCGCTTGAGCATCACCGGCTTTCGGGTTCGGCCGGCCTCATCCAGCAGAATAAAGTTCTGCATATTGCGAGCTCCTATCTGGAGGATGTCGGTATACTCTACCACCAGCTCCACATCCTTTGGAGTTAACACTTCAGTAATTACGGGGAGTCCTATTTCTTTTCCTGCCTCGGAGAGCATTTTCAGCCCCTCCCTCCCCAGACCCCGGAAATGATAAGGAGAGGTGCTGGGTTTAAATGCCCCTCCCCGCAGGATGTGCCCCCCCCACCTTTTCACTGCCCGGGCAGTGTCTAATATCTGCTCTTCCGTCTCCACTGCACAGGGACCAGCTATCACTACTACCCCATCGCCGCCGATCTTCACTCTACCCACCTGGATCACCGTCCTCTCCGACTGGAATTCCCGCGAGCATAGTTTATAGGGCTTGGTGATGGGGATCACCTCTTCCACGCCGGGCATGATTTCCACATCATCCCGGAGGTCGGGCAACACCGGGTCTACCCCTACCACTCCTATTATAGTTCTTTCTGAGCCCCGGGTGAGAACTCCCTTAAGCCCCGATCTCTCGATCCTGCCCATTATACTTTCTATCTCATCTTCCCTTGCCTCTGGTCTTAACACTACAATCATATCTTTGTCTCCCTCAAAACTTCTGTCCCCTTAAGGTAAACATGGTTTATCTCCTCTGGCTTCTTCTCAGTGTTGTGCAGGATAAGGATGCGCAGGGTAGAGGAAAGGCTCTGAGGAACATCTATCTCCTGGGCGCAAAGCAAAGGGATTACCTCCCATCCCAACCGCCGAGCGGCACGAGCAGGAAATTCAGCGTTGAGGTCGGAGGTGAGGGTGAAAACGATCGCTGCTACATCCTCCATCTTAAGATCATTAGCCCTGATTATATCGGTAAGCAGTTCCTCCGATGCTTTAAGTATATCCTGGCTGGTATTGGAGGCCACCCGCGCAGCCCCCCTTATTCCACGACACCACATGCTTCAACTGGCCTGAGTTATATCCCTTCTCTTAAACAGCCAAAAGGAAAGGCCCCCCAGGATAGCACACCAGGCTAGAAGCGTCAAGGTAGCATGGGGCATGCTGGGAAGCCCAATGTCAAACTGCCAGCCTATATCTTCTCCCAGCTCCTCCATCTCCAGAAAGGCCGTAGAGTTAGGGCCGATGAGGTAATCAGGTATATTTCCCATCCACCCCCCGGCAGTACTGGCAATGCCCATAACGGTCATCTCCACAATGAAGGAATAGCCTAAATACACCCCTAACCCCACCCATGAAGAACGACCTAGAATGGTAAAAAGGAAGACGAGAAGGGCTACGGTGGTAAGACCCAGCACTGTTCCCCCAAATACTATACCTGTATCCCCGGCTAAGGAAAGGGTAATGAAGTCAGAGTTCAGATCACCCAGCCAGGAAGTGGTGGCACAGGCAAATGCTATTCCCACCAAAAGAGAGATGAAGGTAATTATGATGGCCAGGATGAGAAGAGAGAGCACCTTGGCTCCCAAATACTGGGGGCGGTCTCCTACATAGGCCATGGTCTGTCTCAGCGTCCCCCAGTGGTACTCATTTCCCATCATGAACGCCACCAGGACGGCTAAAAGCAACCCTCCGATTCCCTGGGCAGTGGAGAATATGAGCTTGAAGGCATCAGGGAACTGAAGCAGGCTTATGAGGGCCTCATCAGGATATTCAGCATTTTGTACTCCCATAGCGTAGTTTAAAAAGAACTGAATGGCAAAAAAGCCCACCAGGACGAGCAAAAGGATCCAGGCCATCCGGCGCTTTCTTACCTTGGTCAATTCTGATTTTATAAGCGCTCCCAATTACTCTTCCTCCTCTTCCGTAACCTCCAGGAAGAAGCTTTCTAAGTTCTTATCCTTGACCAACTCCGCTGTCTCCCCCTGGGCCACCAGAGTTCCCTCCTTAATAATGGCTATATGGTCGCACACCTGCTCCACTTCATGGAGGAGATGGCTGGAAAGGAGAATGGTCTTACCTCTCTTTCTCAGATCCAGCATAAGCTCCCTTATCTCTCTCATTCCCCTGGGGTCAAGGCCATTGGTGGGCTCATCCAGGATGAGAAATGAAGGGTCGGATAGCAGAGCACAGGCGATCCCCAACCGTTGTTTCATTCCTTGGGAGTAGGCCCCATATTTATCCCCCGCTCTCGATGTGAGCTTCACCATCTCCAGCACCTCCTCCACCCGTGAATCTGCCCTGTGGTTTAGAATGCGGGCAAACAATTTGAGGTTGTCCCTTCCTGAGAGGTAGGGATAAAAAGAGTTGCCCTCCAGAACCGACCCCACCTGGGATAGGAGAGATTTGAGGTGGGTTTTGGTATCCCTACCGAAGAGTTCTATCCTGCCCCCAGACGGAGTGATGAGCCCCAAAACCATTCCTATGGTGGTGGTCTTGCCTGAACCGTTGGGTCCCAGGAACCCGAATATCTTTCCCTCTTCTACGGCGAGATTTAAGTCTAATACTGCCTGTATATGGCCGAACCGCTTACTGAGGTGTTCTGTCCGCAAGGTTAGCATCTGTTAACCCCTTTCTTTGTCTACTATATAGGAGGCAAGGTCAGCCAGCCGGCAGCTATATCCCCATTCGTTGTCATACCATGAAACAACCTTGACCATAGACGACATAGCCATGGTCTCCTTAGCATCCACGATAGAGCTATGTGTATTCCCCCGAAAATCGGAGCTTACTAGCTCTTCCTCACAGTACTCCATTATCCCTTTGAGATAGCCCTGTGATGCTTCTCGGAAGGCCCGGTTTACCTCCTCCACGGTCACTTCTTTATCCAGGATGCACACAAAGTCACACAAGGAAACCGTGGATACAGGTACTCTGAGGGCCATCCCATCCAGCCTTCCGGCAAGCTCGGGTATTACCAGAGTCACCGCCCGAGCAGCTCCAGTGGTGGTGGGGATGATGTTCATGGCGGCGGACCTGGCTCGACGTAAGTCTTTGTGAAATTGATCCAGTATCTTTTGGTCGTTGGTATAGGCGTGTATGGTAGATAAAAACCCTGTTTGTACCCCGAAACTTTGGTGCAGCACCTTGACCACGGGAGCAATACAGTTGGTGGTACAAGAAGCACAGGATACGATGTGGTGCTTCCCGGGGTCGTAAGAGCTCTCATTAACTCCTAACACCACAGTTATATCTTCATTCTTGGCCGGGGCAGATATGAGTACCTTTTTAGCCCCCGCGCTCAAGTGTCCGGCTGACTTCCGGGCATCAGTGAACAGTCCGGTACACTCTAAAACGATATCTACCTCTCCCCAGGGTATATGAGCCGGATCCCTCTCTTGTAGCACCCTTATTTCTTCACCATCGATGATCAAACGACCTTCCTCTCCTCTCACTTCTCCGGGGTAGATGCCATAGCTGGTATCATATTTAAGAAGGTGAGCATTGGTGCTGGCATCAGTAAGGTCATTTAGAGCTACTACCTTCAGCTCATCATGGTGATATTGGCTTATGGCCCGAAGAGTCAGCCTTCCGATACGACCAAACCCATTTATACCTATTTTGACCATCTACTTATGTAACCTTTGCCAGCGCGTTTTTTTCCGGAGCTTCCTGTATTTATGCTTGGCCATCTTCTTCGTTCGCCACTTACGTACACTTCCCACGTCTTACTTTCCTCTACGCCTTATCATGTCGATAAACGCCTCGACCTTGGTCATAGCTTGCTGGTCTAAAGTATAATTGGTGTTCCCCTCCAAAGTCAATATAGGTAGGTCGATCTCCTTGCGGAATACTATGTCCGAGATTTGGCGATGGCAAAAGGATTGCACATAATGGATTACACCCTGAGCTTTCCTTTTTCTAAGCTCAAGAAGAATGCTCCGGAGCCGATAAGAAGAGGAATAGGGATAAGTATAGTCGATATATTGCTGAGCTAAACACCCCCCCGGGGAAGGCATGGAGAATTGATATTGCAGTTCGTTGAACACCACTCTGGCTCCCTTTCTCTCCAGGAAATGATACAGGCTACGGGCAAAGATAGGGGGAACCCCGATGTAGCCCAGACGAATGAATGATGGTGGATAGGGCCTTCTTTTTCCACATCCAGCTATCAATCCACAAGCTTTCCTTCGGTAAGCTTGGAAGTTCCCTTCAAAGTCGGAGGTTGAAACCAGGAAAAAATGGTTCTCCCAGGAGCTTACCAGGTCCTCCTTCCAAGTGAGTTCATCTAACTTCCGGGAGAGGACACGGTAGGGCAGGATTTTTCTTCTCACCCTTTCCGCTTCCTTAAGAGAAGTGCCCAAAGCCGAGGCTAGATTCTCAAGCTGCTCCTGCATCCTCCCCAGATGGGGGAAATCAGGGTAGGAAAAGGAAATACAGTTTTTGCCCTCGCTCCTTAAAACCTCGGCTAACTCTAAGCTTCCCGAGCAATCACCGTGCATCACGTACAGGATGGTGTCCAGGGCGTATTTGTGACAGGCCCCATAGACCCCCTTTATCCAGGTGCAGGAGGTCTGAGGAAAGCCCTTCTTCTCGGCCATACTTACCAGCTCTTCAGGATGAGGATCTCCGACAAAAAGGTTGTTCAGGTCAAGCGGCCTATATCCTCCTGCTATAAGGACTTCTATGGGGACGGTGGTGGTGATGCCAACATTCTTCACTCACTTCCAGTTTAAACTTAAGGCCTCAAATTTCCCAAGTCCGAACGTAAAGGATATAATGATAAGCGATGAGAGCTATATTGAGTGTTTCCGATAGGAAGAGCATAGTAGAGTTAGCCCGAGGATTAGCGGAATTAGGAATAGAGACATTCGCCACACCAGGCACGCTCAGGGAGATGGAGAGGGGGGGGGTCAGGGCGAAAAGCATCTCTGAAATCACTGGTTTTGATGAACTTTTGGGAGGGAGGGTTAAGACCCTTCATCCCAAGATCCATGCTGGAATTCTGGCCCGAAGAGATATAGAAAGCCACATGAGGGAACTCTCGGAGGCGGGAATACTACCTTTGGATATAGTGGTGGTTAATCTTTATCCCTTCTTAAATACCATCTTAAAAAAGGATTCTACGGAGGAAGAAGCCCTAGAAAATATTGATATTGGAGGGCCTACCCTGATCCGGGCGGCCGCCAAGAACTTCCCCCATGTTACAGTTCTGGTGGACCCGGAGGATTACCGCCCCACTTTAGACAAGCTGCGTGCCGGCGGGGTCAACCTCAGGGAAAGGAAAAAACTAGCTCACAAGGCTTTCCAGCATGTAGCTACCTACGACAGTACCGTTGCTCACTGGCTTTCGCCGGAAGCCTTCCCTGAAGCGATGACCATCCCTCTTATAAGGGAAAAAGAGTTAAAATACGGTGAGAACCCTCATCAGAGAGCGTTTGTGTATGGGGAGCAAGGGAAAGCAAATCTCGTTTCTTCTCTTAAGGCGAAAGAGGAACTTTCCTTCAACAACCTTCTGGACATCGATTCTGCCCTGAACCTTCTCTCTGAATTTGATGCCCCTACGGTCACCATCATCAAACATGGGGGCCCCTGTGGCCTTGCCTCCCGGGAAGACCTGGTTTTAGCCTATAAACATGCTTTGGCCGGAGACCCTGTATCTGCCTTCGGGGGGATAGTTGCGATAAACCAGGTCGTAAGCACCGACCTTGCTTCCGAGATCTCCCAAACTCACTTCGATGTCATCCTCGCCCCCGGTTATGAAGACGGGGCGCTAAATTTGCTCCAGCGCAAAAAGGGGTTAAAGGTAATCTCCTTTGACCAAAGAATGGGGAAGCAGGAAATGGTAGACCTTTTACCAGTAAGAGGAGGGTTCCTGGCTCAGGATAGGGATGGCCTCCAATCTTCAGAGCTTGAGCCTAAGGTGGTGACAGAGCACTCTCCCTCTCCCTCTGAACTGTCAGACCTTCTGTTTGCCTTGAGAGTGGTAAAACATGTGATGTCCAATGCCATTGTCCTGGCCAGGGACAGAGCAGTCCTGGGAATAGGAGGAGGTCAGCCCAGCCGGGTGGACAGTGTGAAAATTGCCCTGGGGAAAGCCGGTGAAGGGTCTAAGGGGGCAGTTTTGGCCTCTGATGGCTTTTTCCCCTTTTCAGATGGAGTAGAGATGGCCGTCGAAAAGGGTATCTCGGCCATCATTCAGCCAGGAGGCTCAGTGAGGGATGAAGAAGTTATAAAGGCCTGTAATCGTCATAACATCGCCATGGTGTTTACCGGCGTAAGACACTTCAGGCATAAGTGATGCACTCTTCAAAAGAAGGGAAGATTGGCATTGTCTATCACCCTCACATCGCGCGCGCAACCGAGCTTTCCACAAGGTTGTCATCCACTCTCCAGGCAGAGTGGACTTGTTCTTCAGAAGAGATAGGGCCAGACCTTTCTCCGGTCTCCCTGGTGGTAAGCATTGGTGGTGATGGCACCATTTTACGGTTGGCACGAGCTTTCTCGAGTGCCCAGATACCTTTGGTAGGGGTGAATGTGGGGAGTTTAGGCTTTTTGACCGAGGTAAGTGCGGATGAAACGCTTAAGCTTCCGGAGCTCATCAAATCCGGAGGGTGGATTGATAAGCGCTCCATGTTACAGGTGAATCTGAGAGGCGAAGCCTTTCATGCCTTGAACGATGTAGTAGTAGCGCGCGGCGAGATACCCCGAACCACTGAGCTCAGGGTGAATATTGACAATGAACATTTCACCACCTATAGAGCTGATGGGGTTATTGTCGCCAGCGCTACTGGAAGCACCGGATATTGCCTGGCCTCTGGAGGTCCAGTCATCCATCCCCAGGCCAAAGAAATGGTTCTTCTGCCCATCTCGCCTCATTTAACCTTTCCCTACTCCTTAGTCCTCCGGGGCGAATCTTCAATTGAGGTTGAAGCAATGAAAAAGGTAGTGGTTTCCCTGGATGGACAATTGAACTTCAACCTTGAGGTGGGAGAGAAGACATCCATAACCCGGAGCCCCTACACTACTCTGTTTTTAAGGTTCCACCCCCCCTCTTTTTTTGGTAAGAGGTTGGCTGAAATTGAAAGTAGAGCGGGCAAAAATAGAAGATGCTCTCCAGATTCAAAACCTGATTAACCAGTTTGCGGAGAGAAAGCTAATGCTTCCTCGGGCGCTCAGTGAGGTCTATGAGGACGTAAGGGATTTTGTGGTAGTAAAAAATGAAGGAAAGGTGATTGCGTGCTCCTGTCTTCATATATACTGGAAGGATCTAGCCGAGATCAGATCGATAGTTGTGGATGAAGGAAACCAGGGGAAGGGAATAGGCAAAGCTCTCGTTGACACTTGCATCCTGGATAGCCAGAGCTTGGGCATATCCCGCGTTTTCTGCCTTACCCTCATTCCCCCATTCTTTGAAAAGCTAGGCTTTGTAAGAGTAGATAAGATGGATCTTCCCCACAAGGTGTGGGCGGAGTGTTACCGGTGTCCTAAGTTTCCCGATAATTGTGATGAGACTGCCCTTATCCTGGATGTAAAATGAGAACTCCTTTTTTGCTTATGGATGAGGATATGGTCGTAAGCCGGTATCAGGAGTTTACGGAGGTGTTTAAAGAAGCACAGGTCTTCTACTCCCTGAAGGCTAACCCTGATGGGAACATAATTTCCCTTCTGAATAGGCTGGGCCTGGGATTTGAAGTCTCCTCGGAAGGTGAGCTCGACCTCTTCATAGAGAGAGGAATTCCCCCCCAGCGGATTATCTCCTCTAATCCGGTGAAGAGCCCCTCCTTCATCCAGAGGGCAAAAGAGTATGGGATGGATAGGTTTGCCTTCGACTCTGAAGAGGAGCTAAGTAAGCTTTCTTCCCTCGCCCCCCGGTCCAGAGTGTATGTGAGGCTCGAGGTAGATAACACGGGGAGTGAGTGGCCCCTCACGAGAAAGTTTGGCACCCCTCCAGAAAGAGCTTCCCTTCTTCTAAGGAGGGCCAGGGAAAAGGAACTTATACCCTATGGCATAACCTTCCATGTAGGGTCGCAGTGTGTAAACATCCTCGCCTTCAGGAAGGCGATTCTCAAGGCGCGCGAAGTACTGGGGGAGTTTAAGGGACAGGGACCTTTCATGCTCAACCTGGGAGGGGGTTTCCCTATAACTTACCGGGATCCGGTTCCTTCCATCTCCCAGATTGCCCGAGAAATAAAAGATCTCATTCCCGAAGGCGTGGAGCTTGCGGTGGAGCCGGGAAGGGCCCTGGTAGGGGAGGCAGGAATTATGGTGGCCTCCGTCCTGGGAAGCAGGATTAAGGATGGGGAAAGGTGGCTTTATCTGGATGTGGGGGTATTCAATGGGCTTTTGGAAAGCATCGGGGGAATAAGATATCCTCTTTTCTCCTCTAAGGAGGGGGAAAGGGGGAAATGGATAGTGGCGGGCCCGAGTTGTGATTCGATGGACACCATCGGAGAGGCTGAGCTTCCCTTCTTAGAGGTAGGGGATAAAGTACACATTGGCTCAGCCGGGGCATACACCATTTCCTATGCTTCCCACTTCAATGGTTTTCCTCCTCCTAAGGTATACTTGAGGAAAGGACCGATAAAGGGAAACCTGGACCTCGAATGAAAGAATCCTGCGGCATCTTCGGCATATACTCCCCGGATGATGAGGTAGCCAGGACCATCTTTTTTGCCCTGTTTGCCCTGCAACATCGAGGTCAGGAATCAAGTGGAATTGCCTCCACCAATGGGAAGAAGATATATATTCATACCGGGATGGGATTGGTGCCCCAGGTATTCGATGAGAGAAGCTTGCAAAGCCTTCCCGGCCACATCGGTATTGGACATAATCGGTACTCCACCACCGGGGCAAGTAGAAAGGAGAATGCTCAACCCGTCGTCGTCGGGAACATATCCTTAGGCCACAACGGAAACATCATCAACGCCTCTACCCTGAGGGAAGAGCTTAAGCAAAGGGGCCACGATTTTTCCACCTCTACTGATTCTGAGGTCATCGCTGCCCTGGTGAGCTCCTCTAAAGGTGCGACTTTAGCGGAGAAGATAGGAAATGCTATGGGAAGACTTAAGGGAGCATATTCTCTGGTCATCCTGACCCCTGACTGCCTCATTGGGGTTCGCGACCCTCTGGGGGTTCGACCTTTATGCTTGGGGAAGGTTGACCATGGATTTGTTATTGCCTCTGAAAGCTGCGCCCTGGACCATATCGGGGCTAGTTTCTGGCGTGAGGTTGACCCTGGGGAGATAGTGATGATAAACGAGAACGGACTTAATTCCTTTCGCCCTCTGGAGCTGAAAAGGGAGGCCATTTGCGTGTTTGAATACATCTACTTCGCCCGCCCTGACTCCGTAATTGGGGGTAGGCTTCTGTATGACGTCAGAGAAAGGATGGGTAGAAGGTTGACTCACGAGTATCCAGTCAAGGCAGACATGGTGATAGGTATTCCTGATTCAGCCACGGTGGCGGGAGTAGGTTATTCTGAAGAATCAGGAATTCCCCTTTCTCTGGGGCTGGTGAAGAATAGATATGTTGGCCGCACTTTCATCGAACCCGACCAGCGAATAAGAGATCTGGGGGTCAAGCTTAAATTTAACCCTCTTCCCCATCTCCTCCGGGGAAAGAAGGTAGTGGTGGTAGACGATTCAATTGTCCGGGGGACTACCACCCCCCATGTGGTAAGCCTTCTGCGTCAAGCAGGGGCAAAGGAGATTCATCTACGCATATCTTCACCTCCCATCCGCTACCCCTGCTTCTTTGGGGTGGATATGGCAACGCAGTGGGAGCTAATTGCCTCTCAGAAGGAAGTGGCTGATATCTGCTCGCTGGTGGGGGCCGACTCACTGGGTTACCTGAGCCTTCCCGGGCTTATTGAGTCAGTAGGACTTCCTTCCTCTGACCTTTGCCTGGCCTGCCTTACCGGAGAGTACCCCATACCCGTGCAGCTTCCCTTGCATAAATTGGCGTTATCATCGTGAACTACCGCGAATGTGGGGTTGATCGGGGCAGGGCCTCCCTGGCCAAGAGGCTTATTAAAAAACATGCCCAGGCTACTTTCTCTCCTTCAGTCCTGTCCGAAATCGGCCTCTTTGGAGGGCTGTTCGAGCTTAAATCCCCTCAGGTTCTGGTCTCCTCTACCGATGGAGTGGGGACCAAGCTTAAGATAGCTCAATTTATGGACAAGTATGACACGGTGGGAATAGACCTGGTGAACCACTGTGTAAACGACATCCTGACTCTGGGGGCCTCCCCCCTTTTCTTTCTGGACTATATTGGCTGCGGGAGGATTTATCCTGAGCATATAGAGGAGATCGTTCAGGGAATATCTCACACCTGTCAAAATGTAGGCTGCGCTCTCATCGGGGGAGAGCTAGCGGAGATGCCCGGAACCTACCTTGATGAAGACTTTGACCTGGTGGGGTTCATCGTGGGAGGAGTGGAAAAGGAAAGGATAATCCGGGGCCAGAATATAAGGGAGGGTGACATATTGCTGGGGCTTCCTTCAAGCGGACTCCATACCAATGGATATTCTCTAGTGCGTCAGGTATTTGGCATAGATGATAATCCCCAGGTTTTAGGAGTTTACCGCCCTGAGCTTCAAAAGACGCTGGGTGAAGAGCTTCTTATCCCTCACGCATGCTACTACCATTTGCTCAAAGATGCTCTCCATCTAGTAAAGGGCATGGCCCACATAACCGGGGGAGGGATGGGAGAGAATGTTGCCCGCATCCTTCCCCCTGAACTTTGTACCCATATTGAGCATGGATCATGGGTCCCTTCCCCTATCTTCAACCTCATAAAAAGAGAGGGAAAGCTATCCGACGAAGAAATGGAAAAGGTGTTCAACCTGGGGATAGGGATGGTGCTCATCTCCTCCCCGGGCAATACCCCTTCCCTGTTAAGCCAGATAAAGAAGCTAAAAGTCATAGGGGAAGTAAAAAGGAGTTAAGGTTATATTACCCTCTCCAGGCGGTGGCTCACCGTAACCCCAGGTATCCTTCCTCTCTTGGCTATGGGTTTCCCTTCCAGCTCATGAATATCAGCCGTAAAATCGATGGGCTTGGCATCGCTGATGTAGCTTCCCACCCCGAACATATCCACCGGAGCCCTCTCTTGAATAAAGTAGGCTATTCTCTGGGGGTCGATCCCTCCACTCACCACAACCTTCACCTCTCCAAACCCTGCCAGGTCAAGCCTCCTCCGCACTTCCTTGACCAGGCTGGGGGTGACCCTGCCCCTCTCCGAGGGAGTATCCAGCCTTACTCCTTCTAGTCTCCCCTTCATGGCCGAAGCTACCAGGACGCTCTCTTCAGCCTCATCCTTGAATGTATCCACCAGGGCTATACGCGGAACCTCCTCTGGCATGTGCTTATGGAAGGTGAGAGCTGCCTCCACTGTGCTTCCTAGAGTGATGATAAGAGCATGAGGCATGGTGCCCATGGGGGGAAGGTCACATAGTTTAGCCCCGGCAATGCTAGAACATCCCACGCATCCCCCCACCACCGCGCAGTAATCCATGATTCCCGCTACCTGGGGGTGGACATGACGCGCTCCAAAGCTCATGATAGGAATTCCTAAGGCCTCCTCTACACATTCGTGAGCGGCGGTGGTCCATCCGCTGCATTGAGCTAAATTACCTACAATAGTAGTCTCATACATCCCGTAGCTCTGGTAGGGGCCTTTTATTCTCAGCACCACTTCCTGGGGGTGGAACCTTTCTCCCTCCCGAAGAGACCATACCTCACTGCCCGGGGGGAGAACTTCCTTAAGCAGCGCCTGCACTTCACTCACTCCGCATAGTACCCCCTCCCCTCCCGAGAAGACTTCCATGGTAGCTACGGGATTTACCCCCTCCTTGTTCAGTATCTCCACTGTCCTGGCGAAGTATATATCGGTGGTCTCACCGGAGATGACACCAGGTGAAGGTTTAAACCTGGGGGAGGGAATTTTTTGGGGCGACCGGGTAAGCTTTATCCCCCATATCTTTCTCATATGTTCAAGAGCAAATTCCTGTGCCACTCGATCAGGGGTGAAAACACAGTCTGAGGGAATTTCTACCTCATAACCCCGCGTCCTGGCCTCGGCAGCGGTGTGCAACACACAGATGTCAGTCCACACTCCACAGATGATAAGCTTATCCGGGCCTAAGACCTCAAGCTTATCACCCAGAGACGTTCTCGTAAAGCCGTTGAAGTGTCTCTTGGGTATTATCTCCCCCGGAAATGAGGAGAGTTCAGGAATAACCTCACACTCCCTGGTACCAGCTATGCAGTGAGGGGGAAATACCTTGAACTCAGGATCGTCAGGCAAGTGTTGGTCGCAGAGATAAAATATCTTCGACCCCGATTCTTGCTCTTCCTCCAACAGACGCTCGACATTGGGAATGATATCTCTGGACGACCTGCCCAGATATAAAGGGTTTCCTTCCTCGAAGAAACCTGCTGTCAGGTCGATAACCAGAACTACGCTCAGCATAATCTTTAGCTGATTTTATTCTTTTGACCAACTTAGTTCAAGCCTGATATAATTTAACCACGCAGGAGGATTTTCAGGAAAGGGTAGATTCCATACACTAGCAAAACCAGGATGCAACCAATGAAGGCTCCCAGGAGATCTAGAAAGCCAATGTGAGGGCCAAAGTCAAATATGAGCCCTCCGGCTATTCCCCCTATCCACCCCAGGGCTACGCTCTTTTTGAAGCTCCCGGTGAGTACAGAAGTGATCTTCCCGGCCATAAAACGAACGAGGATGACGGCCAGTAAGGCAACCAGGATACCCAGGACGCTCATGTGTAATATATATAATATCAATCCTCAACTTGAGATTGCAATTGTTTCCGGTTTTAGCTTAAATTAAGGTAGTTGGGGCTGTGGCTCAGAGGGAGAGCGTTTGCCTGGCAGGCAAAAGGTCGGGGGTTCAAGTCCCCCCAGCTCCATAAGTTCGTCTCTCCAGGACTAAAGGTGATGGGTTTCGATCTACTTAAGAAGCGTTTGGAGGAGGAAAAAGAGCACCTCCAGGATGAGCTCAGGAGACTGGAGGCTTCCTCGTATGAAAGAAGGGAGGGAAGTCCCTTCGGCAAGCGAGAGGAGGAGGCCGATGCGGTATCTGAATTGGAGAAGAAGATCACGGAGAGGAAGAGAGCTAAGGGGCTACTCTCAGAGATAGAGCATGCCCTGCACAAGTTTGAGGAAGGAACTTATGGGCTCTGTGATGAATGCGGAGAGTCCATAGACCCCAAGAGGCTGGAGGCCATTCCTCAGACCAGTCTATGCGTTGACTGCAAGGGTAAAAGGGATGCAAAGGGTAGGCCTAAGTCGTAGAGCTCTCTTTTTCTATGGTTTGGCCTTAAGCCTGGCTTGCGACCAGCTTACTAAGCTCGCAGTAAGGTCGGCCTTAAATATAGGGGAATCCTCCTCCGCCGGTATCCTCCGATTAACCTATGTCCAAAACGAAGGGGGCGCGTTTGGATCTTTCCAGGGCATGAGTGTCCTCCTCCTGGGGGGAGGGCTGGTGGCGATCCTGCTTTTGCTTACCGCGGGCCTTAAGGCAAATTCAAGACCTTCCCAGTTAGGATGGGGCTTGATGGTGGGTGGGGGAATGGGGAACGCCCTGGACCGCCTTTTGTTCGGTCGGGTCACGGATTTTATTGATCTCAGAGTGGACGGCTTTGGCTGGCCGGTGTTTAACCTGGCCGACGTATTTATCGTAGGGGGTATACTTATTTTAATTTTCTCTTACTTGAGAGGAGTCTGTGGACAAACTGATCATATTTGATACCACTTTGAGGGACGGAGAACAGGCAGCAGGTGGGGGGTTGAACATGAGCGAGAAGCTGGAGATAGCGCGCCAGTTAGACAGATTAGGAGTGGATGTCATTGAGGCAGGCTTTCCGGCCAACTCTCCTGAGGAGTTGGAAACCGTCCGCCTCATCGCCCATGAGGTTCGCTCACCCGTAATATGTGCCCTATCTCATGCCAATGTTTCCGCCATAGATAAGGCCTGGGAGGCAGTGAGGGAGGCCAGCTCACCTCGCATCCATATCTTCCTTTCGGCTTCAGACATTCATCTCTCCTACCAGCTCCACAAAAGTCGTGAACAGGCGATGGAACTGGCCCAGACGGCAGTAGCTCATGCCAAATCTTATGTCCAAGATGTGGAGTTTTCCCCCATGGATGCCAGCCGGGCTGACCCTTCCTACCTGTACAAGCTGCTGGAGATAGTGATTGAGGCAGGAGCAACTACGCTCAATATACCGGATACGGTGGGGTATGCCATACCTTGCCAGTTCGGCGACCTTATTTCAGGAATAAGGCAAAATGTTTCCCACGTAGATAGGGCCCGAGTGAGCGTCCACTGCCACGATGATTTAGGCCTGGCAGTGGCCAACAGCCTGGAGGCAGTAAAAAGGGGAGCCCGGCAGGTGGAGTGCACCATAAATGGAATTGGAGAAAGAGCTGGCAATGCTTCCCTGGAGGAGGTGGTGATGGCCATTCACACCCGGAAGGACCTTTTTCCCTTCTCCCTGAACATCGATACCAGGGAGATCTACAAAACGAGCCGATTGGTCAGCGACCTTACGGGATTCCCTGTTCAGCCCAACAAAGCCATCGTAGGAGATAACGCCTTCCGACATCAATCGGGGATCCACCAGGATGGAATGGTGAAGGAGGCCTCAACCTATGAAATTATGAAACCCCAGGAAGTAGGGGTTCCCGGCTCCAGCTTAGAGCTGGGAAAGCTCAGTGGCAGGAAGGGATTCAGAGAGAGGCTCGGCGAACTAGGACATGAACTATCTGAGGATGATTTCGAGGTTGCGTTCGAATCCTTCAAGGAGCTTTCGGGGAAGAAAAAAAGGGTAACCGATAAGGATATTGAATCCCTCATCGCCCAGGAGAAAAGGGCTGCTTCCGAGCTATACCGTCTGGACCAGATCCATGTATCCTGCGGAGACCATGATATACCTACCGCTACGGTGAGGCTCATATCGCCGGAAGGAATACCTCTGGCTGATGCTGCCCTGGGGACAGGGCCGGTGGATGCCGTCTATAAGGCCGTAAACCGCATCGTGGGTGTGCCCAATAAGCTCATCGAGTTCAACATAAAATCCATAACTGAAGGGTTGGATGCCATCGGTGAAGTGCGCATCAGAATTGAGTCTGAAGGAAAGGTGTATACGGGGAGGGGGGCCTCCACAGACATCATCGTAGCTTCAGCCAAGGCCTGTCTCAACGCTTTAAACCGCCTTCTGGCCGATAAAGGACTCAAGGGTGCCTCAAGATAGTCTTACCTCGTTTACGGTATGCGTTAAGGAAAGCAACCTTAAAATCCAGGCTTGCTTAGATCTAAAGCAAGAAGCCCTCCAATTACTGGTCAAGCACCGTGGGGAGCTTGAGAGATATATTAAGTCTCATCCCCTGTTTGCTCTCTCCCTGGTCCCCTTAATGCCCGACGGCAGCACGCCTGGTATAGTAAAGGAAATGGTGGAAGCAGTTAGCAAAGCCTGTGTAGGCCCCATGGCAGCGGTGGCCGGAGCTATAGCTGAGATAGTGGGAAGGGGACTTCTTGCCTACTGCCCAGAGGTCATCGTGGACAACGGGGGAGATATTTTCCTCCACACCCAAAGGCCAACCAGGGTAGGTATATATGCGGGGGCTTCCCCCCTGACTGGGCAGCTTTCCATGGAGATTATTCCCGGCGATATGCCCTGGGGTATCTGTACTTCCTCGGGGACGGTAGGCCCCTCCCTGTCCTTGGGAAGAAGCGATGCCGTGGTGGTCCTCTCTCCCTCCTGCCCTTTGTCCGATGCCGCTGCCACCTTCATAGCCAACAAAGTAAAGGGGGAGAAAGATATTGAGGAAGCCATCGAGGAGGGTCAAAAAATTGCTGGGGTAAGGGGGATAGTAGCCATAGTGGGGGAGAAAATAGGTATGTGGGGGGAGGTAAATTTGTGCTGATAGGTCTTTCCAGCATCTTTTTTCCCCAGGAGAATGTGGAGGTATCGGTGAGAAAAATAGCCGACCTGGGGGCAGATTGTGTGGAGATAAACTGCGATCTCCCCCACTTTCCACCTGGCCCCATAAATGAGGAAAAAAAGAAAAGGCTACGGGATGCTCTTAGAGAAACTGGGCTTCCATCTTCTCTCCATTCCTCCTTTTTCGAGCTTAACTTAGGGAGTGGCTACCCTGAGCTCAGAGAGCTTAGTCGCTCCCGGATAAAGGAATGCATCGACTTAAGTTCATTTTTGGGTTCCTCTCCCATAGTCATACACCCAGGCTATTTTCCCTCCTTCGAGCCTGAGCTCCGCTCAAAGGCTAAGGAAAGATTCATGGAAGACCTGGATATTATTTTAACCTATGCGAAAGCGCGGGGAGTAAAGCTAGTCCTGGAGAATATCCAGTCTCCCTACTTTTTCGGGTTTGAGTTTACCGAGATGTTCTCCATATGCCAGAATCTAAGCTTACCCTTCTGCCTGGACATTGGACATGCCTACATCATGCAGGGGATATGTGGCAACTCGGATAGAGAGTATGAGATAGCCCGGGGGATAGACAAACTCTCCCCCTTCCTTTCCCATATTCACATTCACGACAATCATGGCCTGAAGGATGAGCACCTGGGGGTAGGTGAAGGAAACATAGACTTCTCACCTATTGTGAAGGCTATAAGAAGGGTGGGTTTTGAAGGGAAGATAATAAATGAAGGATGGGAGGGAACTGAAGACGTAAGTTTTAAACTTTCGAATCTAAGGAAGCTTTTCGGCCTGACCTGGTGTTGAACAAATGAGATTATTGTGATACCTTAGTTTTTAGCTCAAGGGGAAAGTTTTTCAGCAAAAATGGTAGAAGTAGGGAAGATAGATAAACCTGAGGCAGAGGGATTCAGAGAAAAGAAGAAAATATACCTTGTTCCTCTCATATTCTGTGGAAAGGATGCTCCCCAGGATTATGTGTCTCACTTTGAGAGCTACTGGGATAGCATCCTCTCCTACCTGCAAAACCTGGAGCAGAAAATAGGAAAGGTAAACAGGGTATACCATGAGTTCGTCTCCATATCAGGGGGGGAAGCTCTCGGGGAAGTGGAGAAAATGAACCAGGGTAGCTACAGGGTGGTCAAGGATAAATGTGATCAGGGGGCAATCCTGGAAGCTACTGAGAATAAAAGCGTGATGGAGGAAAGCCTGGATTGGCAACGGTGCTTCATGATAGGCCTGATGAGCGATAGGGCGCGGGAAATAGTATCTGAGTTCTATCTAGAAGCTACCACCAAGAGATATCAGGACATTGCCCAAAAGGTAGAGGAGACGCTGAAGGAGGGGGAAACCGGGCTACTTCTCATCAGTGAGAATCACCAAATTCAATTTCCGGAAAACCTGGAGGTGTTCAACGTGTTTCCCCCTGAATTGGACCTTATACACCGCTTTATCCGAGATTGGCGGAAAGAAGAGAAGGTAGAGAGGGAAGAAAAGCCAGAGAAGGAAACGAAGGGAGGGGAGGGGTGAAGAACTACTACTCCCTGCTGGGTATTCCTGCCGGGGCAACCTCAGAGGAAGTAAAGTCAGCCTTCCGGAGGATGGCTCTAAAGTACCATCCGGATAGAAATCCCGGGAATGAGGGGGAAGCTGAAGTCAAGTTTAAGGAAATAAACGAGGCCTATGGAGTGCTGGGAAATGTGGAAAGAAGAAGAGATTATGACGGGTTAAGAAAAGGACAATTTGTTCCCTATAACCAACACTTTACCTCCCCATCAGAGGAGATATGGGTTAGTATCGTAAATGACCTTCAAAGGATATTTGCCGATTCCTCTTTGAGGTTTGATGAGGAATTCTTAAACCACATCTTTTTCCGAAAGAACGGCGTCTTCTTCCCGGGAGGAGTCCACTTCTACTTCGGGCAACAGGGAGAAAGGGTATACTACCAGGCTAAACCAGGAAACTCCCGGAGGAGGAGCAGAAGCCCTTTGGTGAATGTCATCCAGGGTACGCTGGCAATAATAAAAAGCCTATGGAGATGAAAGAAAGGTTACTCATCTGGCTCAAGCTAGAGGAAAACATCAATGAGCTTTGCCAAAAGCAAAAGGAGGTTGAGGAGGGAGACGAAGAGTACATGGAGTACCTGTCGTTGAACGGAGGAGGAGATCCTGATCTTACCTACCCGGAGTATTGCCACCTGAAGGAAGAACTGGATAGGCTATATGAAGAGGAGAACCGTACCCAAAATTCTCACCCCAGGGGGCGGCTAGACTTCTTAGAGAGGCTTCTCCGAGAGGTATGACCGGTTACCCCGATGAGCTTCTACGTCGTGTAGTAAGACCAGCCAGATATACCGGTGGCGAATGGAATGCGTACGTTAAAGACTGGGAATCATTCCCGGTAAAGGTAGTTATAGTCTACCCCGATATATATGAGATAGGTATGTCCAACCTGGCCATTCATATACTATACCAGGTTCTAAATGCGCAAAAGGGAGTGATCTGCGAGCGGGCGTTTGCCCCCTGGGTGGATATGGTTGAGGAGATGAAAAAGCATAATATACCTCTTTTGAGCCTGGAGACGAAGCACCCCTTAAACGAATTCGACATCGTAGGCTTTTCTTTAGGCTATGAGCCTACTTATACCAATGTCCTGGAGATGCTCAGGCTTTCAGGTATACCCCTTCAATCTTCGGATCGGGAGGGTTTTCCCCTGGTGATAGGTGGGGGAAGCTGCGCTCTAAACCCGGAGCCGATGTCGATGTTCTTCGACCTATTCGTCATCGGCGAGGGTGAGGGAGCAATTGCTGAGATCATAGATATTTTCCGGGGGGGGAAGGGAGAAAATAAGCAAAAGCTACTCCAGAGATTGACCACCATTCCTGGTGTTTATGTTCCCCAATTTTATAAAGTGGATTATGGTAAGGAAGGAAAGGTAGGCTCCATATATCCCCTATCCCCGGATGTTTCCCCCCGGGTGGAAAGAAGAATAACTCCTGGCCCGTATGGGGCGGGGCGACCGGTTGTCCCCTACATCGAAATAGTCCATGATCAAGGAACGGTAGAAATCCAGCGAGGGTGCACCCAGGGCTGCCGTTTTTGCCAGGGAGGGATGATCTATCGACCCCCCAGGTGGCTTTCCCCGGATGAGATAGTAAAGCAGGCAGGAGAGCTCATCCAAAACTGTGGCTACGATGAGATTTCCCTTCTCTCCCTGTCCACCACTGACTACAGGGGAAGCATTGAGGGCCTTCTTTCCTTGTTATGGAAGCACTACCCCAGAGTGAACTTTTCCCTTCCTAGCATAAGGTGTGATAGCTTTTCCCCCGCCCTTATGAACCTGCTTTCAGCCCACCGAAAAACCACCCTCACCTTCGCTCCAGAGTCGGGGGAGAGGTTGAGGAGGAGAATGAATAAATCACTCTCCGATGGTGCCATCTTGAACTTTGTGGCTTTGGCCCAAAAACATGGCTGGAGAAACTTCAAGCTTTATTTTATGCTCGGCCTCCCCACCGAAGAAGAGGAGGATATATGGGAGGCAGGAAGACTTATAAACCGAATCCACGGTCTAGGAGTGAACGTAAAGGTAAGCCTGGCTAACTTCATTCCCAAGCCCCACACTCCCTGCCAGTGGGCTCCTCAGGATGGGCAGGAAAGCCTGAACTACAAGATTTCTCTTTTCCGCAAAGCAGTTCACCGGGGAATTCGTCTCTCCTGGCCGGATCCCAAGCTTAGCCTTCTGGAAGCCATCCTATCCCGGGGTGACCGCCGCCTGGGGGAGGTTATCCTTCATGCCTGGAAGAAGGGATCGATTTTTGACTCCTGGAGCGACCATTTCAGGTTCGAAAACTGGCTTTCTGCCTTCGATGCGTGTGGGCTTGACCCGGCATTTTATGCTCATCGGGAAAGAGAAAAGGGGGAGGTATTTCCCTGGTCGATTATCGATATAGGAATAAGGGAAGAATTTCTGTATCGTGAGAGGGAGAGAATACTCACTGGTGAGGAAACACCCGATTGCCGCCGAGACAAATGTAATTTATGTGGTTTGGAGAGCGTATGTTCAAGCCAGTAGAGAGCAAGGTTAACTTTCCCGAACTTGAGCAAAAGGTATTGAACTTTTGGCAGAAGAACAATATCTTTGAGCGGAGCGTCTCCCAGAGAAAGGGAGGCCAAAGGTTTACCCTGTATGATGGTCCACCCACCACTAACGGGGATCCGGGCCTGCATCATATACTGGCCCGGGTGTTCAAGGATGTCATCCCCCGCTATAAGACCATGCAGGGTTACTATGCTCCTCGCCGGGCGGGATGGGATACCCATGGCCTTCCCGTAGAACTGGAGGTAGAGAGGGAACTGGGCATCTCCCACAAATCTCAGATCGAAGATTACGGAGTAGAGAAGTTCAACCAGCGCTGCCGAGAGAGCGCTCTTCATTATATGAGGAAGTGGGAGAACTTGAGTAAAAGGATAGGCTATTTTATAGATTACCAACACCCCTACACTACGTTTGACCGGGAGTACATTCAGTCCTGCTGGTGGGTAATAAGGAAGCTCTGGGATGAGGGGTTCATCTACCAGGGCTATAAGGTTACTCCCCACTGTCCCAGATGTGGTACATCTCTCTCCTCCCATGAGGTAGCCCTGGGCTACCAGGAGGCAGAAGATCCCTCCCTTCACATAAAGTTTAAACTTGCCGGCCAGGATAATACTTACTTTTTAGTGTGGACCACTACCCCCTGGACGCTACCGGCCAATGCAGCTTTAGCCGTAGCCTCGGAGGAAGAGTATTCCCTGGTGGAGATTCCTTCCGGGGAGAGACTGATACTGGCCTCAAAGCGTGTCTCTGGTTGCATCCAGGGAGCATATCGAGTACTCTCCCAAATGAAGGGAAGGGAGCTCCTCAAGTTTACATACTTCCCTCTATATGATCCCCGAAGGGCAGGGCTGGAAGTCCGGAGGCTTAGTGCTCAAGGCATAACTCCTTGCGACCTTCCCCAGGATATTTCCTACCCGGTTATACCGGGGGAGTTTGTGTCCATGGATGAGGGATCAGGCATCGTCCACCTCGCCCCGGCGTTTGGCGAGGTGGACTTTGATGCCGGCAAGGAAGCAGGGCTTCTCTTTCTTCAACCGGTGGACCGGGAGGGCAAGATTTGGGGAAAGTTTTCCTTCTCGGGAAAGTTTGTGAAGGATGCCGACCCCCTCATCATCCAGGATTTGACCGAGCGAAATCTTATCTATGGCCAGGATAAATTAAAGCATGCCTACCCTTTCTGCTGGAGGTGTGATACTCCCCTTCTGTACTATGCCAAAAAGACCTGGTACGTCCGGACCACCCGGGTTAAGGAGGAACTCATCCAGAAGAATGAGGAGATAAACTGGTATCCTCCTTCCATAAAACAGGGCCGATTTGGGGATTGGTTGCGAGGGAACGTGGATTGGGCTCTTTCCCGGGAGAGGTACTGGGGCACGCCCCTTCCCATATGGAAGTGTGAAAGCTGCGATGAATATAGCTGTATAGGAACTGCGGAGGATCTGGCCGAAGGAGACCTGTCCAGGCTCGCCGACCTTCACCGTCCATATATCGATGAAGTCTTTCTTCCCTGCCCTCGATGTGGAGGAAAAATGCGCCGCATCCCCGATGTAGTCGATGCCTGGTTTGATTCTGGAGCCATGCCCATCGCCCAATGGGGATATCCCTTCCAGAATGGACAGGAATTTGAGCAGAGCTTTCCTGCCGACTTCATCTGTGAGGCGGTGGACCAGACCCGGGGTTGGTTTTATACCCTTCATGCTCTATCTGTTCTCCTGTTTGATAGGCCCTGTTTTCGAAATGCCATCTCCCTGGGCCTTATCGTTGATTCCTCGGGGGAGAAGATGAGCAAGGCTAAGGGAAATGTAGTCGACCCGTGGGCAGTAGTGGAAAAATATGGTGCTGATGCCTTAAGATGGTACCTCATCACCTCCTCTCCCCCCGGAAACACCCGTCGCTTCTCCGAAGAAGAGCTAGTCCAGGCCATAAGAAGGTTTCTACTTACCTTATGGAATACCTATTCCTTTTTCGTAACCTATGCCAATATCGATAAAGTAGACCCCACCGTGATCCATTCTCCTTCCTTATCCTATCTTGACCGGTGGATAATTTCTGAAGAAAACCTGATGATAGGAGAGGTGAGAAGGCTTATGGATGACTTCAACCCCACCGACGCTGCCCGAAGAATAGAGGAATTTGTGGATATTTTGTCTAACTGGTATGTGAGGAGGTCGCGCCGAAGGTTCTGGAAGAGTGAGAACGATGACGACAAGAGAGCAGCCTACTTTACCCTGTACCAGGTTCTGCTCTCTCTTTCTAAGGTGCTGGCCCCGTTCATTCCCTTCACCTCCGAGGAGCTATACCAGAACCTGGCCCTTTCCCTGTCCCCTCAGGCTCCGGAGAGCGTCCACCTGTGCGATTTTCCCCAGCCCGACAGTCAAATGATAGACCCGGAGGTCTGCACCCAGGTTCAGCTTTCCATGAAGGTGGTGAGCCTGGGGAGGGCCGCCCGCAGCAAGGCGGGAATAAAGGTGCGCCAGCCCCTGGAAGAAGCAGTGGTCAAAGTTCCTCCGAAGGCCGGGAAAGAGCTTACCGACCTTTCTCCCTCCATCGCTGAAGAGCTGAACGTCAAGAAACTAAGGCTTATCGGAAGCGAAGCCGAAGCCGATCTTAAACATTATAGCCTGGTCGAGGATGGTGAATATGCGGTGGGGGTAAAGATGACCATCTCCCCTGAGCTTCGCCAGGAAGGGATGGCCAGGGAGATTGTTCACCGACTGCAGACCATGCGGCGCAAGGCAGGATTTGACATTCAGGACCGCATCATCACCTACTATCAGGCAGATGGGGTTCTTGGGGAGGTGATGCATAGCTTCTCCTCCTATGTAGCTCAAGAGACGCTTTCCCGGGAGCTTACCCGGGAGGCCTTTCCCTCGGATGAAGGCTACTTTGAGAAACACCGCATTGAAGGTGAGAATATAGCCCTGGCAGTTAAAAAGGCTTAAGGCGGTTCCCCCGGGGAGGGGCAGGGGGAAATAGTGATGCGCATACCCATCTTCCTCCCTTGACGAAGGATGGTTATTTCTGCTACCTCCCCTATATGGCACTGCCTCACTCTCTTTTGAACCTGGGAGGCATTCTCTATCTTCTCCCTTCCCCAGCGGACAATTATATCCTCCTTCTTAAGGCCTGCCTTATCTGCCGGGCTTCCCTGGACCACCGAAGCTATGACCACACCTTTATTTAAGGGGAGATTACTTTCCTGGGCTATATCCGAAGTCAGGGTGAACATTTCTATCCCTAACCAGGGATGAAGCATGCATCCTTTCTGTATGAGAGATTCCACCACCGGGATTATCAAATTGGTGGATATAGAAAACCCTATATTCTGTATCGCTTCACCCGCCACCACCACGTTGTTTATCCCCACCACCTGCCCGGCCATATTCACCAGGGGGCCACCACTATTCCCCGGGTTTATGGCCGCATCCGTTTGAATGAGGTCATAGAGGACTAATCCATCATCCATCCCGATGGAACGGCCCAAGTAGCTCACTATCCCCTTGGTTACGGTAGGCCCTTCAGGCAGACTCAGGGTATTGCCGATGGCGATAACTTCATCGCCCATCCTGAGATTACCCAGGGAATCTCGAAGGAAGGAAACACAGGGAAGGTCATCGGCCTCGATCTTGATCACGGCCAGGTCGGTCCAGGGGTCCTCCCCTACCCTGGCGGCGGCAAAACTTCTCCCGTTGCTTAAGGTAACGATTATGGTTTGAGCATCCTCTATCATGTGGTAATTGGTCACAACGTAGCCATGAGGGTCGATGATGATTCCACTGCCTGTACCTTCAACTTCTATAGTATGGGGGCGGCGCAGGAAATCATGACTGGTGACCTTAGTGATAGTAAGAATGGAAACTGTGGCTGGAGATACCTTTTCCCACACTTCATAGTTGGAGGGAAGGTTGGGCAAGACCTCATCATCGGCGGGAAATGTCCACCCACTATCAGTGAGAGGAGCTTGAGAAGTGCCCAGGACACATCCGGGATTTATGAGCGTCAGACCCAGGGCCAGGGAGAGGACGAGAAATCTCAGCTTCATCTGCGTATATTGTATGCTTAAATTCCCCAAAAGTGAAGCTACAGGTAAAATCCATCGGCTCCTTATCTTTGGTCTTACTCGCCCCGAAGGAGAGCCTTACAACCATGATAACCATGAAGGATAGGAAATTTGTCCCTATGTTCCCTGGGCATTTGTATATCTTTTGTCCTGGGTAATAAGAATGTGTTACCATGATATTAAGAAATTATGGTATCCAGGAGGGATAGTGAAGCCGATAATATGTCGTTTACCCGAGGAACTATATGAGAAGTTGAGGAAAAGAGCCTTTGAGGAGAAGGTGTCTATGGCCGAGATTATTCGCAGGGCTTTAGAGGAGAGGGTTCCTTCTGGAACTGAGAGAACTACCGAAAGTTTGAAAAATAGCTTTGGAGGGTGGAAGGGCTTAGTTGATGCTGAGGAATTGAAGAAAAATATCTATAAAGATAGACTGGTCAGCACAAGACTAAAACCAAAGCTATGAAATATCTCATCGATACTGATTGGGTTATTGACCACCTAAATGGGAGGGGGGAGGTTAAAAGGAAATTGGAGGAATTGGCTCCTCAAGGTTTAGCCTTGAGCATTGTCTCCCTGGCTGAAGTTTATGAAGGGGTCTTTTATTCCCGTGACTCCCAGGAAAGCGAAAGGGCTTTAAACAAATTTTTAGGCGGGGTCTCAATCCTTGGCATAAATGAGGAAATCTGCAAAATCTTTGGCCGGTAAAGAGGAGGATCGAGAAGGAAAGGGCAAGTTATAGGCGATTTTGATCTTCTGATTGCCTCAGCTTGTCTTGACTACAACCTTACTCTTCTGACAAACAATACCGCTCACTTCGAAAGAATAGAAAGTTTGGAGACTATTTCAGTTCAAGGATGCTAGTGTCTCTTTTATCCTCAGCTTGCATTTTTCAGGGGAAACTAGACTAAGAATGAAGCCGCTGAACCTATACTCGTTTTAAAGCGCCTACATGGTAAAAGGGAGGGCATCTTCGACCAAAATGCCCTCAAAAGTCAGCCAGGCTTTGGCTTTTAACTCAGCGGGGGTAAAAAAACCTTCGATCTGGAGTAAAGACCAGGGGGAAAATCCCTGCGCGCCTGAGATTGCGCCTAAGGGGCCCCAAAAAAGGGTAACGCAGATAGGGTTGAAGGGAGTGGGCAAGCAAGACGGGGGTCGCCACCGCCCAACTGGTAGAAAAGATCATGGCGGCGCGCATCTACCTGGAGCAGGGCTACCATGCCTGCTTGGGCATCATACGACTGGGGCAGCATTATGAGCCAGAGCGGGTCGAGGCGGCAGCTGAGAGGGCCCTCAAATATAACACCTGCTCCTATAAGTCCGTGCGTGCCATCCTGATCGCCGGCCTGGACCGGCAGACGAATACCGAAGAACAGCCCCGCCAGGCGGCCTTGCTGCTGCATGGCAACATCAGGGGCAGTGAGTACTATAAGGAGTACAACTATGCTTAACGAGCAGACCATAGCCACTCTCAACGCCCTGAAACTCTTCGGCATGGCCAGAGCATTTGAGGAGCGGCTTAATAATCCCCAACACGCCGAACTCTCCCATGCCGAGTTTGTCGGGCTGCTGGTGGAGGATGAGAAGACCTACCGCGACAACCAGCGGCTCAAGCGCCTGCTCAGAAACGCCAGGCTCCGCCAGCCGGCTGCCCTGGAGGATGTTGACTACAGATATTCCCGGGACTTAAGCAAGCAGGTGGTGCTGGAGCTGTGTAGCACCCAATGGATAGACGCCCACCGCAATGTGCTCATCACCAGCCCCACGGGCATCGGGAAATCATATATTGCCTGCGCCCTGGGCAACTTCGCTGCCCGGGCCGGCTACCCCGTTCTCTACCTGCGAGCGCCCAGGCTGTTTGAGACCCTTCAGTAGGCCCGGGGAGATGGCTCGCACCTGAAGACCATCACTAGGTTGGCTAAGGTGCAACTATTGATTATCGATGATTTTTTTGCTCACCCCTCCCACCGAATGGGAGCGGCGGGACCTGCTGGAGATCGTGGAAGACCGCTACCAGTCGGGCGCCACTGCC
>Ga0209121_10000298_pt1 | contig 53413 bp, 52 predicted proteins | sample Cruoilmetagenom3_FD_187292 | JGI IMG/M metagenome (GOLD analysis project Ga0209121, IMG submission 187292) | Oil polluted marine microbial communities from Coal Oil Point, Santa Barbara, California, USA - Sample 3 (SPAdes) (version 2) | ecosystem: Environmental > Aquatic > Marine > Oil seeps ... | reverse complement strand
CCATTCAAAAAAACCATCTGCTAAAATTAGGCAGCGCCGATACTTGAAAGCCGCCCTGAATGAAGGTTTCTCATCCACAGTTTCAGATCGGGCATTGATCATGCGATACCCTATTTTTGGATCGTCCGCCCAAAAGGGGACCAATCCCCACCGGTAAAGTTCCACAGCCCGTTTGTCAGCATCTTTCACAATCGGCACGGGCTGTGAGGGTGCAATATTGTAGCGCGGCTGCACGATGTGCACAAAAGGTCCCAGGTCTAATAGTTCCTGCAGCTCACCAGGATCGAGCGTTAATGTAAAGCGTCCACACATGATTCATCCTTTTCCAATCGACACCAAAATAGCTTCCTATCTATCATTATACAAGCTGAATCGATGCTAAGAAAAAACATGGAACTAGAAAACCAATGACACCAAGAGCCACCCACCAAGGGCAATAAATACAATCCCCATGGCAAACTTAACGCTGGCAGCCCGTCTCTTAAAAAAGTTAGTTAGATCCTTTGATGTCGTGCCGAAATAGACCAGAATGAAAATGATGACCAGGGGTAGGATAAATAACAGGTTGTACAGGATCAGGAATAATATTGCCTTCAATCGCAAACCTTGAATGCTGCTGACGAAGATGATCGTTGGCAAGTACACCTGGCCAGTGCAGGCTAACTCAAGCATTGAGATTAACACGCCCGCTCCAAAAGCGCCAATCACATAGCTTTGCGTCTTGCGCCCCTTCCGAATCGTGGCGTTGATCCTTTTACGAAGCGGTTCGGGCAGCACGAGCAACATATCTCCCACCTCACCTTTTTTAGCCCTGCGATAATCCAGGAAACTCAACACGGCCAATACCAGGCAGAAAGCCGCCGTGACGATGTATACAACCTGAGCAATCCGATCCAAAGTATCGCCCAGAAGTTCAAGAAGCTGATACAATCCCAGCCCCACCGCCAGGTAAGCCACGAAAACGCCCACGGTAAAGGCACCCCCCACAAACAAAATTTCCTTCCCGGTGCGGCCACTAATTGTCAGGTACGAAACAAAGAAAATCAACGTGGCAAAAGCACAGGGATTGATACCGTCAATCAGACCAGCGGCAACCACCGCCAGCCAACCCATATTCTCAAAACGATCAATGATGGATTGGCGTCCTTCTTCTGGATTGAAATCCAACCAGACCGGATCGGTCCCCGTATCTAGATAGGTATCGAGGATCAGTGTGATATTTTCCAGCAGGATCTTTTCGTCGAACAAAACATGGTCACCAATAAATAAAGCAGGAGATTGAAAAGCCTGGTCAGGATCATTTCTCTCAGTCATCCATTCTGCCAGATCGGCATGATCATAAATGTTGAATTCAGCAACTTGCAGTTGGGGATACTGTGAACGCAAATAAGTTAGATCTGCCTCCACGCGACTGCATTCTTTACACCCGGTTTGATAAAAATACGCAGCAAATATTGGCGCTTCAACACTACAATTTTCATCCGTATCGCAAAACTCTTCTCCCTCCCAAACCGGATCGGACTCAACGCTGGTCAAATCAGCAGGATCAACTCCCTCGATTTCAGGGAAGGGAATCCCACCTTGATCAATACCAGAATAAACGATTTCAGTAAAATCTGTTCGAATCTCAGTTTCACCAATTAATAACCTGTCATCGATGACCAGGGCAGGAATGCCTCGCTCGGAGGTCCTCACCTCAAAGAAGTTTTCAACGGCCAGCATCGCTTCATAATAGTCTGGAAAACCGATATCCAGCAAACGGATATCCAGATGGTCTCCCAGTTCTGATTCCAATGGTTCAATAATTTCATTGATGATAGCGATACAATGGGGGCAATCATTGGCATAAAAATAGAAAGCATGAACAACATTCCCATTTTCCTGCGTTTCCTTTTGCGGTAAGGAAGGTCCAATGGGTGTCACTGCCTGCCCCTGAATGTGCGCGGTTTGATCCACCAGAGGTGCGGCAGCAGCCATTGAGATCACGCCTGTCGTGCAAAGTATTAAAGTGAATAAAACAACTATCAATCTCTTCATAAAATGTTTTCTCATTATTGTCCTGATTAACTCAAAGGTCAATCATATCATAAGCTGCGAATTATCAATGACTTTACCCACTGCTGCCCGAATGTCCAAAATGGATTTCTCCCATCATTTCTTCGTCATCTTCAGGAACAAACAACAGCAGATAAGCTGCTGGATCTGCCGTTGGATTAACCCAAGAATGCGGACGACGTGCATCAAAAAACAAGCTGTCTCCTGACCGAAGGGTGAAAGACGCATCTTCTACACAATAACGGATCTCACCAGAAAAACAAAATACGAATTCATAACCCATATGATGAACCATATCCTCACAGCTCCCTTTTCCAGGGGGCAGTGTCACAAAAAAGGGATGCAGTGGATGTTTGCGAATATCAATGCCGCAATCCTCAATGCTGATGCCGTTAATGGTCATTGTTCGACGCTGCCCAGAGCGTGTATAAACCAGGGAAGGCTGCTCTTGAACAGGCTCAAAGAACGCCGTCAACGAAACATGCAGGGCTTTAGCGAGCTGCTCCAATGTATTAACGCTAGGAGAAGTTCGATGGTTCTCGATCAAACTCAAAGTGTTGATTGCTAACCCGCTTTTTTCCGCCAGGAATTTAATGGAGTAGCCTCTTTCCGTGCGCATCTCGCGCAAGCGCGATCCCACAGAAATAGGCCTGAAGCCTCCTGAAGTAAAAAAGGATTGATCTGTTGATTCTTTTAATTTATCCATTTTGTAAAATTTACCCTTATATGATTAACACACAAAATTATAGTTGTTTAACACCAATATGTCAACGATTCAACTAACAAATGAGGTGTCATAATTTCGAATACAAGAAATGTAAGAGACAGTGGAATTAACCTTGATTAAACAACACATTAGCAATATCCACCACAATCAGCGGGAGTGGATGCTTGAATATTTTAATGGCAGTACAGCCTGAAACTACAGCAAAGTTGCAGAATCAAAACATTTGTTCTATACTATAAGCATGGATACTTTCGAAAAATTAAAGGTCCTATCTCTAAATATGCCATTTGAAGCGGCGGAGGATGTCTCCCTTAACCCACCGCCACCATGTCCGGAAGGCTTGGATACGCTCAAAGAGCGCTTCCCTGTCACACATGCCAGGTTGCCAAATGGACAAACTATTCCGCTGCTCAAAACCATGCAAACGTCTGTTTGCGAACGTGACTGCAACTACTGCTGCTTTCGATCAGGCAGGGATATTCACCGTGCCAGCCTGACCCCGGACGAACTAGCCTCCGCTGTCGTCAAATTATCCCATGCAGGGATTGCTAAAGGTGTATTTCTAAGTTCGGGCATCACCGGTGGGGGCGTCCGCACACAGGACCGCATCATTGCTACCGCAGAAACCCTGAGGCAAAAGTATCACTACAAAGAATATATCCATCTGAAGATCATGCCCGGCGCTGAAAAAGAACAGATTTTCAGGGCGATGCAGCTTGCCGATCGCGTGTCAATCAACCTGGAGGGTCCTGACGAAAAGAGCTTGAGGAAGCTTGCTCCGCACAAGATTTTCTTTCAGGAACTGCTCGAGCCGCTCCGCATTATTCAGGAGATTCGAAACGAATATCCAGATCACCTTGCCTGGAAAAAGGTCTGGCCATCGAGCTGTACCCAATTTGTGGTTGGTGCAGTTGGTGAAACAGATTTAGAACTGCTGCAGACAACCGAAAATCTTCGGCAAAACTTTCGTATTACACGAGCCTATTACTCTAATTTTTCCCCGATCCTGGATACACCTTTTGAAAACCTACCCCCGCTTAACCCATGGCGTCAACATCGTCTTTACCAGGCTTTCTATCTCCTCAGGGATTATCACTTTGATCTGGAGGAAATTGAATTCTCACATCACGGCAACCTGTCTCTCGAGAAAGATCCCAAGATGTTTTGGGCTGAAAGCAACCTGCTGGAAGATCCAATTGAGATCAACCAAGCTGACTATCATCATCTGATTAAAATACCCGGGATAGGACCGGTAAATGCCCAGAAGATCATTGCATTACGACGGCATCACCGGCTCAGGGATATCAGCTCTTTGAGAAAATTGGGGATTTCACCTGAAAGGGCAGCCAAATTCATCCTGATAGATGGACAAAAACCAGCACATCAATTAAAACTGTTTACATGAGCACCCAGAAAATCGTCGTTAAGTCCTTCATTTCAGAATCCATCACTGTTGAATTTAGTGAAGCACCTGTGTACTCAAAAACACCCTCTTGCCCTAATTCATTCCATTGGCGAGGAAAACGGTTCTTTATCAATAAATGCCTTTCGGAATGGAAAGATTTCTCCCGTCGTGGAAGGATGGCTCAAAATATGCAGCCTCAACACGACCAAATCGCGAGCACACGCGGGTCCTGGGGGGTGGGGAAATTCTTCTTCGATGTCCAGACTAAACATGGGCAATATTTTCGGCTATATTATGACCGGTCACCAAAAGACGCATTCGACCGATCTGGCACCTGGATCCTGTTTGCAGAACTGAACATTCAAAATATTTGAAACAAAGATTGGGTTTTTACGTTTTACTCGATAATACACATAACCCCCGATTTTGCAATATCAAAGGTAATATTACACAATTTCTACCTGTGTCAGGGCAACCTCACAATTTAAGAACGTTTCAAATAAGCCCTGCTGGTTCTCCTCATTCAAACCTTTAATCACCCAGCGTAAGGTAAATGATCCATCATTAAATGTATTATTGACCGTTCTGAGTATATTGCCGCTGTATTGCGAAACTAATCCAGCCAAATATGCCAGTACGCCAGGTTTATTGGTATTTCTGGGACCGACGATATTGATGGTAGTCCAGCCCAGCACTTCCCGCATGATGCCAGCATCGTCCAAAGCTTCCTGCACATCACTGATACGAATCGCGCCACCGCCCAAAGCTGAATAAAAATCGTCCAGGCTGGAAGCTGCCAGCGAGCTTAGGAAATTTTCAAATTTATTGCGCTCCTGGATTTGAACATCTTCCAGATCCATAATGCCGCGTTCAGCCAGTAAAGGTTTGACTAATTTCCGTCCTTCCTCAGCTGTTTGTCGTAATGCTGCGGTGACCAGCACAGAACGCAGCAGCCGTGCGGTCGAAAGGTTACAGAAATTCAGCCAGTCCTCGGTTGGCACCATCCGTTTCCCCTGCGTGATCACCCGAACAACATCTCCCGGATGAATTGGATCTCTGAGGCGGCGTGACTCCCCATTTACTTCCACATGATGGATCTTATCCAATAAGAAGTCCTGAATTGAGGCGACCGCATCAAGGACTGTTGAGCCGTCTGGTAAAAACCGTGTGCCTCCCGTGGGTGTGAATATTTGGACAGGCTTATACCGGGTGATCGGCATACCATTTTGCAGGGCATAAACAACCCCCCATAAATTTTCACCTTCCATTTTTCGCGTGGTGATAGCAATTTCCACTGCACCGCGTTCCGGCAGCCAGGCTGTCACCTGGATCGCCCGGTAGCCATGCTGGGGACTGGCAATGTAATCATCAAAACGATCGTGATCAAGGTTCCGGTTGAAAAATCGATTCACCCGGGAAAGCAAACGGTAGCACCCTTCAACGTCGGGATCATCCACAAGCATACGGAAGCTGACAATGTCATTGACTGCTGAAAAATCATCCAGCGAGGTTCGGCGTTCGCGCGCCATATGGCGTAATTTCTGCCAGGCTTGCCAGTACCCATTGACAATAATCCTCACGACCCCAGAAACACCTTCTGCTACCATCAAATCTCTCAACTCGCCCAGCATGTTGTTGATAAAGTTGATGTCGAGACGAGGATCAGTATCGATGGCTTGTCTTACGAATTGAAATACATCCGGTTCAGCATAGGGGAAAGCCATATCTTCCAACCAGCGACGCCAGCGATAGACATTCAAAATGCCTGCCAATTTCCCATAAGCACGAATGGCTTCTGTGGCTTTCTGACGCTGCTTTTTCGGGGACATGTATTCAAGCGTCATGATATTATGGCTTTTATCAGCCAATTTAATAAGAAAAACCCCCGGGTCACGAAATCGTGCGATCTTCCGGAGGGTTTCGAGCTCTCTTGAACGGCCGTCTCGAGGATTGCTCATTTTAGTTACCCCGTCAACCAGATAAGCAATGTGCTTGCCTAAAAGACCAGGGAATTCATTCTGGAGCTCCTCGAGGCTCTCTCCCTGATCTTCCACCGCATCGTGGAGCAAGGCGGCAATTGTCCAGGCTTCGTTTTGGACCATTCGATCAACAAAATCAGCAATCCAGACACAATGAGTCTCAAAATAAGGTTCACCGCTCAGCCTGAACTGCCCCTGGTGCAGCTTTTTACCCAGCTCATAGGCCTTCGCAATCGCAGGCGTTCGCGGTTCAAATCGCTCCGAAATATGGAACTCATCCACAACTCTTGGACGAATTTCACGAACAAACTCGACTTCTACCATATATCAAGCCTTATTTTCAGACACCGCTTTAAAGAGTTTAACTTAATTCAAGCTGCATACGGCTTCAAATTTTTTCGGCGTTGATCATATTTGAAGCCGAAAACAGAGAATCAGACACTGCTCCTATGGTCACAAATTATATCTGTTTTTAAATATTTAAGCAAAAACACTGTTATTTTGCACTGAACATGGTGCAACGCCAGGAGAGTCATCATGAGATGCATTCGGATTCCCTTCAGCGAAAGGCAAGCGACATAAGCAGAAAATGCAACCAGGCTACCACAAAATCTCGCTCCCTTCCCCCTTGAAATAGAACAAATATTCTATTATACTAAGGGTATGACACTGCTCAATCAATTCTTGCGCTGGATCAACCCTTCAGACCATACCCAGCTGCTGATCATTGAACTGGAACCCGCTAGCGCGCAATACCTGAAGCAGCTCGCCGCCAGCGCGAACACCTCGCGCCAGGAAATTGCGCAGGATCTATTAAAGACAGCCATTCTGGATTACCAGGTCGCCGAAACTTCCCTGGAACACTGGCGAGCACTGACCCCCCGCCAGCAGGAGGTAGCCGCCCTGGCCTGCCTGAATTTCACCAACCGCCAGATCGCCGCCCGGCTAGGGATTTCACCCCAAACAGTCAAGTCTCACATGCGCAACCTCCTGCACCGTTTTGACCTGCACAGTAAAGCCGAACTGCGCCAGGTTCTTGCTGACTGGGATTTCAGCGAATGGGCAAAGATTAACCCCATCGATTAACCCTTCTTTCCCCCCAATTTAACCCCGATTCCCGATATCGAACATATGTTCTATTACTTAGAATAGGACTATGGAGCGCCAAATCATCACCTTTCCAACCCCCAAAACGGGCAAAATATCCCTGGTGGTAGCGCCCAGGACGATCGTTCCCAGCTTGATGTCCATGCTGGCGGCGCTGGCTCTGCGGGGACAGGTGATCGTAGTGGACGGCGGCAACTGCTTTGACGGCTACAGCCTGGCACGCACCCTGCGCCGCCGCACACACCGGGTGAGGTTTGCGTTGGAGCAAGTTCAGCTTACACGGGCTTTCACCTGTTATCAAATGGTGGCCATGCTGGCAGAACTACCCGCAGACAGCACCCCCGTCATTGTCCTGGATATGCTGGGGACCTTCCTGGACGAAAACGTCCAGTTTACCAAACGTCAGCGTCTGCTGGACAACAGCCTGCACTTGCTCAGGCAGATCAGCATCGGCGCGCCGGTGGCTATCTGGAGCCGAACACGTTCTTCTCCGACAGGCGAAGACCAGCAGCTGTTGACCCCCCTCCTGGAAAACGCACACGACATCTGGGAGCTGGAAACGCCTGAAATCCCCATCCATCAATTACCCTTATTCTGAGCAGCCCTACCCAACAGCGGAACACAAAGGAGCTACCCGTGGGACGCACACTACCTTCCGCAACACAACTCATGCTACAAGAAGAGGCCGCGCTGGCGCGCTTCCGCCGCGCCCTGCGGCGGGGAGACCAGTTGGCTTTTGACGACCTGTTCACAGCAGCGCAAAAGCACATTTCAGCGGCAGCCTATGCCGCGCATGCCCTCCCCTTTGAAACATTCCTGATGTCAATGCTCCTGGAAGAACACAAAGAAGTCATGCGCCTGCGCCAAATTGTTGAGGCCCTGCAGGAGATGCATGCTTGAATTCAGCGGTTGGCTGCTCGACCTGTTTACTGATCCACGCGAAGGGCTGATCCTGTATTTTATCGATCAAAACGGCACCTGTCGGCGTCTCAGCAGACTTTTTCCAATCACCTTCTACGCCCTGGGCAGCGACCGCGAACTGCGAGCCCTGTGGCAGTATCTCAACGTTTTTTCCGGCGAGATCAAACACTGCCGAACACAACGCATGGACGTCTTCAAGCGCCGGAAGGTAACTGCTCTGGGGATCACGGTAATGCATGCTTACGAAGCCGGCAAGATTTTCCACCAAATTGCCGCTCAATTTCCCAATCTGGAATATGCTGATGCAGATTTGCAGATTTCACTGCGGTTTGCCGCCGAAACAGGCGCGTTTCCCCTCGCTTACTGCCGGGTTCGTGCGGACGAAGCACACCAGCTGATCGACATTGAAGTTAAAGAAGATGCCTGGACGTTGAAATCAACCCCAATCCCCTTTCAAATCATGACACTGGCGCCGGACGTGGCCCCGCATCATGCCAAACCACGTTACTTAAAAGTAGAAGTCGCAGGACAGGAATACCACTTTGACCTAAGTGCCTGGCGCCCACTGCTGGTTAACCTGCGCGCCCTGATCCAACGCCATGATCCGGACCTCCTGCTCACCGATTGGGGCGACACCTGGTTATTGCCTCTCCTGATCCAGCAATCCAATCAATATCATATCCCGCTGGACCTGAACCGTGAACCAGGGCGAGGTGTAAGCTGGCGCGAAGAACGCACGTATTTTTCCTACGGTCAGATTGTCTACCGCGGCCAGCAGATCCACTTGTTCGGGCGCTGCCACATCGACCGGCAGAATGCCGTTCTTTGGAACGATTACGAGATGGACGGCACCATCGAGGTCAGTCGGGTGACCGCCCTACCCCTGCAGACGTCCGCACGCGTTTCACCCGGGACAGGCATCTCTTCGATTGAAATGCTGACAGCCCTGCGCGAGGGTGTCCTGGTGCCCTGGCAAAAGCAGCAAGCAGAGATGCTCAAACCGGCTGCAGAGCTTTTTACGGCTGACCAGGGCGGGTTGGTCTATCAGCCCAAGATCGGCGTCCATAAGAATGTGGCTGAAATTGACTTTGTCTCGCTGTACCCCGCCATCATGGTCCATTTCAACATCTCTCCCGAGACAATCCTGCCGGATCCAAATGCCGAGAACATCGTCCCTGCCCTGGGCTTAGCGATCGACACCAGCGAGGACGGCCTGGTCCCCAAAGCGCTGCGTCCCCTGCTGGAGAAACGCATTGAGATGAAAAAACACCTGGCCAGCACCCCTACCTGGGATCCCTTCCGTAAAAATTTCAAACGGCGCGCCTCGGCTTTAAAGTGGCTGCTGGTCACCTGCTTTGGATATCTCGGTTACAAAAATGCTCGTTTTGGCCGGATTGAAGCCCACCAGGCGGTCACAGCCTACGGACGTGAAGCGCTCCTGCGCGCGAAAGAAGCGGCAGAGGATCTTGGATTTGAAGTCCTCCAGCTCTATGTCGACGGCTTGTGGGTACAGCACCTCGAAAAAACACAACCCGCGGATATTGAACCCCTGCTGCTGGAAATCGAGGCGCGCACCGGTCTGCCAATCGCCCTGGACGGTATCTACCGCTGGGTAGTTTTCGTTGGATCTCGCCAGAACAAAAAACGTCCGGTCGCCAATCGCTATTTCGGGGTTTTCCAGGATGGTTCCATCAAAGTGCGCGGCATCGATGCCCGAAGGCGGGACAGCACGCCATTTGTCGCCGATACACAAATGCATCTGCTGGAATTACTGGCCAGCAGGGACGACCCGGCAGACGCACTGCCGGAAGCCGTTCGTTATGTACAAAAACAACTTCGGGCGCTGCGTCTGGGGCAGATCAAACTACCTGATCTCCTTGTCCGCCAGCGTCTGGGGCGAAAACTTGAGGCCTATCGAACGCCCTCCCCAGCTGCACGAGCCGTTATGCAGTTAAAAGCAGTGGGTAAGGAAATGCGCCCGGGACAGCGGGTGCCCTTTCTCTACACCCTTGGAAAACCGGGCGTCTTTGCCTGGGACAGACCGCAAAAACCACATCCACGCACGGTGGATGTGGCGCGTTATCAGCGCTTGCTCTTTAGAGCAGCGGGGATTGTGCTTGAATCATGGGGGTTAAATGAAGAAAAGCTTAAGGAAAAGGTGCTTTCAGATGCTGACCAGTTAAGGCTGCCGGTCCCGCGCCAGCAGCATCCTCGACAGCATCGCTGCAATGTTCCAGGCATCGTCAACGCCCCTGTGAAGGGTGCCCTCAAAGGGCAGACCAATCAGATCCATTCCCCGCTGTAGGTCAACTTCATGCTCAAGGTCCATCTGCAGGGCGAACAGGTTTTTCACATTGATGTGAGACCGTCCAAAAGGATATGGCACACCCCAATCCTGACACTGCTTCATGAACTGCTGGCGGTCGTAATCCCCATAGCTGGCCCAGGTACGTGTTTGCGAATGATATTCCTCCCTCAACAGCAAACAAGCCTCTGAGAAGTTGATGCCTTCCGCCAGCATCTGGGGCGTGAGTGTGGTGAGCTTCCTGCAATACTCACTCAGCGTGGACCTTTGCGGTCTGACTAAAATTGCCTGGGGGGCGGCACGCTCTCCTGACCTGACATCCAATACACACAGCCCTATTTCAATAATCTCACTCTGCTGACCTTCAGGCGGTTTTTCCCGCCAGCAAGTTGCTTCCAGGTCAATCACCAATATCTTATCTAATTGTCTTGTCATTCCATTTTCCATCCAAGCAGCCGTAATTTTGCCCGATCTGCGCGGGTCATCCCGCAGGCGACCAGGCGATATGAGTCGTCAATCATCTCCTGCAGAACATCATCGGGGATGCTGCCATCTAGGGTAACTGTGTTCCAATGTTTCTTATGCAGGTGATAACCCGGTTTCACCATAGAATATTGTTTTCGCAAAATAACTGCGTCCACAGGATCAGATTTTAAGGAAATCGAGAGAGGGTCTGCTTGCCAGGCGACAATGGCAAATATCTTGTTCAGGACCTTGAATACCAGGGCATCTGTGCCAAAGGGCATATCGCGTCGAGTCCCAAGCTTTTGATCCAGGTAATCACATAAGGTGTCATAGTTCACTGTAATTAATCCCTATCTATCCAACCCTGAAGAATTCGACATCTTCTGATTCAAGGTCCACGATGCAAAATGTGCGAGGTTCGCGGCCCATTCCACCCAGAGCACCCGGGTTGATAATGCGAACGCCCTGCAGGATCTCATTTCGCTTCTCGTGTGTATGCCCATGAAAGATCCACTTAAATCTTCTTTCGCGCAGCAATTCCATTACCTTACCGTCTTGGTGGCTGTGGGTGGCAGCTATCGGTGTTCCCCCCAGCCCTCCCTTAAAAACCATCCCGGCAAAATTCTTCTCATGAAGTTTTTTGAATTGCTTCCTGATCGCGCCAGTTGTGATATCCATATTTCCAAAAGTATAGATTACTCGAAAACCATCAAAATGTGAAACCATATCCAGGTTGGTCAGGTCACCGCAGTGAATCACCGTCTTTATATTATTTTCCCGAAAAACTTGTAGAGCATGAATCAGGTTAGATAACTGGTCATGCGTATCTGACATCACGCCGATCTTCATTGAAACCTCGCATTGAATTGTGGATATGATTATACGTTATGTCAGATAGTAAAATACTGCAAAAATGATAAAATTTAAATTTTTTCTCACATAGGCACTGTGGTAAAATTAATAAAATCATCAGGCCTGACCATACTGAAATTGCTAAAAGTGTCTCATCCTGTTTTTCTTTGGTCGGGGAATCAATTGATGGATTTGGGAGAATTCATGCCGTCCTCGTTGCAAAATGGAATAAGTGCAGCTAAAGCGGGTCAAATGCAGCAAGCACTTGACCATCTTAAAGATGCAATCATCGATGAACCCCAGAACGCTGATGTATGGGTTTGGATTGCGGCAATTATCGATGATCTGGACAAGCAAGAAATCTTCCTTGAGAAAGCACTGGTCATTGATCCCAACAACATTCCAGCCCAACGCGGCCTGGCCTATCTGCAAAATCGTAAGAAGAATGATAGCAATTTCCAGGGGGACCACTTATCAGAACATACCAAGCCAATTTCGCCATTTCCCGCTGAGCAGAAACCGCAGCCCGAATTAAACGAGGCGCGTTGGGTGAAATTGGAAGACAATGACCTCAATCTTATTGATCAAACCCCGGGAAAAATAACTGAAAACAAAGATATTGGGAATAAGGGCGGAAAAGACTTTCAAAAGCTGAGTGCTTTTGAAATCAGTTTATTGGGTATGGTTTTAATTATCTTTATCTTTATCGGATTACTTGCAGCCAGTTCCATCTTCGGATTTGAATTACCCCTGGATTTTTTCAATCTTAATCGTCCCCGCCTGGCAGCACTGCCGCCTTACGCTGGCGTTTTTCTATACGAAAATGGGACTTATTTTAACATCCAACAGCATATCGGCCTGCCAGATGAGGAGACAGGTATCCCTGCAAGCTCTGTATCTGATCCTGTTATCGTCTTTTGGCAAATAGAAGCAGATCCTGAAGCTTTCCAATTGATCTATGAAACTGGAGAGTATATACCAATTGAACATTTTTCGGGCAGAGCAGGTGCCGATCTATTTGAACCTGAGAACGATCTGCAATCCGGATTATACTGCCTGAAGCAGCTTCCAACATCAACTACTGAGGATGAACCTTTTTACTGGTGCTTTACAGCGAATCCCCCTTTGCCAATAGAATAAACCAAGCCCTCATGACAAATGGGCGCTAATTCCGTGAATAATTTCAATTCCCACGATCAGAAATTCAACCTATAATCACGATATTGTCGTTACGCATTATTGGAAGGTTTTCATGCCGCAAAACATCATCCTGCAATCAAAATTCATCGCCCCGTCAATAAAACTCTTCAAAGTCCAGGCTCCGATCATCGCCAGAAAACGAAAACCTGGTCAGTTTGTGATCGTACATATCTCGGAAACCGCGGAACGGATCCCCCTCTCAATTGTTGATGCCGACAGGGACGCAGGCACCGTCACATTGATCATACAGGGCGTTGGTAAATCGACCATAGCGATGAACCGCCTTGAACAGGGCGACAGTATCCGTGACCTCGTGGGACCTTTAGGAACGCCATCAGAAATCAATAATTTTGGCAAAGTGGTCGTAATTGGCGGCGGCGTTGGCACAGCGGTCAGCTTTCCAGAAGCAAAAGCCCTGAAGGAGGCTGGCAACTATGTGACTGCCATTATAGGCGCTCGCACAAAAGAATTGGTCCTCCTTGAAGATGAAATAAGACAGATCGCTGATGAAGTGTTGGTTTGTACCGATGACGGTACTTATGGTGCAGAAGGTCTTGTCACCGATCAGCTGCAAAAATTAATCGATGAAAAGCATCAGATTGATTACGTATTAGCTGTCGGCCCCCTGGCTATGATGCAAGCCGTCGCAGAGATGACACGCCCCCTGGGGATTAAAACTGTTGTCAGCCTCAATTCGATCATGGTCGATGGCACTGGTATGTGTGGGGGATGCCGGGTAAGGATTGGCGATACAATCAAGTTTACCTGCGTTGACGGCCCGGAATTTGATGCCCATTTAGTGAACTTTCAAACGCTGATCAACCGCAACCAGGCATATCATCAGGAAGAACAATGCGCTCTGGAACTGCTCGTAAATAAAAAGGAGCCAGTACCGCAAAAAAGGAAGCGTCAAATTCCTCGACAGCTCATGCCAGCGCGGGACCCTCAAGAGAGAACGAAGGATTTCCTCGAAGTTAATCTGGGCTTCACTGAAGCCCTGGTCCAATTGGAAGCGGAACGTTGCCTGGACTGTAAAAAACCGGTATGTGTTGACGGCTGTCCCGTTGGTATAAAAATACCGGACTTCATTCAATTGATCAAAGAACAGCAATTTATCGAAGCATCCCGCTTGATCAAGCAAGATAATGTCCTGGCTGCCGTTTGCAGCCGAGTCTGCCCCCAATCAGATCAATGTGAAGGCGCATGCATCCTCAACAAACGCGGGGATGCGGTGGCAATTGGCGCCCTGGCCCGTTTCGTAACAGATTATGAGCGCATGCATGCCACAGAGACCCCACCTGGATCCATTCCAAACAAGACCAAAACCGGGAGACGCGTTGCAATAGTTGGATCCGGACCAGCAGGCTTATCCTGTGCAGGTGACTTGATCCACATGGGACACGATGTGACGGTTTTCGAAGCCTTCCATGAATTCGGCGGCGTCCTGATTTATGGCATCCCGGAGTTCCGCTTGCCAAAGGATATTGTCCGAGAGGAAGTTGAAGCGCTCTCCAATAAGGGCGTCGAATTCCAAGCCAACACGGTGATCGGGGTGACGCATACAATTGATGAACTTATGAATGAATATGGATACGACGCTGTTTTCATCGGTGTGGGAGCTGGATTACCTTATTTTATGAATTTGCCGGGTGAAAACCTGGTGGGCGTATATTCAGCTAACGAATTTCTCACACGCGTCAACCTGATGAAAGCCTACAAATTTCCCAAATATGACACGCCGATGATTAACTGCGTGGGTAAACATGTCGCCGTGATTGGCGGTGGTAATACTGCCCTGGATTCAGCGCGTGTAGCGCTCCGCCTGGGTGCTGCCAGGAGCAGCATCTTCTATCGGCGAACTGAAAATGAGATGCCTGCTAGGATCGAAGAAATCGAGCATTCCAAAAAAGAAGGTGTGGATTTCCATTTTCTGCGTAATCCGGTTGAATTTATCGGTGACGAAAAGGGTTGGCTGGCGGAAATGCGCTTGATATGCATGGAACTCGGTGAACCAGACACCTCTGGCAGGCGCCGACCCCTACCGATCGAGGGATCAGAATTCACTATACCGATTGACCTGGTAATCGTGGCCATTGGCAACGGTGCGAATCCCATCATCCAGCGCACAACCCATGACTTAGAATTCAACCGCTGGGGAAATATCATCGTAAATGAAGAAACCATGGCCACCAGCATCCCGGGCGTTTATGCTGGTGGGGATATTGTGACCGGCGGCGCTACCGTGATTCTGGCCATGGGAGCCGGAAGAAAAGCCGCTCTGGCAATCAACAACTACCTGGTGAATGAATAGGCTGGTCAATATGTCTGGTAAGGCAAAAATCGTTTGTATCGGTGCAGGAAGTTATTCGTTTGGAGTCACCACACTGGTTTCTTTGCTTCGCAGTAAGAAATTACAGGGCTGTGACCTGATTTTGGTTGATCGCAACGAAGCGCATCTGGAAGTTATGCTCAATCTGATCACATGGCTGAACCAGGCCTGGGAAAGCAGCATGCATATCAGTGCTTATACCCACCATCGTGATGCACTGAAAGATGCCAATTTCGTGATCAATGCCATCGAGGTTGGTCCTCGTGAAGCATTATGGGAATCGGATTTTCGCATTCCGCTCAAATACGGCGTACGCCAACCTTATGCAGAAAACAGCGGACCAGGTGGGTTCGCCCACGCAGCACGCAACATCATGCCCGTTTTGGACATCGCCCGGGACATGGAAGTCTTGTGCCCGGATGCCTGGTTTATCAACTTCACCAACCCGATGCAGCGCATCTGTGCGGCTGTTCACCGTCATACAAAGATCAAAGTCATCGGGCTCTGCCACCAACTGGGAGCGGGATATGCAATGGTGGGAAAAGCCATGGCAGTAGATTTAGGACTCACTGTTCCTGAAACATTCACCAGCACCCACGCCAGTCCGAAATATTCCGCTGGAATGATGGTGACTTCTCTGCAAGCACTGGAAAAAATCAAGATCACAGCAGCGGGAGTCAATCACTTCACCTGGATGCTCGAACTGCACGATCGCCACACTAATAAAAACCTCTACCCACGCTTTCGAGAGTGCTGGGAGGCCCTTCCCGAGATTTTTGAACCGCTCACACGGCGTGTATTTGATGCCTTCGGTTTGTTCCCCATACCAGGAGATGAACACCTGTGTGAATACCTGCCTTGGGTCAGCGACCCAGCGACTCATCCCTGGGAAAAATATGAGCTGGAGCTTTACGAATGGTCTCAGCACAGTCAGTCTCGTCAGGATAATTGGGCTGCGCTTGAAAACGCAGCAAAACGCAAACAAAATCCCGAGGGATTCATCCCCCCTTATAGTGAAGGTGCGCTGGAAGTTATCGAAAATATTTTTACCGACACCAACCAGATCTGGGAAGCATTGAATATCCCAAACCAGGGATATATTTCGAATTTACCACAGGATGCAATTGTCGAACTTCCTGGTTTCCTCAGCGGAAAAGGGTCAGAGGGTATTAGGATAGGTCCCCTGCCAGATGGCATTGCTGAACTGCTGCGGCGCGAGATTACAATCAGCCATTTGAACGTTGATGCGGTTGTCAACGGCGATCGGAAGCTGGCGCTGCAAACCCTGCTCCTGGATCCTGTCATTCGTGATATAGATGTGGCAAAAGCCATACTGGTGGACTATCTAAATACCTATCGAGAACATCTCCCAACCTTTTGGGACTAAGTATCGATGAATTTTTTTCCAGAAATTGAGTTACAATAATATGAATAACATCAAAATGGAGACCATTATGACTGATGAACAAAATCCGTTAAATCAACTTGAAAAGAAACCAACTTCGGGATTTATTAGGCTTCTCAGCGAACCTTTATCGAAACGCGGCTGGCCAACCTGGTTAGTGTACGTCCTGGCGGTGATCGGTGTAATTTATATTTTCAACCCCACGCTGGGGATTTTTGAGTTCATCCCCGATTTTCTACCTTTTATTGGCAATATCGATGAGGGCGTTGCAGTGATGTTAATTTTATTTGGGATTGTTGAATTGGTGGAAGGGAAAAAATATCGACAAACAGAACAGGTTGGCGAGGCAGCAGGTGATGAAGAAGCACAGGATGAGATCGTCACCCAGGATTGAGTTTTCTTAATACTCATTCTTCAATAGCCCTTTGTGTTCACATGTTCTTTTATCTAAAATGAATATTGACGAATTTTTTATTGCATGATATATTAGAATTTGAAGGTTAACGGAAGTTCGATAAGGCAGGTTCGTTTTCGCTCTTGTTTGGAACGTACGTTAGCAGGATCAGTAGGAATATTGTACAAAGGAGGTTTCCAAGCATGGCAGAACGTGAACTTGGCGTCGTCAAGTGGTTCAATGGCGAAAAGGGCTATGGCTTTATCGCACGTGACAGCGGCGAAAAGGATGTTTTCGTGCACTTCACTGCGATCAATGCTGAGGGTTTCCGCACCCTGCGAGAAGGTCAGCGAGTAGAATTTGAAGTCGCTGAAGGTGAAAAAGGTCCCCAAGCCCAAAATGTTGATGTAATTGAATAATTAATAATCCTATAACCAATCATGAAATGCGGTGTTCCAGAACATCGCATTTTTTTATTTTCCAATTGGATGCTCGCTTTTGCTGAACCTGCTTAATTTGAACCCTTCCCAGGGCTTCAATAATCATATATTGCATTATCTTGGATCTCGTCCAGACTACGCCCAGTCTTGACCGAAGCGGTTTCAGTTTCAGTGAGTTCTTCATCTTCATGCATGGCGCCATCCTTGTTTTTTATCAACAACCACCTGTCATTTTTACGCCCACCGCCGGTGCGGATCAGAGAGTAGCCACCCCTTAACTTCTGCCCCTCCAGCCAGATCTTCACATGACCTTTATCCAACTGCTCTGCAATCGTTGGAATGTTATTCAACTCTTCTTCTGATTCTGATAGATTGCGATAAATACCTCGATCCCAAACCATGATCGTCCCACCACCATATTCGCTTTCAGGAATCACGCCCTCAAAATCTGCATAAGCAATGGGGTGATCCTCAGTGGGAACAGCCAACCTTCGAACACCGGGGTTAATAGAGGGTCCTTTTGGAATAGCCCAGGATCTTAATACACCGTCAACTTCAATCCGGAAGTCGTAATGCAGGCGTGAAGCATCATGTTTTTGGATGACAAAGATGGGTCCTTTCCGAGCCCAATCGAAACTGACAGTTTCATCAATGGGTTCACGGGTCTTGTTGAAATCTCTTTTGTCTTTATAGGCAGCCAGCTTATCGGTTTTCATTACCACCTCAATTTTTCAACTTATGATTTGCAGTATTTTGTCAGAAGCTAATCTAAGTTGGCTTTCTTTACGTAGCTTACATAATAATTTCTGTTGAGTCGTCCAATACGGCTATTTTAAACTATAATCCTAACCTTAAAACCTTAATATAAGAGTCTGTCAATGGCAAAGAAGAAAATCGGATTTAACCTTTCACTAACTGATTATCAATGCGTTGGAATTTCTGGAGCCAATCTTGATAAAGCACTGGAAATCTTCGCAAAATTTGCACTGAAAGGCACATTGGATAAAATGGATGCACTCTCCCATATTCCTCGCATCCCTATTGAGGATTGTGCTCTTTCCATTCACCAATCAACCAAATCTGTTACATTATCCATCAAAATAGACGGTAAATATGAGAAAGACCTGGCGGCTGCGGTTGCTGCTGTAAATCAAGACCTGACAACGCAAATCAACCGCTATGGGATCCAAACCATGATCGATGCCGGGAAACGCGCATACGGATGATCCAATTGAAGGGAAAATAGGACCTTCATCATTATTGCGAATCCAAAGGAGTCTCTTCACAACCTACCAGCAGCATTCGCGAAGTCTTTTCATGCGCCAACAGAGCAAGCTTAGGTCGAAAATCTAAATCTTGACCGACTCTTTTTAATAAAGTTCCCTGTTGAAAAGGTTCGCCAAAAGCATCGTTAAACCTCCTTGTTCACGTCCTGCTTACAATTCCAAATAATAATTCACAATCGGCAAGGGAATAAATCCAACCTTTTCATAAGTATGGCGTGCAGGTGCGTGTGAAATGTCCCCACCGGTACTCACCATAGCCACGTCCATCCCCGCTTCTCGCAGCTGCTCTAGCACAGAATTATTTAAAGCCGTGCCAATCCCCTGATTCTGGTAGTCAGGATGTACCGCCAGAAAATGCACCTCCCCGATGCGTGTCTTTTGATCCATTTTTTGTGTGATCAAACCTGCTACTTTGCCTTCAACCTCAGCCACACACACATCGATTTCCTCGTTGGATAGCTCAGTCTTCACTACCATGGTTTGGGTCGCTTTCCAATCAGGGTAGATAACTGTAAAGATGTCAGGGCCGAGGATCTCCTTGAAAGACTCAAAAATAGGCTTAAAAGCCAGCAGACATAGTTGGATTAATTGGGAAACATCCTCGTCTTTTGCTGGACGAATAATCAATTTCATGCGAAACCTTTCTAGTCCAATTCGTCAACCTTTCATCCTGATTAGATCAATCATTTGCTCTTCATCTACAGTTTCTTCGTCATGTAATAACGCTTGTGACCATTTGGGAAATTATCAAGCACACCAAACACCTCATAGCCAAACTTCTTATAAAATTCTGGTGCTTGAAAGCTGAAAGTATCCAAAATCACCTGCTTTGCGCCTCGTTCCCTGGCCTGTTTTTCTGCCAAACTCAGCAGCTGGGTACCATATCCCAGCCCACGCAGGTCCTCCCGAATCCACATGAGCTCAACAGAAAACCAGTCCCAATACGTCGTCCCAATCACGCCTCCAACGATTTCATCCTCAGCGGTTTTAACCACAAAACACAGGTTTTTGGCATGATCCTCTCCCGCTTGTTGCGTGTTGTAGTCATTAATACCACCGCCGATGATTTCCCAAACGGGTTTTTCCATTTCCTCGATCCGAAGTTTTTTATCCAATGTAATTCCTTTCAATTCATTAATTTCTGATTGTGTTTAGATCTCATGCATCTGACTTTAGCCTTACTGGGATCCAAACTTCAAAAACAGAATCAGGATCTTCAGTGCCTTTGAAGCGTGAGTCATAGCACTGAATATCAAAGGCATAGGCAGAGTCATAAGCTGAGGTTTTCAACCAATCATAAGCCGCTTTGAATGCTTCACCATAACCGCCATCTTTGAAGTGGTGAGTAAAAACCGCATAGGGACCGGAAGGAATCACTTTGTGAAAGAATTCCAGAGGCAGAACATTAACACGGTCCACCTTCACACCAATCAGGCAAAAATGCATTTTCGGTTTGCGTTCTTCTTCCACATGCACTTCATAAGCCTTTTCTTCATCCACCTGGTAAGGCAACTTTGCACTTTCCAGGATGAATCGATCCCAGAGGCCTGCAATATCCAGCTCGCTGACATTCGCACTTGATGCGACAATGCCTGCTAAAATCATTTCAGGCTTTTCCATAATTTCGGGAACCATTTTTCACTCCTTGACCGTGAACCAATCTGATTTGATTATTCAATAATCATAAGAATGGATTTCATATTTTTATGATTTCCTGACCAAATTAATTTTATCGTCCAGTTTCCCAACTTAAATACAATGAGGGGCTGTCAATTAGACAGTCCCTCTTGAAGTTGTGCGCAATTAAAAATCAGAAATAAGAATCACTCAATTGGTCTGTGTTATGGTTAGGAAATTACCAGCATATCCGGTTGAACAAAGGGAAAACTGTTGACTAAGGAAGTCAGTATCGGGAAAACCATCGGTTTCATGATCGTCAGCAGATCGCTCTGCAATAAAAGGAAGGTTTCTTCAGATATCAATCAATTCCTCCATAAGGTCCAACTTATATTTTAGCGCTGAATATTTTTCGAACTCCTCCGGATGTCCATACTTTGTGTCCACGCCCATCTGATAGAAAGCCAGGAGGCTTTCTAAACTCAATATCTTTATCTGATGACGGTTGATCTTGCAGCACTCAGTCGACATCGGAATATCCCGGTACCAGAACTCCAGAGAATCCAGGTCAATTTTCAACTTTTTATGTGTTACCTGCAAAACATGATAGTCCCGCAGCTGTACTTGAAAATGAGCATACCTCATTAATTCTTCAAGTAATGAAAATTGACTTTCAGGACAGGCTAAGTCTACATCATGGATAATCAGGTCGGGATCCTGAGCATGCATAAAAACCGCTAAACTCCCACTCAGTAGAAAATCGATCTCATAAGGCTTACATGCGGTTAAGAACGCATGCAGGAAAGAGATCAGCTTCAGAAAGCTCGCTTTTGGGGATAACCAGCTAATGACAGCATAAATTTTTTCGTAAAACGAGAACGAATTTCCATGGTTGCTTATTGGATCCACGCCAGGTGTTGTTCCAGCTGAGCCATCATCTTTCCGATCACAGCGGGCATCAAGCGCCTTTCATCTTTGGGTTCAATCTCCATCAGCACAAACGGCTGCCCAAAGCTGATGTGCGGTTCCAAGTGCACAGTCTTCGGCAGGATCAGCTGCTGAATCACCTGGATGAATTCCGCCAGTCGGCGTTTGTCCATTGCATCCCTGCGGAGCCTGGTCAGGGGATGATGCAGGAACCTTTCTAATAGCACGCCGCTGGCGATGGTTGGTACAACCTGTGTTTCCGGCACTTTGCGTAGCAAGATCTCGAGACTCGGTGACCATTTATCAAAGACATCCTCCCTGATCGAATGGTATTGCGGATCGGGTTCAATCAACCCCGACCCAAATTGCAGTAAGATTCCCCCACATTGCAGGTGATTGACTGCCCCGCGTAAGGCATCCATTCCCTGCAGAACAGTCTCACCGACCATGAAAAATCTAGGGTGAATGTTGGGTAATTGTTGATAAAAGCGCGTCTTCGATACAATCGCTTTCAGGTCAGTGCGTGGGATCAAACTCCCGATAGCCATCGAATCATAGGCTCCGGGATGGTTGGAGAGGACAATCGCAGGTCCTTGCTTCGGGATATGCGATCTGCCCTGCGTAACAATTGAAACACCTAAAGACTCCAGCATCTTCTGGCATCCCGCTGGGGGACCGCTGCGTCCGACAGCCTCATCCACCGCTGCCATGTAGCGTGCAAAGATACCAGCAGGTAGCGCGAAAACCCACCCCATGCTGCGCCTTAATAACCCTTGCCGCTTTAGACCAAGAGCAAAGAAAATCTCATCCGTGATAGCATTCCGCAGATCACGAACAGAAGCCGTCCCGTTCATCACACTCAATTATACAGCACGCCAAAACCTCTATAATGATCTGTATTCAACAATTTTCGATAACCAAAGAAATATCTCTCAAGGATTCTTAACAGTCTTACAGCCTCTCCAAAATTAGATTTTTCCAGGCGCCGGGATTGCTGCCTTTTAATCCGGTCGATCGTTACTCGCCAACCGCAATTTCTCTGCCATTATGCTTTTGAAGTTACGATAACTGGATTACAACCCTAATGCGAAGAATACCCGGCAGCTTTTCCCTGTCAAAAACGGGTGGAATCTTGATCGGAAAGTGGTTAAATCTGGATAGAACAGCCCAGCATGTATTCACCTGGTGAAATTTCGCAAGGCACCTCAGGAAGCCAATCACGATCCAAGGATTCCCCGTATGATTATAATATATATGATTATGATTTTTCGAATTCGTCCATTTATGCTAATTTACAAGTCAAACGCAGTCTGAAATAATCCTAGTGAGAAGCAATTAAGGTAAAATAATTTCAGGGCAGATCTTCACATCGGGAACTCACTGCACTGCTCAACTATCGAATTCCAGGCCATTTAACTTGAAAGGAGATAGACAATGATCACCATGGTCAAAGAAATATTGAAAGCAAAGGGGGATGCCGTTTGGTCGATTCCACCTGATACGCCAATCCTTAAGGCAATGAAGATCATGGCGGAAAAACAAATCGGCGATTTACTCATTCTGGAGGACAACCGGATTACTGGGATTGTCTCTGAAAGGGATTTTATAAGGATGATTGCCAGAGATGGCGCCTGCAAGCTGGACAAACCAGTGCGTGATGTGATGACACGCGAGGTCTATACGATTGGCCCATCTGAGAACATTGAAGCATGCATGAAAATGATGACCGAGAAGCGCATTCGTCACCTGCCGGTCGTGGAGGGGGATCAAATCCTGGGCATGATCTCAATTGGAGATGTGATCAAGGGTATCATCACCAGCCAGAAATTCACCATTGATCAATTAGAGAAGTACATCGGCGGCGGCTATAACCGGTAGAGCGAGTGCTCTGTAAATTTATTCACTTACGCGGCGCGCGATGATTCTGACGGCATGGGGGATCGGTTTGTCTGAGGCGAGGATCATATAGCCGCCCCCACCTGCACCGGTCATTTTCCATCCCAGGGCTTGGTCGCGGTATTTATCAATAACTGCCGCCACGCGATCGTTCATCATCGCTGGGAACATTGCCACCTGGGCTTCAAACATCTCCCGTAAAGTTTTCCCGAATCTGTAAATGTCCTGGTTTAAGATCGCCTGCCAGTGTTCCTCGGTCGCATCCGCCAGGGCTTTGGCATGCTCCCGATCAAAAAACGTGTCCTCCATCACATCAAAATCATCGTTGCGCGGTCCCAGGGGCATCAGGTACAGCGCGTTTTCCACAAAACGCAGAAGCGGTTCGTCCAGGCGGTGGTCGATATATTCTGGCCAGTATCCGCCGTCATAATAGGCATAAGCCAGGCCAGGAAAGACCAACCCAATCGAGTCCTGTGAGCCAGAAATGAGCTCTGTGCCGGGTGGATTATCATAGCAGAATAATATTTTCGCCAGCTTTTCATAATTCCCAGGTGGGAGTTTTGCTCCCCAGATTTCACGCATATGCTGCCTGGTGCTGGTTGCCATGCCGCTGCGGTCGTTGAATTCCAGGGTTGGCTCAATCGATAGCGTCACAACCGGACCGGGATAATGTTTCGAGACAAAGGGTTGGTCCAGCCAGCCGCCTGCCAGCTCCACGCGGTAAGGCAGGTAATCCCGTTCGAGTAAAGCCGTGGTCGAGCGAGCGTCCAAGCCCTCATGCGGCTGGCGTTCCAATACGATATAGTCGATCCCCAATTCCTGGCATAACGCCTGTTTCTCTGCGATATTCCCATCTGAATTGACCACGAAATAGTCTGGTCGCATAGATCTCAGTTCAGCTTCGAAATCCAAAATCCCTGAACCCTGCGAAATGAAGGCGTCCTTTACGGATGAGACGGCTTTCACCATAAACAGCCGTTCCTGCTCGCTGTTGACCGGTCTGCGCCCCTTGAGACCATAAACGGTTTGATCTGAACCAATGGCCACATACAGGTCACCATACTGCGCAGCCTGGCGAAAAAACTCCACATGCCCGCTGTGCAGCAGGTCATAACAACCGGTCACAAACACTGTCTTAGCCAAAAAGACCTCCTAAAAGTTGGACTCGTAGGTTGCATAATACATAAACATGAGTTAAGTTTGCCATAAAATCATATCACAGGATTTGCATCTTTGAGAAACAAAATAATCAGGCCAAGATGATTTATTCCTCCGAAAGTTAAACCAGAAACATAATGACTCCCCAATAAAGAAAGTTCAATTTTAGCCTTTCATTTCAATGCGGGAGTTCCGCTTCAATCTGGGCGGATGGATTTGCCTGTCCCCTCTTGAGTAAACCGTCGACTTTTGCGCAGCACACCTGAAAGGGGCACCAAAAAACACCTCTATTTCCAGAGGTGTATTCAGTTTACACACTTTCGTTTCACTCCGGTTGTTCCGCTTCGCTCCAGTGTATTGGATTTGCCTATCCTGAAGCCTTGGCAGTAAAAAACCGATGACCTTCGCGCAGCACCCTTGGAGCCAAGCGGAAAGGGCAGGATCCGAACCCTATCCTTAAGCAAAAACACCTCTATCTCTAGAGATGTCTTCAGTCGGGGCGATCGGATTTGAACCGATGACCTCACGGACCCGAACCGTGCGCTCTATCCGGGCTGAGCCACGCCCCGAAAATTAACTGGCAATATTATACCTTATAACTGGTCTGGCAGAACAGGACAAACGATCTCACAACAAATTGTGGATCAACTATTTTCTTAATGGTCAACTTATGTCTCAAACCCAAAACGCTTAATGGCATCCCGATAGGCAGCCAAAATCTGTTCCTTTGAGTACCCCATCTCCTCCAGCTCATACTCATGACGGCTGGTATAGTTGTTCGCCTTGCGCACCTCTTGCTTTAACACCTGGACGTAATCAGGCCGCATCTCCAACCCGAATGTGTCATATATCGACCTGACAGTCCCACCCAGGTCACCCACCAGGTTTTCATACTGCACAATTTTATAGGGGTTGTCATTTCCCTCCAGAACTTGGATAGGATATCGATACCAGTGCTTGGTCATTTCGAGCATTTCCTCGCCAAAGGGATAAGGCGTCAGAAGGTCATTAAAATTGTTACATTGATAGGAGAATAAGCTCATGATGGAGGGAAACACATCCAGGGGTGTGCGCGCCATGTAAATGAACCTGGCTTCGGGAAAGGCATCATGCAGGGTGCCCACCCTGCCGCTGTTGGCCGGGGACTTGGACAGGTAATGCTTTTCCGGACCGTAAAGATACAGCGTACGCTGCATGCACCGCCTGTAAAAGGTCATGAATCGCTGCTTTTCCCGCGCGGACACCCGGCGGTCAAAATATATAATTTCACGAAACTCATCCAGGAAAGGGAAGGCAAACACCAGGTGGATAGCTGAGAAAATCGTCATCAGCATCAATTCATCTTCGTCAGCTTGCTCAAGCCTTCGTCGGTGATACTGCTCTCTCTCGTGGAACGCACGCTTCTCCCAGTCAAATAAGCGCTTCCGCAAGTGCCCCCCCAGCCAGCGGTCGAGCCTTCCAAATGCCCTGACCAGCTTGCGCTGGGTGATGGACGGCGCCAGTACCAGCTCCCACCACTTCGCTACGGCAAAGGTCTCTTCATCCTGTGCCAGCACCCTCAGCAGGTGGGTTGTACCGGTGCGGGGATTTCCGATGATGAACACCGGTTCATGGATCGCAACTCGTCGAAATCCCGGGAAAAAGACCCAATCCAGGGCAAGGAAGAACCCGTGCACAAGCTGCAGCGGGATGAAGGTCAGGGCATAACTCACCAGGAACCCCACCCGCTTTTTCGTCCACCGGGCATGGGTTCCCGTGGCTTTGAACAGGGAGAGGTATACCAATCTGAAAAAGAACTTGAAATTAAAGAAAATCATTTTCGGTTCACCTTGACCGACAAACACTTACAGCAGATGATGCTGGGCAATTCTTCCCAACAGGGATATCATGCAAACATAAGTCAGAAGTAATTATATTCGAAAGCTTCGTAGATCAAGACTGATTCATAGAAGATCATGATTAATTTCCTTATCGTGCAGCAAGGCAATCGGGAGATAAAGCATAAGAAGTGCTAATCACTTATAAAACGACTCGCAACACCTACTTCAATAGGGTTCTTACGTTGCCCCTTTGTTGAGGGTACGAATGCCCTTTCAAGTATAATTGTCCCACTGGAACAGCAGCCATGACCATGACCCTTCCCGGACTCTTCCTCAGCCTTGTAACCCTGATCTTCCTTTCAGGATGGGGGTCATTCTGCATCCAATCGCTGAAAGAAAGACAAACACGCGCGGCACGCATCAGCGGCTTGTTCACTCTGGTGACACTCATGCTGGGAATCCTGTTCGTGTTACTCCCAATCACAATTCAATGGGTGGCAGCAGGTCTTATCCTGGCAACCGCCCTGGGAGCAATCCTGCTGTTTTGGCTGCCAACCGGAAAAGCGGTTACCACCTCCCCAAACCCACAGGAACGGATCGATGAACGTACGATTATGTTCGCGCGGTCTCGTCTGCAGCCCGGCACTTCTGAGTATCAATCCTATTACCATCAGCATCCAGAACACCAAGCTATTGACGATGCTTTTCGACAAAACCCCGGGCTTCTGGAAGATGGCTCTGCTTTCTATAATCCACTGCAAGCAGCCTCACCCCAGGGGGCGTTCTTCCTGACCGAAACCTTACAGGAAGCCGTGGACGGACCAGTTGCCGAACACAAGGTAGTCCTCCCACCTGACAGAATGACAGAAACCATCAAGCATATGGCGTACTTTCACGGCGCTCAGGATGTCGGCGTGTGCAAGCTGCAACCGTATCATATCTATACGAATATCGGCCGGGGAACGGGCGAATACGGTACCCCGATCACCCTGGACCACTGCTTTGCCGTCGCCTTCACCGTTGAGATGGCTCACGAGATGGTCGCTGCCGGTCCACGCATGCCGACGGTCATGGAGTCCGCCCGTCAGTACGCCGAAGCAACCAAGATCGCCGTGATCCTGGCGGCTGCTATCCGAAATTTGGGGTATCCAGCGCGCGCCCACATAGACGGCAACTATCGCGTGATCGCCCCCCTGGTTGCCAGGGATGCCGGCCTGGGTGAGATCGGGCGCATGGGCTTACTGATGACCCCGCGCTTGGGACCGCGCGTACGCCTGGCTGTGGTCACCACAAACCTGCCCCTGGTCACCGACACACCCACCCGGGATGCAACCGTGATCGACTTCTGCAGTATCTGCAATAAGTGTGCTACAGCCTGTCCCGCTCAGGCGATCCCTTTTGGTAAGAGAAAACACTATGAGGATGGCACCCTGCGCTGGAAAATTGACCCAGAGCGCTGCTATACATATTGGACCCGGATCGGCACAGACTGCGGCCGCTGTATGGCTGTGTGTCCCTATGCCCACCCTGACACATTCCTCCATAACCTGATTCGCTGGGGGGTCAAACATTCCAGCAGCTTCCGACGGACAGCCTCATGGTTGGATGATGTGTTTTATGGGAAGAAACCTGCCCCCCATCCCCCGCCAGACTGGATGAGTCCATTTGAACAAAGACGAGGATGAAGCCAAATCCTGGCACCTCAGCCTTAGCTCAATATAAGTTGACCTGCTTTATTTCATCCCTTTTTGCCGGAGCAAGTTCTCAAATTCCGCTCTGGTCAACAAGCCCTGCGCTGCGCCCTTTTCACCGATTTTATAGGAGGCAAACACCATGGCGGCTTTTAGGGCTCCATAGGGATCATGCGTACGCAGGTAACGGTCCACAAAGGCAGACAAGAAGGCATCCCCGGCACCAATCGTGTTGACCACCGGTCGGGTGAAGACGGCTTCAAACCGATCGATAAAATCATCCCCCCGCACTGCCAGCAGCGCACCTTTCGCCCCCAGCCCGATCACGATGATCTCAGGTTGATAATGGTTTAATAAGGCCTCTGCCACAGCTTCAGGGGACGCTGGCAGGGCTTCGTCGCTCAGGAAAAGGACCTCGGCTGCTGCCATAAAATCCCGATTATAGTCATCTTCAAGGTCCGTCAGGGTATGCACATCCGTTACGATCAATTTGCCAGCCTGCTGCGCCAGTCTCAACAAGGACCGGGAGAAATTAATATTGCACAGGATGGCAGCATCACACATTTTGATGGCGGCTTGAGCATGGGCTTGGGGATAGTCACAATCCTGGATATTCTTTAAATCCACATGGATCTGGCGCTTTCCGCCCGGATCATAGAGAATGACGGATTGTGCAGTGGCATCAGTCAAATCCAAGACTAGCTCATCGTCAAGCTTTGCTCCCCTGATCGCTTTCCGTGCCAGTATCCCATTGTCATCTCGCCCGATCAGCGTGGCAAAGTCGACATCGTTGTCCAACTTCTTCAGAGCAAGTGCCAGGTTGAAGCCCACCCCAGACACCGTCGTCTGAATCCCAAAAAACGGATAGCGTACCGGGAAATAATCCAGCGGAAACCGTTTAATGGCTACTGTGGTTTCGAGGTTGAGCAAACCAGAAATGAATATCCGGCTCATCAGGTATTATCGGGGGCCGCGTCGGCCAAACTGCCTCTCCAGCAGATCCGCAGAAAGATGGATCATCGTTGGGCGTCCGTGAGGGCAGGTGCGTGGAGATTGGCATTTTTCCAGGTTCTGCAGCAAAGCCTGCTGCTCTTCAGGGGAGAGGATTTGCCCGCCTTTGACCGCCATCCGCTTACAGATCCTGGCGGTGATTTTTGCTTCAATCTCAGAGCCCAGGGGTGTCTCATCCACCTCAAAATCCTCCACGACCACGTTCAATGCCGCTTCCGGATCGCCGCCTACGATCAGGGCAGGGATGGCACGCACGGTGAAGGCATTGGGACCAAAAGGCTCAATCTGAAAGCCAATTTTATCAAGGACGGGTAGATGATCTTCCAGCAAGCGAGCCTTTTCTGGCGGCAAAACAACATTGACCGGTTCCAGTAAAGCTTGTGCGGGCACCTTGTTTTGTTTTTGCTGCGCCATCAACTGCTCAAATAAAACCCGTTCGTGGGCAGCATGCTGATCGATCAGGTATAAGCCATCCGGTCCTTCCGCCACCAGGTAGGTGGCAGCCACCTGTCCGATCAGCCGCAGCAAGGGCAACCCGTCCGAGTCCATACCGCCCGTGTGGATCTGAATGTGTGTCTTGGAAGATGATCCCGGTTCAATATCCTGGGCGCGAATATCAGCCGCCATTTGCCAGGCAGGGTCCTCAACCATCTGCGCCTTGCTCCCCTGTAACCCCCAGAACTGCCGGGGGCGCAGTTCAGGCACCGGAGAAGAAGCCAGCAAGGCGCGTCGAACTGCGCGCTGGGTGCGCGAAAAGACGTCGCCCCCCTCCCTGAAGCGAACCTCAGCCTTGGCTGGATGAACGTTGACATCCACAGCTTCTGGGGGCAGATCCAGGAACAACACCACCATTGGGAAGCGCCCCACCATCAGCAGGGTATGATAGGCTTTGATGATCGCGGCTGTAACCGAGGTATCCTTCACCCAGCGTCCATTGACAAAGATGGTGATCTCCCGGCGGTTTGAACGGGTAAGGGAAATCGGGCTGATAAACCCATGAATGCGATAAGTATCCTCCTTAAAATCCACCGCCAGCATTTTCCTGGCAATCTCGGTGCCGTACAGGTTAGCCAGGACCTCACGTCGGTCCCCATTGCCGCTGGATTGCAGCACCGCCGCCCCATCCACCACCAGCTCCCAGCGCACATCCGGATAAGCCAATGCGTAGCGCGTCACCAGGGCTTCAATGTGGCGCCGTTCGGTATTATCCGTCTTGAGGAATTTCAATCGGGCAGGTACGTTGTAAAACAAATCCTCGACAATCACCTGGGTGCCCCTCGCTAAACCGCTATTATGCACTTCCCCCAGCTTGCCACCCTCCACCTGTAAGCTCGCGCCAGCAGCAGAATCAGCCGTGCAGGAGTCGATTCTCAGATGAGAGATAGATCCAATCGATGCCAGAGCCTCCCCCCGGAAGCCCAGGGTTTCAATGTGAAACAGGTCTTCCGCCCTAGCCAGCTTGCTGGTGGCGTGACGCGAGACAGCCAGCATTAATTCATCAGCAGGGATGCCCACGCCGCTATCCGTGACAGCGATCAGGCGCTTGCCAGCGTGTTGAACTTCCACCCTGATCGTATCGCTCTGGGCATCCAGAGCATTTTCGACCAGCTCTTTGACTACCGAAGCTGGCCGCTCAATCACCTCACCCGCCGCGATTTGCGAGGATATATGATCTGGCAGTATCCGAATGGGCATCATCCCTCCGCCTGAATTATAACCCACCTAAAGATCGATCAGCGGACGACATCGTGGTGGTTTGATGCAAAACAATCACGAATGATCGGGTTTGGGGCATGCATTTGAAATGGTTAAGACCATCACAAGTTCCCCATGCGCTGCTGCTGCGGAAAACACCTTTTGTAATCCAGCCCAAAGCTTACCAGGACCGCCTGAGACCACCGTACTCATACTCCCCGGGAATGTATCCAATCCCGTATCTTCCAGTATTGACAGGGCTTCATCGATGCAGGGCGAGAGTGAGGTTTGCCGCAGTGGATATAAGCTCAACTGGGCGGATAACTGCCCCTCTGCTCCTTCCTCACCCGTAAGGATCAACTTCTCCAGGGCTTCCAGCGCACCAGCCAGTTCATCAGAAAAAGGATTTTCATTGAATAAGCCTCTAATACGTGTTATTTTTTGAGTTAAGATCTGCCGTTGTTGTGGTGCCAAATTCAAATCCTTTTCCAGCATCACGTACCTCCTTACTCAAGAAAAACTCACTGATAGACCAATAAATCCACCCCAGGGGAGTCTTGAGGCGCCTGAAAATAAGGGCCAAAGTGTTGTTTTACAGATGATGGCATCCCTCCCCTTTGCAAACCCGGATACCATTTGAAGGAGTCCTTTCGGAGTGAACAATCTCGCAGCACCCCAAATCGGTCCATCCTTTCGACGATAACGGCATCCGAGAAGACTGTGTTGATTGATCACTCCCAGAATCATCCCCTCCCTGGCAACCCGAGCAGCCTCAGACAAAGCCTGATCCGGATCGGCAATAAATTCAAGCGTCGTTATCATCACGACGAGATCAAAAGCCTGATCCGGGAACGGCAAAGCCATCGCATCCCCCTGAACGCAATCCGGGTGATAGTGCCGATGTGCCTCCCGGATCATCACACGTGAACGATCGAAGATAAAAGTCTCATAACCCATCCCCCTCATCCAATTGCAAAAGTAACCGGTACCGCCGCCTATATCAAGGATGGTCTGCACGCGATCGTACTTGTGCAACAATTGCTTGATGAGCAGTTTCTCCTGTTTGGCAGCCTTTTGACCAGTCGTGAAATACCAGTCCTCATATCTCGCAGCAATCTTCGGATTTTCAAACGGCTGATGGGCTCTCATATCCAACAAACTTGAAGTCTTGATCAAGCAAATGCCCTTTGCCTGAGTACAAGGATTCGCTCATTTAATGTCTTGATGATATGTTCTTGAATATGAAGGCCTAGATCAGGGTCATTTTTAATTAGATTGCGCAATTCGCCAGTTTCGATCTCCAACACTTCAACATCCGTCAAACATTTCTCAGTAGCTGTATAGGTATAAGGCGGCACGATGGCAGCACAACCCACTACTTCTTCACTGGAAACGGTATCCACTCGATGTACACCTGTCTCAGTGTGCTCATAGAAAACCTCTACCTCGCCGTCAATTAACAGGTAAATTATATCCCCGGGATCACCTTCCTTAAAAAGGGTGTGTCCGGCTGAATAGCAAAGTGAATTGCTGATTTTTGCAATCGCAGCTTTTTGCTCTTCAGATAAACCCTGAAAGCACGTGAAATTTTTTATCATTTTCGGATCGATCGCCATCATTTACCTCCAGACATAGATCTATTCTCTTAAAATTCGATTGATGCTGCACAACTTTCACATGTTCAACACAATTTGCTATAAATACCTCCTCTACAATTTTGATATAAGGGGAATGACACGTTTACGACTTGCATCAGCGATTTCCTTAAGTTCGCTCAGGGTTTCTTGGGGTAAAGGCGCTTTGATTTCCGCATCAGAAAATTGAACGCCCATTGCACGCAGAACCCTTACAGTTAATTCCTTTGAACCTTTTTCCCTACGCATCATCAACAAATTATCGACAACTGCTTCAATTTTTGCAATCACATTGGCTTTTACGCTATTGCTTACAGAAAACAAATAAGAAAATATCGATGTGTCTTTTAGCGTTGCAATCATTTTCTCAAGTATCGCTGACTCGTAAGTGGGTGAAAATAATAGTAAATTCAGGGCAGATCCAAACACCAGAATTCCCGGTCCCTCATCGGGTACCATCTCAGCGGCTTGTGTTAAGGCTTCATCCCAAATATCAGGTTTTACCAGGTTAGCCCTGATATGCAACCCTTCTGGCTTGTGGATGCTATCAAGACCGGCGTCAAGTTCAATGAACACAGTCTGATCATTGTAATCATCGATATCTAAATCTGATGTGGCCAGCATACCTGATTTAACAAAACTGTAATCGGGATATTGCAGAGACATGAAAACCACGCTGCCCCCTTGCCTAAGCCATTCAGCAGCAAAGAAATTTCCAATCAAAGGCTTGCCGGATCCACCGGGGCCCGTGATTAACGTGGAACTGGGGATAAGAATGCCTTCTGGGAGCAGTATTCGAAACCAATTTGCTTGAATTTTCAGGTGTTTTACATCCATGGAACACTTCCTTTATATTTAAACCTTGATCGATCTGAACCAATCTCTGTTTACGAAAAACAACAAGAGTGCTTAAAGACATCAATCATCAGGCCGTAAAGCTTCAAATAAAATACTTCATTGTGCCATATCAGACACCCCAGCCGAACAACCTGGCGATTTGATACACACCGATTCCGACTGATAAGGAAATGATTAATAGAAGCAGCACACTTTGGGATGTAAATCGCCACGAAGCTGTTTCCTGCTTGATAACAGCTATTGTAGCCACACATGGGATGAACAACATCTGCACAATTAAAAAGGATAATGCCCCTGCAGGGGTGATCAAGGAGGCAATCATTGTGGATAAAGCCATCGTTTGATCCTGTTGGCTAAAAAGCACACCCAGGGTTGCAATAGTATTTTCTTTAGCAATGAAGCTGGAGAGCAATGCTACGATAAGGCGCCAATCGGTTAAACCCATCAACCTACCTGCTGGCTGCAACCAGCGGCCAAAATCCGCCAGCAGACTGGTGTTGATATCCCCATTTGGAAACCAGGAAAGCGCCCAGATAATAATCGAAAACAGAACAATCACGCCGCCTGCTTTTCTAACAAACGCTATGGTTTTTTGCCAAACATATAATCCAATGGTACGCGCATTTGGTATGTGATAGAGCGGTATTTCCATGATAAAGGGGCTTTGTTCCCCTTTGTAAACCAGGCGATTGATTGTCATGCCCACCAGGACCAGGATCAACATATTTACCATCACCAGCAACCACGTCACCAAAGCGGCTTGCTGATTAAAAAATGCGGGCGCGAGAAAAGTAACAACAGCTATGCGTGCTGCGCATGGCACAAGTGGAACTATTAAAATCGTCAAAAACCGGGCACGTCGATCTTCAATAATGCGCGTTCCCATCACCGCGGGCACGTTGCATCCGAAACCAAGAAAGAGGGACAAGAAGGAACGACCATGCAAGCCCATCCAGTGCATCAAAGGATCCATCACAAATGCTGCTCTGGATAGATATCCGACATCTTCTAAGAATCCAAAAATGCCAAAAAATAAAATTAATATCGGTATAAAGGTCAATACTGTGCCAGCACCACCGATGAGCCCATCAACAATCAATCCAGAGAACCATGCGGGTGAACCTGCTAAAGTTTCTGTCATCCAGTTGGCAAAAGGCAGCACCACGCCAACCTGCAGCAAATCAACGATCGGCGAAGCAATGCGATAGGTCAGGAAAAAAACGAGGCCAAATACCGCAAGGAGAAGCAGAAATCCCCAAAAAGGATGCGTGGCAACCCGATCGAGGCGATCGGTTAATGCTATTTGGCCGCGCTGGGGACGTACCATCCCCACCCTAACCATCCGCTCAATCCAACCATACCGGCTGCTGGTGATGTCCAGGATTGCATCCTCATGTTGAAGCAGGATTGGTTCGATTCGAGACCAGATCTCAGGATTCTCTTGCTGCACCATCTCGAGCATTTCACGATCCCCTTCAAGAACTTTTAGAGACACCCAATATGGGGAATAATCCGAGTCCACATGACCTTCGATTAATGATTGGATCTCATCTATCACACAGCAAAGTTCTGGAATTAACTGGGGTCGGTTAGGCACCATTTGATTGGGATGATTCGCCAGATCAACAACAGTTTTGATCAGCGTTTTCAGCCCCTGATTTTTCGTCGCCACTATAGGCACAACCGGCACCCCCAGGGCTGTTTGTAAAACATCGACATCAATATTAAAACCCTCCTGCTCAGCCACATCCATCATATTCAACCCGAGGATAAAGGGGACATTTAGCGCTAGAATCTCCGTAACTAAGTAGAGATTCCGTTCTAGGGAAGCCGCGTTTGCGATGACCACCACGATATCAGGTTTTTCATGGACGATGAAATCACGCGCAATCCGCTCTTCTTCTGAATTTCCCGTCAGGCTGTAATTCCCTGGTAAATCTACCAGGCTGATGTCCACACCATCCATCTCCAGGCTGCCGAATTTGAACTCAACTGTTTTTCCCGGCCAATTGCCCACATGTTGATTCAACCCCGTCAGCATATTAAATACCGTAGACTTTCCCACATTGGGCTGACCAACTAAAGCTATGGTCAATTTCCTATTATCGGAGGTCATCTCGATTTCATTCTTTGAATCATTCAGTCTGAATTCACCTCTTGAACCAGAACTTTATTTGCTTCACCCCTGCCCAGGGCAATGCGTGAATCTCGCACCATGACAATCACAGGGCCAAAGCCAGGATTTTGTTGAACGGTCACCTTGGCACCCTTGGTAAAACCTAAAACAAGCAACCGGTTACTCACTGCATGTCCTCCAGTGATATGATGCACGATCGCTTTGCTGCCTTTTTTCATCTGTACGAGAGATCGGTACGGTCCTACTGCTGGTTTACGCCTTGTAGGATGTCTCATTTTTGATCCTAATCCTGTCTATCTGGTGAATACTTGATCCACATCCGCGCCAGCTCATCTTCATCAGGTTCCACGTCCTGATAATTCTTCACCATGTCACCCCGTTCAACCTGCACACCACGACCTGCATGCACCCTGCCTACATCTGCAAAGCGAATACCTGCACGATCCAGGGCTTCGCTGGCTTCCTGCAGCCTGTCCTCAGGCACCGTGGCAGCAAGGGTGCCGGACGAAATCATTTTCAGCGGGTCGAATCCAAAAGCCTCAGAAAACCTCAGGGCGACATGCGGCATTGAAATATGGGTATAGTCCACGGTTAAGCCCACCTCAGAAAGCAAGGCGATTTCCCGCAAGGTCTCCAGCAATCCGCCCCGGGTTACATCGTGCATGCAGGCTGCGCCGTGCTTTGCCAGCAACAAGGCTTCCGGGATAACACTCACCTGCGAATACAGGTCACTGGCTGCATCGATCTCAGCTGGCGACAATCCCAAAGATCTTGCTGTCCCGGCAAAATCATCCGCCAAGATCGCCGTTCCTTCTAATGGAATGCCCTTGGTGACGATGATATGATCCCCTGGCTGCGCGCCCCTGGTTAGAATCGGATGTTGACCGCCCAGGTTTCCCAGCGCAGTGACAGCTACCAACGGACGGGACAAGCTGGCTGAGTAGCCCGTATGCCCGCCAATGATCGATACCTTCACTTCTTGCGCTGCCCGATGAACATCTTTTATGATCTGTTCCAGCAGGTCTTCATCCTTCTGATGAGGGACCAGCACCAGGACTTGCAGCCAGCGCGGCGGTGCGCCGCAGGTTGCAATGTCATTGCAGGCGACATGCACCGCCAGCCATCCAATCCGGTGCACCGCGCCCACAATTGGATCTACATGGCTTGCAAGAAGGTCATTGCCTACTCGCGTCAGCGCCACATCCTCCCCAAAGGTCGCTCCCAACACCACATCCGGGTCAGACGATTGGAGATAGGGATAAACAGAGCGTCTGAGAACCTCCAAAGAGAATTTTGACATGGGAAGCCTTTATTTTTCCTTTGATGTATTCGCAGCGGCTTGGCGATGCCTGCTGTGGCCATAATACGCATCTGAAGCGCTCCAGAAGCGCACTCCACCGCGGGTCACAATCTGCGCCCTGCCGCTGTCTGCCAAATTCTGCAGCGTTTGGCATACATCACTGGGCGCCCAGTGGCTCAAAGCGTCGGTTAATTCCGATTCTTTCATGGGATGGCGGGTGATCACACCCGTTATAGCCTTGATCAGATCCTGATCATAACTGAGGTCAAAATCTCCATGCGCCGGCAGCACGATTTTGGCAATCTCGCCTAAAATTTGATGTGCCAGGTCAAGACCGTCCGCATCCGGCGGTTGTACCCACTCCTCAGCCGGGGGCCGGGTTGGCTGTACAATATGCACTTCATCCGGTTGAATCCGTTTCATCCAGTCGGCTATTTCAACCAGCGCCTCCATGGTGTCATTTAACCCATGCACCAGCATCACCTCCACCCATAATTGATGAAAATAGACCTTACGGAAATCGATCAAGCCCTCCGTCAAACGTTCAAAGGTCAGGCTGGGATGGGGTCGGTTGATACGTCGGTAAAGTATGGCATTCCCGGCATCCAAGGAAGGCAGCACGGCATCAGCCGCCTTCAGCTCTTCTTGCACTTCAGGCATGTAAAGCAGCGACCCATTGGTGATCACGGCAACCGGCAAGTCGGTCATGCCTTTCACACCCCGGATCATCTCGCCCAGCCCGGCATGCAGTGTTGTTTCCCCGGACCCGACAAAGGTGATCCAATCAATTTCTTCCGGTTCATGGGCGTCTAATGCATCTTGCAACTGTTTTAATATCTCAAGATTTGGGTAATTATAGCGGCGTTCCGTCCGAAACGGACTGGTCCTGCCCAGCTGACAGTACACACAATTCCAGTTGCAGGTTTTCAGAGGCACCGGGTCGATTCCCAATGACTGACCCAAACGGCGGGAGGGAACAGGTCCAAAAACTCGCTTGATCATCGCAATTTCCTCTCTAGGCGTCTCTTTCGCCAAATAGTTTGGTGCCAATCCGGACGATATTCGCCCCTTCTTCGATAGCGATGCGGTAGCTGTTGCTCATACCCATCGAAAGGTATTTCATCTCAACCCCTGGCAGATCCCTGGCTTTAATACGTTCAAATATCTGATGGGTTAACTTGAAATAAGGGCGGCTTCTTTCCGGATCTCCGAAGCGGGGACCCATGGTCATCAACCCCTGCAGCTTGAGGTGGGTCAGCTGGTTAACCTTTTCAACCAGCTCGTCCACTTTCTCCGGAGGGACGCCCGTTTTATTCGACTCCTCGCCGCTGTTAATTTCAATTAAAACCGGCAGGGTGCGGTCGACCATTTCACAGCGTTGATCGAGATATTTAGCCAGGTGCCAGGAATCAATCGTCTGGCACATATCAAAAAAAGCAGCTACATACTTGGCCTTATTGGTTTGTAAGTGCCCGATCATATGCCATCTGGCACGCTCTCCAAGGGCATCGATGATCGGGAGCGCTTCCTGAATGTAATTATAGCCGATGTGTGTGACCCCTGCTTCGATCACGGCTTCGACTTCGGCCAGGGAACGGGTCTTGGCTGCCGCAACCAGCATAACATCTGGTGGAAGCTTGGATCTAATCTTTTCCACCGATTCTGCAATCCGCGAAGTGTTACTATCCATGGTTAATGTTCCTTGGTAAAGACGATGATAACTGCGACTAAAATACCCATCATCAGGGAGACGAGCGTATATTTTCGGCCTTCCTCTTCCACAGCGGGCAGCAAATGGGTCGCGCCTACATACAACAACGCCCCGGCAGAAAATGACAGCATCAACCCCAAAATGCTGCGGTCGAGAGCGTTGATAAACGGAAAAGAGATCAGGGTGCCCAGAGGTGTCGAAAACGCCGCGGCAATTAAAGACCAGATGACAGCTTTTTTCCTTGAAAAGCCACCCCGCTCCAACAGCAGGTAAGTCACGATCCCCTCCGGGAACTCATGCAGCACCATTCCAATTGCAGCCAGCGCGCCGGTGAAAATACTCACATTAAAGGTCACTGAATAGATCACGCCGTCGAGAAACGAATGAATGCCGATCCCAATCGTGGGTATAATCCCCATCGATAATTTTTCACCCGGACAACAGCGTAAACGGTAGCGATCTAGAATGCGGTTGGAGACATACAGACTCATAAAACCAACCAGGACAAAAACCGGTGCCTGGTTGTTCATGGTATAAGCTTTTGGCAGAATAAACATCAGGGAGACGGTCAGCAGCACACCAGCAGCGAAACTCATAAAATGTGCCACATTTCGACGCCCCCAATCGGCAAAGCGGGTGATCACATAGATACCCAGGATTGTTACCAGAGCAGCAAGGCTGCTGGCTGTGATCACAGCGAGAAATGTATTATTAAAACTCACAAAATCCTCCTTGAGAGGCTAACCCCTGGCAGACAGCTTAGCGGTTCTTTCAGACGCGCCTTGGTGGATAACCTTGCGCAGGGTGTTAACTGCCAGGTCTGCACAGTGAGCATGTCCTTGTGGCAATCCACCTAGTGCTTGTATCAACTGGTCCCGATTGAGTTTTTCGGCTTCAGCCAGGCTTTTTCCCTGTATCAACCGGGTTATCATACCGCCGCACGCCATGGTCGCCGAACATCCATCGGTCGAATAGCAAGCATCTTTAATGATATTACCATCCAAAAGCAACTCAATTTGAATGCTATCTCCACAGCAACCCTTGATTTTCCCACTGAGGTCCGACTGATCAAAATGACCCAGGTTCTCTTTGTTTTGAATGATAGCTCGTGCAACTGCTGAATACATGGTCAGATCTTCAGAATCGATATTAATTTTAGGTTGCTTTGCACCAGATAAGCTTACCGATTCTACATGTTTCACCCTGACCACATTGCTGTCCGGTAAAGCCAAGTCGGCAGCCCGGCTGAATGCATCAAGCAACTGGTCCAGGCCGCTAAATTGAATCTGCTCTATCTGGCCGGCATCGCATAAATCTGAAATCAACGGATCGATCGGAATTTGCGCCAGCACCGGAGCATCAGCAGCTTCAGCAACTGCTGATGTATGACTTTTACCAAAAATATAGATCGGCTGATCTGTTTCAGGAGCGTTAAAATATGCCATATTCTCAACGATTCCCAGGATCGGGACATCCACAATTTGTGCCATGTGAACCGTCTTGCGCACCACCATGGAAGCCAGGCTTTGGGGCGTCGTCACCATCACCAGCCCATCCACGGGCAGGGATTGCATGATGGTCAGGGTAGCATCAGATGTTCCCGGCGGGAGATCTATCAATAACAAATCTAAATCGCCCCACATCACATCCCCCCACAACTGCTGAATTGCTCGACTCACCAGCGGCCCTCGCCAAATCACAGGCTGATCTTCGCTTTTAAGCAGCAGGTTCATCGAGATAACCTTGATCCCGTTAGCGCTGATATCAGGTAGGATGCCGTGCTCTCCTGCTTCCACGCGTCCATGCAAACCAAACAGCATCGGGATGCTGGGGCCGGTGATGTCCGCATCTAAAACCCCTATGCGCAAGCCGCTGCGCGCCAGGCTGCTGGCTAACAAGCCCGTCACAAAGGACTTTCCCACGCCCCCTTTGCCGCTCATCACGGCAATAACTTTTTGAATGTGGTTAAATTCTTCTGCTGTACCTTTGGGTGTTTGGTGAGTAGCAGGATTCTTTTCAGGTTTTTCGTTCATTTCCTGGATATCCCTTCACTTCCTGACCATTTTTGTACCGCATTTTGGACAGGTGATATCCATACACCGCTGCCCAATACTATGCTTGATTTGACGCCCACACTTAGGGCAAACACATGTGCCTGATGGTCCAGAACCCGGTTTGGTACCTTGTCCCCTGCCGCGTCCCCTGTTGGTATTCCTTCTAAACATCCTGACCTCCTAAAAATCTTGTAATTTCTGCTCTTTTTCCTCACTTATTTGTCATCTTCCAGGTGCTGAGTCACCGAGCGGTCGCCGGCATCAGCGGGACAAATCACAACCAGCGCCTTTGATGGCTGATCTGTACGGTTTGCCCAGCGATGCGGGATATGGGCTTCAAAGATCAGGCTGTCCCCTGGTTGAAGCACATATTCATCGTCATCCACCCAGAAAACCATCTCACCGACCAGGCAGTAGATAAACTCCTCGCCAGTATGCACAATTGGAGAAGGGTCGCTCTGCTGGTGGGGGCAAAGGGTCATCAAAAGCGGTGTCGCTTCACCCAGCGCGAGTCCGCCGCCCAGGTCTTCAAAGGTTCCCTGAGAGAAAACTGTGCGAGGGCGTTCACCCGACTTTTGAAAGACAACACGTGCTGGCTGTCCATCTACTTCAAAGAACGCAGTCACTGGCACATTCAAGGCATCTGCCAGCTGCTGGAGCGTGCTGACATTGGGTGAGGACTTTTCGTTTTCGATCAGGCTGAGGGTGTTGAAATTCAAGCCGCTCATTTCCGCCAGTGCCCTCTGGGATAAACCGCGCATCATGCGCAGCGATTGCAGGCGGCGGCCGACATTCACTTCCCGCTCAGAAGCGTTCTTAGATGTCAGCACCTGTGAGAGATGCCGCCGCCACTGGCTGCGACGTGGATAACCATTCGCACGTTTGGATGTCATTGCCCTGTTCCTTTCATTGATGTACCATTATTATAGTACATATTAATAATTAATCAACTATTATATTGTTTTATATTGATTAATTTCTCCAGAAAATAGATTTATCCAGGAAAATAGAATTCTATCAATGCTGCATAATCTTCGTGAATAGGATCAATTCAAGCCCCTAAAACCTGTTCAAACATCTTTTTATAATTCAGCGCCCGGTGCTCCCAGGACCAACCATCAGTTTCGATTACCTGCCGGTTGTTTTGCCCCATGCGAACGCACAGCCCTCGGTCATCTCGCAACTTTTTCACAGCAGTGCGGATAGAGCCGTGATCCCGGTCGACGATTATGCTGTTCACACCGTCTTTGATCAACATCGGCACAATCCCCACCGGCGTGGAGATCACCGCCCGGGCTGAGGCAGCAGCTTCCAACACGGGGTTGGGTGTTCCTTCCGACTGGCTGGCGCACAGGTACACATCAATCTCCTGGTAAAATCCGGGCATTCGATCATGGGGCAGCCAATCCTTCTCCTTGGTGACCGTCTTCAGAACCACGCCCTCCATCGACTCGCAAATCGGGATAATCAGGTTCTGCAAGCCCTTATTGTCTCCATGAATGGCTGTGCTCCCGGTCCAACCCACCACAAGCGGTGATTGAGGATCCACACTGCGCGGCGGCTGCGCTTTGAACAGGTCGATATTCACTCCGGAAGGATTTAAGAACACCTGCGGGTGCCGCGGCTGGATCAAATCATATAACCCCGGGCAGTTGACGCTGACCGCACAGGCTCTGTCCAGGTAATCTGCCACCAGGCGATCCAGGGGGATGTGATAGGTATACTGCCAGCTCCAGAAACTGGCAACCTGGATGATCAGTTTTTTCCTGGGGATCACATTTCTCTTCAGGAAGTCCGTCTTCCACCACATGCTGTAAACCAAATCAAAATCACGATGATCGATCACCGGCAGATCAATAGCGTATACTTTTGAAAAATTAAAATCATCCGCCAATTCTCGTATGATGGCATTGGAGACATTATCATACGCCCATCCAGGAAAATCACTGACGATCAAGAGCCTTGGTTTTGCAGCCATGTCCCGCCGCCCTATCTCATCGGCTGCTGCTTACGATACATTTTCAGAATTTCCTGGCGAAGTCCCCCACCTCTCAATGATCCCCCGCAGGTTCTCTATCTTTAATCTGGCGGCATTCATCGTATCCAGAATCTGACCCACCCGTTCCGATTCACTGCGGACAAAACGTGAATAGGGCGCAATCGCCTCCTCGATGCGCGCTAAGCTGCGCTGCATCTCCTTGGTAAAAGCACTGCGCAGGGTGCCCACCAGATCAGTACGTAGCTTCACCAGGCGCTCGTGCAGGTCGCGCTTGGCTTTCCGCCGCTGCGCCGGGATGATGAAAAAACCCAGGGCAGCGATTAAACTGGCTGCCACAACCCCGGTCAAGTCTGCTGCCGCAGTCGAGGCAAGTGTGGTGATGATCGCCCCCAGACCAACAGCACCGATCTCAACAGCCATGGAGACAGCCACCGCGTTTTGAGCCTCCAGGGCGATCTTCTCACTTTTGATGTGTTTATCGTAGGAGGAAATGACACGCTCAGCCTCGCGTCCAATCGCGTCCAGCAGCCGCCCCCGGTCCACGTTAAAATTCGCCATAATCCCTTCACCCACGATCTGGCCTTTATGCTCCTGCTGCCGCTCTGCCAGATAACTGGTGATTGCCTGCCACTGGTGTAAATCAGAGTCCACCAACCAGTCGATCAGCTCATCCACCTTGCGCGCTACCTGTTCGGGAACATCAGCCACAACTTCGCGTTTGAAGTCTCCTTGAAGTCGGTCCTTCTTCAAGAGGTCCAACACACGCGTCAACCGAAAGCGCGCTTCAAAGAAATCATCACCGCGTTGTTCCATCGTCAGGAAGATATTCTCCACCTCTGCCATGCGCAGGTCAAATTCTTTGTGTTTATCGTCCTGATACACCGCTTGCTGCTGATCAACATTGCGCAGCATGTCTACATCTTTCGCTAGGATCGCATCCTGGGTTTGAGCTGCCTGGTGAGTTTTTCCAACCAGGTGCGCCCCAACTCCTAGCGGATTCAGGAATTTGAGCTGAAGCTGTCCGACCATGTCAAGGGTCTCACGGATGTGGGCTTCCAGGGGCTCAAACTGGCTGGCAGCCCAGCGGTTTGGCTCGCCCGTTTTCGCCTGGAGGGCATGGCGCGCGCTGACTGAAAAAATTTCCGGTGCTGTTCCCAGCAAATCACGGACATTTTCGCGCACAAAACTTTCCACCTGGCGAAGCTCATCCTCATCCTGCAGTAAATCAATTTTATTGATCACCACAACCACTTTTTTCCCCCAATCCCGGATGTCTTCCATGAAGCGCCGTTCGCTCTCCGTGAAGGGCCGGTCCACCGAGGTGATAAACAGCACCAGGTCAGCACGGGGCACAAAGTTGCGCGTTAATTCCTCGTGGTAGCGGATGATAGCATTGGTTCCGGGCGTATCCACGATGCTGACTTCCGACAGCAGGTCTACCGGCAGCAGGATGACCTCGTGGTGTTCCTGTGAGGTGCGGCGATCTCTGGATGCCCCAAAGCGGAGAATGTTGATCTTGGATGTCGTAGGAGTGACACCTTCCTCAAGCCACCTCTGGCCCAGGAGGGCATTGATCACCGCGCTCTTACCCGAATTGAACTCCCCCACGATCACCAGCAGAAAAAGGTCATCCAGCTGGGCAATGGACTGCCCCAGGGTCCCAAGGTCCGCCTTTTGAGCACCATACTCAACAAGTTTGACCATCAGATCATTCAGAAAGGTCCGTTCTCGCTGTAAAACCTCATCCTGTTTTTCTGTCAATATTCTCATTTTCTGTTCTCCTTCCCGTGATTATAGCACCTGGCAGTGATTGCAGCGTAGACCATTATTTACCGCCATCAACAAGGTCCAGTACCGACTGATAGGGATCGTGAATGGTGAACAGGTGATCAGTGAATGGTTCACCCTGCTAAAATGAGGGAAATAAATTATATTAGACCTCTGGAAATTTATAGTGCGGGATTTTTCAAGATAAAAAAATAATTGTGAATCTAACACGACAATTTACTATTCACACTTCACAATTCACAAATTTTTGGCTGATTGCCTGATAGCCGATCGCCTAATAACTAACTCCCAATTCCCCATTCACACTTTTCATGATAAACTATGATTTCTAAAATACACGTAAAACCATTTGAGAGGACCTTTTATGTGCGGCATTTTTGGCATTGTCACCGATCATGAACAACCTCTGGGCAACCTGCTCACCGAAGCAGCCCATCGCTTGACCTACCGCGGCTATGACTCCGTCGGTGCAGCCACCCTCAGCGGTGCCAGCATCGATTTACGCAAGGACGCTGGCAAGGTGGATGAGGTCGCAGCAAAATATAACTTTTCTGAGATGAGCGGCTCACGCGGCATCACTCAACTGCGCTGGGCAACCTTCGGCAACCCCTCCCAGGTCAATGCACAGCCCCACCTCGATTCAGATGGTGACCTGGTCGGAGCGCACAACGGCAACGTTGTCAATAATGTCGAACTGCGTCGAGAATTTGCGGCAGAGGGCATGACGGTGCGTTCTGAGAATGATGGGGAATCCTGTGTGCACGCCGTCGAGCGTTATCTTTACCGCGGGGAGGATTTTGTTACTGCGATTCGCCATGCCTATGATGACCTTCAGGGAGATTATGCCTTTGTGATTGGAAGGATCAACGATGACAGGCTGTTCGCCATCAAAAAAGGCTCTGGTTTGGTGGTCGGCATTGGGAAAGGTTTCACCTGCATCTCCTCGGACCTTCCGTCCATTTTGCCCCTTACTCGCAAAGTGATCCGCCTGGAAGATGGCGAGGTGATCACCCTGTGGCATGACCGAGTCGCGCTGCACTCTGTGGAAGATGGCTCGCCGATCCCAAGAGAACCCGAAATCATCGCGGAGTCAATGGCAGCCGTCCAAAAAGAGGGATTTGATCACTTCATGCTCAAAGAGATCCACGAACAGCCCACCGTTGCCCGTGAGCTGCTGCATCGTCTTTCAAGCGACCAGGATTTGATCAGAACTGTACTCGACAATATTAACAGGGCTAGAAATGTATATTTCATCGGATGCGGCACAAGCTACCATGCCTGCCTGGCTGGGGCGGTTTATTTTTCACAGCTGGCAGGGAAGGCTGTCATCCCTGTCCTGGCACCTCAATTTGAGCCGCAATACGGTAATGCTGTGGGAGAAGGTGATGTGGGGATTTTCGTCAGCCAATCTGGCGAGACCAAAGATGTGCTCAACGCACTGGAAATCGGCCGAAGTAAAGGCATGACCTGCCTCAGCATGGCAAACGTGATCGGTTCAACCCTGACCCGAAAAACCGAAGCCTGGCTGCCCCTGGTGTGCGGGTACGAGATCAGCGTACCAGCCACAAAAACCTTCACCAACCAGGTGATCACATTTCTTTATCTGGCTGCAAGGCTGGGTGAAACCCGGCTGGATTTCAAACACCTCCCGGATTTGATGGAAGAAACCATCCAGCACACGGACCCTCTCGTTCAGGAGTTAGTCCCGCAGCTCAATCAATGGAATGACCTGTATAGCCTGGGGTATGGGATTACCTATCCTTTTGCCCTGGAAGGTGCACTTAAATTAAAAGAGATCACCTACGCCCACTGTGAAGGGATGCTTTCCACGGAGTTTAAACATGGCCCTCTTTCTGCTGTCACAGAAGGCTACCCGGTATTATTTGTGGCAGGACAGGAAGATACGCCTCTGATTATCAGCGGCATCAACGAAGTCACCTGTCGTGGTGGCAATGCGATCGCCTTTGGTGAACCAAACGATCAGCTCGCAGCCAATGCGACACATCTGATTACCATTCCCCAATCAAACCCGGCATTCGCTTCATTGTTAGCCGTACTTCCCCTGCAGCTGCTCTCCTATTACATGTCGGTCGCCCGCGGGTATGACCCCGACTTCCCTCGCAACCTGAGTAAAACCCTGACTGTAGATTGATTGGATGACAGCGTACAATCACATCATGAATTGATAGGTTTACAAGGGGAATTATCCAAGCTTGTTATATTACAAAAAAGGAGAAATTCACATCTCGCCTGAATTAACAGGACAACCTTTCCACATCTTCAAGCAGGGATTAGCAAATATCGCAGTATTCAGCAATGAGGGATCTCCTCAAATCTTATACTTCTAATGAACTGACCAGGTTTGTGAACCGGAGATTGGGATATCGATATCAACTTTCAGGATGTTGCCTTCGCAATCTTCAGCTCGTATTTTGTACGTATCAGGCCTGAGTGTAAGCTCCAGGGTTTTTCCAGGCTGGATCGGTTCAGCACCCAACCAGTTCCAGCTTGCATAAGCGCTTTCTGAGTTGCTGATCCATAGTCGACAGATATCAACGTCCGATTGATTAACCACGATGATGGACGTTTCGCAGGGAAGTTTGCTGCCAAAGGTGGGGTCATCTATAATCGTATGCACGGTGTCAGAATTTACGCTAATGCCTTCATCAGCACGGAATCTTTCTGTGCAGATTTCTAGCCAGACTGCATATTCCCCCGGCTCGACATAACGGGTGATCGATTCACTGCTGCGTAACGGCTGATCTTCTACCCAGTTTTCACCGCCCATATACTCACAATGATTCGGCGAAACCAATATTTGACATATACTCATACAGATATTGTTCTCCAAGGTTAATGCAACTAGTCCCTCTTTAGGCTCAGGATATGCGATTGCCTCGTTTGCCTCTGGACATGGAAGCTTTGCTGATTGGCTGCATCCATAGAGTAGACCTGAGAGGGCAACCAGACTCAGGTGAACGCATACAAGCAGCTTGTATATTTTCATATCGACATTCCCTTTTATTTTTGAAAACCAAGATTACAATGATTTCCAACACTCCAATAAATTGCGGCTGTTTTCAAATATTTTTATTAATTTTCAGTCTGAATCATAAAAACTCACCTTTGCGACTGCTCGCTCTGAATGGACGCACAAACCCTACAGCCAAATGTGAGACAAGTTCCTCAGATTTTCGATGCTAGAATGTTCTTCTTGTGTTTTTACTCTTTATGTTTTCTATGATCGAATTATTCCTTCTGATGGGATATCAAGCTTCTTGAGTTTATAATTCTTAGTTGCAGCGAGTCTTTCATGTATTTATAAGCCAAAACTATCATTCAATATGAATTATGGAACCACCCAGTCGGAATATCCATTTCGGTTATCCAGACCTTCAGCAATTAGAATTGGGGTGTAATCCGGTTGGTGTGCAATATACAATCCGCTATCACTAAAAAAGATAACTGACTCACCATCAGGAGTCCATGTGACAGTGTAGACCGGTTCGTTGAAAATGACTTGAGGTGGATTCTCAATCGAACCTAGTAAAGCACCAATCCAAAGTGAGTCACCAGCCCAGGCAAGGTCTCGTGAACCAGGGGCAACTGCCGGAAAGACTTGGGCGCCCTGTGGCATATCCAGGTCAATGAATTGACCATACAAATCTACCGCGATGACATGGGACCCTAAGACATTTGAAACCAGGAATAGATTTGCATCCTCTGACCAGATGACCTGGGACCATGTAAATTCTAGAAAGCGAAAGGGTTTATTTCCATTTGTGGGAACATGATATAGTCCTGCACCAGCATCCGGGCTGCATTCGCCATCATTGCTGATCAGGACCGCAACTTCATTGACTGGATCAAAAGCGGCAGCGCGAAATGAATCAGCCCACAAAATAGAACTTTCTTGGGTTTCGATATTGAAGGTTCTTAAATTCCCAGAGCCGCACATGATATCCCAGCTGTAGACAACAAAAGTCTGGTCGTCAACCCAGCCGATGATCCTCTCAGAACCTGAACCTGATGGATCATACAGCGTCAGGGCATCGGTCGTTTCTGGGATAGATGCCCAAACTCCTGTCATCGTAGATCCTGCACCTGTTCCAAATGCACTGACACCAGTATGCACGATATATTTCCCATCAGGTGACCAAACGGGCTGGTAAGCCTGAGAAGGGCCATTCGTTAACCGTGTGATGTCATAGGTGTCAAGTGAGAATACATAAAGGTCAGATGTTGGCCCATCTATCGCAGCCATAAAAGCTAAGGATTGTCCGTCAGGTGAGAATGCCATGCTTTGCTGTTCAACGATTGCTCTCATGGCATCCATATCCAGTTCATCGCTATATGACAAGAGTGGCGTCTCAGTAATCAATGTACGCCATGGAAATTGGTTGATTCTCAGGGTCGCGTCATAACTTTCTCCCACAAGATACGCCAGGTATCCCCCATGGGGAGATATAAGAATCTGACGAGCCCAAGGCGAATTGATCGGTCCAAAATAAAACTGGGTCAAACCGCTGCCGTCAGGATTGATTGCGAACAGCCCCTCAGGTGTAGAGAACACCCACCATGGTCCTTCGTCAGAAAGCGGTTTGTCAGGAATCTCCTGAATCTCATTGGGCGTAACAGTAACTGCTTCTGCGAATGGGCGATCACCTTTAACTGGCTTTGTAGGGGTGTCTTCTTCCATTGGAAGTTCTTTTGTTGGAGATGTTTCTACTACTGGATTTGTAGGGGATTCCTCCTCAGCTGGAGACTCAGGCCATAGGCTGCAGCTTGTGATCACCAATAGTAGAATGGTGGATAAAATAAATAATCTCGAGTTCGTCATTTCTACCTCTTATTGTCGTATCCTAGGATCGACATCAAATTATGGTTGCCTTTTTAAAATTCAATTCTTTTGTACTTCACGAAGAAGATTCTAAACTCCATGACATAATTTTCTAGGACCTGTTGATGGTTTCACCTCAAGATGGGTTGATAGGTTAGGAAAACCTAGCTAACAACGGCAATCTACAAATAAAGGGAACACATGTAGATGGATGATTTTTGGAAAAACTCTTTTTATTTCTGATTTCATTGCTTTTGTTTTTGGCGATCTCTGCAAAAGTTGGTAATTGTGAATTATGGTAATTATATCATGCGCGAGCACCCTGGAAAAATTATTCTTACAGGCCATCACCAGAGTCTTTTCAGGAGTCTTAAAGACTCGATCAGTTCCGCAATCACATACAGCAAAGGCTTTCCTCCTGCCATGCAACATAAACCCGGTTGGTCTGATTTACCCCGTTTATGCAGATTCAGACAAAATTTCCTTCAAAGTCGCTCAGGTACTAAGAATTAAGGCCTACAAATCGCATCTGGCTGGTGATCCAGCCCTATTCTCGCTAGATAAAGAACACGTACAAAGTAGCGATATCTTCAGGTAATAGCACTGTGATAGCAGATCCCATCCTGTCCATTGCACCGAAGATAAGAATTCTTAACATCTCTTCTTTCCATTTCTATTTATAATGGCTTGTGTTTCGTTAAATTCATTTTATTCGGTTGAATTCAAGAATATCTATTTTGTTCACGCATCAAACGGCGTTTATTATTCATGATGTTTCCCTTCCTTTCAGAATGCCCTTAGCTCGCCATAAAATCCTTGGACATGTGTTCACTAGAAACAGTTGACAGAGGTAAAATAATAAAGATCAGCATTGTTCAAGGTGTACAAATCAAGAAAGGACACCGACATGAAGGGCGATGCCATCAAGAACATTATCGGGACGTTATTAGCTGTTGCAGTAGGCGTTGGCGTCGCACTGGCCGGCGGTGTAAAGAGTTAATATGTTTTGGGCATACCCATTTTCTGGCTGGCTCTTGCCAGCATATTTCTGATTCAATGGATCGCCTTTATCATCGCCTTCCTCCGTAAAAGCGAAAAGTTCTATGACCTGACGGGCAGCCTGACGTATATCTCCATCACATCCGCCGCCGTGCTGCTCGTTCCTCAAATTGACGGGCGGGCAGTGCTGCTCCTGATGCTGGTGGTTGTTTGGGCTGCACGTCTGGGGACCTTCCTGTTCAACCGCATTATGCAGGCAGGGAAAGATGACCGGTTTGATGAGATCAAGGTTGATTTCACCCGCTTCCTGCTAACCTGGACCCTGCAGGGCCTATGGGTCGCTTTCACATCTGCCGCGGCGTTAGCAGCCATCACTGCAAGCACACGCCGACCGCTGGGATGGGTCAGCCTTGTAGGACTGCTGATCTGGATGCTGGGATTCATCTTCGAACTGCTGGCGGATGCACAGAAAAGTGCCTTCAAGGCGAACCCTGAAAACCAGGGAAAATTCATCCAATCCAGCTTGTGGGCCTGGTCGCGCCATCCGAATTATTTTGGTGAGATTGTGATCTGGATCGGCGTGGCAATCATCGCGCTGCCCGTCCTGAAAGGTTGGGCGCTGCTGACGCTGATCTCCCCCCTGTGGGTCATCATCCAGCTGACTGTGATCAGCGGGGTTCCAATGCTGGAGAAAAAAGCAGATAAATTATGGGGAGACCAGGAAGATTACCAGCATTACAAAGCCAATACGCCCATGCTGATCCCCAGACCCCCATCAGAGGATCAATAAAAAAACACGATCAAGTCAGAAGTCTGTATATTTTATTCTTTAGTTGAATTGTGTGACAGAGTAAAACGGAATTTTAGTTCCTTTTATTTTCTTTAATGTAAACACTTATCCAAAAACTCAATTTAGAGTGCTAGTCCAGGGCGACAATTGCCGCTTCAGGATCGTCTACGCCAAGAACAAGCCGATTTTTTGTGGCAATGTAGACAAAATCAATGTTCACAGCAGCATTTGCCATCTTTTGTGTGACCTTGCCCAACTCTCCGGGTTTATCTGGAATTTCCACAACAAGCACCTCTCGGGTGGACATGATCGTGAACTTGTTTTTTCTCAAAAGGGCATTCGCCTCTTCAGGTTTATCGAATAACAAATGCAATACGACTTTATCCTGGTACTGAGTACCGCTGATCCCTTCAATATTGATGCCCGCTTTCCCCATCTTGGTGCTGAGATTTGCCAGTACTCCGGGCCGATTGGGTAGGATGACCATAAAATCCTGTGCCATATGAACTCCTTAATTGACTTTTGATGATAGAATACAACCTTTGCTTATCCATAGTATATATTAATTCCCACCAACCTGTCATATCTACTTGATATCTAAAGTCAGACTGTCGGCAATCATGGGACCATCAAACGGTTCTTGGTGAAACAGCCTTATGAGCAACATAACAAATCAGTGGGCGTCAGACCATCGCGACATACATCTCGATGAATTGGTTTATAATAAGGATTGCAGCCAGTGACCAGCAAAATACTCACCAAAGTCAAAATGCGCTCGCTTAGCAACTCAGAAATTGAGTAAATTCTTCACTGAAGAACCCTTGACAGCATACATCAATCCCTGTATGTTGACATACCTTAGGATCCTGGAGGTCGATGATGCTCAACCCTCTTCCAAGATTGCCAGAATTTGAATATATCAGGTTGGACTCCCTTGATGCGACAGTGCAGTTCCTAAAAACCCATTGGGATGAAGCCCAACCTTTTGCAGGTGGTACGGATACTTTCGTCGCACTGCGGGACAGGAAGCTGCATCCTAAATTCCTGGTCGATTTGAAACACCTGCCGGGTTTTGCTGAACTCACCTTCGATCCTGAAAAAGGGCTCACAATTGGCGGGGCAGTGACACTCAATCAACTGATTTCATCCACAGATGTGCAGGAACACTACCCTGTGATCAGCCAGGCTGCGGGATTTGTAGGCGGCTATCAGCTGCGCAATCGCGCCACCCTGGTCGGTAATCTGTGCAATGCCTCCCCCTGCGGTGACACCATTGGACCCAGCATGATCTACCAGGGCCAGGTGAACATCATTGGACCTAGGGATAAAAGAACCCTCCCTCTTGAAGATTTCTTCCTCAACCCGGGAGTAACCACCTTGATGGCAGGTGAAATTGTTCAATCGATCACCTTCCCCCAGCCGCCGGCGCACAGCAAGGGCTTGTACCTCCCCATAGGACGTAATAAACTCGCTGACCTTGCAATGGCTGCCGTTTCGGTCCTGGCTTATCCTGATGAAACAGCAGCATCCGGGTACAGCTTCCGTATTGCGCTATCCGCGGTTTCACCCACGGTGATCATCGTCACGGCAGCCCAGGATCTGCTATCGGTAGCTGTGATTGACGACGCAAGCTTGGAACGTGCTGCAGAGATAGCCATGCAGAGCTGTAAACCCATCGATGATATTCGCGCCAGTAGAGCATACCGCCTTGATATGGTCCAAACCCTGACCCTGCGAGCCCTGCGAATGGTGTGGAAATCGCTGCAATCGTAACATCCCTAGGCCTTTTGGAGTACGAAATGAAAACTCATCCCATCAACATCACCATTAACAGGAACAAGGAACGCCTTGATGTTCCATCAAATTTGACCTTGCTGCATTTGATCCGGGAAAATTTAGGGCTGACCGGAACGAAAAACGGCTGCGAAGCCGGCGAGTGTGGAGCCTGTACTGTCTTGCTCAACGGTGAACCTGTCAACAGCTGCATGGTCCTGGCCGCCGAATGTAACGGCGCGGAGATCATGACCATCGAGGGGCTGACAGCCAGCGGTGAGCTTGATAAATTGCAGGAGTCCTTCATGCAGCTGAACGCCATCCAGTGCGGTTTCTGCACCCCCGGGATGCTGATCACCGCCTATGCCTTGTTACAACACAATCCGCATCCCACTGAATCGGACATCCGGGAAGCCCTGGTCGGCAACCTGTGCCGATGTACTGGATATGACCGCATCATCCAGGCTGTGCAGGATGCCGCGAGTGACTAAAAGGAAAACTCATGGAAAAGAACAAGCACATCCCAGCATTGATCGGAAAAAATGTACCTCGCATTGATCTGCAGGAAAAAGCAGCAGGTGAAGCCCTTTTCACGGATGATATCCAGTTTGGCAACAAGCTGCTGCATGCGCGCATCAAACGCAGTCCCCACCCCCATGCCCTGATCAAATCGATTGACACCAGCCAGGCTGAAAACCTACCAGGCGTCAAAGCCGTGGTGACTGGGGAAGATTTCGTTGGGCGGATTGGACTCTACCTGAAAGACCGTCACATTTTCGCTCGCAACCGGGTGCGCTACGTGGGTGAACCGGTTGCCGGGGTGGCTGCTGTGACTGAAGAACTTG
>Ga0209121_10000297_pt1 | contig 53538 bp, 49 predicted proteins | sample Cruoilmetagenom3_FD_187292 | JGI IMG/M metagenome (GOLD analysis project Ga0209121, IMG submission 187292) | Oil polluted marine microbial communities from Coal Oil Point, Santa Barbara, California, USA - Sample 3 (SPAdes) (version 2) | ecosystem: Environmental > Aquatic > Marine > Oil seeps ... | reverse complement strand
GTTTCATTTTTTATTTACCCCAAACTCTTGGCTCCGCAGTCCCTTCGGAATTTATACGAGAAACACGAAGAGGAAAAAAAGCACCCTCAGGCTTTTTAACCGCATCGATGTAACAGGGGATAACCCCCGCGGTGAATGTAAGTGTTGCAATATGATAAAGTTCTTCTGGAGTTATACCCTCATCAGCAAGCAATCCGGCTACAACACCAGAAGCATTGATCCTATATTTGTATCGAGAGTTACTTAGGTATTCATCCACCTCAAGAGCAAGGCTAGTATAGTGCCCATTTCCAGCATCCATAGAACGAGCAAAGGCCATAAGCGGCTCAACTCTTTCGTCTTGGTCGACAACTGGTCGACCGTAACCATAGATCCCTCTATATTTTTTGATTTCAGACGTTACTACGTCGCCTAAGGTAGATCCATTAGCAATTTTTTTAGATGTTCTATATAAAAAATCTGAAACACCCTGGATTGGCTTAAGGCCATAAATTGTGGCCTCAGAAATAGCCAAAGCGCCAGCCGAACCGAGCACGCCTGTTGCCCTTGTCGTTCCAGCCAGCGCTGCTATTCTATTATTCCATAATCTTGGATCAGGAAAACTAGTACAAATTAGCCACATCCCTTCAATTAAACGAGCTATACGAGGAGAATGCCTTCCGGTAATGCCAAATAATAAGTACTCAACCCAACGGTAATCGTTCAACTCCGTCAGAACATTTTTCCCTCTAAGAATTACCTTTTCACCAGGAAACCAACCGCCCATGGAGGTTTCCCAATTATCTTCATATTTCTCAAATATATTTTTCATACTTACAAATCACCCTCAGATTCACCTGGGGGGACTTCCTGTAGCTTTAAACCATCGCCAAAAAATGGATACCGGCGCCAGCCGAGCCCCTCTTGTTCAAGCGCATGCACTGCTGCACCTGGCAACCGCAATAACATGAACAACATCTCTGATTGATCAGGCGTCAGTGCCAAATCGTGAAAAACTGCTGCCGCAACACCAGACATAGCCAATGGAGCATCAGCATAAGCCTCCAAAGTTTCTCTATTCTGCTGAAGCCAGGTCAGAGCATCACTACGCCCAACACCCACCAAGTAATCCAATGTCTGCCTGACGGGCGTTGGGCAGCTTGCACCATTGGGGTCAAATCCCGGTGCATGTTCCATCGGCTGCCAAACATCGGCACGCTCTTCTGTAGGAGGGTTGTTTATCCTCTCTTCCCAAGCCGACAGGCTGTTGCCACAATGCTCCCAATACTGAACAGCGTTATAAACCTCGCGGCCACCACCTAGATTACCTGCACCCACAGCTACTGACGCTATCAATGCTGAAGCACGGGTTGAACCTCCAACCCCCGCATTCATAGCAGCTCTCACGCTGTGATCACGAGGGCCCGGGTTAGCTAATGCTATTGCCAGCCCCTCAAGTAAATTTTTCTGATGTTCTGCAGGTGGCTCAAGCTTAAACAACAGGTATAGATATTCGATATAAGTCGCTTTTCCTAACAAATCACCATAAACATCAAAACCAGAACAGTAACAAGCTGCTGCCGCGAAAGGATTATCGTCTTCCGCCACCTCTCGCCAGATTTTTGTGGTGATTTGTTCTTTCTTATTGGATTCAGTCATGATTACTTGGCTATTACCTTTGTACGAACGCCAATGGGAGGCACTTCATTTGGATCTATGCGGACATCTAGGAGTGTTGGACCTTTTCGACTACAAATGGCTTTCACATCAAGGGACAACAGGTCCCCCGGAGAATTGATGACATAACCATCGATTCCCATTGCGCGGGCAAACGACGCAAAGTTTGTTTTCGGTAGCTCGGTACCAATTTCTTCCGCGCCAGTCATTTTTTGGCCATGCTTGACCATGCCGTAGCTACTATCATTTAAAACGACAAAAATGACCGGCAGCTCCTCTTGCACGGCAACGGTAATTTCCTGACCACTCATCAAGACACTACCATCACCTGTAATACACACCACGGGGTTACCCTTTTGAGCCAGGGCTGTACCGATAGAGCTACCTATAGCCCATCCCATAGATGCGAAATCTAGAGCCGCACGAAACAACCCACCCTTGGCATTCCTCTTACCCGACATCCGTCGGTCATAGGGGTGCAGGTAGTGAGTCGCCCAAGCAAAGCTGGCGCCAGTGTCGGCAAGGTAACGTGTATTAGGAGGGAAAATTTTGGGCAGTTCTCGCATCAAGCGCTGAGGTTTAATTGGCGTTTCATCTGAGCGATAGCCATCGGGATCATCGAAAACAAAATGTCGTTTAAGCTCACCACTTGGAGAATTTGCTTCAGACAAACCATGCTCACCCACAGCATAAATATGCGTCCTCGGATCTGCCTCGTAGCGTTTTACCAGCTGCTCGAAGATAGTCGACAAACGACCACGCACGTGAAGCTTGGCCATGGGTGTACGAGTGAAGTTCACCTCAGCTGATTCGACATGAACCAGTCGTTTGGTTAGTAACGTATTCGTATCCCAACCACCACTTGCCCACTCTCCTAAATCAGCACCTATCGCAACTATCAAGTCTACAGCGGGATCCATCAGAACCTCTCTAGCACTTTGATGTCCGGCAAAACCAACTACACCGCGAAAATTAGGATGATAGGGACTCACTAACCCCTTACCATGGGGGGTTACCAAAATTTTTCCGTCTATTTCGACAGCCAGACTTAGAATACTGCCTACCGATTCACTCGCTTCATCGCCGATGAGAAACACCGGACTTTTTGCGGTAATCAGCTCCTCATAAAGCTTATCAACTGCCACGTCATCTATTAATGACGGCTTATCCAGCAAACTAGAAAGATTATAACTAGGCTCATCAGCAAGCCCTCGAGCACGCATAATATCCAGCGGCACACTTAGATGCACCGGCCCCGAAGGTGACTGAAAAGCTGTCATAATGGCCGAAGCAAGTTTGCTTTCAAACTGAGCTTCGTGAGAAACGAGTGTGTTATAGCGAGTACAATGCCCGAAAAGGCCGACGGTATTAATACCCGTACAAGAAGATTCCTGAAAGGCGCCCCGCCCAAACGTAGAAAGGGCTGTCTGCGCTGTAATCACCAGCATTGGGATATTGTTTTCGTAAGCTGAGGCAACACCAGTAATAAGGTTAGTAGCTCCCGGCCCTGTAGTGGCACAACAGACGCCCAGCTTACCCGTATTACGCGCATACCCATCAGCCATAAACGCAGCACCAGTCTCATGCCTGGCGATCACGGCACGGGGGCCACCCCGACGTTCACTGCGAGCCAAAGCGTCATATAGGGGTTCAATAGCTCCGCCAGGAATACCGAAGACATACTCGACCTCAAGCTGCTCTAAGTAAGAGATCAACAAGTCCCCCAGTTCAGTAGCACCCTCAGACGGCCTTGCCAGCTCTTTGTCAACCCCAACAACACCCATAATTATTTTCCTTATTTTTCAGAAAGTTATGGAACCTTGTTAATTCTGTTGTAATAGTTTCCGCATTATTGCCTTATTTTCAAAGAAATTTCAACTTTTCGGGCTTATTAATGTGAACCATTCCCAACTAAAAAAACTTTATTTCACCGCGATTTATCACCCTCGATTAGTCCCTCCCAATCCCTTACAATGACATCCCTCTTCGACACAGCAACGACCAAAAAACACCCAATGACATCGAGCAACCAAGAACACATTAAGCCTGTCAAAAACGGCAACAGTGAAAACTTACTGTTTAACCTCGCTTTCAACATTATTATTCCTACTCTTATCCTGACTAAACTCAGCGGTGATGACTATCTTGGCACCCGAATGGCCATTGTCGTTGCTCTCGCTTTCCCGGTCATTTATGGGCTAAAAGACTTTATAACCCAGAAAAAAATCAACTTTTTCTCTGCACTTGGCGTGGCCAGCATTCTTCTTACTGGCGGCATTAGCTTAATGGAGCTTGATCCTGCCTATATCGCAATAAAAGAGGCAATGGTACCGGCAATCTTTGGCTTGGCCACCCTTGTCTCACTAAAAACGCCCTATCCATTGATAAAAACTTTTTTGTACAACGACAAAATCCTCCAAACTGAGCGAGTCTCTTTGGCATTAGAGCAGAACGGCAATAGCAACAAGTTCGAAAAATGTCTGACCAATGCCTCTTGGCTTGTAGCCGGATCATTTTTCCTTTCGTCGCTTCTTAATTACATTCTTGCCACGATATTGCTCACCAGCCAGCCAGGAACGGTTGAATTCAATGAACAATTAGGCAAAATGACAGCTCTCAGCTTTCCTGTCATAGCGCTACCCGCAATGCTGGTTTTAATGGGTGCTTTATTTTATTTATTTCGGGGGATAACCAAGCTAACCGGTTTGAAGCTGGAAGATGTTATTCACCATCATGAGAAACACAAGGATTAACTCAATGTGGTATTCCGTCAGCAGCCAGGATGTAGAAAACAGCTTGAAAAAAAGGCTTTCTGCTCGGCCTGCACACTTGGCTCGACTTGAAGAATTAAAGCAGCAAGGAAGGCTACTTCTGGCTGGCCCACACCCTGCTATTGACAGTGATAATCCTGGGGAAGCGGGCTTTACAGGCAGCCTGGTTATCGCTGAATTTTCCTCTTTAAGTGAGGCGCAAGCATGGGCTGACAAAGACCCCTACGTTGATGCTGGTGTATATGCCAACGTCACGGTCAAGCCCTTTAAAAAGGTGCTCCCATAACCAGCGCTACGGTTTTAGCTGACCAGTACTTATTATCGTATGCCTTAAACCGCAAACACAGAAAACCGAGACGACAATCAGAATGAGAAAACCATGAAAATATTGTTAGCCACTATATTCATTCTTTTCACTACGGCTCTAAATGCACAGACTGTCTATATCTCTGACGAATATAGAGTTCCGCTGCGCAAGTCTCCCTGCCCTAGGTGCTCTATTCTCCACCGAGGATTAAAAAGTGGCACGGCACTCAATCTTGTCGAAACCAATGAAGATGGATGGAGTCACATAACCACCAAAGGCGGACTTGATGGCTGGATGCCGTCCCATTACTTGCAGCAAACGCCAACAGCACGAGATCGTCTTGCCGGCATGGAAAAAAAGCTAGCAATAGCAGAAAAAAAAGTCGGCCAGCTCAATGAAGAGTTAAAAGTGCTGAAAGAAACCAATGATGTGTTATCCACCGAACTCAATACAGTGCGATCCACTAGCAGCGAGGTCAGCAGTGAACTCAAAACTATTAAAAAGATCTCATCCAATGCGATATCGATCAACCAGCAAAATCAGGAACTACTTGAACGAAACAGCATACTGCAAAGTAAAATTGATGTACTAAAAGCGGCTAATGAACAACTCAGTGATAGCGAGCGAAACACATGGTTCCTCTATGGTGTATTTGCCGTTGTAATGGGTTCTTTGCTAACAATTATTATTCCGCGACTGAAACGTCGCAAACGTTTTTCGGAGTGGGGCTAATGTTAAAAAACGCGTTAAGGGTATTATTTACAAGCATTATTCTGCTGGCTGCGCAGGTTCAAGCTGACAGCTCGGTTCAAGTTCTACTCACCACAGACCACGGTGATATAAAACTGGAACTCTATCCGGACAAAGCACCGGTGACGGTCGAAAACTTCATCAACTATGTGAACGGCAAACACTATGACGGGCTGATTTTTCACCGCGTCATGAAGGGCTTTGTTATTCAAGCCGGCGGCTTCAAAGACGACCTCACTCGACGAGAGCCCAGTGGCAAAGCCATTGTTAATGAATCCTTTAATGGACTAAGCAATACCAAGGGCACTATTGCCATGGCAAGACAAACCGACCCGGATAGCGCTAAAGCCCAATTCTATATCAATATGGCTGACAACTGGACCCTCAACCCCAGAAATGGCAAGCCGGGTTACACTGTGTTTGGCAAGATTATTCAAGGAACAAACGTGGCAGACAAAATTTCCCGTCAGCCCATTACCAGCATGGGCCCTTTTGCCAATTTGCCAGAAACGCCGATCCATATAATTAAAGCCCAAGTCATTGGTAACGAATAATCACGTGAGTACCGCGCTTAGTGTCAACCTAAACAAAATTGCCCTTATCAGAAATTCACGTGAGGGCAATTACCCCTGTGTCATTGAGCATGCAAAAGTCTGTATCGAATATGGGGCTGATGGCATCACAGTCCACCCACGCCCCGACCAGCGGCATATCAGGCCCGATGATGCACGCCAGCTAAGCAAGCTTCTATCCGCACAAAAAAATATTGAGTTCAATATAGAGGGAAATCCGCTCGCGGCCCCACAGGGAAGCTACCCCGGATTGATTCAGTTAGTTGAAGAGACTCGACCAGACCAGTGCACACTGGTACCTGACAGCGATGACCAGCTTACCTCAGATCACGGGTTTGATTTGACCAAGGCGTCAGAAAAACTGGTGCCGATCATCGAACAACTGAAGCTATTTGGTACTAGGGTAAGTTTATTTATGGATCCCGATCCCGACCAAATAAAACTGGCAAGACAAATCGGTGCCGATCGTATCGAACTGTACACAGGCCCCTACGCGGCGGCCTGGGGAAACCAGGAAGAACTTAATCGCATTTTTCGGCAACACCTAGGCGCAGCAGAACTTGCTCTTGAATTAGGGTTGGGGATAAATGCGGGACACGACCTCAACTTAATCAACCTTGAAAAGTTCTCAACGATACCTGGACTACAGGAAGTTTCCATCGGCCATGCTCTGACAGTAGACGCTATAGCAATGGGCTTGGGTAATGCCGTTCAGGCATACAAACAAATTTTACAGCGTCCTAATCGGGGGCATTAACTCCCGGTTATTTACCCAAGCCTCCTTCTCGCATTTCTTGACAGACAATACACAGCCTAGACTCAGGGCGTACTTCCAGGCGCCTGACACCAATAGGCTCACCACAGCTTTCACACCAGCCATAACCACCTTGGTCCATAATGGACAAAGCAGCATCCACACCAAGTAACTGCTTGCGATATGCGATGCGGCATGCATTGGACATCTGCTGTTGTTGCATGGCATCCATCCGAGACAATCGACCCACTTTGGATTGATCCAAAACAACAGCTTCTCCTGCTTCTTCAGAGATCTCAAGCAACACCAGCAGCTCGCTACGCAACGTTAATAGAGACTGGCGAAAATGGTCCAGTTGCTTATCCGTTAATTCACCCATAGGCGTATAATACCGGCTCTTTACGTGGATTTAACACTATGCCCCATTCGACCGACAGGGATGAACACCTGCAACGCAAACGCTTCTTCGATAGATTGCTCACCATCTATGGCCGAAAACCTGTGATTGAAGCTCTGGAGAACAAAGATATTCCGTGCTACCGCATACACCTGGCAGACTCAAACAAACCAGGGGGAATCGTAAAACAAATCATTGATCTGGCCGAAAAGCGAGGTGTGGAGGTTGTCTATCACAGCCGCCAAGCGCTCTCTAGAATTTCTCGAAACGGCAAACAGGATCAAGGCGTTGCGGCTGACCTGGAATGTCCAAACCACCTACTACTGGATGATTTCCTAGCCAATCCACCGGAAAAAAACTACAGCCTGATTGCTCTAGATGGCATTACTAACCCACAAAATTTAGGCATGATCATCCGATCCGTTACCGCCAGTCCATGCCATGGCATCCTGCTACCCAAGCAGGGAACAACCGCAATCTCGCCATTGGTTATCAAAGCCAGTGCGGGCACACTGTTTAAAAGTACGTTAATTCATTGCGAGAGCCTGGAAGAAGCCCTACCAAAATTAACAATACAGGGGGCCACTTGTTGTACGCTTTCCTCACACAGCAAACAATCTCTGAGCGAACTGAAAGTAGAATCACCCATCGTTTATGTACTTGGTAATGAGTCTGGAGGGGTATCAAGAAAGGTCAATGATCTCTGCACATCGCAGGTTTGTATTCCCATGAATAATGGCGTTGAATCACTCAATGTAGCGGTAACAGCAGCATTGCTGGCCTTTCACCATCAACTGTAACAGGAAAAGGTCATCTGCCGTCCAACAGGTTCTCTAACCGCCTGATTCCTGGTTAACGGGCCGCCATAAGTTACTAAATATAATGGCGATAATACCCACTGCAATGGTTACACCACCCAACAAACCTATCGCTGAAAGAACACCTATAGACGCAATAGTATGACCGCTAATCCAGGCGCCAATGGGTGCAGCACCAAACAACGCCAACTGATAAACAGACACCACCCTAGCCCGGTAAGCCTGCGGCGACTCCTCATGCGTCATTGACCGACCCAGCATCATGGCCAGACCAGATGCCGCCCCCCAAAGCAGCACCAACAAAAACAACAACCAAGAGGGTGGGTGCATCGCAATAGCCATCAAGAGCCCACCACGGACCAACATACTGATCAGCAACATCCGCCCTGGCTGCGCAAATCGGCCAACGAACCGAATAATAAGGACATTGGAAATAATGACACCGAACATAAAGCTGAACTGTATCCAGGCAAAGAATGCCGCCCCTTGATGATAAACCTCCCGGGTCAAGATGGGCATCGCGACCAAATAGAGACCAAACCCCAAAAACCCTGTAGCGGCAACGACCATCATCAACTGAAGCAAACGGGCGTCCTGTCTCACCAGCTGTAAGCCCGAGAGCATTTCACTCCATGTGGAGCGGTTTCTCTTCTTTACTTCAACGGGCACGGCACTGAGGCACCGCCTAAGTAGCCAGCCCGAAGACAACAACAATATCATTTGCAGAAAAATAAGAAGTATTAAACCGATATCATCCAGATAACCCGCCAAAATGACACCGACACTTTGGGCCGAAAACTGGACAAACGACGCTCTTGCTACCGCTTGTTGCAGCTGGGAGTCAGCCACCTTGGACAACAGTGTTTCCCTAGCCGGCTGGACGAATGCCGTGATACAGCCAAAGCAAATGCCAAACAACAGCATCAATCCAAATGACAGCCATTCCTGCCAGACTGAGATCAATAAAATTAGGCAAGGAATACTGTATAACATATACAAACGAAACAGATACTGACCGAGCGGACGATTATCCGAGACTACGCCCCCAAGCAAAATAAACAGCAGCTGTGGTAACAAGAGTGCCATCTGAGCATAACCAACCCGTTCGGGTGACTCACCCAAAACGCCGACTAACAACCAGGGGAATAAGACAACTTGCAACCCCTGAGCCAGGGAGCTTGCACCGACGCCCTCCAGGTAGATGCGAAAACTACCGGCGCTATGGCTCGACTGCCCCAGATTCACTTGCCAAGTCTCACTAATTTCTTTGCCATAAAAAACAATCTGAAAAAATCAAACAACGGGCTGTCTGAGTGTAAACGAACAGGATAACTGTTATTCAAATACCCAAGTCTCTCACAGCTCCCCATGAGCTCTCAGCAACTCAATAAATGCGGCCTCATCCAATAGCCTAATGCCTAACTCCTTGGCCTTGGTTAATTTAGAACCGGCATCAGCCCCTATCACCACACAGCTCGTTTTAACAGAGACGCTGCCGGCCACCTTCGCACCCAGGTGCTGAAGTTTTTCCTTAGCCTCAGCCCGCCCCATAGACTCCATGGCTCCTGTTAACACCCAGGTTTCGCCAGATAATGGCAGCGACTGCTGATCCTGAACCTCAATATCTGACCAGCGAACGCCGGCCTGCCTGAGCCTACTAATGACTTCTAAATTATTTGGCTGCTGAAAAAACTCATGGACGAAATGGGCGACAACAGGCCCCACATCAGACACCTCTCGCAACTCTTCCAGTGTTGAGGAACACAGTGACTCCAGACTTCCAAAATGATGCGCAAGTGACCGAGCAGTAGCTTCACCAACCTCTCGAATACCCAGTGAGTATAAAAAACGGGGTAGCGTCGTTTCCCGGGATGCACTTAGTGCTGACAGTAAGTTCTGGGCAGACTTTGGCCCCATCCGCTCAAGTCCGGCTAGTTGCTCCAACTGCAAGTGATAAAGGTCATCAACGGAACTAACCAGACCCTGATCCACCAATTGCTCGACCAGCTTATCCCCCAAGCCTTCTATATCTAAAGCCTTGCGAGAGGCAAAATGCTTGATGGCTTCCTTGCGTTGTGCCGAGCAGATCAGACCGCCTGAGCAGCGAGTAACGGCCTCGCCCTCAACCCTTTCGACAGGAGAATGACAAACCGGGCAATGGTCTGGAAAGACAATATCGCGAGCATTGGCTGGACGCTTTTCCAAAACGACACTGACCACCTTAGGAATAACATCACCGGCTCGTCGAACGATCACTGTGTCGCCGACCTTGATGCCGAGCCTCGTCACTTCGTCCTGATTATGTAACGTGGCATTACTGACTGTGACGCCACCCACAAATACCGGGGCAAGCCGGGCCACGGGGGTTACTACACCGGTACGACCAACCTGAAACTCCACATCGAGTAGCTGAGTCATTTCTTCTTGAGCCGGAAACTTTCTGGCAATAGCCCAGCGTGGTGCACGAGCGACAAAACCTAGTCGTTGCTGTAAGGCAAGATCATTCACCTTGTAGACAATGCCATCGATGTCACAGGGCAATTGATCACGAATATCAGCCATTTTTGCGTAATATGACAGGCACGACTCAATATTGTCCGCCACTTCGACATGTGGATTGACCAGAAACCCCCAGCGCTTCAACAGCATTAATGTTTCAAAGTGCGTTTGCGGCTGATCGACACCTTTCATTTGCCCCAAACTATAGGCAGCCATCTCCAACGGTCTGGTTGCAGTAATTTTAGAGTCTAACTGTCGCAGGCTCCCAGCCGCAGCGTTACGAGGATTAACGAAGAGCTTTTCTCCCACCTTCCTCGCTTCGTCGTTGAGCTTTTCGAACCCAGCCAGTGGTAGATAAATTTCACCACGAACTTCCAGCACACTGGGTGGCAAACTTGTCTGTAGCTTTAGGGGTATTGAATGAATGGTTCGAACGTTTTCAGTTATATCCTCTCCTGTGGCTCCATCGCCACGAGTAGCACCTCGCACTAGCAAGCCATCCAGATATAACAAACTAACAGCCACGCCATCCAGCTTTGGCTCACAGACATAGGTCAGCGGCTCTTTGGACTTAAGCCTATCCGTAATTCGACGATTAAAATCTAGCAGCTCTTCATCACTAAATGCGTTATCGAGCGATAACATAGGAACGTCATGAACAACCGTTTTGAACCCAGAAAGTGGTGCACCGCCCACTCTTTGGGTTGGGGAATCTACAGTTTTTAAGCTGGGATGCTGTGCTTCAAGCTCCTGGAGTCGACGCATCAGCCGGTCGTATTCGGCATCTGGAATCACCGGGTCATCAAGGACATAATATTGATGGCTGTGATAATTTAGCTGCTCATGAAGAGCCATGGCCTCCTCATAGGCCGCCGAACTAACATCTGCCATTATTCAATTCCAGACAGTTGGGCTCGGCTAAAGTCGGTAATACGTTGACGATAGTGGTCTTCCGTTTGTTTGGTCAGAGCGCTGCGACTTTCATCCTTAAGCTCACCACCCAAGTCAGCGGCTATTTGTTTTGCTGCAGACAACAAACTTTCTAACGCAGCAGCTGGATTGTCCACGTCTTCCATAGCAAAGAAAAAGCTGATGCCTGGCGTAACCAGTTGATCCATACCATTGAGATCAAAGGTTCCCGGGTTCACTGAGTTGGCCACGCTATACATCACCGGACCAGAACCATCTTCACCAGTGTGACGATGGAATATTTTCATCGAGCCATAGCGTAAATTCTGATTTAACAGTGATTCCAACAATTGATCGCCAGCAAAGTATTCGCCCTTTTTCGACATCAGATGAAGCACCACCACACTCGCCACAGGCACTTGATTGCCAACGGTAGTTTTCTTTACTTCCGCTGCCTTTGATGGTCGAGATGAGGAAGCCCCCTCCAATCCATCATCGGCTTGCGTTGAAGCAGGCTCACCCAAGTTAAGACTGGGTTGTTCAGGCTCACGAATGGGAATTGACAACTTTGGCTTGTTTGCTTCAGCGCGTTCTTTAACTGTTTTGCCCAATTCCTCTACATCTGCCTCACCACGATAACTAATGACTCGTGCACCACCACTGGGCAGCTCACTGCCATATTCATCGACATCGTCAAATATCGGCTGTTTGCGCCGTGGCATATGAATTTTTTCATAACGTGCATTACGGACGCGGCGAATAACATCGAGCATGATTGCCAGCACTAGCAGAACACCCAGGGCAATCATCATTTCGCGAGCACCAAATTCCATTCTTTATCGAACCTATTAATTAATAATTAGACAAACATTCTTGGTATTTTAAAAGTAATCGGACCGTTCTGACAGCAGAACAACCGGCTTTATTGCTCTATGCCTCAGCCAACTCTACAGCTTGATTCACGTCGACACTCACCAACCTTGAGACACCAGCTTCATGCATAGTTACCCCCATCAGTTGATTTGCCATTTCCATGGCAATTTTATTGTGGGAAATATAAATAAACTGAACCTTTGACGACATCTCCTCGATAATTCTCGCATAGCGCCCAACATTGGCATCATCAAGGGGCGCATCGACTTCATCAAGCATACAGAACGGTGCAGGATTCAGGTGGAAGATAGAGAATACCAGAGCAATGGCTGTCAGTGCTTTTTCTCCCCCAGACAATAAATGAACTGTAGTATTTTTCTTGCCGGGAGGCCTCGCCATAATTGTCACACCGGTATCTAGCAGATCATCTCCGGTTAGCTCAAGGTAGGCATGCCCCCCGCCAAATAGCTTGGGAAACAGCTCCTGAAGTGATGTGTTAATACGATCAAAGGTTTCTTTGAAGCGAGTCCGAGTTTCCTTATCAATTTTTCGGATAGCATTTTCAAGTGTTTGTAACGCCTCTTCCAATTCGGCGTTTTGAGTATCAAGGTAATCCTTGCGCTCGGACTCCACCTTATATTCATCGATTGCCGCCAGATTAATTGGCCCCAACCGCTGAATTCGGTTACCAAGCCGCTCGAGCGTCTGCTCCCATTCTCCGGGATCGGCTTCTTCGGGGAGCAACTCCAACAAAGCCTCGAGTTCAAAGTCATGCTCACTTATCTGCTCGACAATCGTTTTACTTCGTGTGGCCAAATCCTGAGCCACGAGGCGCTGCTGTTCTAGTAACGAACGCTGGGCCTGGATATCCTGCTCCAATTGATTACGACGCTTTTCAACCTCACGCATCTGGTGCTCGACCTCTTCAAAGGCACGACGAGCATCAGCCAGTTCCTTTTCAACCCCCAAACGAACCTCCAACTGTTCAGCCAGCTGCTCTTTAAGCTCCAACGTTGGATCTTCATCCTGATTAAACGATTCTCTCAGCTGCTCTCTTCGCTCTTCCAACCTGGCGACCTGAACCTCTAAGCGACTGATACCTTCCAAAATTGATTGTAATTGAGTGCTGACCGATTTCTCACGCATAGCTAACTCGTGCCTACGATCCCGATCGTGACGCGCACTTTGTCGCGTTTGGTCTAACACTGCCCGACACTCATCTCGCTCACGCAGCAAGCTCTCTCGCCGCTGAGTATCCTGCTCCATAACCTCAATGGCATCGGATAAAAGCTGACGAGCCTCCGCCAAATTTTCTTGTTCCTGAAGCTGCTGCTGCTTTGTCTGAGACAGCTCGTTGTCTGCCCTCTCTCTGCGCGCGGCAAACTGCTCAACTTGCATCTGACTAGCGCTTAGCTTGGAGCGAAGCTCAGCATATTGACGCTGCTGATCCGCCACACCTCGGCCAATCACTTCGCGTTGAGCTTCCAGGTCGCGACTTTCTTCCTCTACGGCAGTCTTTTGCTGCTCCAACTCGGTAACTTTTTCGCGACAGGCGGACAATTCTGCTTCCAGCGTTTCAAGCTCTTGTTGTCGTCTCAGGACTCCAACTTTTGCATCCTGATCGCGTGCAACACGCAGCCAATTAGCTCCCAACCAGAGACCATCACGGGTGACAACTGATTCACCGGCAACCAGCTTATCTCGAAGCGCCAATGCCGCCTGAAGATCATCTACAGCGTAAACACCACCCAGCATGGCCGCGACATAATCACCGTCGACCTTAGCTGAAAGCACGTCGGCCGACACGTCAGAAACCAGCCCATCGAACGACTTATCAACCAGCACCAACTCACCCTGCGCAAAGGTCGCCAGCTGGCTACTTAAACTATCCAAACTCTCGACGCAAACAGCCTGAAGATAACTACCCAGTACGGTTTCAACGGCTGTCTCCCACCCGGCCTGAACCTGGAGCGTCTCGGCTAACCGTGGCTTATCCGAAAGCTGCTGGCTATCCAACCATTGCTGCTGGTCACCTTCGCCACCCAGTGCCGCTTGCTGCAAGGCATCCAATGAGGCCTTTCGCCCCAACATAGTCTGCATGGCAGTTCGAGATTCATCCAATTGAGAAGAAGAGTGCTGCCCCTGCTGGCGCAAGCTTTCCAGCTTCTCGTTAATTTGATCGAGGCTGGATTTCTTTTCCTCTGAAGCCAACTCCATCTCGGCCAATTGCTCTTGCAAAAGGGCGATTTCTTCCTGCACAGGGCTATCACTCAAGCCCTGATATTCATGTTGGATATTTTCCAGTCGCTCTGCCAACCGGCGTAAAACCTGTTCAAGATGCTGGATTCGTGACTGCTGAACCTCCGCCTGTTGGCGAGGCTCTGAGGCCGTTTGGTTGAAATCGTCCCAAGTGACCTGCCAACTCTGCATAGCCTCTTCAGCCTGCAACAAAACGGCCTGAGACAACTCCTCCGCCACTTCAATCTTTTCTAATTCGGGGGATATATCCTTTAATTCTGCAGCCCAACTTTCGGCCTTTTGTCGGTCCGTGCGTAAATGCTCCTCAGACTCGATAAAATTACGTTCAGTCTGAGCCAGGTCATCCTGTAGTTCACGGGCACGATCTTGTACGTGCTGAATAGCTTGCTCAATTCGGGCCACCTCAGCACCAACGGCATAATAACGCCCCTGAACATCGTTAAAGGTATCGCCCAAGCCAGTATATTCATCTCTATAGCGTTCCAACGATGTATCGCAACCACTACGCTCAGTGACAAGTGCTTCGACTTTCAATTCATATTCATTAATAGACTTACGTCTTTCTACTGACTGAGACTCTAGCTCTCGCCAGCGCAAAGCTTGCAACTCCGCCTTGCTTTGTCGTTCTTCTTTCTTGAATTCAGCGTATTTTTCCGCTGCTTGAGCTTGGCGCTCTAAACGATTTAATTGACGCCCCAGCTCCTCGCGAATATCGGTCAGACGCTCCAGGTTTTCCTGAGTACGACGCATTCGGTTTTCAGTATCCCTGCGACGCTCCTTGTATTTAGAAATACCTGCGGCCTCTTCGATATAAACCCGAAGCTCATCAGGTTTGGCCTCGATGAGATTGGAGATCATGCCCTGTTCAATAATGGCATAGCTTCTAGGACCCAAGCCCGTACCAAGGAAGATATCCGTGATATCACGGCGTCGGCATTTATTACCATTAAGGTAGTAATTTGACTGGCTGTCTCTAGTCACTTTTCGCTTAATGGATATTTCACTCCAAGCAGCGTATTCACCACCAAGGCTTGCATCTGAGTTATCGAAGACCAATTCGATGGAGGCCTGCCCCACAGGCTTTCGGCCACCAGAACCATTAAAAATGACATCAGTCATCGACTCGCCACGCAGGTGTTTGGCTGAACTCTCACCCATAACCCATCGAACCGCATCAATGATGTTCGATTTACCACAGCCATTCGGCCCAACAACAGCACAAAGATTGCTAGGAAAGGAAACGGTTGTCGGATCTACGAAAGACTTAAATCCGGCGAGCTTGATACATTTCAGACGCATGAATATCTCTTTTTTTGGCTTTCCTGCCAGAATTTACGCTATTGCTATAAACGTATCATTCGAGCGTCTTTACTCAAAGATAACGAGTTGATTTTACACGGCTGAGCTACAGCCACAAGCCATGTAAAACGATAAATAAAACCTATAACTGATGATCGATAACCACCTGAACTGGCACCTTAGTATTACCCATCTCCAGCTCGCCCGTAACACCCTCCAGGTCACCCGCCGAAGGAATCGCCGATCCACTTAAAGACACCCGAGCCACCACTTCAACTGAATCAATAGAAGATAACGGCGCACCACCAGGCATCGCCATGGTGTCGTCCAAAATTACCGTTGTGGGCAAATCCTCTACCAACAATCTAGCCACAGCCAAAGGCATTGGCTTACCCTGCCATTCACGGGCAAACACATAGACCACTTGGCCTGGCGTCACCTCCAGGTCAGGAGACAGAGCCACCTTTACAGTCAATGATGGCAGCTCTTCACCGAGCTGTTTTCTGGCACGTAAAATACCCGACTGTAGCGCCTGAGCCTGGGGACTTCCAGGAGGGATTGACTGCAATGCTAACTGCCAACTCCGAACGGCCAACTGATAATCACCCGATTCAAAAGCACGGATACCGTTAAGCCCTAGAGCCGTCCGGTTTCCCGGATCCAAACCCAGCGCATTATCCAATACCAACCCGGCTTCACCTTCAAATTTACTACCCGCTGCAAAGTAGAGCGCTTGTGCATATTCAGCCATAAGCTCTGCATCATTAGGCGCTAAACTAACGGCCTTTTGATATGAAGCGGTAGCTGCAGAAAAATTAGCGTCTTCCATCTGCAATCTAGCAAGGGTCACCAGATAAAAAACATTGTCTGCCTCACTCGCTAGTTTTCTGGATATTCGACTCTGTATCGTCTTGCTCAGCACTGAATAATCTTCGGTCCCGAGGGAGACAGTCCTGCGAGCCTCCAGTAACTCAGCAATTTCAACATCGTCACTGGCACCCAACACCTGATACAAACCGAAGGCCACAAGTGGAACCAACAGCAAACACACCATGAGTAGCCACGCCCCACGGCCTGTCTTTTGTGTTGCTATTGTATGAGAAAGCGAATCCCGCGAATCCTTGTCTGGCGCATCACTCAACAGCAGTCGTTTCTGCTCTGACACCAATTCGGAATATTGCGATTCTTTAATATCACCATCTTCCAACTGCTGCTTTAGCTCAAGCAGTTGCTCCTTGAATAACTCGACATTTTTATGTTCAACCAAATCAAACGTAGCTTCAGTCTTATCAACAACAGGCCTGACAGGTTTTCTTACCAATGGATATATAACAAAAGCCGCCGCCAACAACGTTAAAAGCGCGAGTACTGTCCACATCATTTATCCTTACTACCTTTTTTCGAAATAGATGAGCTATCACCCGTCTCACCCAAAGAATTTTCACCCAACAATTCATCCAAACGGTCTAATTCCTCTGCCTTTAATATTGGATTAGTTTTCCTTTCAGGTGATTGGCGCCGCCGGATGGTCAGCATAATGATCACACCGCCCACTAATAACAAGCCCGGCGCCAGCCACAACAAGAGTGTGGTTTTTTTTACCGGTGGACGATACATCACAAATTCGCCATAACGCGCCACCAGAAAATCCACAATTTCCTGATCACTCTTCCCTTCCTCAAGCATGCGAAATATTTCTTGACGCAAGTCGGCAGCAATCGGCGAGTTTGAATCCGCCAAATTTTGGTTTTGACACTTGGGACAACGCAACTCATTCACCAATACTTGATAGCGATCGCGCTGCTGATCTGAGGAAAACTCCCTAAGCTCGACGACCGAAAGTGCTGAACCACTGACAACCATCAAAACTAAAAACATTGTGTAATTTCGCAAGCACTTAAACACCGGTTTCATTCCTGTATTTTTTCATTGTTGTAACATATTGTCTTATTACCTTGACCCATACTTTTGAATGAGTAGAATACGCACCGCTCTTGGGTGGTTAGCTCAGTTGGTAGAGCGGCGCCCTTACAAGGCGTAGGTCACAGGTTCGACCCCTGTACCACCCACCAGTTTCTTCAAAGCATATGCGGACCGGTAGTTCAGCTGGTTAGAATGCCGGCCTGTCACGCCGGAGGTCGCGGGTTCGAGTCCCGTCCGGTCCGCCACTTTGCTTCTAGGCACTGACACGCTCAGTACACCTAATAAAAAAGGCACCCCGATCGGGTGCTTTTTTATGCCTAAAGCTTTTTCACCGGTACGAATTTCCCTACCCATCAATTATTCTTCAAGTACTTCCTTTGCCGCCCGAAATGCTTCCTGCAATGCAGGCGCGCCGATATAGGGTGCCGTATGCAACAACACTTCTCGTATCTCCTCGGGCGTACAGCCATTACGAATGGCACCACGCACATGGCCTTTCAGCTCATTGGGCGCCTTGAGGGCTGCCAGTGTAGCGATGGTAATGATACTGCGTGTTTTTAAAGGCAAGGTCTCCCTAGCCCAAACGGAACCCCAGCAATTTTCGTTAATATAGTCCTGAACCGGTTGGGTAAAATCAGTGACGGCATCCATTGCCCTATCGACAAATTCATCACCCATAACTCGACGACGAACGTTCATACCTCGTTGATAATCTTCTTCAGCCATTATTTATCCTTCGCTTGAATTGTTGCCTTTGTATAATATGATTTTACTAGCACATAGCTTTACTTAATTTGTTGCCAGATAGGCAATAAGTGTTGCTGCCAGACACGGTCATCAACAACGCCCACATGCTTATACCGAATGGTGCCGCTGCTATCTACCACGTAGGTTTCAGGTGCGCCAAATACACCAAGATCCAGCCCCATTCGTCCAGTACTGTCAACAATACTCAAGGCATACGGGTCACCTTTATCGGACAACCACTTATTGGCTTCGACCACGTCATCCTTATAATTCAGCCCAACAATTCGAATACCCTGTTGCGCTAAACTATTCAGAAAAGGGTGTTCTACGCGACACGAAATACACCATGTGGCCCACACATTAAGCAATGCTGGTTGTCCCTGAAAAAGTTGCTGGTCAACTTGCCTGTTTTCATCGCCAAGCACTGGCAATAAAAACTCAGGTATTGGCTGGTCAATCAATGCCGACGGCATGGCATTAGGGTCCCGTTCTAAGCCATTCAGCAGAAACACAGCCAGTACAATAAATATAATCAAGGGTACAAACAGCTTTATCCTTGCCATACATTCCACCCCCTTAGCACGATCATCTTAGTTAGCACCTTTTCCACCACTAGCTATGAACCAGCAAATCTGATTCGGAATAAGAAGTCGATTTATAGCGCCGATAGCGTTTATCCAAAACAGCAAGCAACCCACCCCCCGCTATGAGCAGGCCACCCAACCAAATCCATCGCACAAATGGCTTCACATAAACACGTATGGCCCACGCTTCACCTTTAAGTGGCTCACCTAATGCTACGTATAGATCACGCATCAGACCGTTATCAATGGCCGCCTCGGTCATCGTTTGACCACTCGCCATATAGCGGCGCTTCTCAGGTGTTAACTCAGCAATTTGTCGGCCATTTTTAGTCACGATAATCAATGCCTGATCTGCAATGTAGTTTGGCCCCTGAACCGGCTGCATCCCCCTGAACTCAAACTGATAGCCGGCGACATCAGCCTTGTCTGCTGGCTCCATCCGGATATCTCGCTGAATACTGTAAATACTGGTTAAACCCGCGCCGACAATACATACCGCCACGCCAAGGTGAGCTAACACCATCCCATAATAACTACCCTTAAGTCGGGTCAAACCAAACCAACGAGAGCGTGAATGGCCAGATTTATGCCAAATATCGACCAATGTAACCGTCGCCACCCACGTAGCAACTGCCACGGTCACAGCGGCCATGACGCTATAGTTATCGCCATAAGCAAGAGGAAATAACAAACCCACCGATAGAGAAAGCAACAGTGGAATATTGAAATAACGCTTGAGATTAGCCGAAGGGTTGCGCTTCCAGCGCAATACAGAGCCCATTGCCATCAGTACCGCCAATAACAACATCAGAGGCACAAAAAATAAATTAAAGTAGGGAGGCCCTACGGATATTTTTCCCCAGTCCATCACATCGGCAATGAGAGGATAAAGTGTCCCTAGAAGGATAATCACCATGATGCTGACCAATAAAATATTGTTAATCAGCACAAACATTTCCCGTGATAATCCAGCAAAGCTAGCGGTGCCCTTTATCGCCGGCCCACGAAGGGCATAAAGTAGCAGAGAACCGCCAACCACCACGGCAAGAAAACCAAGAATAAACACACCCCGAGTCGGGTCTGCAGCAAAAGCATGAACAGATGTCAGCACACCTGAGCGCACCAAAAAAGTACCCAGTAAACTCAGTGAAAAGGCAAATATAGCCAGAAGCAATGTCCAGCTCCGAAACACCCCTCTTTTTTCCGTCACCGCCAGCGTATGAACCAGTGCAGTCCCAACTAACCAAGGCATGAATGAGGCATTTTCCACAGGGTCCCAAAACCACCAGCCACCCCAACCCAGTTCGTAGTAAGCCCACCAGCTACCCAGGGCAATACCCAGCGTCAAGAACATCCAGGCTACGTTGGTCCAGGGACGAGTCCACCTCGCCCATGCAGCATCCATTCTTCCCGCCAACAACGCCGCAATAGAAAATGCAAAAGCCACTGAAAATCCCACATACCCCATATACAGCATGGGCGGGTGAAAAATCAGTCCGACATCCTGAAGAAGAGGATTTAGATCGGCACCCTCCATAGGAGAAAAAGGTAGGTTTCGCTCAAACGGATTAGAGGTAAACAACAGGAACAGGTAAAAACCGACACTAATCAGGCCCATCACACTCAGGACACGGGCGACTAACAGTTGGGGCAATGAGCGACTAAACAATGCTACGGCAAAACTCCACAGGGCAAGGATTAAAACCCAGAGCAACAATGACCCCTCATGAGCACCCCATACCGCACTAACCTTGTATCGATCTGGTAACAAGGTATTAGAATTTGCTGCCACATACTGAACTGTAAAATCGTCATTTAAAAACAAATTTACCAAGCAGCCAAAGCTAAAGGCGACCATCAATGTTTGACCAACAACCAGTGGTCTGGCTGACGCCATCCACAGACGATTTCCTGTCACCGCACCCATCTGGGGGAGAACTGACTGCATTAGCGCCAGAACCAAAGCCAATATCAGTGCAAAATGCCCGTATTCAGCAATCATCTATATATGTCCTTTTTGGCGAAACCTTATTCAGAAACACTTACAGCTTTCTCATCAGAACCGCTTGCATTGGCTCTCTGATGGGCCTGTTCCATCGCATCAGCCACTTCGGGTGGCGTATAGTTTTCATCGTGCTTAGCTAGTACTTCAGAAGCCATAAATACGCCACCCTGATCAATTTCGCCCATCACCACAGCGGCCTCTCCCTCGGCAAACAAATCAGGAAGGATGCCCGTAAAATGAACCTCCACAGTGGCTTCCCCATCGGTAATTTTAAAACGAGTAAATAGGGAATCATCGGCTCGCATCACACTATCGGCCACAACCATCCCGCCAGCACGGAGGCGAACGCCTTTGGGAGCCTCGCCGGAAACAATATCAGAGGGCGGATAGAACAGATTGATGTTTTCTCGTAGGGCAAAGCTCAACAGGGCCACCGCCACCGAGGCGATAACAACAATAAAAATCACCATAAATAATCGTTGGCGTCGTATTGGATGCATAACTATCTCTTCAATATTCGGATTGTAACGACAGGGTAGTAACCCTATATATCACGCTTTCCCTTGGGAAACATGTTCAGCTGAAACGGGGTTAGATTGACGTGCAGCCTCTCTACGCCGCTCTCTAACAACCTCCTGAACAAGCTTTCGCTTACGCAATAGCGGGCTTACTATCAGCCACGCTAGCACAGCCAGAGAGATCACATAAGAAGCCCATACATAGGGGCCATGACCGCCCATTTGTACAAACTCATTAAAACTATCGAACTGGAACATTAACTACTACCCTTTTTAGAATTAAGCAACATGTCCAGTACCCACCGCGTCCTGCGTTCACGATTTAAAATTTCCACTCTGGTGTTAAGAATCAATGCCACCGCATAAAAACAATAGAACCCCAGGATCATCACCAAGAGCGGGTGAAACATATCCGGATGCATGGAGGGTGCTTCAGTGAACTTGATGGTGGCGGGCTGGTGCAACGTATACCACCAGTCTACCGATTTGTAGATGATGGGAATATTCACCATTCCTACCAGCGATAGCACCGCACTGGACTTACTGGCCGCATCCTGACTGGTATAGGAATATTGCAATGCAATCACTCCCAGATAGAGAAAAAACAAAACCAGCATAGAGGTAATTCGAGCATCCCAAACCCAATAGGTTCCCCACGTCGGCTTACCCCATATTGAACCTGTCACCAAGGCCACAAAAGTCAGTATTGCGCCGATTGGCGCCGCCGACTTCATCACCATATCAGCCAGCTTCATTTTCCAGATTAGCCCAACGGCACCCGCGAGGGCCATGACATAATAACCAGCCAATGCTAGGAAAGAGGCCGGAACATGAATATAAATGATTCGAAAACTATTACCCTGCTTGGCATCTTCGGGAGCAAAACCCAACCCCCAAGCGATTCCAACACTCAATAGGATCGCAGCCAGTAAAGATAACCACGGCAGCCACTTACCGCTCGCTTGATAGAACCAGCGCGGCGACCCTAATCTATGAAACCATTGCCACATCTCTGTCTTTAATCCTCGCTGCTCAAGAACATAGAAACCTTGTTTTTTAACCGTGCATACTAACTCGAAGTGCGCCAACCGTAGCAAAAGGCGAAATCAATAACGAAACCGCCAGCAAAGCACCCATAATGGCCATGGGACCTGCGACAGGAAACCCGTCGACTGCCCGCTGAACCGTATTGGCTCCGAATATCAATACTGGCATATAAAGGGGCATCACTATCAACGACAACAGTAATCCACCTTTTCTCAATGCCACCGTCAAAGCAGCACCAATCGCACCGATCAAACTTAATACAGCAGTACCCATAAACAAACTCAAAACGAGAGGCAAATACCCGGCCTTGGGTAGAGACAACATCATACCTAAAAGCGGTGCTAAAAGAGTGAGAGGTAGCCCCGTGATAAGCCAGTGAACGAGCACTTTGGCCAAGACCATAAGGTAGAGGGGCTGCGGGGAGATCAATAACTGCTCCAAAGTCCCATCTCGGTAATCACTTTGAAACAAGCCCTCAACCGACAATAACGAGGCCAAAAGCGCCATCACCCACAAAATACCCGGTGCAATTTGCGCCAAACGACTCGCCTCAGGGGTCAAACCCAAAGGTACGAGGGTAACCACGATAAAGAAGAAAATGACGGGGTTGGCTATTTCGCCCCTATGACGAAAGGCCAGTAGTAAATCTCGATAAAAAATTGCAGAAAATCCCTGCCCCATGATCAACTGACCTCCGCCATTAACGGTAGGGATATACGTCGCACTGCGTCAATCCCCAGATCCTGATGGGTAGACAATACGACCATTCCGCCCCGAGCAACATGCCCCATCAACAACTGTTCGAGTTGGGCAACACCTTGCTTATCAATGGCTGTAAATGGCTCATCCAACACCCACAGAGGTGCTTTGGTGATGAGCAGCCTTGCCAACGCCGCACGGCGTTGCTGTCCAGCAGACAAGGTATAACAAGGCACATCCTCGTAGCCGCAAAGACCTATACTGGCGAGCACCTCTCGGTTACCTAGCTGACTGTCATTCGTGTTCATCCGACGCCACCAATGCAGGTTTTCCTCTGGAGAGAGCGACTGCTTAAGTCCCGGCTGGTGCCCCAAGAAAAACAAGTTCTGCAAATACTCCAGACGACAACGGGTCACTGGCTGGCCGTGCCAGCGTAGTTCTCCAGAGGTTGGACTTAATGCTGTTGAAATAATGCGTAACAAGGTTGTCTTTCCACAACCGTTAGGCCCTTCGACTTGAACAATTTCACCCGAGGACATAGCCAGATTAATATTGGCAAACAATAGCTTGTCATCCCGCTCGAAGGCGAGAGAATCCAATGAAAAAATGACGGTTTGGGGTGACAATGTATAACCCGGCCTTGAGCAAAGGCGGTATTATGCCAAAAACTTGAGTAAATAAGAGAAAAGATCGCAGTAATTTGCATTAGCCAGAATGCAAACAGACCAGGCCTCGTTTATTAATCTAGATCAAAATCGTAGTCTTGAATGCTTTTTCTCAAACGTCGCTCTTCAAGCTGGTCTTCCAACCGACGTCTAATATCAGAATCTGCAGCGTGTACGGTTTTCTTAACATCCTGCTCTTCAATGTCATCATCTAGGTCAAAATCATCATCTTCTAGTGCATCTTCGCCACTCATATCGAAATTCCTCCATCTCGATACCAACCACTTCAGCGTCCCAGCAATAGATCACTGGGTATTTTCCGAAAAATAAGCCTAAAATTGAAACCCGTCAAGAAAAACAAACCCTTTATAATTATAGGGTTACAAAAATAATGAGTGGAATTTATGAAATTTAGTGAAATTTAACAGTTCCGCAAGGTCCTCCGGGCGATCTATATCAGATAATGGTGATAATTCTTGCCACTGCCAGCCAAGATTTTTAAGTCGGCTTCGAGTCACATCCATCACATTTTCTGTACCCCATGGGACGCCTTCAAAAAGGGTCGAATTAAAGCGATTCAACCCAACTAACACATAACCGCCATCATTCGCCGGGCCAAATACTGCAGGCACATCGTCTACCAGGGCATCCAATGCCTGAGCAACATATTCCTCTTGAAGAGCTGGACAATCGCTGCCAATGATAACAACCCGACTGAATTGCTTTAATCGATCCACAAAGGCATTCGCCATCCGGTCCCCAAGCGTAATCCCCCGTTGTATTTTGACCTGAACACCAGAGCCTTTCGCTAGCCGATGAAAAAAGTCATGCTCAGCGCTACACCACAATTCAAAGTGCGAAACTGCAGATGCCTGGTGAGTCAAAAATTGATGCTTCACGAGGGACTCATGCAACTGCAGACACTGCTGTTTATCCAGCGAAGCTTCGAGCCTGGTTTTCACCGAACCTAACAGAGGCGCTTTTGCAAACTGCAACAAACAACTATTCGGGTACTTAACTGTCTTGTCTGGTATCTGTGCCATTAAGGATAATATTGCTTTACAAGGTTGCTGGGCGAGGCACCCAGAAAGAAAGCCAATCGCAAATGCCACATTTGCACGACCGTACGGATAATGCCTCTTTGCTCCCAGCGACGGCTAGAGGTGGTTACTGGATCTCTCTGTATCACCGGACAGCTGTCAGCTTTTAAACGTCGGCATAACTCTACATCCTCCATCAAAGGAATATTGGCAAAACCACCAATAGATTCAAACAAGGTGCGACGAATGAAAAGTGCCTGATCTCCCGTACCAATGCCTGACAACCGTGAGCGTAGATTGATGGCGCGCTCAATCAGGCGAAACTGCCAAGCAACACCACTCAGCTTTACCTGGAAAAACCCCCAGGCCAGCCCCGTTAACCATTCTTGAGAAAATTCTGCCGGCAACAACGTATCTGAATGTAAAAACAGGAGGAACTCGCCATTAGCCAGCAGTGCACCAGCATTCATTTGCGATGCCCGCCCCGGATCAGTGTCGATTACGTTGTCTGCGTACAGAATTGCTAATTCGCGTGTACCGTCGGTGCTGCACCCATCGGAAACAATTACTTCTACTCCTCGCTCACGCAATGACTGTAAATTTTTCAGGCAGCGTTCTATTCCTAATGCTTCATTAAGTGTCGGAATAATAATACTGACAGCAACCTTCATACGCCTAATGCACCACCACAACTACTACCTTGACCCGCTGTACAGCCATAGCAGTGGTCCGCTGTCACAATCGGTTGCTTGAGCAGATCAAGCGCGAGTATATCCCGTAAATGACGAGGTCTATCCGAGGCTATATGACGAGTATCCAGCTGCATGGGAATATTCAACATCTGATTAAAATCGCAATCGTAAATATTACCCTGCCAGTCAACGCTGAGCATGTTCAGGCACATAACAGTGTTTAGATTTTGATCAGAGAAATTCTCCTTGAGAAGCCGCATATAGTTTTCATACTCGCCGTTGGCCAGCAACACAGCGCCAAAACGACTAATTGGCATATTGGTAATGGCATATAGTTGATTAAAGGTAATCCCAAAATCTTTACCGAGCCTTACTTTATATTCTGTTTCCAGTTGCTGCTGGTTAGGCGGTAAAAATGCACCATTGGGGTTATATACTAGGTTAAGGGGTAATGACTCGTCATGACCATAGCCGAGTTTATTAAGTACTTTTAGCGCTTCGATACTCTGCTTAAAAACACCTTTACCGCGCTGTTCAGCGACATTTTTTTCAGTGTAGCAGGGTAATGAAGCGACGATTGTAACCTGCTGGTCAGCAAGGAACTGGGCCAACCCGTTATAATCCGGTTCCAATAAGACAGTTAAGTTGCAGCGATCAATAACCTCCACCCCCAGCTTCCTTGCCTCTGTAACCAGGTAGCGAAAATGAGGATTCATCTCCGGGGCTCCGCCAGTGAGATCCAGAGTCGTCAATTTTTTTTCTCTCAGGACATCGAGCACTAAATTAATGGTGGCCAGATCCATTAGCTCTGTACGGCTAGGCCCTGCATTCACATGGCAGTGTGTACAACTAAGATTACAAAGGTAACCCAGATTAACCTGCAAGGTAGTCAACGTAGCTCTATGTAGGGGTGGAAAATCTGTGTCTGACAATGTGTTGAGTAAAAGGGTAGTTGTATCTCTCATAAAAGGATTCTGCCAGAATATGTTTTCTATGTGACCCGCTGACCCAGAAAAAGTTTAGCTCGCCAACCTTTCCGCAATGGCTCCCTTGGCACAGCGAAACGTCTGCTAAAATTCACCTAAACGTCGATCGATGAATCACCCTATACACAAAGGCTACCCATAATGTCCTGCCAGCCCTATCAATCAATCGTCATATTAACGGGTGCCGGAGTTTCTGCAGAGTCAGGAATACGAACCTTCAGAGCGAGTGATGGGCTATGGGAAGATCACCATATCGAAGATGTAGCATCACCCGATGGTTTTGTTAAAGACCCAGACACCGTCCACTACTTTTATAACCAGCGTCGTAATCAGCTGCTTCATAAGCACATCGAACCAAATCAGGCCCACATCGCACTAGCGGAGTTTGAGCAAAGGTTTTCTGGTGAATTTACCCTCATCACCCAAAACATTGACAACCTACACGAGAGAGCGGGCAGCAATAATCTCTACCATATGCATGGCGAACTGTTGAAAATTCGCTGCAAACAATCTGGTGCCATCTATAAATGTAGAGGTGACACATCCCCTCTCAGTCTATGTGATTGTTGCAACATGCCAGGCAATCTCCGGCCTCATGTTGTGTGGTTCGGAGAAGTACCGCTATATATGAATGAGATTTCTCGTGCACTCAGCCACTGTGATCTATTCATTGCGATTGGCACTTCCGGCAATGTCTACCCGGCTGCCGGTTTTTTTGAAACTGCCCAGGCTGCTGGCGCTCACACGGTTGAATTAAACCTGGAATCTTCAAATAACGGTTCCCGATTTAGAGAGCAACACTACGGTCTTGCCTCTGAAGTGGTGCCAGATTATTTAAGTCGTTTAATTTGAATGACCAGGAATCTGCAACATTTACTTAATAGAGCCGGCAGAGGCCTTGCAAGATGCCCGGGCTATGTTGAGGACAATCACTAACTCCAACCGGCATTATCATCCCCAGTTTCACTCCAATCATGATCGGTTTCTTTCACCGCATAAAATAGACAGTCACTCACGGCAATCTCTGGATTGGTGGTGGCCATAAATAACTTAAGGGTTGTTTTGGGATAAAGCCTACCATCCCTCTCAACAAAGAAATCACTGGTGACATTATGGCCAAACTCATCAAGTACCAGAAGTTTGGCCATACCCTGGGGGCCGAGCCAAGCCAATGAAGTATCTGGCCTGACAACTCCAAAATTTCGTCGGTCTATGTGCTCAGGCACGGTGATATCCATACTGGGTTGCCGCTTATCGGCATAACACATGCGGCCTTGTTGAGTTAGCTCCAACCGCACCGGATGGTGATAAATATCCATTTTCTCAATGGCAACGGAAGTATAAAGTTGGGCTTGAGTCATAAATCGAGTCAGCCCGTGTAGTGCAATATCATCGGATTGCACCTGCCTAGAACCCCCACATTCCACCGTGAGTACGGGGCACCCCAAGTCAGGCACCTCCATCAAGGCACCAAGGCGGTGGCCAGTAATAACCAATCTGTGGGTAAATAGTGATGCCAAATCAACATAGCGAGTATGTGGTTCAACACACACAGCAAACGCTGGCCCATCCCCCGATGTATTATGGATATCGATGACAGCTTCTGGTCGAGCATCACGAATTCTCTCAAGGAGTTCCTCTGCAATAGAGCTCTGAAGATCATTAAACGGGGGAAGAAACAACCGGTTCATATCACGCTGACCCGGCAAAAAACGATGAGAAAATAATGGTTCCGCCAATGCTGCATCGACAGAAATAACGGCAAACAGAATAGATACTTCCGGTTGAAACCTCGACAGTAATAGTTGATGAAGCGCCTTGAGTCCGGAGGGCTCATTACCATGCAACAGTGTCACAACAACTCTACAACGGGTAGTGTCACGCCCACTAATCTGAAGAATCGTAGGGCCATCTAACTGAGAGAGGAACGCGGGAACAGTGGGTGCAATCTGCTCGGGCAAGGGATTCTCCCAATACCTAAATACCACTTCATTTGACATCAACAACGCCCCCTCAACAACCTACTCAACATACTAGTTACCCTCTATAGTCTACGCCTTATTATGATAAGGCTAACACTCAAACCACAGGCTCTGGCAACCACGACAACCGCCCCAGGTAATAATTTTTAGATATCCTCCCACTCTGATACGGGAGTATTGGTGACTGACCGCTCCCTGTAGGCGGCAACAAGTCTCCGGCAGGCCTCCTGTCTACTAATGTTACGTTCCAATAAAGATGAATAATTCGTCAATTGCCACATTGCACCATTCCGACCACGGCTTAGACGGCCTTCAATGATTCCGAGCAATCGCCTGGACTCTACGTCACTAACACCTATTTTCTTCAACCCTTCGGCTGCAAGCGGCAAGAGTTGGCATACCACCTCCGATAGCGACTTTTCCTGAAGTCCATTCTGAAAAATATCTGGCCAGAGAATCTTGGCATTTAATCCAAATTGAGAGGCCCGATAAAAATTATACTCTGCATAAGAGAATGGAAGAGCCGATACGAGCGAGTCGATCCTATCGACTAAACCTTCTGCCAAGCCAATAAATAGCGCGGCATTTGCCGCCATATCAACCGGTGTTGGCCCTGCGGGCAATGCACGCATTTCAATTCGCAAATGAGCATCGCCCTCGGGATCATAAATTGGCCTATTCCATGACCAAATAGTCCCATCGTGCAAACAAAGCTCATCCAGACGCGGAATTCCGCCTTGCTTGACGAGCTTGACGGGATCTTCATCCGACATCAGTGGAATCATCGGGCGATACAACTGAACCATCTCTCGGAATAAAGACATCGGATCACTACCCAGCCACCCTTGACCAAAACTCACTCTGGCGGGATTCTGCCACTCATTACCTGTGCCATCGGGACCATCAATCGACTGCTTAAACAAGGGTACTCGAGTTTCCTGCCACAAACGGTGACCCAATAACAGCGGGGAATTAGCTGATACACCAAGCACCAATGGTGTAACTAGCTGAATACAGTTCCAGAGAGGCGCAAATCGAGGCAAGTCCATTCGGTAATGAAGCTGAAAAGAGGTACAAGCTCCTTCCAGAGTTACATCACCCTGCACCAAGTGAATAGCATCTTCACCATCGATATTAATGCCATATGACGTGTCCCGCATCTGATGAAGTATATTCTTCAGGACGTGATAACGAGGCTCATCTGTCATCGCGCCTTCGCCGTAGTCCTCAGGCCGGAGCGTTGGAAGAATGCCAATGGGCAAGACAAATCCTTGCTGGAGAGAAACCAGCGTTTGCAGCCGATCAAGTGTATCGAGCATTTGTTGTTCAAGGGCAGAAAATGGCTCGCCCGCAGCTGACACCGGGCTGAAATTGTATTCAAGATTATAACGGTTTAATTCGAGTGTCAGGAGAGGGTCTGCATACTGCTTTTGGATCGCCACATTATCAAACAGTGGCGCGCCCTTACTATCGAGAAGATACAGCTCAAGCTCCGCACCAATACTCGCTTCACCCTGGCCAAAACCCGGCCTTTCAAGTAGTAGTTCAAGCGCATTCAAACACCGATGTAATTTACGCTCAAAAGCCTTGAAATCTCGCTTACTGAAACTGGTTTTGTCTATTGATTTTCCCATCCCACTCCCTTTAATGGGGAAACTCACCCGAGGTAAAACCGCTGGATCAACTTGTATTACAGTTTAGTTCATGATCTTCTTACTGTAGAACTTGTTGATTTACTCCATATTTATTATTTTTTGATTGCCGCTCTCACCCATTGATGCACGCACCATTGACCCATCCGGCACAGAGGGATAAAGGCTTTCAAGAGTGACGGAGCGACCTGATTGAGTGACGACTCTGGAATGAATTCGCTTTAATTGACGAGGCTCTAATACGCCACATGAGTGAGCAATCATCCCGACATCATAGGTCATATTAAAAACATAATTGGCCACCCGTTCAGACTTAACCTCCGGGTTCAAACCACGCTGCAACTTAGGATCATGCGTTGTCACACCGGTAGGACAGGTGTTTTTATTACACTGCATCGCCTGAATACAGCCCAGAGAAAACATAAACCCACGCGCACTGACGACAAAATCAGCCCCCATGCAGAGAGCCCAGGCAACACCCGAAGGTACGATCATTTTTCCAGAAGCTATCACCTTAATACGATCGCGCAACCCGTAGCCTCTCAGTAGATCGACAACTTCAGGTAGACTCTCACAAATAGGCAGCCCCATATAATCCAGCAAAGGCTTGGGTGCCGCACCGGAACCCCCTTCTGCACCATCTATTGTGATGAAATCGGGCGCAACCTCTTCACCCCGCTCAACAATCAACTGAAGAAGCTCCTCCAGCCAGAGCGAGTCCCCGATAACGCACTTAAAGCCCACCGGTTTCCCGGTGATATTACGCACTCTGGCAATCATCGCCAGCAAGCTTTCAGCATCGACAATTTCAGCATGACGATTGGGACTTATGGCATCTCTACCTATTTCAATTGCCCGAATAGTAGCGATCTCTTCAGTCACTTTGGCTCCCGGTAAAATCCCACCTTTTCCAGGCTTGGCCCCCTGACTTAATTTAATCTCAAACATTTTCACCTCAGGGTGCACGGAAACTTTCCGTAAACGCTCTTCACTGAGGTTGCCATTCCCATCACAAACGCCAAACTTGGCGGTACCGATTTGAAAAACAAGATCACACCCGCCTTCCAGGTGATACGGAGACAGCCCCCCTTCTCCCGTATTCAACCAACAACCTGACTTGGCAGCACCTTGAGAAAGTGCTCGCACGGCCGGTTTTGACAAGGCACCAAAGCTCATACCAGAAATATTGATTAGCGAGGCTGTTGTATAGGGGTGATCGCAATGAGGACCAATGGTCACAGGGCTGGGAGCCACAGCATCCTCACCCCGGGTAGGATAGGCGCAGTTGACAAAATAGATGGAGCCTTCCGGGCGCAAGTCTCGGGTAGAACCAAAGGCAAGGGTTCTATCAATATTTTTTGCTGCCCGATAAACCCAGGATCGTTCAGCTCTGTTAAATGGTAACTCCTCTCGGTCCATCGCAAAAAAATACTGCCGAAAGAATTCTCCCATATGCTCAAATAAATAACGGAAACGACCAATCACGGGATAATTTCGACGAACAGCATGGCGTGTTTGGGTTACGTCTATAACGTAGACGATGGCAATCAAAACGATGCCCAGCCCCATCAGCACGACGAAAAATGCGGCTAAAAAATTGAGTATGGTATATACCCAACTAGTAGCGATTGTTTCCATAATGTGCTCCTTCTTCTGGTTTTATCTAACTATTTAGCCCGTACTAGACCATGGTATACCTGATAAGTTTTTTGCCCTATGCAACAATCATTATGCTACGCCGCAAACAGTTCTAATCCAATTGACTTAAGCGGTAGTGTCTGTCGATAAAACTGTGCATAATCGCGCCTTATTTCTTGCTGGCCTCAAGAAAATGCCAAAGAAAATTTTACGTAATTGGTTACCTGACCCTCACAAGATCACCGAAAGTCGTGCTATTCGATGGATGGGCCCGTTATTCAGGGATCCTAACTTATTTCACATCAACCGATCTTCTATCTCGGCATCTTTCTTTATTGGCATATTTTGTGCCTTTCTCCCCATTCCGGGGCAGACCATTGTCGCGGCACTACTGGCACTAATGTTTCGTACGAACTTACCCGTTGCCATGGCATTAATCTGGATTAGCAACCCACTAACCTTTACCCCTATTTTCTTGTTCAGCTACGGTGTCGGCGTCTTGCTTCTTGGTCAGGAAGCGATCACATTCAGCATTGAGCTAAGTTGGGACTGGGTGATTTCTCAAAGTGAGGCCATCTGGCTACCACTACTAACCGGAAGCTTGCTATGCGGTTTGGTCTTTGGCGGTATTGCCTACTTAGTTATCCATTACCTATGGCGCTGGAAAGTCATAAAAAATTGGGATGCACGCAATAAGAAAAGACTGAAAAGTAATCAACTCTAGTCAGGCAATCAATAGAATTAAATGGCTATTCGTAGCGCAAGACTTCTGCTGGCCGAGTTCGAGCAGCTCGTATCGCAGGATATAGCGTCGCAACAAAATTTAGCCCTAATGCCACGATCACCACCAACAATACGTCCCCCCAAACCAGCTCTGAAGGCAAGTAGTCAATGGGATAAACTTCAGAGTTAAGAAAACGAAGTCCCAGCAATTTTTCCAACCCACCTACAAGCGCAGATGCTTGCCAGGCACAAACAACACCGATTAATGCGCCAAGCATTGAACCTACTGCACCAATAAAAAAGCCTTGGGTCAAAAAGGTGGCAATAATTTCACCATTTGTTGCACCCTGTGTTTTGAGAATAGCGATGGCCGGGCGTTTATCTATGACCGTCATCATCAACATTGAAATCACATTAAATACGGCAATACCAATAATTAAAAACACTAGGAGGGAAACCATGTTTCGCGACATTTTTATGGCTTGATAGAGATTGCCATGGGTTTGAATCCAGTCAGAAAAGCGATAGCCTGAAGGAAGTGATCTAAGGATATTAAACCCAGTTTGACGTGCCTGAAAAACGTCATCCAGCTTGATCTGCATTCCCTGAGGGAGACCGTTGGTGCTTGCCAACACGCCAACAACATCCAGCCTCGCTATTGCCAAACGTTGATCTAGAGCAGTGTGAGTCTCGAAAATCCCTACGATATTAAACACACTCAGCTTTGGTGCCAATGACCGTTTATTGTCCTTACCAGCTTGAGGAACTAACAATGACACTCGATCCCCCACTTCAGCAGAGAGCCTGCTGGCCACCCCTTTCGCTAAAAGTAACCCACTACCTTCGCCATTTAATGACGAAAGAAGTTGCGGTGACACAAACCCACCGATGAATGGTTGACTTAAGTCTTCAGAAAGCCCAAGCACCTCGACAGGATGGGTGTTGCTTTGCTTCGCCAGCAACCCCTCAATTTGGGCAAAGGGCATCGCCGCATGAACATTTTCAATGGATTCTAGCCTTTGCTTCAAGGCGATGGCATCACCAACGCCACGCTCTTTAAAGAGTCGAACATGCGGAACGGAACCGAGAATTCGCGTTTCCATTTCATGGTCAAAACCATTCATGATGGACATCACCACGACCAATAATGCAACGCCCAAGACCAACCCCAGAATGGCTAGAAAGGAGATAAACGAAACCAGCCGATTAGTACTACCCGAGGTAAAATGCCTTAGGCCTACAAAAATAGGAAATGGACTAAACATTTCAGCAACCTTGAGCCTGCAACTTAGTCGTGCCTGTCACATCAACCAGTTTTCCACCATCCAGTGACAGCACTCGATCCATTTGTGAAGCCACATGCTGCTCGTGGGTGACAACCACAAAACTTATCGCCAGCTCTCGATTCAACTCTAGTAGCAGAGAAAGTACTTTTTCAGCCGTTGCAGGATCGAGGTTACCGGTGGGCTCGTCCATCAATACGCAGGCTGGATGCGCAACCAAAGCTCGGGCAATGGCAACGCGTTGACGTTCGCCACCTGATAGTTCTGATGGATTGTGGTGACAACGATGCGCCAAACCCACCTGATGCAGAATCTCCTCTGCCCTGCTCCGGGCTTCTGCCACCGAAACCTTGGCAATCAATAAGGGCATAGCCACATTTTCAAGCGCCGAAAACTCATTGAGCAAATGATGAAACTGATAGACAAAACCTAAATTTCTATTCCGCCACCTGGCTCGCTGGGATTCATTCATATCAGCCAAATCAGAACCCATGACTTTTACCGTACCGGCAGAAGGATCATCCAACCCTCCCAACAGATTTAACAAGGTGGTCTTTCCTGAGCCAGAAGCACCCACGATAGCGACGCGCTCTCCTGGGCTAACCATCAGATCAAGGTCTTCAATCACTGCGACTTTATCAGCACCCTGAACATAAGCTTTCGACAATTGCTGACATTGTAATACCCACTGATTCTTATCGGTCATAACGTAATGCCTCCGCAGGTAGAACCTGGCCAGCACGGCTAGCAGGATATAACGTAGCCAAGAGGCTTAAAACCAACCCAAACGAACACACCAGAGCTACATCCTCCCACAATAATTTCGAAGGCAGCTGACTAATAAAATAAACATTGGGGTCAAACACTTGGAAACCTATTATTTGCTCCAACCAGCCCACAATATCACCAACAAACATAGCCAGCAGACAGCCCAACGTGCCACCCGCCACCACGCCAAGACAGCCAATCACACTACCTTGAATCATAAAGATCCAGGATACAGTCTTAGCTGTAGCCCCCAGAGTGCGTAGAACTGCTATATCTCGCCGCTTATCAGCAACCACCAAGACAAGACTGGCAATAATGTTAAAAGCCGCCACAGCAATAATTGCAGCCAATAAGGTACCCACAACCTTTTTTTCCATTTTGATGGCCTGAAACAAACTAGCCAAGTCTTCGGCCCAAGTTCGAACCTTGTATTTTTTACCCGCTTGCTTTTCAAGCGCTTTTGCCATCGAATCAATTGAATATGGATCAGATACACGCAATTTTATACCGCTGACTTTGTCGCCAAAACGTAAGAGTTTTTGACCATCCTTGTAGTGGATAAATGCCAAGTTATTATCCACCTGCGCCCCGACCTGAAAGACACCGACAACCTTAAAGCGCTTGTACCGTGGAAAAATACCAGCAGGTGTCACATTGAGCGATGGAATAGAGAGAATAACCGAATCCCCGATTATGACGCCTAGAGACCGAGCAAGTAGATTTCCTAACACTATGCCATATTCTCCGGACTGCAAATATTCGATATCACCAACCACCATATGTTGGCTTATGGTGTTCACACCCTCTTCATACGATGGGTCTACACCCTGTATTAAGACGCCCTGGCTTAAACCCGATGCAGACAACAACCCATAGGCCTCCACAAACGGGGCATAGGCTTCTACATTGCTGACATTAACAGTTCGAGCACCCAGTTGCCGCCACTCCTCGACACCCCGGTCACTGGTTAAAGTAATGTGGGGCACCACATTGAGGATTCTATTTTTGATCTCATGGTCGAAACCATTCATAACAGAAAGCACAACGACTAATGCCATAACACCAATTGTCATCGCTATAAAAGACAGTAATGAGATGAAAGACACGAATCCGTTGCGCCGCTTACTGCGGATGTAGCGTAAACCGATAAATAGGGGTAGGTTGGCATTCATTGAAAAGCATTAAAACGGAATCACGCAGGTCAAACAAGCAACCATTTATGTGATTGATTAGATGTTTATTCCATCGCTCACAATTTTGCAGTTGCACTTATTACATTTCAGCTTACTATAATGAGGGTACAGATGACGAACGACAGGTAATAAGGGATCCATACCATGAACAAACTTTTGCTACCCATCAGCTTTTTTTGCTGTTTATCTCTGCCGCTGGTAGCCGATGAAATCACCATTCCTGTCGGCCAGCAGGCTGTCGAGAAACAGGGTATCGAACGCCCCACCCAAGGTATCACCAAGGATCAAGTGCAAGCACGTTATGGCGAGCCTCAACAATTGAATGGTCCAGTAGGGGAACCACCCATATCATCTTGGGAATATGAAAATTTTGTAGTTTATTTTGAATACGACCGAGTGCTTCACTCAGTCCTAAAACGCAATGGCAACGCCCCGGAATAACCAGATCACTATCCACTACAATAAATGCCAGACAATGAGAAGTTTCTGGCATTTATTACATTTATAACACCCTAGATAACCAGCTTTCTAGATTCTCTATTCAATCTATTAATGCCATTAATTGCAGCCAGACGATAAGCCTCTGCCATAGTGGGATAATTGAAGGTCGTGCGAATAAAATACTCGATAGTATTGGCATCACCAGGCTGATTCATAATTGCCTGGCCGATATGAATAATCTCAGCAGCCTCAGCACCAAAACAGTGTACACCAAGGATTTGCAGCGTCTCTTGATGGAAGAGAATCTTTAAAACACCCACTTCCTCACCGGAAATATGTGCTCTGGCAATATTTTTGAAGTAAGCACGACCAATTTCATAAGGTACTTGTTGTTCTGTCAATTCCGACTCAGTCTTACCCACAAAGCTGATTTCTGGAATGGTGTAAATACCTGTTGCGACATCATCCACATGGTACACCTTAGACAGACCACACATGTGGCCGGCCGCCGATCGACCTTGGTCATAGGCTGCACCGGCGAGAGCAGGCCAACCAACGACATCACCAGCGGCATAGATATTCTCGACTGAGGTTTGGTAGTTTTCATTTACTGTTACCTGTCCTCGGGCATCGACATCCAAACCCATCGCCTCAAGGCCCATATTTCGAGTATTACCACTACGTCCGTTACACCACAACAGAGCCTCTGCGTGGATTCGCTTCCCAGACTTCAACTCCATTGTGACGCCATTGTCACGAGTTTCTATACGTGCATATTCCTCTTTATGGCGAACCGTGACATTCAAGTCCCGTAAGTGATAACTTAAAGCATCTGAAATCTCATCATCCAGAAATTCGAGCAGACCATCTCGAGTGTTTACCAGATCAACCCGCGTATCTAAACCAGCAAAAATGGATGCATATTCACAACCAATAACACCGGCACCATAGATAATGATATTACGAGGCGTTCGGTCAAGGCTAAGTATGGAATCGCTATCAAAAATACAGGGGTGTTTAAAATCTACATCCGATGGATGATAGGGGCTAGATCCTGTGGCAATGAGGAAATATCGACCCTTAATTTTATCGTAAGTCCCATCGCTTTTTTTAAGCTCTAAATTATGCGCATCTACAAAATTAGCCCGGCCAACATGAAATTTGATTCTATTTCTGGCGTACTCGCGGGTTCGACCTTCAACCTGCTTTCTAATGACCTGATCTGCAGCCTGCATCACTTCGGCAAATGAACACCAACGCGGCTCACCCAAAGAGCGAAACATCGACATAGTATTAAATTGGACCATTCGGCGTACTGAGTGCCTAAGAGCTTTAGAAGGAATCGTTCCAAGGTGCGTACAATTACCACCTACCATTGAACGTTCGTCAACTACAGCGACTGACCAGCCCTGTTTCACTGCCGACATGGCAGCACCTTCACCAGCTGGACCACTGCCAATAATTACCAGATCATATTGAAAATCTGCCATCTATCACTACTCCACATGCGCTTGGGCTATCTGGGCTATTTCATGCTCGTGTGTTGTGAACATCCTAACCAGAGATACAATGCCCCTTTGGTGTTATTTAGGTATTTTACATCGAGGTTACTGACCCGGTATTGCATCCATACCTATAGAGCTCGGGTCATTAGTAGTTGGATGCAACATCAGCACTTTTTAACAACAACTCTTCATAGGCTTGGTATTCCTGACCAGCAGTTACCGCCGCAGTCGACGCTGCCATAGCTCTCTTCTGCCTCAGACTAATAGCACTAAAATCGCCCGGCTTAACATTGCTCAATGCAATCAGCACGAGATCGCCATTTTCCAGAAACAGGCTATCAACCACGGGAGCCTCACGAGGAATTTCCATAGAGAATACTTTTTGTTCAATACGTCGATCAAGCTTACTGCTCATACGCTTGGCATCGAGCTGAACCTGCCATTCCAATCCTTCAGACTTAGCAACAGCCTCAACAGTTTCACCCGCTTTGACACGCTTCTTCAGACTCTCTCCACGCGCGATCAACTGCTCGGAAGCACGTTGTTTCTTCAGGGTAAGCTCAATTTCGTTTCTCACATCATTAAGTGCCTTAAGGTGAGGAGCCATACGTTTTCTAACCGCTAGAACCAGTACCTTCTCATCAGAAAGCTCCAACACTTCACTGGCATAACCTTGCTCTAAAACGGCATCACTAAAGGCGGCATTCACAACAACAGCATTGGAGGCTATTCCAGTGCCACCATTACGGCCGAATGGTTCTGATACTTTTAAATCTAGCGCTACTTGATCTGCTGTTTCCTGAAGAGAGCTTGCGTTATAAGAAAGATCTTTAAGCATTTCAATACGCTCTGGCATCAAGTCACGCGCCATCTGTAACTCAACCTCTCGACGAATCGCGGGTTCAGATTCTTCTCTGCTGGGGATGTCAGCTTCTTTTTTAGCGATAAGCTTGAGAATGTGAACGCCAGACTCACTATCTACGACACCAGACAGCTCACCGACAGCCAGTTTGTCCAATGCAGAGTCTAGCTCTTTCGGTAAATCGCCCCGCTGAGTGAAACCTAAGTCTCCACCCTGTTCTGCCGTAATATAATCTTCTGAATACTCCCGAGCCAAACTTGCAAAGTCTTCGCCTTTCTTGAGTTGATCCAGAATCATCTCTATTTTTTCGAGATGGCTACCATCATCCTGCTTCTCTAATAGAATATGTGCAGCCTTTCTCGACTGATTTTCAGCTGCGGCATCAACCTTGGCCTGATAAAGATCTTCAACCATCTGCTCGTCTACAGACACCTCGCCTATCAAATCAGAGGGCGTTAGCTCAAGATATTCAACAATTAATTGCTCTTCTGTCATAAACTTCTCGGAGTGACTACTGTAATAAGCTTTTACGTCCTCCTCAGACAGAGCTACAGCCTCGACAATTGGCGCAGAGGGTATAGTGAGATAATAAAAGTCCCTAGTCTGCTCTGTAATGCTTGCTAATAAGGATTGTTCTTTCTCAGTGGAAAATCCGGTGACCGCTACACCTTGAAGAAATTGATTTACTAATAATTCTGACACTAATAGCTTGCTGTATGAGGTTGGGGTATAGCCCATCTGACGCAAAACGAAATCATACCGCTCAGCGTCAAACTTTCCGTCTGTCAGAAATTCGGGTACTTCAAGCAGCAACTCGTAAATAGTTCGAGATGAAATCCCCATTCCCTGATCAACCGCAGCCTGCTCAACGACTTTCTTCCGAATTAACTGCTGCATAACAGGTGCGCGCAACTGCTCATCCACCAGCAATGCAGGATCAATATCTTTAAAGCGACTAAGAACTTGTTGCTTATGGTTGACCACGGCTTGTTGCAGGCGGAACTCAGTGATCGACTCACCATTAACATTGGCGGCTTCTTTGACAGCACTGCCACTTAGAAAAATTGCATCGATACCAAATAGTGCAAATGGAACAATGATAATAGCGACCAACACACTCTTGGCGACGCCATTGAGGTTATCTCGTAAGTTCTGCAGCATGGAATTCTCTTGGCTTAAATATAGAACTGTTTAAATCGTGATATAAAAAAAGGCGCATCGCCGATGCGCCTTTTTTTGTTTGAACTTTCAAACAAAAAGCACTTTCTCTTAATTAACAGCGTCTTTCAGTGCTTTACCTGCTTTGAAGCTAGGTACGTTGGCAGCTTTGATCTGAATTTCAGCACCAGTCTGTGGGTTGCGGCCAGTGCGTGCAGCACGGTGCTTCACCGAAAATGTACCAAAACCTACCAGAGAAACCTGGTCGCCATTACTCAATGCACTTGCTACAGCATCAACAGCTGCATCCAAAGCACGGCCAGCAGAAGCTTTTGATAGGTCGGCAGCATCAGCAATAGCATCAACGAGTTCAGATTTATTCACATTAATCCCCTTTTATTATGTTTGATTAAGACTCTCCACCTGCAACACACAACTGAAAAATACTTAAATGCAGCAGATGTATACGCGATGACCGGAACTTTATACCAACCTCCAGAAACCCGGTCAAGCGATTTAGTGAGTATTTATGCGGGCTGCAGCCTTATCGGTTGATTTTTTACCCTCAGTGTCTATTTGTGCGTATTCATCATCGGACAGAGGCTCAGGTTTATGTTGCAATGCAATCTCCAACACTTCGTCAATCCACTTGACCGGTTTAATGTCAAGATCTGCTTTAATATTCTCCGGTATCTCCTTGAGGTCCCGCTCATTTTCATGGGGAATAATGACAGTGCGGATACCACCTCGATGGGCTGCCAGCAACTTCTCCTTCAGGCCTCCAATCTTTAGAGCCTGGCCACGCAGAGTAATCTCACCGGTCATTGCGACATCAGCACGCACCGGAATTCCCGTGAGCACTGAAACGAAGGCTGTACACATGGCAATACCGGCACTTGGACCATCTTTTGGTGTTGCCCCTTCCGGAACGTGAATATGTAAATCAATATTTTGCTGGAAATCACGTCTGATACCCAGCACTTGAGCCCGACTCCGCACCACGGTTAACGCAGCTTGAATAGACTCCTGCATAACGTCTCCCAATGAACCAGTTTTCACCACCTGACCTTTACCAGGAACGGCTGAGGACTCTATCGTCAGCAACTCACCGCCCACCTGGGTCCAGGCTAAACCCGTCACCTGCCCCACTTGGCTCTCTTCTTCAGCTCGGCCAAAGTCATACTTACGCACACCCAGTAAGTCTTCGAGCTCATCAGGTGTCACTTTATATAACTCCCGATGATTTTCGCGAACGTGCTTCGTAACAACCTTACGGCAAATCTTAGCAAGCTCTCGCTCCAGCCCCCGCACACCCGCTTCTCGTGTGTAGTATCGAATAACGTCCTGTATCGCGACCTCATCAACATCCAGCTCGTTTTCCTTGAGACCATTGGCTTTACATTGCTTGGGCAGAAGGTATTTATGAGCGATGTTAACCTTTTCGTCTTCGGTATAACCCGGGATGCGGATAACCTCTAAACGATCCAGCAAAGGTCCTGGAATATTCATTGAATTTGAGGTGCAGATGAACATCACCTCAGAAAGGTCGTAATCTACTTCAAGGTAATGGTCGTTAAAACTATTATTCTGTTCGGGATCTAGCACCTCCAGCATCGCCGAGGCGGGGTCTCCCCGATGATCCATTCCCATCTTGTCAATTTCATCGAGTAGGAATAGCGGATTTTTAACCTCAACCTTAGCCAATTTCTGAACAATTTTACCCGGTAGCGACCCAATATAAGTCCGCCGGTGGCCACGAATTTCAGCCTCGTCTCTTACACCACCCAGAGACATTCGAACATATTTTCGCCCTGTCGCCTTAGCAATGGATTCACCAAGGGAGGTTTTACCGACCCCAGGAGGTCCGACCAGACAGAGCACAGGGCCTTTAAGTTTTTTTACACGCTGCTGAACCGCAAGGAATTCAAGAATACGCTCTTTCACCTCGTCCAAGCCGTAGTGGTCTTCATTAAGGACTTTCTCTGCCCGAGCCAAGTCGTGCCGTACTCTTGAACGCTTTTTCCAGGGTACGCCAACCAACCAGTCAATATAGCCCCTGAGCACCGAGGCTTCAGCAGACATTGGCGACATCATCTTCAGCTTGTTCAACTCAGACTTTGCTTTATCCAGAGCATATTTAGGCATACCAGCATCATTGATCTTAGCTTCGAGCTGATCAATATCATTGCCCCCTTCCTCTACCTCTCCAAGCTCTTTCTGAATAGCCTTCATCTGCTCATTGAGGTAGTACTCCTTTTGACTCTTCTCCATCTGTTTTTTTACACGGCCGCGAATTCTCTGCTCGACCTCAAACAGCTCAATTTCCGACTCCATCAATGCCAACAAATGCTCTAAACGACTACGCAGACCAGGTGTCTCAAGAATTTCCTGCTTTTGCTCGACAGTTAACGTCATGTGTGTAGCCAAGGTATCGGCCAAACGACTTAAATCATCAATCCCAGCAACGGTGCTGACAACTTCGGACGGAATTTTTTTACTAAGATTCACATACTGCTCAAACTGGGTCAGGGCTGATCGCATCAATGCGTCAGCTTCAACACCCGAAATCATCTCACTGGGCAGAACATCATAGTTACCTACAAAATACCCCAGAGAATCATCAACACTATTAATTTTTACACGCTCTGCCCCCTCAACGAGCACCTTAAGGGTGCCATCTGGCAGTTTGAGCATTTGCAGCACTGAGGACAAGGTGCCTACCCGGTAGAGATCATCTTCGCCTGGATCATCAGAAGCGGCGGATTTTTGAGCTACAAGCAGGATCTGCTTATCCTGTGACATAGCCTCCTCTAATGCCAATATTGATTTTTCACGACCTACAAATAATGGAATCACCATATGCGGGTACACGACCACATCGCGCAACGGCAACATAGTTAATTCATTATGTTCTGTGTTCTCACCCATTCTCAGACCTCGTAACGAGTATTTTTAATACATTAAGCTTACCGCAAATATGGGGTTATACCGGACAAAAACAAGTGGCAGAACGGGGATTATTATTTTATTCCAATAAAAAAGGGCCCCGCTGGGCCCTTTTTATCATTCAACATTCACTATTCATCACTGGCAGCTTTCTGTTGCTCTGTATTTTCATAAACCATCATGGGCTCGACTTCGCCACGAATAACAGAACTATCTATCACTACCTTACAGACATTTTCCATAGATGGAATACTGTACATGGTATCCAACAGCACGTTTTCGATGATGGAACGCAAGCCCCTTGCCCCCGTTTTCCTCTCGAGAGCCTTATCAGCTATTGCCTCTAGAGCATCGCGACGGACATCCAGCTCGACACCTTCCATTTCAAACAACATGCCATATTGTTTGACCAGAGAGTTTTTCGGCTCGATCAGAATATTTACAAGCGCTTCGCGATCCAGCTCTTCCAGCGTCGCGATGACAGGCAAACGACCAACAAACTCAGGAATCAACCCGTAGCGAACCAAGTCTTCTGGCTCAAGATCCGCTAGAGTCTGACCTATATTCTTGTCGGTTTCCTTGCTCTTAACTTCAGCACTAAAACCTATACCGCCCTTATCTGAACGATCCTGAATAACCTTTTCCAATCCGGCAAAAGCACCACCACAAACAAAGAGGATGTTCGAGGTGTCCACCTGAAGGAATTCTTGTTGTGGATGCTTGCGACCACCCTGAGGGGGAACAGAGGCAACCGTGCCTTCAATCAGCTTAAGAAGCGCCTGCTGAACGCCTTCACCTGAAACATCGCGGGTTATTGAGGGGTTATCAGACTTGCGAGAAATCTTATCAATTTCGTCGAGATAGACAATGCCTCTCTGAGCTTTCTCTACATCGTAGTCACACTTTTGCAGCAACTTTTGAATAATGTTCTCAACGTCTTCACCCACGTAACCAGCTTCGGTGAGTGTTGTTGCATCGGCAATAGTAAATGGAACATCCAATAAGCGAGCCAGCGTTTCCGCCAACAGGGTTTTACCACTACCGGTAGGGCCTACCAACAAAATGTTGCTTTTACCCAACTCAATCTCACCACCAACCTCACTAGCACTACTCTGAAGGCGCTTATAATGGTTGTACACAGCGACAGATAAGATTTTTTTAGCACGCTCCTGACCGATGACATACTCGTCAAGAATCTGATTAATCTCTATGGGCTTGGGTAGTTTCTCACCCGATGATTCCGAATCATCTTCCTGAACTTCTTCAGAGATGATGTCGTTGCACAGATCAACGCATTCATCACAAATAAATACTGATGGCCCGGCTATTAACTTACGGACTTCGTGCTGACTTTTACCACAGAAAGAACAATAGAGTAGCTTTCCGTCGTCTTCACCGCTTCCGCTTTTTTCGTCGCTCATAACTCTCTATCTCTGCACCCGCCATGATGGCAGATAAAATTCTTTATAAAACAATCAACTACAACGTCTTTATTGCTCGATCTATTAAAAGACTACCCATTCTATGGACGCTTGTCCAGTACCGCATCTATCAATCCATAAGCCTTGGATTCTTCAGCGTTCATAAAGTTATCTCGCTCGGTATCCTCTGCAATTCTTTCTACTGGCTGACCAGTATGGTGTGCAAGACACTGATTGAGCCGCTCTCTTATCTTCAGGATTTCCTGGGCATGAATATGTATATCACTAGCCTGTCCTTGAGCGCCGCCACTGGGCTGATGAATCATATTGCGCGAATTTGGCAGGCAGTAACGCTTACCTGGCGCACCTGCCGCCAACAAAAATGCACCCATGCTGGCAGCCTGACCAATACACATTGTGCTCACATCAGGCTTGATAAACTGCATGGTGTCATAGATAGACATTCCAGCAGTTACCGATCCACCAGGTGAGTTAATGTACAAATGAATGTCTTTATCTGGGTTTTCAGACTCCAGAAAAAGCAGCTGAGCGACCACCAGGTTTGCCATATAGTCCTCAACTGGACCGACAAGAAAAATTACTCTCTCTTTCAATAAACGAGAATAAATATCGTAGGAGCGCTCACCCCGTGCAGACTGCTCAACCACAATGGGGACCAAGCCACCTGCATTTTGTGCACCGGGCATGGACGTAGAGAGATCAAATTTCATAGTAGCTCACTTGAATAAACAACGTATCGCAGCATTGTAACCGGGAGGAGAGATAAGGCAAGCCGGAGATTACCAGGTTAAAGGGCAAACCATTTCACCTGCCCATAGAATCAGAGCCCAAACAGAAAAAACCGGTGGCCACCATTTAATTTATTGGCGATTTCACCGGTTTCTTCCTTACCCTGGCGCAACATTCAACAATGAATCAGGCACTATCTCTTGTATAAAGAGGGGATTAACTTTCTGCAGCAACCTGCTCAGGGTCGGGAGCAACAGCCTGTTGATAACCAACCTCTTCTTCTGTGACTTTAGCCAAAGACAACACCAGATCGACAACCTGATCTTGTAAAACATTCGCTTCAACGCCTTTCAGAAGCTCCGGGCTATTGTAGTAGTAGTTAACAACATCTTCTGATTGCTCGTAAGTTGAAGCAAGCTCCTCAATACGGGCACGGACTTTAGCGCCATCGACATCCATTTCATTAGACTGCACGATTTCATTCACCACCAAACCGACAACAGCACGACGCTTGGCTTGATCGATAAACATATCATCCGGCAACAGCGAAGGATCAAACTGATTCTCGCCACCAGCACCAGCCAGTTTATTTGCCATCTGCTGTTTCAGGCCTGTCACCTCATTGGCAACCTGCGCCATAGGTGCCTCAAGATCGCTGTGCAGCTTGTACAACTGCTCCATCACGCGGCTCTTGGTTTTACCCTCAAGCGCATTCTTAAGGTCACGCTCCATATTCTGGCGAACTGCAGAACGGAATGCCTCTTCACCACCGGCCTCAAGACCGAAAAGAGCAAAGAATTCATTATCAAGCTCAGGAAGCGTTGGCTCCTTTAGCTCATTTAATTTAATAGTGAACTCGACACTCGAGCCACGGAGGTCTTCAGCATGGTAGTTCTCTGGGAAAGTCACAGGGATAACTTTTTCATCCCCTTTAGACATGCCGACAATTCCCTCTTCGAACCCGGGAACAGCCTTACCACTACCTAATTCCAGTGGATAGCCTTCAGCTTTACCACCTTCAAACTCTTCACCGTCTTTTACTCCGGTGTAGTCGATATTAGCCTCGTCACCCAGTGCCGCAGGACGATCCACTTCGGCCCATGTGGCGTGCTGCTTGCGCAACGCATCAATCATCTCGGTGACATCTTCTTCTTTCACTTCTGCCACGGGCTTGGCCACTTCTATTGTCGCCATATCCGCCAAATCAAATTCTGGCAAAACTTCAAAAGTAGCAACAAACTCTAAATCCTGACCCGGCTCATCTTTAGTCGGCTCAATCGCCGGCTGACTTGCAGGAGAAATTTTTTCTTGAGTCACAGCCTCAAAGAAACAGCTTCTTACTACCTCTCCGATAACTTCCTGGCGAATGCCTACACCAAAACGCTGCTTCACAACGTTCAGTGGCACTTTACCCTTACGAAAACCATCCAAGCGAACGGTTTTGCTCGCCTTTTCCAGGCGCTCACTTACTTCATTTTCAATGCGCTCAGCTGGGACCCCAACGGTCATTTTACGCTCAAGGCCAGAAGTTGTTTCAATGGAAACCTGCATGATGTTCCTCTAAATGATTTGCTTGCTCATTAATTAAATGGTGCGGACGGAGAGACTCGAACTCTCACACCTTGCGGCACTGGAACCTAAATCCAGCGTGTCTACCAATTTCACCACGTCCGCTAAAAACCGATAACTGCCGAATCTATGGGGGCAATCAGAGGCCCCGTCGGCGAAGGGTGGGCATTTTGCCACAGTGGTAATTCCTGTTCAACAAAAGAAACGCCTATATATAGGCGCTGCAGGAAGCGAGTGTTTTCCTACGATCAAACAGGAGAGGCTAGCAATAGCGTTGTCTCTCTATTCACTTTATTTACAAGGCGAAGATTTGCTCTATGAGCAGGCAAGAGCACCGCGCGCTCCTTCTCAACCAACTCGCCACCGCAATCAAGCGTCCCATCCACCACCAACAACAACTCATAGTGTCGGGATTCCTGTAACAGATACTCAGCAGAACCCGCCAAGGTCAGGCGGAGCACGCGAAAATCTTCGAATACGACCACCTCTTCAATGCGGTGACCGGCATCTTCTTCGAGAATAGTTAGTTCCGCTAACGGAGGGCTGTCTGTTGACATAACCTCTACCGCCTTTTCAGTATCCCAATCACTCTGAGTTAGCACTTTTTGTGCAAACGAAAGGATCATTCGTTCGTAAACGGGCGATTGAAACTCTACCGTACGCACGCCGTGCTGTAATGCGTGGGGAGTTCGCAATGGCACCTTGACTACATCTCCCGGCTTGAGCGGCAACAGTGCAGTGAATGTATTCATACGCTCTCGAAGCGTTTCTTCTAGCTCGACCATAGCCGGAGGTAGCGTAGAGACCCAGCGCTTCATGATTTCTACCGACACTGGCTCAGAGGAAGACAACCCTTCGTCTTGACGCAACAGCTCAAGTTGTTCGTCTATTTGACGCCTAACAAGCTGATAATTTTTCACGGCTGCCAGATAGCCAGCTCGAAATGCCTCTTCCGAGGAATAGGTTAACTTAACCTCTTCATTAAAACCGTAACGAATGGCCCCCACCCCATCAGGCCAAGCACCTTTATCAATATGGGTTACCACATAGACTTCGCGCTTCTCTTCGTGCAGCTCAAAATACAAATCACCATAAACGGCCTCTGGCAGTGGATCGAGAATTTTCAATAAATTGATTTGTCGCTCACGATTCGAAGTAAGCCGTTCAGGAGCCACTGACAGCACCCAAGGCAAAGGCGTACTCGCCCCCCCATCCGTAACCTGTGAAACGCCTCGTTCTTCAATTCCGGTATACCAAACCTCCTTACCCCAAGGTTTAGCGATACTGACTGTTTCCAGCCTGAGAGGCTTACCCAAAGCAAGCACGGGCAAATCGTTTGCCCGAGCACACTCACGCAAGCCAGACAAACTAGTTTCCATGGATTCCAATTGACGACGCAACGAGGGCGTCAATGCGGCCACGGAGAAATACAATTGACCGCCCGACGAGCAATACACGGCCACCAGCTCGATTGGTGGCGACCCAGGCAAATAATACTGAGTGTAGTCATATGCCACGGCTAAAATAGCGTCAACGCCGGTATTGCCAACTCCGACACCATCCATACCTACGGCATCACCCAACCATAGATCAAGAGCCGCCTCAGGGCAGTTTGTATTCCGTATATCGACCAATGAAAGCTCCTGAAATTAGGCACATCTAGTAAAACGGAGTCTAGCAAAATGGAATAGCTACGCCGAGAGAATCTTCAGTGGAAAAACCGCACCGCACGGGCTGACACTCACCTCAGACCAACAAGGCAACCGACACATATAAAAAAGGCTGGCAAATCGCCAGCCTTTTTTATGGAAACAACACACCATTAATTGAGTCGCTCAACAACCGTAGCCACACCCTGCCCCAAACCAATGCACATAGTCGACACACCAAATGTAGCATCTCGTTGCTTGAGGATATTCAACAACGTACCGGTAATTCTGGCACCAGAAGCACCCAAAGGGTGCCCCAGAGCAATAGCACCACCATTGACGTTTGCTTTTTGATCCATGCTATCCAGCAGACCAAGATCTTTTAAGACGGGCAAGGACTGCGCGGCAAAGGCCTCATTAAGCTCAATGTAATCAATATCACTGGCTGTTAACCCGGCCATTTTTAGCGCCGCTCGTGTAGCCGGTACCGGGCCGTATCCCATAATGGCCGGATCAACGCCGGCAGCAGCCACAGAAACAACCCTAGCCATAGGCTGAAGCCCCAACGCATCAGCCCGCTGCGCGGACATGACCAACATGGCAGCGGCACCATCAGTTATCTGTGAGGATGTTCCCGCCGTCACCGTACCATTAACGGGATCAAATACCGTACGCAACTGTGACAGACCCTCGACGGTAGTTTCGGGCCGAATGGTCTCATCTTCCGACATCAGATAAAGGCCACCATTTTCATTGTGGCCCTCCACAGGAACAATCTCGTTGTTGAAATGCCCCGCACTTCTTGCCTCGGCTGCCAGCCTATGTGAACGAGCGCCAAATTCATCTTGTTGCTGACGACTGATACCGTGGATTCGCGCAAGATATTCAGCGGTTAGCCCCATCATTCCCGAGGCTTGAGCAACGCTCAGATTCATTGCCGGATTGGGGCTTACATCATGGGTCATAGGCACATGACCCAGATGCTCGACACCGCCCACCAAATAGATATCGCCTAACCCTGCCATTACGTTGGCCGTAGCATTATGTAATGCCGACATCGACGAACCGCAGAGCCGGTTGACCGTAATCGCCGGCACCTCATGTGGTATTCGGGTTCGTAAGCTGGTCATTCTGGCGACATTAAACGCCTGCTCCCGGCCCTGCATTACGCACCCCCAAATAATGTCGTTAATCTCACTGGGGGGAACGCCTGGATTACGATCGAGCAACCCTTCGATCAGATCAGCGCCAAGCTCATCCGCTCGACGATTGCGAAATGACCCATTTTTAGAGCGAGCCATGGGTGTACGCGCAAAATCAACGATCACTGCATCTCTTGGTTTTAAGCTCAAAATAGCTCTCCTTTAATTCCTACAGCCCTGCTTTCGCGACTAGTCATAATAGGTTTCACCCTTCGCGGCCATCTCACGCATTTTCTGAGTTGGCTCGTACAATTTACCCAGTTCACTGTGGTTGTCCGCCATCGCACAGAAATTATCGAGACCAATTTCATCCATCCAACGGAACAAACCCCCTCTGAAAGCGGGGAAGCCAAGGCCATACACTACCGCCATGTCTGCCTCCGCCGGAGAACCTACCACTCCCTCTTCCAAGCAGTGTGCCAACTCAATACACATGGGCACCATAAAACGGGCCACTATAGCCTCATCGCTAAACTCACAAGAGCCTTTAGTCTTGGCATGTTCTGCAAATAACTCGTAAACCGCAGCATCAGCAGACTTCTTCGGCTTCCCGCGGCTATCCTTTTCATAGAGGTAGTAACCTTTGCCATTTTTCTGGCCAAGACGGTTATTATCAAACAGTAATCTGGTTGGCGACACGTCATAAATATCACTCATGCGCTCCGGATAACCTTCCAGGATAGAGGGGAAGCAATGCACAGCGGTATCCAGACCAACAACATCCATCAAGTAAGCCGGTCCCATGGGCCAACCCCAGGCCTCCATGACCCGATCCACTTGCTGAAAATCGGCCCCATCCACGACCATCATGTCAAAACCAAATACAGCAGGGAAAAGTACTCGGTTGACTAAAAATCCTGGGCAATCATTTACCACTATCGGCTTTTTGCCCAATGCCAGCGCGTGAGACACCACCGTTGCCAGTGTTTCCTCAGAGGTTTTTTCCCCTCGAATCACTTCGACCAAAGGCATGGCGTGCACTGGGTTAAAAAAGTGCATGCCACAGAAATTTTCCGGACGCTTTAAATTCGCCGCCAATTGGTCAATAGAAATCGTTGAGGTATTCGAAACCAGCACCGCGTCATCAGAAATTTTTTCTTCCACATCGGCGAGAACAATACTTTTTACTTTCGCATTTTCTACTACCGCCTCAATTACGATATCGGTATTTTCGATACCCTCGTAACTAAGTGACGGAATAATTCGGGAGAGTACGTTTCCCGCATCCAAAGTGGACATCTGACCACGATCTACCCGCTTGGCCAGCAATTTATTGGCCTCACTCATACCCAGCGCTAACGAATCAGTATTGATATCCTTCATCAATACCGGAAAGCCCTTTATCGAATTCTGGTAGGCAATACCACCACCCATAATGCCCGCACCTAAGGCTGTCGCGTGCTTGACCGTTTTAGTTGCCTTTTTGCCATACTTTTTGGCCACCGAACCGATGTACTGATCATTGATAAACATGCCCACTAATGCGCGACATTGTGGTGTTTGAGTCAGCTCGCTAAAAGCCTGAAACTCGACTTCCAGCGCATCGTCGCGTGACATTTTTGCCGCCTTGGCCAGAACCTCTACCGCAGCGACTGGGGCCGGGTAATTCGAGCCCGCCTTAGAAAAAACCATCGCTTTAGACGTGGTGATCGACATACCTAATTCAATATCGTTGAGTTGTAGAGGAGACTGCTTTTGCTCTCGCCGACGCTGATAGTCCAGCGACCCTGTTGATGCTCGAACCAGCATCGCCAAAGCCTCATCACGCAACAAGTCAGGCTCAACAACAGCATCCACAGCCCCATCGCTGAGAGCGGCGGCGGCCTTTTTATGGGCACCGGTAGCAATCCACTGCACCGCATTATCAAAACCAATCAATCGAGGCAGGCGCACCGTGCCGCCCCAACCAGGAATAATACCCAGGGTTGTCTCAGGCAAGCCCACCCGAGCACGACTAGACATCACCCGAAAATCGCAAGCCAGACACACTTCAAAACCACCACCCAGGGCAAAGCCATTAATGGCCACCACCGTCGGATAGGGTAATGATTCAATGTTGTTGAACGCTTCATTTGCAGTACTGAGAAAAACGCGACGCTGCTCATCTGAACCGTTAAAGACATCACTAAATTCCGTAATATCAGCTCCGGCGACAAAAACACCTTTTCCGCTGGTCACCAGCAAACCGTTTACATTGGGCTGCTGTGCCAAAACCGCAAGCGCCTGCTTAAGCTCCGCCAACGTGGCTTGATTAAAGACATTTACCGATCCCTTCACGGCATCGAAATGTAATTCCATATAACCATTTTCCAATGGCTGCAGTCTCAGCGTATCACCTTGAAACATATCCTTCTGGGACATGGGATCTCCTGTGAAATATAGCGTAATTCCAACTCCTAAAGCCCCCAGGGAGCTCCTTAACGGAGTAAAAACCGCGCGTGTTAAAGAAGCGGGTTATCGATAGTAAGTATCGTAGGGCTGGCGGTGCAAAGCACTTTTGTGACCAAATAGTTCTAACAGCCCGGACGAGCGCCTTATTTTCCCACCATTTTACGGATTAAAATGACGTCGTCAGCGGGATATTCAACCTCCGCACCCCATTTTTGACCGATGTAACCAAATGTTTCACGACTATAAAAACAAATATGAGTCTGATCGTTTTTGTAATGCCAACGGCTAAACGCCGCGCGATCCAAGACCAACTTGGTCATCAGGGCTAAGTAACCGCCGGGCTTAATTCTTGCCCAAAGGTTGTCTAACACCTTTCCCGGTTCAGACAAGTGTTCAACCACCTCTGTCGCAGTAATAAAACCATAATCCGCCTCTAGAACAGACGCATCATTTGCGTAAAAAATATCGTAAATCGCCGTACTAAAACCCGACTCCTCCAACATAACGGATAGGGTTGGCCCAGGCCCCGAACCAAAATCCAGTCCACGATCGCCTTTACCAAGCCTTTCCATTAGCGGATCAGCCAAGCGACTCAAAAATTTTCGGTAAGCTTGATCATCCGGACTGTTACAGTGTAGGTCATAGACGGCCCTTTCCTCATCCCGGGATAGATAATGCCAAGGCGCCACGAACACCAACCAACATTGGCTGCATTGATAATAATCGCGCCTAGCATCTGAGTAATACTCGACAACAGCAGCGGCGGCACACAGCGGGCAGCTTGGCAATTGTTCACAGGACATATTTTAAGCTCATTAACAAGTCTGTTTTGAGCAAAGAGTTTCGCCCATAATCGCACGCTTTACCTTCACCCCTAAAACCCCAAGTACCCCAACCACGTAACGGAAAAAATGGACAAAATTCAGCACCAGATTGCATCAGAACTCAACGTTAAACCCCAGCAGGTTGCCGCAGCCATTACGTTACTGGATGAGGGGGCGACGGTACCTTTTATCTCCCGGTACCGCAAGGAGGTCACAGGGGCACTGGATGACACCCAGCTTCGCTCTCTGGAAGAACGACTCGGCTATCTGAGGGACATGGAAGATCGCCGCCAAACCATACTCGACAGCATTGAAGAGCAAGGCAAGCTTACTCCAGAGCTCAAGCAAGCCATCCTCATCGCGGATACCAAGACACGACTCGAAGACTTATACCTGCCCTACAAACCCAAACGCCGCACAAAAGGACAAATTGCCATAGAGGCTGGATTGGAGCCTCTCGCTAATATTCTTTACAGCCAGCCAGAACTCACCCCAGAACAACAGGCAGAGTCTTATATCAACTCGGACTTGGGCATTACCGATATCAAAGCAGCACTTGATGGCGCCAAATATATTTTGATGGAACGCTTCAGTGAAGACCCAGACTTGGTAGGTCAACTACGTCAATATCTTGGAAATGAAGCCACCTTAAACGCCACACTCATCGATGGAAAAGAACAAGAAGGGGCAAAATACCGGGACTATTTTGAACACAGCGAACCCTTAAAGACCACGCCCTCTCACCGCGCCCTAGCCATGTTCCGTGGTCGCCGCGAAGGTATTTTATCCCTTCGGGTCGATATTCAGACCG
>Ga0209121_10000295_pt1 | contig 53724 bp, 54 predicted proteins | sample Cruoilmetagenom3_FD_187292 | JGI IMG/M metagenome (GOLD analysis project Ga0209121, IMG submission 187292) | Oil polluted marine microbial communities from Coal Oil Point, Santa Barbara, California, USA - Sample 3 (SPAdes) (version 2) | ecosystem: Environmental > Aquatic > Marine > Oil seeps ... | reverse complement strand
CTTGAATGCTTTCTTCCCAGCCTCTTGAACTTTATTAACTATTAATTTAAACCGAATACTAACTTTATCAAGTGTCCAAATCTGAAGGGGGTCAGTACATCTCATTTTCTTTGATAATCTTCGATTCATTGTTGCTTAAAACTATTGTTTTCTCATGAATTAGTTTCATTTTATCAATTACTTATCTTTTCAAATTCACTCACACAGTCAATAACAAAATCTAATTCTTTCTTTGTTAGTTCAGGAAATATCGGAAGTGATAAAACTTCTTTCGATGCCTCTTCAGCTTCTGGAAAGTTTCCTTCCTTATAACCTAAATCTTTAAAGCATTCCTGTAGATGTAAAGGTAAGGGGTAATATATCTTCGTTCCAATACCCTTTTCTTTTAGATACTGCTTTAGTTCGTCCCTTCTTCCACTTGTGACTTTGATTGTGTACTGATGGTATATGTGCTTACAATTATCAGAGACTTTTGGTGGTATAATTTCATCAATATCTTTCAGTCTCTCCGTGTAATATCGAGCATTTGCTGCTCTGGAAGCTGACCATCCGTTAAGATAAGGAAGTTTTGCGGATAGGACAGCTGCCTGTAAAGCATCCAAACGGCTATTATAACCAATCATTTCGTGATGGTAGGACTTAGTAGAACCGTGCGTCCTGAGCTTCTTAACCTTCTCTGCTAACTTATCATCATTTGTTACCACCATACCCCCATCACCATAACCTCCAAGATTTTTTGAGGGAAAAAACGAAAAGCAACCAAGGTCACCAACAGACCCTGCTTTTTTTTCTTTATATTCTGCACCAATTGCCTGAGCCGCATCCTCTATCACTATTATGTTATATTTTTCCGCAACTTCCATTATTGGATCTAAATCAGCCATCTGCCCATAAAGATGAACAGGAATTATAGCCTTGACTTGTTTCTGAAGTTGAGGGTCTTGAGATAGAAGTCTTTCTAATTCTTCAGGATTTATGTTAAAGGTCTCAGGATCAATGTCGACAAAGACAGGCTTGCCCCCAGCATTGACAATTGCACCTGCAGTAGCGAAGAAGGTAAATGGGGTTGTAATAACTTTATCATTCTCCCCTTCGCCAACGCCAATTGCACGAAGGGAAAGAAGAAGAGCATCTGTCCCACTTGCTACACCGATTCCATACTTTGCTTCACAATAATCCGCAATCTCCTCTTCAAACTTTTTTACTTCCTCGCCAAGTATAAAGTATTGAGATTGGACGACTCGAGCGATTGCAGAATCGATCTCTTCTTTTATTGATTGATATTGACGCTTTAAATCAAGTAAAGGTACCCTCATCTACGCTTTCACAATCTTATCGCTTTTTATCTCTGAGTAGACATTCCTCGTATCAATGATCAAGGCTGAATTCTCCAGGATCATCTTATAATCGATATTAGAGTGAGCAGTTGTAATGATTATCGCATCCTGCTTGGACAGAAATTCTTCTGTTAAAACCACTGATTCCGCTACAAGGTCTGTTTGTCTAAAACCTGATATTTTTGGAATATACGGGTCGTAGTAGGACACATTTGCTCCGCGCTTTATTAGCATCTCCATTATCCTAATACCAGGAGATTCTCTTGTATCGTCTATATCTTTCTTATAGGTAACGCCAATCACTAAAACATTTGAACCAGAGAGAGATTTTTTTTGCTCATTCAAGGCAGATATTGTTTTATCAACCACATATTCTGGTATCGATGTGTTTATCTCACCGGCAAGTTCTATGAATCTCGTATTTATACCAAATTCCTTAGCCTTCCAGGAAAGATAAAATGGATCTATTGGGATACAATGTCCACCAAGACCGGGTCCCGGAAAGAACGGAGAATAGCCAAAAGGTTTCGTCTTGGCCGCTTCTATTACTTCCCAGATGTTTATTCCCATTTTATCAAAGATAATTTTTAATTCGTTTACAAGGGCGATATTCACTGAACGATATGTATTTTCAAGTAACTTCGTTGCCTCTGCTACTTCTGAAGAAGATACTTCAATAACTTTATCAAAAATAGTGGCATATAATTCAACAGCTCTACTTGTAGACTCTTTGGTTACTCCCCCTACAACCTTCGGGATATTTCTTGTGTTATACTTTTTATTGCCCGGGTCCTCTCTTTCTGGAGAGAACGCAAGATAAAAATCCTCATCAATCTTCCTTCCACCATTTTTCAATATTGGAAGAATTTCTTCCCTCGTTGTCCCTGGGTAGGTTGTAGACTCAAGAATAACTAATGCACCTTTTTTTAGATTGGTTGAAATTGATCTTGTGGAATTCAGAACGAAAGAAAGATCTGGCATTTTATGCCTGGTAAGGGGTGTTGGAACACAGATAGAAATTGCATCGACTTTTCTCACTCGGGAAAAATCAGAAGTAGCTTCAAAGAGCCCGGTATTTACCATTTTCTTTACTCTCTTTTCCCCGATGTGCTTTATATAGGTTTCTCCCGATGAAAGCATCTTAACCTTCCTACAATCTTTGTCAAAACCTATTGTTCTATATCCAGCACGAACAAACTCCATTGCAAGGGGTAAGCCGACATAACCCAAACCCACAACCCCAAGAATTTCGTAATCCTTCTCTTTCATAATGGTTAATATATAAACGCTTTCCCTTGAGTCAAGGGTTTCTTTTCCTTATCTTAAAATCAAGGATTATCCGGGCTTTTGATTTAGTTTTTTCTTTAAATAGTATCAAGCGTGTTAGTCACTACTCTTGCCAACTCAACAAGATTGGTCAGCTTTCTGAAATTATCAGGTATACTGATTGTTATTATCATAAAAGCATCGAACCCAACTGATTCTGGAATAGGTGTGAACCTTATATCCTTCCTGTCAAGGAAAAAGATGCCATCTGGCTCCAAAGGAAGTATCTGGGTGATCACTCGGCTTGTCAAGAACCTCCTCTTAAATTCTTCACTTTTTGTCGTAAGTTCATATTTATCTTCAATATCGAGTGTTCTCATCCCTGTTGCTCGAATTTTGGCTCTTGGGAAGAAGAGGTTCGTTTTCTTCTGAAGGCTAAAATCTTTGTCCAATCTGGGATTTTTCACACCGATTAATAAAGCTAAGCCCTCTTTCATCCCTCCCCTAACTTGCCACTGGATCATAAAGCTGGGATGATTAGAAATTCGGAGTTTTATAAACCTTTCACCGCCAGATTCTTCTAAATTTACTCCAAGAATTTTTGCATATTCTTCCCATATTTTTATTTTTCTTTGTTCCCTCTTTTTGTCAAGGAACTTCCTCACTCCTATTATTATTAATTGAAGGAGAATCAAGAGCGGAATAATAAAATTCTTTATTTTAGCGAATAAATCTTCTCTCATAAAGAAATTATATATGAATATAACCATTCGGTCAACCCTTCATTTATGAGTTTCTAAAGAAAAGTTTTAGAGAAATAAAACTTGACTTTATCGCCTCTATTTTTATACTAATTGTATGAAACTTCCTGAAGAAAAAAATGATTTTCTAAAGCAAAAAGAGGATAGCAATCTGTGATTCTACTAACTTTTTCTCTCTTTCCTCCACTCCTGACTGCTACGGAATTCAGCTTTGGAAATATAAGGCTTCCAAAAGAACCATCGTTCTCAGTTACCTATCAAGACCTATTCTCTCTCTCAGAACTTCAATCAGTAAAGGTCTCCTGGAATGAGAAGAGTTACGGTTTTGGAATATCACATTTTGGAACCTCTCTTTACAGAGAGATGTCTTTTAGCGGAAGTTATAGATTAGAGATTGATAATGCATTTCTTATGATAGAACCCTCGCTATTGTTCCTCACTCAGAAAGATGAAGATAACCTCGGCTTTGATGCAGATTTTATGATGGGTCTTTCTCTTAAAGACTACGGAATCTATCTCAATGCCTTCCATCCTTTTTCCTGGATAAGAAATAATACAATTCCAATAGTAACGGAACTATGTGGAGTTTTTAGTAACGAATGGAACAAAGTTGGTTTTAAACTCAACTTTACAGAAGGTTGGGGAATAAGCTTGGGTTTTGGATATTGTTTAAAATTCCCTAATTTTACAACTACTCTTGGGTTGTTAACCAATCCTTTAATCCCGAGTTGCGGGGTTTCAATGGATCTCCGGAAGATTCGATTTTCGGCAGGATTCCAGAATCATCCGGACCTCGGTCTATCTGAGACCGTTACCGTCCAATACAGGAGATAAATATTAAAAGGAGGTATAGTGGAAAAAACAGTGGAAGAGAAAAGAGTTTATACAGGGAACCTGATAAGTGTGAATGCAGATAGAGTTTCTCTGCCAACAGGTAAAAAGACCTTTAGAGAATATGTCTCTCATCCCGGGGCTGTAGCGGCTATTCCCTTCCTCACACAGGAGAGAATAATCCTTGTTAGACAATATCGTTACGCAGTCAAAAAAGATTTGCTTGAGATACCTGCAGGAAAAATAGAGGAGGGAGAAAGCCCAGAGGAAACCATAACTCGTGAATTACAGGAGGAGATCCATTATATTCCAGAGAAACTTGAAAAAATTGGATGGTTTTATCCTTCTCCTGGTTATACAAATGAGAAGATCTGCTTATTCAAGGCATTCAACCTGAAACCGAAAAGCCTCCAAACCGAAGAAAAAATAGAGGTTGTTCAGATGGAATTCAAAGAAGTTCTCAATTCGATAAGGAGGGGTGAAATTAGAGATGGCAAAACTATTATTGCTCTTCTGTCTTGCATCCATTGAACCTTTCGAAATAGATCAAGAGATAACAACAACCCCGGAACTCCTTGAAAGGCTCAAGAGGTTGGAAGAAAACCCCCTCAATATAAATACAGCGACAAAGGATGAGTTGCTCCTCATTCCATATATAAATAATCACCTTGCAGAGAGGGTTATTAACTACAGGGAGAAAAAACCTTTTAGTAAACTGAGCGAATTACTCCTTCTTCCTGGGATAAACCCGTTTCTTTTTGATAGAATAAAATCCTTTATTACTGTGAAGGAAAAAAGAAGGAAAATCTTAATGCCAAAAACCATCAAACTATTATCAAGGTTTGAAAGAAATATAGCCTACTCCCAGAATAAGTTATACAACAGGATTAAGATCCCCTACCGAAATCTCTATATAAGTAGTCTTGTTGAAAAAGATTATGATGAAGATGATTATTTTAACTACTATGCAGGTTCTATTTATTATCCTGGAAAATTCGTTATTGGAGACTATGACCTTGATATTGGTATGGGTCTTCTCTTTGGGAAACCTGATTTTTTCTATGCAGGCTCAGGCATAATTTCTGGAGAAAAAGGATTTAGCCCGCATCTTTCCACCTATGAAGAAAACTACCTGAGAGGAATTGCTGGAGAATGGCAAAGACTTCTGCTCTTTGGTTCCATTATAGAAATGAGTGATTGGGGAAAGGAAAAACTATTTGGAGCAAGTTATAAGGCCTCTATAGGAAGGTTTACAGGAGGAATTAGTGATTTAAAAGAAAAAGATAGAATCGGCCTTGGCTCTTTCTACTTAGATCATGAATTAGCCGGGAATCTTTTGCGTTTTGAAATTGCATCTGGTGGAAGTAATTTTCAAGGATTAAAAGATAACCTCTCATATTCTGTTGGCATTGACAATGGGAGAGGTCTCCAGACTTTATATGCCAATATAAAAGACTCCCTACCAACATTGAGGAATTCACCATTTGGAAAAAATGAAGAGCTTTTATACCTGAATTTTGAAAAAAAGTTGATACCTGCTCTCTCCGGAGCAATCTATACAGAACTAATCCGTGAAAATTCACTCCTATCAGATTTTCAAAGGAAAATGGGAATTCAATTGGACTGGAGGCCCTTAAAGGGTCTCTCGTTTTACTCGCGATTTAGAACAGCAGAGGGAAGAGATAACGTCCGCTTAGATATAACCTACAGAACTAATGATTTATCCACAAGGACGCGTTTTGAAACGGTAAATACCGATAATGGTTCAGGATTTCTTACTTACACGAGCTTCAGGTATTCTGCAAACTACATCCTTGAGGTTCGATTTATCCTCTATGAAACGAATGGATGGGAATCCAGAATCTATGAATATGAAAATGGATTGCCCGGGACTTTCACAATAAAACAACTTAATGGTTCTGGAAGGAGGATATATCTTATTATAGGTGAAAAGATTTTCCCTTTAAAGGGTTATCTAAAGTGGAGTTTTGATTTTAAAGATGGCATTTCCCAGAAATTGGGATTAGCAGTTGCTATATGAAATACTTTGATGTAGCCGTTCCTATCGACAAATTCAGTAATTTCACTTATTTGGCAGAGGAAGAAATGGGAGTAAAAAGTGGAAGTGTTGTTAAAGTCCCCTTTAGAAGGAAAGTTCTAACTGGAGTGGTAATAAGGGAAGGAAAACCTTATAAGGGAGCAAAAAAAATCCAGGAGAAGATCCTGGATCTCCCGGAAGATCTCTTCAAACTCGCAATCTGGGTATCCAGTTATTATCTCTGCCCTCAAGGGTTAGTATTTTCCTTCTGCTTTCCACCATTCATGAAGAGAATCAATAAGGTTCAAGAATATCCCAAAAAGAAAAGTTCCATAAAACTCAACGCCTCTCAAGGGAAAGCATACAAACAAATAATAGAAGCCGCCAAGGAGGAGAGATTCAAAACATTCTTTCTTTTTGGGGTTACTGGAAGTGGAAAGACAGAGGTTTACCTCAGGGTTATGGAAAATATTCTGAAAAAGGGAAGAAGTGTCCTTTACCTTACCCCTGAGGTTTCAATGATTCCACAAGTCCTTGAAAGAGTTAGAGATAGATTCGGGAGTGGTGAAGCATACCATTACAAACTATCAAAGGGGATGAAATATTCTTACTGGATTAATGCACTCAATGGAGATTTAAAGATTGGAGTAGGTTCAAGGATGAGTGTCTTTAGCCCTTTCAGGGATCTTGGTCTGATTATCGTAGACGAAGAGCACTCTGAATCATACAGGCAGGAAGAGCCTAAACCAAGGTTTTCTGCAAGAGAAGTAGCAATTATGCGAGGTTTAATTGGAAAATTCCCTGTAATACTTGGCAGTGCTACACCCTCTGTTGAATCCTTCTATAACGCCAAATCCGGAAAATACAAGCTCCTTGAACTGCCAGAAAGAGTAAAGGGATGGAAGTTACCCGAAGTCGAAGTTATAAATCCAGAAGGAAAGTTATTTTCCAAAGAAATGGATCTTGCAATAGGAGAAACATTGAAGAGCAAGAAAATGTCAAGAGTAATACTCTTTCTCAACAGGCGAGGCTACGCCCCCTATTGTAAGTGCTATAATTGTGGATGGACTGCAAAATGTCCAAATTGTGATATTTCCCTGACTCTTCATAAAGCAACGGATAGCCTAATATGCCATCACTGTGGGTACACTAAAGAGAGACTGGTAAACTGTCCTGAATGCGGGAAGAAAATTGTCTATCTTGGCTGGGGAACGGAAAGAATTGAGGAAGAAATCGAAACAAAATATAAGGATTACAATATCCAGCGAATGGATACCGATGCAATCTCCAGAAGGCATGACCATGAGAAGATATATAATGGGTTAAAGAAGGGTAGGATTCAAATCCTGCTTGGCACTCAAATGGTAACAAAAGGGCTCGACTTGCCTGATATAGGTCTTGTAGGTGTTCTCTCTGCAGATACCGCGCTTAACCTGCCTGATTTTCGTGCAACAGAGCGCACATTTCATCTTTTATCCCAGGTGGCTGGTAGGGCAGGAAGAGGTGGTAAAGGAAAAGTTATAATCCAGAGTGCCTCTCCAAATCATTACGCAATTAGAAATGCAGCTGAGCACAATTATAGAGGGTTTTATAACGATGAAATAAATTTTAGAAAATCTGCTGGTTATCCACCCTTTCTTAAATTGGCAAGAATTCTTATTAAGTCACGAAAGAAGAAGAAAGCTGAAAGGGTGGGAGAGTTATTAAAGGAAAAATTAGAAAGATTTAGAAATAGAGAAAAATTTATTATTCTTGGACCCGTATCCTGTCCCATTGGAAAGATAGAAAAGAGATATCGATACCATATCCTCTTGAAAGCCAAAAGTGGATATGCTCTTCAAAGAATATTAAAGAAGCTGTATAATATCAGGGTCCTTGAGGTTGAAATATCCTTTGAAATCAATCCTGTAAACATGCTTTAATCGAAAAACTTTATTGAATAAATAATCTTCTCTATGAATTGATTTTCAGGATAAAAAATGAACTTCTTGACAAAAGCAAAAAGGGGTCTATTATAAATATATGATATTAAATCTTCTCCTTAGTTTTGGTTTATTTATGGGTTCTTCAATCCCTCAAGGAGCTTCTGCAGCCGATACACCTTCTGGTTTTTCTATTGAATTCAATGGGAAATACAAAGTTGACTATAGCATCATGACTTCTTACTTCAAAAAGGGAAACTATGAAATGTATCAATATGGTATCGGAATAGGGAAAGAAATCATTCTCTGGAATCATCTCTCGATTTTTCCCGAATTGGGTCTTATGAGAGGTGAAAGATCAAGGAACAAAGCATCAGAAAGTGGAATCTTTCCCATATTCTGGACCCATTTTTTATATTTATTTCCTTCCCGGAATCCAAGATTCCAGATAGGTTTTTCCCTAAAGGAGATCTTTGATGAAGAAATCGGCACTGATTTTCTCGATATTGGTATTGGTTTCAGGCTGTAATAATCCTTTCTCCATCAGAATGAGCGCTGATTATTTCCCTCTTAAAGTGGGGAATAAATGGATATATAAGGTAAAAGGAGAAATCGACTATAAAGCAGAAATGGAAGTTTTCTCAAAGGACACACTATACAATGTAACCATCCAGGGAGAAAATTTATTTTTCGAAAGAAAACTTGGAGAGATAAATATAGTAAAAGAATTAAAGACTACCTACGAGGGAGAAAAGGTGATTTTTGGGAAAATTTATGAACCTTATCTTATCCTCCCTCTTATCGAAGGAGAAAAATGGGAAAAAAAGTTTACCCTTTCTACAGTTATAAAGGGAGATACGATTTATAAGAATATCTTCATTTCAGTTGCCCCAGCTGAAATTACTTCCATTAAAGTGCCTTCTGGAAAATATGACAATGTTTATCTTATTAAGAGAACCCGAATTGAAGATAGAGATACCCTGAAAGTAAATGAATGGTTCGCACCTGATGTTGGACTTATAAAGAGAGAAATACCATCTAATTCTACTAAATGGGAACTTGAGGCCTTTATATCCAACGAGGAGTAATGGAAAAGGCGATAAAAGAATTTACTTACTATCTCCAAGCAGAAAGAGAACTTTCATCAAATACAGTGGAAGCCTATAAAAGAGATATTCTTTCATTCTTAAAGAAAACAGGTAAAGAGATAGGAAACATCATTCAAGATGACATATTAAGCTACATCGATGAACTTCAAGAATCAAATTATTCTACTTCATCCATCGCAAGAAAATTATCTTCTCTAAGGATGTTTTTTAGATTCTTAACAGGTGAAGGATTAATCGAAAAATTCCCTCTAAGCAATGTGGAATCTATTCGAAGTAAAAGAAAACTCCCAAATGTTCTCTCTGCCGATGAGGCAAGTCAATTGATTGAAAGTGTGAATGGAAAATCCTCCTACTCTCAAAGGGATAGAGCAATCCTTGAACTTTTGTATGGGTGTGGGCTACGGGTATCTGAACTCTTAAACCTCCGTAAAGAGGACCTCTTCCTGAAGGAAGACTTTCTTAGGGTTAGGGGCAAAGGAGGTAAAGAACGAATTGTCCCTCTGGGATCTAAAGCGAAGGATGCGATAATGAAATACATCGCACTATCGAGATCAAAACTGGATAAAAAAAACTCTTCTTTTCTATTCCTTACCCGAAGAGGAAACAAATTATCCAGAATGGGTTTATGGAAACGCTTCCACCAATATATCTTAAGTTTGAGATTCAGAAAAAAGATTACTCCTCACACTCTAAGGCACTCATTTGCAACTCATCTCTTGGAAGGAGGAGCATCTCTGCGAACAGTTCAAATTCTCCTGGGACATTCCGATATTTCTACCACCCAGATATACACCCATATTGACAGAACCTATCTGCGGGATATAATATCATCTTACCACCCACGGGGTTAATTATGCTAATTTTTATTGTCCTATCACTTGTTAATCCAGGAATTGTAAGGGTTCGATATTCTGGAGGTGACTGGTACAACGACCCTGATATAATTTCAAATCTCGCAAAAGAAATAAATAAAAGAACCAAGCTCAAAGTTCCTGAACAGGAAAAAATTTTATCACTTGATGACCCGGAAATATACTTTTATCCCTTCCTTTTTATCACAGGACACGGAAAGATCAAATTATCGAAAGAAGAGCAAGAAAACCTTAGAAAATACCTCTGGAACGGTGGATTCGTATATGCCGATGATGACTATGGGATGGATGAACATTTTAGAAGGGAAGTCAAGGAAATATTCCCTAAACACAAACTCCTACTCTTACCCGCCAATCACGAGATATACAGCATCTTCTATAAACTCCCAGAGGGTTTGCCTAAGATCCATGAACATTATAAAGGTTCCCCGGAAGGTTATGGATTGTTTTTAGATGAAAGACTTTCCCTTTTCTATACTTACAACAGTAACATCTCTGATGGTTGGGCTTCTCCATCCGTTCACAATGATCCACAGTATCTTCGGGAAAAGGCATTTCAGATGGGAGTAAATATGTACATATACGCTCTAACGCACTAATGAATAAAGCAATCTATGACCAAATCCGGGGTTTCTTCCCGGTAGAGAAAGAGAGAAAAATCGTTGAGAAATTAATCCATAAATGGAAAAAAGACAAAACGCACATACATATATCTTATAAAGATCCACCCAAAAATCCCACTTATCCGTTATATACTTCAATGGGGGTAATTGCTGGAGACTGGCCTGGTTTCTCCGAAGCAGTTCTGGCGCCTGTTCACGAAAAGGGTTGGAATCTATCATACATCTCAGGGGTTTCACTGGAAATGGAAGGAACTCAGTTGGGAATTATAATATTTTTGATAAAGCTCCAAAATGAGGAAGGCTTAAAGAAGTTCATCCAAGATAAAAATGAGATAATGAGGAATATCAGAAGCATCTCCATCGGCAGCCTTGCTAAAAGGCTACTTCTAAGAGTAGAATCAAAACGACTTGAAGTTTATTCAAAGGTGGTGGACATAATTGAGAAGAAAGCTAATAAAGAAGACCTGAAATATCTTCTGGGACCAGAAGGAGAAGCATTCAAATTTTTTGCTTCTCGAACAAAAGCATACATAACGGAACGCTCCTCTGTGGATCTCGCTATGGAGATCATAAATAACTATAAGATTCAGAAAGATGTTCTGAAAAGTAAGGGAGAAATTCAGATCTATATAAAAAATTTAAAAACTTCCAGAGAACATCTAACCGGCATAACTGTGGGTGTCTTTGAACGAGATATGCTCCTTAAAGAAATTTTAGACGCATTATCTTTTGTCCTACCCGACACGAAAATCGTATATAATAAGGAATTTACTACTCCAGATGGTGTGCTAATCGCCCGAATAGAGATGTGCGATGAAGAAGGGAATCCATATCTTCCCTCCTATCATAAGAGGATAAAAAAAGTTTTAAAAAGATTGTACACAAAAGGTCGGGCAGAGAGCGGAAGAGTCTTAGAAACCCAAAGGGGTTTCGAGCATTATATGAGAGCTATAATACCTCTTCTCCTAAAAGAGTTTAATAAAAGTAAATTCCCTCAGGTTTTCTTTTCAATTACTGAATCAACAGAATTTTCTCTCGAGTTTAAGATAATCATAGTCACAAAGAAAAAAGACCCTGAGAAAAAAATTCGAAAACTACTTGAGAAATTCGACCGCATTGATGGCTTAACCCTACTTTCAACTCTTCAACCAAAGGTTTACGGTGATTCAATCGTTCTTGTCTTTGATGTCAGGGGAGACCTTGATAAATTTAAGAGTCAATCGGATCTTTATGATGAGGCAAAAAAAGTCATTAAAAAAGTGGTGGGAGAAATACGTGACTTTGATGAAGGTATGAGAAAAATAGATACAATAAAGTTACAATCGGTCCTAAAGAATCTTCCAGATATTCCCGAGATGAAAATAAAAAGAATATACTATTCCTTAGAGGATTTCTGGAGAATGAACGCTTCTACCTCTGATATAACTAAAATCATTGAATTCATCCAAAATTTACTTAAAAAATATAAAAAGGGCAAAATGATAAAAGACCTTATAGAACTAAGGGATGGAACTGGCATTGTAATTATCTCATCCAAAGACAAATCCGTTGCAGGAAGATTGCTTGAAGTAAGCAGTGAGTGTAATATCACTCTCTCAAAAATAGAGTTACCAACAATCAACATCCTGTTCGCATTATTATCCCATAATGGCAAACCTCTGGATAAAGACAAAGTTTCTAAAATCTTATCAAAGATAACTTCTTAAATTGTTCTTAACTTTCCTCTTCCTTTCTGGGTTCCTTTCTGTTCTTACGCAAAATATACTGATAAGAGAAATTTATATGGTATTCTTTGGAAATGAACTAACCTATGGTTTGGTCGTATCAGCATGGCTTTTTGGGGTAGGTCTTGGAGCGTTTTTAGGAAGAAAAATAAATGAAGATAGATTCTATCTCTCTTTCCTTGCTCTTGCAATTATTCTTCCAATTTCAATATTCTTGATTAGATTCTTACCCAGCATTTTAGGCTACAATCCTGGAGAAATAGTCGGCCTGCCCCTTCTCTTTTTTGAAACTTTTATCCTGCTTTTGCCCGTTTATCTAACCTTCGGGATCATCTTTGCCCTTGGCCTGAAGAAGTTCTCTTACCAGAGTGAAAGAGGTATAATGGGGATAACGAGGCCGTATATCGTGGATTCTATCGGAGACCTTTTGGGGGGGATTGCCTTTTCCTATCTATTTGTAACGTTTTTTTCTCCCATAAGGAATCTTTTTCTCATAAGCACCTTCTCCCTAATCCCTGTTGTAATCTTAAAAGGAAAGAGATTCATCCCTCTTGTTGTTTTCTTCCTCCTCCTTTTTTTCCTCCCAATTCCAGGGAGGTTAATGAAGATTGGATATACGAAACTCTACAAAGGTTTCAATATTCAGGAATCTCGAGAAACAAGATATGGAAGGTATATGGAAATCGAAAGAAGTGAGAAATACTCTCTTCTCTTCAATGGTGTTCTAACTGCAACTTTTCCCGAGAAAGCTGTATCCGAAAAAATACATATCCCATTCCTTCTATCTCTGGAAAAGGAGGTAAATATACTTTATCTCGGCTTCCCAGATCCTGGAGTGATAAAGGAACTCTTATGCTATCAAAGTTGCACAGTCGTTAACCCTGATCCTTTTGCAAAACAATTCTTAAAAGAAAATTTAGATAAAAAATTGTTTAAAAAAGTAAACTTCGTTAGATCTGACCCAAGAATGTTTGCAAGAAGAAGCGATAAGAAATTTGATGCGATATTTCTGGAAGTTGGTGATCCACTATCCCTCTCGAGCAATCGATTCTATTCCCTTGAATTTGCGAGGATTCTTTCCAGAATACTTAGTAAGGAAGGTTTCCTTTCCTTTTCAATCTACTCTGGAGAAGATTATCTGAATAAGACTGTTCTCGACTACAATTCACTTCTCTATTGGACTTTTAAAGAAGAATTTAAAAATTATCTCATTATTCCTGGATATCATCTCAGGTTTGTCTTCTCCCATGAGCCCTTCAAATTTGATGAAAGGAGAATCAAAGAAGAATTGGATTCTTTAAACCTTCAATATCTCGACATCTATACCATTAAATCTTATCTGCCGGAATACAGGATCCAGAAGATAAAAGAACAAATAAACACTAATTTTGTGGGATTTAATTTAGACACCACACCGAAGGCATTCCTTCTTGCTCTTTCTATCTGGTTAGAAAAACACAGTAATCTTTCTGGTTTTCTTAAGACTACAACGAAACTGCCAGGCTATATCCTTTTGGTCTTCCTTCTTCTTCCCCTCATTTTCAGAAAGACAGGTTTTAAGGTAGGTCTTATAGGCGCTATGGGTATGGGAGTTGGATGTGAATGCATACTGAGTCTGCAGATCATCTATGGTAATGTGTATCATCTTGTTGGTCTCATAACAGGACTCTTTATGTTTGGAGTAGGATGCGGGACATTCCTTATAGAGAAATTAACTCCCCAGAGGAAATTAAAACTACCCTTTTTGTTCCTCGGGGGGCTTTTCTTTATTCTCTTTCTTGTAATCCAAATAAGAAGCCCGAGTCTGTGGACACTAATTCTAATTCCATCCCTTAATTTTATAGGCGGAATAGTTGTTGGTTGGACCTATCCTATCGCTTCATTAATAATTAAAGGAGAGCGGGAGGTAGAGAACGCTGCCCCTGCTGTTTATGCCTACGATCTCGTTGGTGGTGGGATTGGGGCTCTACTTTTCTCCCTTTTCTTTATCCCTGTTTTTGGAATCATCCCTACAACTCTTCTTTTCTTTGGATTAAGCATGATTGGATACCTTTCTCAGTAATTTAAAACTAAAAGCAGGACCATCTATTAATATCCAAGGGTTGACAAATTCAAATTATGTATTATAATAATAATACAATATAAAAAGGAGGGATTATGTTTTTATTATTATTGTTTTCTTTAGTTGGGCCATTTTTAACTATTGATATCTCAGGTAGAGAAAATGAAAAAGTAACTCTTAATGTTCCAAAGGATCTTGCAGAAGTGGCTCTTGAGTACGCAAGGGAGAAGGAAAGTGGCAATTTCGAGGTTAATGATAAAGAGATTTCTCCAGACAGTCTCTTGGAGGCGCTTAAGAAAGCAACGATAAGCAACAAGCCCATCCTTGAGGTAAGGAATAATCAAGATACTGTCATATTCTGGATTAGAGATGAAAAAAGTATTATCAAGAATTCTAAAAAGCCTGAAAGGTTAACCTTAGATATAAAGGATGAGAACAGTTCCATACATATAAGACTCCCTTTCTGGCTTGCCAAGATGATTCCCTCTTTAGTTATAGCAAAAGGCGAGGATGAAGAAGAAGTAAATAATGCTAAGAAACTAATTACAAAGGTCCTCAACAAAGTAGAGGAATTGGAAGGTGGTTTTACCTTACTCGAGGTTCAAGATGGGAATGAAACAGTAAAGATCTCATTCGAGTAGGGTGTTAGAGGCACCCATATAACTAAATTAGAACCAAAAGATTAAAGAGAAAATTTAAGAAAGGAATTACTTGCTTTAAATAGAATTTAGGATTAATATATAATTATGGAAAAAATAGTTAGAAAGGCTTTTTCAATTAAAGATTACATAATTAAAATCCGAAGAGAACTTCATTCCCATCCTGAACCATCGTTTGAAGAAAAATGGACACATCAATTTATCGAAAGAGAACTGAAAAGTCTTGGATTAGAACCAAAGACATTGAATAAAACCGGAATTATAGCTGATATAGGAAAAGGGGATGAGAGAGTTGGTTTGAGGGCTGATATGGATGCCTTACCAATCAAGGAAGAAAATAATCTTCCGTATAAATCACAAAACAATGGTTTTATGCATGCCTGTGGACACGATACCCATATGGCAATGCTACTTGGTGCAGCAAAATTACTCATCAATTATCCTCTATCTCGCCCGGTCCGTTTGATCTTCCAACCTTCCGAAGAAAAGACTCCTGGAGGAGCAAAAGGGATGATTAGAGAAGGAGCTCTTGAAGGAGTTTCTGAAATTTACGGGCTCCACATAGATCCTGAAATGAATCTGGGTAGTATAAAACTGAAACCCGGAGTAATGATGGCAGCAGGCGATGAGATGGATATAATCATTAAAGGGGTTGGTGGACACGCTTCAGAGCCAAGTAAAACTATAGACCCAATATATGCATCTTCTCTATTTATAAATGAAATCGAAGGCCTTATTGGAAGAAAGTCAAATTCAAAGCACCCTATCGTCATCTCCATCTGCTCAGTTCATGGAGGTTCAACTTACAATATAATCCCTTCCGAAGTGAAATTGAAAGGAACGGTGAGAACTATAGAAAAAGAAACCTGGAGAAAAGTTCCTGACTTGATCAAAAATGTCCTGAAAGCTCTAAGTATTTCTTATGGAATCAATTTCGAACTCTCATATAAACGAGGTTATCCCATAGTGAAAAATGATCTTGAAAAAACGGAAAAATTCATTTCCATTGCGAGAAATATTTTCAAAAGAGTTAATATTATGAAAAATCCCCTTATGGGTTCAGAAGATTTCTCATACTATCTTGAGGAAATACCTGGAACATTTGCTTTTATAGGAGGGGGAAATAAAGAAAAAGGAATTACTTCAATACTGCACTCTCCTGAATTTCTTATTGATGAAGATTCTCTCCCTTTTGGTTCTGCCCTATTTTATTTACTTGTAAGTGGAAAAATTAATAACTGAAGAAGAGATCAAGAAAAGAGTAAAAGAATTGGGAACAGAGATAACAAATGACTACAGTGGAACCGTCCCTGTATTTATTGGTGTTCTTAAGGGTGTGTTGTGTTTTTTACCAGATCTTCTCAGAAATGTCTCTTTGACAGTTGAAATGGATCTTGTCAACGTCTCTTTTTACCATGGAAAGAAAAAGCCTGGAATGCCTTTCTTAGAAAGAGAGATTGCAATGGATATAAAAAACCGCCACGTCATCCTTGTTGATGATATTCTCGATACAGGAAATACCCTTCGTTTCTTAACTCAACGTATTAAAAAGAAAAAACCAGCTGATCTTTCAATCTGTATCCTTCTTAAAAAAGAAAAACAGAGGGAAATTGAGATTCATGCTGACTATATAGGTTTTTCAATTCCTGATAAATTCGTTGTAGGGTATGGTTTAGATTATCAAGAAAGATTTAGAAATCTCCCCTTTATAGGGATTATGGATTAGTGTCTAAAATGTCTCACCCCTGTAAATAGAAGAGACATTCTATTCTCATTGGCTGCTGTAATCACTTCTTTATCTCTTATTGAGCCTCCTGGTTCCACAACAGCCGTAACCCCTGCCTTCTTTGCTTCATCAATAGAATCTCTAAAAGGAAAGAAACCATCCGATGCAAGAACTGTATCAACAGTTGAATGTCCGAGTAGTTTAGCCTTCTTCACAGCCAGTTTTACAGAATCCACTCGGGAGGGTTGACCTGTGCCTATCCCAATTGTTCTATCTCCCTTCCCAAGGACTATCCCGTTAGATTTCACCCATTTTGCAACCTTCCAGGTAAAATCGAGACCTTTTAACTCTTCCTGAGTTGGTTCTCTATCACTTACAACTTTCCATTCGTCAACTTCGCTAACTTTGCAATCAGTTTCCTGAAGCAGAACTCCCCCCTTAATTGGATAACAACGTAAGAAAGGAGAAGGTGAAAAGATCGTTTGATCAACTTTTAAGATCCGTAGGTTCTTCTTCTCTTCCAGCTTCTTCAACGCTTCCTTTTTGTAGGAAGGTGCAATTATTACCTCAAAGAAGGAACTTGTTATATTCTCTGCGGTTTTTAAATCAATCCCTCTATTTGCTACAATGATTCCTCCAAACGAAGAGACAGGATCTGTCTTGTACGCTTTATCGAATGCTTCAAGGATATTATTTCCTATTCCAACGCCACAAGGGGCTGCATGTTTAACAATCGATACAGCTGGCTTTGCAAATTCTGACACAACACCAATTGCCGCATCAGCATCCATCCAGTTATTATAAGACATCAATTTGCCAGATAATATGTCAGCATCAACAAGACTTATCCCACCTTCTACCCCCCGGTAGAGCGCACTCTTTTGATGTGGATTCTCTCCATAGCGAAGATCCATCACCTTTCTTAGATTAACTGAAAAAGTATCTGGAAATAATTCTTTTTCTTCATGGGAAGATTTGAAAAAATAATCTGCAATCTCTTTATTATAATGGTAAAGAAGTTGAAAAACCTTCTGAGATTGTTTTTTTCTGTAAGAAAGAGACACCTTTCCTTTATTTGACCTCATTTCTTGAAGGAATCCTCCATAATCAGAGGAAGACATCAAAACTACGCAGAACTTATAATTCTTAGCCCCTGCCCTGAGGAGTGAAGCACCTCCTATATCTATCAATTCGATGAGTTCTTCTTCCTCCAGGAACTTCCTCTTACCATACTCGAAAGGATAAAGATTTACTACCACAAGGTCAATTGGATCAAGGCCAAAACTATTTAACTGAGTTAGATGTTCTTCTTTTCTTCTATCTGCAAGAATTGCAGCAAAGATCTCAGGCTGTAGAGTCTTGACCCTTCCACCAAGTAATTCAGGACTCCCTGCAACTTCTTCAACTTTTCGAACTTTTATTCCATTTTCAGAGAGCTTTAAAGCCGTGCCAGAAGTTGCTATGATATTTACACCAAATTTGGATAATTCTTTTGCAAAATTGATGATTCCCTCTTTATTGTAAACAGAAATGAGGGCATTTTTTATTGGAAGTTTCATCTTTCAAGAATCTTTTTTATTCTTTCCAATCTTTCGATTAGGTCAATATCGGATGTTTTCTTCATAAGTCGTTTCTTTGCTCCCTTGATGGAGAATTTCATCTCGTGCAGGAAATACTTAATTCTTCTCAGCAGCTCTATATCCGATTCGGAGTAAAGTCTCCTCCCTCCATCAGACCTTCTTGGAGAAAGTTCCTCAAACTCACTTTCCCAGTATCGCAGGGTTGATTGTCTCTCGCCCAGAAGCTCTGCTACTTCACCAATTGTGTAATAAATCTTTTTCATCTTTTCTCCCTTTTTAGATCTCGTTGCATCAAATCCCCAATTGAAGTTCTGGGGTTTTTATTTTCGAATAGTACGCTGAAAACTTCTCTGGCTATTGGCATCTCTATATTGTATTTATCTGAAAGCTTACAGGTAGACTTTGTAGTCCGAACGCCTTCAGCGACTTCAACCATATCGTCGAGAATTTCATTTAGACCCTCCCCCCTACCCAAACGTTCCCCAACTGTTCTATTTCTGGAATAGGTAGAAAAAGAAGTAACTATAAGATCCCCAAATCCTGAAAGCCCTGCGAATGTCTCACTCTCACCTTCCATCTTTATTCCAAGCCTTTTGAGTTCTGCCATCGATCTGGTAATAAGTGCAGATTTCGCATTCATACCGAGTTCCATTCCATCACATATACCTGAAGCAATTGCGTAGACATTCTTTAATGAACCCCCAAGTTCCACTCCAACAATATCAGATGAAGTATAAACCCTCATTTTTTCTCCTGAGAGTATCTTCTGAACTATCTCCGCTCTTTTAATATCCCTTGATGCTGCAACGAGAGAGGTGGGAATTCCTTTAGCAACTTCCCTTGCAATTGAGGGTCCAGAGACAACCACGACCTTGTTCTTCGCCTGGGGTATTTTCTCCTCAAGAACCTGAGACATCCTCTGTAAGGTATCAGGATCAATGCCTTTGATAAAACTGCATATGATTTCATCATTTATATATTCGCTAAAAAGGGACAAAACATTCTTTAAGGCATGACTTGGCAGAACAAAGAATATAGAGGTAGAATTCTTAACTAATTCTTCTGGCTCATTAGTAATAACAATATCTTCAGAAATTCGGTAGCCAGGAAGAAATTCTTTATTCTCTCTCTCCAGGCGTAATCTCTCGGTTCTCTCACGGAAATATTCATATAGGATAACTTTTATACTCTTGCAATTAAGATAGAGAGCAAGAGTAGTCCCCCAATTGCCAGCCCCTACTATTCCAATACTTAAATTATCCATAAGTCAATTGAAAATTTAATTATAAATCACAATAAATCAAGGGGTTCTTGCTACTCTGTAATTATTCTTTGATGGGAGTGACGTATGTTTATACATTAAGGTGAATAAAAACCTTGACAGTATTACTTTTTCTTATAGAATTCAAATAAATGTCAGAAAATGAAGTCTTACTGGAAATAGAGAATCTATCTGTAAAAGTGGAGAATAAAAAACTTCTCCAGGATATAGATTTAATTATAAGAAAGGGGGAAGTCCATATTATTTTTGGCCCCAATGGTTCTGGAAAATCCACTCTTGTTAATACAATTATGGGGCTTCCAGATTATGAGGTAACTTCAGGAGATATAAAATTCAAAGGAAAATCGATCCTAAATATGAATTTAACAAAAAGAGCCAGATTAGGAATTGGGCTAGCCTATCAGCTCCCTCCAATTGTTGAAGGAGTCCCCCTTGATGCATTTTTAAAATCCATCAAGAAGAATGATAAATCACTTGATGAAATGGCATCTCAAGCTCACCTGAAAGATTATCTCACAAGAGAAGTTAATGTAGGATTCTCAGGAGGGGAAAGAAAAAGGAGTGAACTACTTCAACTCCTTGCTCAATCCCCTCAACTGGTGATGTTTGATGAACCCGACTCAGGGGTTGATCTCGACAATATTAATCTGATTGTAGAAATAATGGGAAAGCTATTACAGAAAGATAAAACAATAAGAAATCGTGAAAATAGCGGAATAATTGTAACGCATTCAGGGGTTATACTTAAACAGTTACATGTTAATGAAGGCTATGTGATGGTTGATGGACGCCTTGTATGCTCGGGGCCTCCACTTGATATTTTCGATCAAATAAAAAGTCATGGATTTGATAAATGTATAAGAGAAGCAAGGAAAAATAAAAAATCCAAATTGACACCAGGGTAAATCTGATTATTATGAAAAATGAAAAAGTAAATGAAAATTTTATGGAATTAAAAGAAGATAAGGAGGAAAAATGGGAAATAAAAATTTAACAATACTCCTAGGTGGATTATTGATAGTTGGACTCGTCGGTTGTGCTACTTCGCAAAAAGTAACGACTCCTGGAGTGGGCGATAGGTTTGAGCCAAATAATTATATCTTTAATCCAACAACTATTGAGGAAAATTCAACCATAAAAGCTACTATCAATCCAGCAGGCGATATAGATTTCTACAAAATTTATAGACCTTTTAGTTCTAATCAAATGCAACAGGTAAGAGTAACCTTGCTAAATCAGGCAAAGAACTTAGAGCTACAACTTATTTTCTACGATCAAAATAGAGAAGAAATCGCAACTGCAGGGGCAAGAGAAAGAGGGACAACCCAGGTTATTGGCCGATTCATCGCTCAGCCTAATGTAAACTACTACATTGCAGTATTTAGCGGTGAGAAAGCTGCCCGAGGGTATATTGATAAAGAAAACTCTCCTGAATTTTATACCTTAAAGGTTGAGATAGGTAAGTAGGAAATTAAAAGAAATTTATTTAAAAATTTCAGGGTGTTGGAAAGTAATTTAGATTTTTTAATCTCCGAGTTCTATCAATCTAAGTTCTTCTCCAATAGATTCAAGGCGATAGAGACTGCCTTCCCAACTTCTGAAGATAAAGATTCTTCGTCTCTTGCCTGACTCATAGTCTTCTTCTAATCTTGTTTCTATAATCTTTTTGACTCTTATTACTCCTGAATCTGTAAAGATATTTCTTGGAATTTCGTTTCTTTTTGTTCCCGAGTAGAATTCAACTCTTAGGATATTCATTTACACAGGTATCAGGGCAATATCCGTTACCCGATCTTCTCCCTTCAGGGAAACCACACGGACACCCCGAGTGTTTCGATGTTGTTTGCTTATATCCTTAGAATTTAATCTTATAATTTTTCCTTCCTTCGTAGTTATTATTATCTCCCGATTTTCTCCTACACCAACCATGCATCTGAGTTCTTTACCCTTTCTGAGTCTCATCCCTCTAACACCTTTACCTCCCCGTCTGATCTCTCTGAATTCAGAGATTGTTACCCTTTTACCATAACCGTCATTTGATATAAATAGGAGATACTTTACTCCATAGTTTTCTACCACGCAGGAGATTATTTCATCATTCTCTTCGAGCTTCATACCTATAACACCACGGGCATTCCTTCTCATTACTCTCAACTCGTCCTCACTAAACCTGATTACCTGCCCATTCTTTGAAGCAAGCAGTATTTTATTGCCCTTCTTTATTTTTTCTGCCGTAATGAGTTCATCTTGATCCTCCAGTTTCTGGGCAATTATCCCACCGGAGCGAGTATTCTCAAAATCTGAAATTTCTATCTTCTTTATTATTCCCTTTTTTGTAACGAGAACTATCTTTTCCCCTGACTTGAATTCTCTTAGGGCTATTACTCCTCTCGGTTCCTCGCCCTTTGTCATATCGAGTAGTTGAGCGAGAAAAGAACCTCTGGAAGTTCTGCTACCTTCAGGGATTTTGTATACATTCAGAGGATAACAATTTCCTTTATTAGTGAAGAGTAACATCATATCATGTGTAGATTCTATAAGTAGGGAAAGAACAAAATCATTATCTCCAGAGGGCATACCTATAACTCCCCTACCTCCACGACCCTGACTCCTGAAGGTATAAAGGGGAATTCGTTTAACCCATCCCTTCTTTGTAACGGTTACTACAACTTCTTCTTCTTTTACAAGATCTTCTTGAGAAAGGTCTTGAGCTTCACCCTGGACTATCGCGGTTCTCCTTCTATCACCAAATTCCTCTTTTACTTTCTTCAATTCCTGAACTACCTCAGCATCCAACCTTATGGCTGATGATAGAATACTTTTTAGTTTTTCTATTAACTCTATTTTCTCCTTATATTCCTGGATTATGTTTTCCTTCTCCAGAGAAGTCAGACGGGCAAGTCTCATATTGAGTATAGCATCTGCCTGCACTTCGCTGAAAGCAAAACTACTGATAAGATTCTTCTTTGCAGTAGATCTATCCTTTGATCCCTTTATTATCTTTATTATTCTGTCTATCTCATCCAGAGCACGCATCAGACCTTCAAGGATATGGGCTCTCTTTTCGGCTTCTCCAAAATCAAATTCACATCTCCTCCGGATGACTTTCCTCCTATGATCAATATATTTCTTAAGTAGTTGTTTTAGATTTAAATTCCTGGGAACTCCCTCAACGATTCCAAGGAGTATTATCCCAAAAGTTTTCCTAAGATCAGTATATTTTAAAAGGCACCTCGTAACTGTTTCTTTATCTGCTGTTCTTTTTAAGGTGATAAGAATCCTTATCCCATCTCGATCAGATTCATCCCTTAAATCTGAAATCCCTTCTATTTTTCCTTTATTTACAGCCTCTGCGATTTGTTCTATTAAAGTTGTTTTATTTAATTGATATGGAATCTCAGTTATTATAATTTTCTCCCTTTCACCTTCTTCACTCTCATAATGGATCTTCGCCTGGACTTTTATCTTCCCTGTACCTGTTTTATAAGCCTTTTTGATCCCTTCGGTTCCAGCTATGATCCCGCTTGTCGGAAAATCAGGTCCCTTGATCCACTTCATCAAATCTTCTACTTCAAGATCGGGATTCTGGATGAAAGCTATTAGACCATCACATACTTCTCCTAAATTGTGGGGTGGTATGTTTGTGGCCATCCCTACTGCTATCCCACTTGAACCATTTACCAGAAGATTCGGAAATGCTGAGGGAAGAACAGTCGGCTCCGAAAGAGAAGCATCAAAATTAGGGACGAAGTCCACAGTACCCTTGTCTATATCATTAAGCAACAATTCAGCAATAGGAGACAACTTTACTTCTGTATATCTATAGGCAGCGGCGTTATCTCCATCAATTGAACCAAAGTTACCCTGCCCTTCAATTAAAGGATAACGGAGGGAGAAATCTTGAGCCATTCTGACCAGTGTATCATAAACAGCCATGTCTCCATGAGGATGATATTTACCAAGAACTTCACCAACGACTGTGGCTGATTTTTTGAAGGAAGATTGGTGGGTGAGTCCAAGTTTGCTCATCGCATAGAGAATTCTTCTATGCACTGGTTTTAAGCCATCCCGCACTTCAGGAAGAGCCCTGCCAACGATTACACTCATAGAGTAATCGAGGTAGGATTTCCCCATTTCATCAACGATGGAACTCTTTTCTATTTTTTCAGCCATTCTTTACCTCTTTTAGTTTTTCCTTAAAAACAGGAATTACATCGAAGAGATCAGCAACTATTCCAATATCTGCCACTTTGAATATTGGAGCTTCTGGGTCTTTATTAACAGCAACGATAAAATCCGAACTCCGCATACCTTCAAGATGCTGGATTGCCCCGCTAATACCAAAAGCCATATAAACAGAGGGACCCACCGTTTTACCGGTCTGCCCCACTTGATGAGAATAGGGAATCCAGCCTTCATCAACAGTCGGTCTTGAGGCCCCAACCGCTCCCCCTGCGATTTCTGCGAGTTCAAAGAGGAGTTTAAAATTCTCGGGTTCCCCAAGCCCCCTTCCTCCGGCAAAGATAATATCGGCATCTTCAACAGAAACTTCAGAAGTTACATCCTCAATCCAGGATTCGAATGTAGTGGAACTTTTAAGTCTTTCCTTCTGAATTTTTTCCTGGATAATTTTTCCCCCACTCTCCGGATCCTTTGGCAAAATTTTAAAGACCTTAGGCCGAACCGTTGCCATCTGCGGTCTAAAATTCTGGGTGAGGATTTTTGCCTTTATAGAACCTCCAAAAGCGGGCCTCGTCTGGATTAAATTTCCTGATTCGTCAATATCAAGACCTGTGCAATCGGCTGTTAGACCGGTATAAATAGCGGCAGCAGTTCTCGATAGCAAAGCTCTTCCTTGAGTTGTAGAAGGGGCAAGGAATATTGATGGTTTATATTTATTTATAATATCAAGAAGGACATTCGTATAAGGTTCGGGCAAGAAATAATACAATGAGTCATCACTCACCACGATAACTTTATCCGCTCCATAGGCTATAAGTTGCCTGGGTTTATCCCCGGGTTCTTTACCTATTAGAAGAGCATAAAGGTCCACTTTAAGTTTGTCTGCAAGTTCTCTTCCCTTTGCGATAAGTTCAAAGGCTGCGCTTTCCAGAACATCTCTTCTCTGTTCAGCCAACACCATGACATCTTTGAATTTTTCTTTCTGTTCAAATTTGCGGGTCTCCTTCTCGATCTCAATAGCATGAGTTGGACAGGATTCAACACATTCACCGCAGAGGGTGCATTTAACCCTGTCAATCACAGCCAGTTTCTGGACTTGCTTTCCCCCTGTTTTAATGTGGACTTTTTCTTTCAGTTCTATAGCTCCATAAGGACAGAAATCAATACATATTCCACATCCTGTACATTTCTCTTCTATTATAGCTATACCCATTAGATGAGCCCCATTTCTTCTTGCTTTTTGATTATCTCATCTATAGCCTTCTCTATTTCTTTAGAAGTAAAGGTCTTTCCTTCTTTTGTTAATTCCGGCGTGAAAATTTCTTCCACTCTTGTAGGAGAACCTTCAAGCCCAATCTTATCAGGGTCAGCTTTAATGTCTTCTGGGCCCCATTTTTGAATCTCTACTTTCTTTGCCTTTAGTTTCCCTTTTAGAGTGGGAAGGCGAGGTTCATTTATTTCCTTAACCACGGTTAATAGAAGGGGTAAGGATGATGAAATAACCTCAAATCCACCTTCAACCAGCCTCTCTGCCTTTATTTTCTTATCCGTGATTTCATTGATTTTTCGAACAAATGTGATCTGGGGAATCCCAAGTTGAGCAGCAATGCCAGGCCCTACCTGGGCTGTATCCCCATCTATAGCCTGTTTTCCACAGAGAATTAGATCAAAATTATGGATCTTTTCACAAGCTCTTGCAAGGGTATAGGAAGTTGCCCAGGTATCTGCACCTGCAAAATCTAGTGATGTTAGAAGAATTCCCCCATCTGCCCCCATAGCAATAGCTTCCTTTAGAGCCTCTTCTGCCTGGAGAGGCCCCATAGAGAGAACAATAACCTCACCCCCTAATTTTTCTTTTATCCTTAAAGCCTCCTCCACTGCATAGAGGTCAAAGGGGTTTACCATAAGCTCTACACCTTCACGGATAACGGTTCCTTTTTCTACATCCATTTTCGCATGCTCAGGATCAGGAACCTGCTTCACGCAGACAATTATCTTAATCAAGGCCTCCCATATCTTTTAAAAACAAGAGCTACATTATGACCACCAAAACCGAAAGAATTGGATATAGCAAATTCTATATCCCTTTTTACTGCTACGTTTGGGGTATAGTTGAGGTCGCATTCAGGATCTGGTGTTTCATAGTTTATTGTTGGTGGAATTATGCCCTCCTTGAGACTAAGAATAGTTGCTATTGCCTCAACCGCAGAGGTTGCTCCAAGGAGATGTCCTGTCATAGATTTTGTTGAAGATATATCAATCTCATAAGCCCTCTTCCCAAACACCTCTTTTATTGCTTTCGTTTCAACCTTATCATTTAGGGGTGTGGATGTCCCATGAGCATTTATATACTGGATTTTCTCTCTTTTAATTTTTGCATCCTCCAGAGCTCTTTGAACTCCAAGAGCTTGAGACCTACCGGTTTCATCGGGAGCTGTGATGTGATATGCATCATCTGAAGCTCCATATCCAATGATTTCACCATAGATGGATGCACCTCTCTTCTCTGCCTCTTCCAATTTTTCTAATACCAATAACCCTGCACCTTCTGACATAATGAATCCATCTCTATCCTTATCAAAAGGTCGAGAAGCCTTCTCGGGTTCATCATTTCGAGTGGATAGAGCGTTCATCGCACAAAAACCTGCCAGGGCAAGGGGACCCAGGGGAGCTTCACTTCCCCCTGCAATCATTATATCCATTTCACCGGAGCGAACTTTCCTGAAAGCTTCGCCTATTGCGTGCCCTGAAGAAGCACAGGCTGAAACAGTTCCAAAGTTTACACCGTGAAACCCAAACTCCATGGCTATTACGCCGGAAGCTGTATTTATTATGAGGCTGGGGATAAAGAAGGGGCTAATCCTTCTTGGTCCATTTTCAAGAAAGTTTTTGCATTCTCTCTCCCAGGTGTTCTCACCACCAATACCCGAGGCGCAGATTACTCCGATTCGATCCTTATTCTGGTTTTCAAGATCAAGTTTGCTATTTTCAACAGCTTCATAAGCTGAATAAAGAGCATATCGAGCAAAAAGGTCTATCCTCCTCGCTTCTTTTTTCTTGAGTTTCTTTAAGGGATCAAAATCGAGAATTTCTCCAGCAATTTGACTTTTGAATGGTGTGGGATCGAATCTTGTGATTTTCCTGATTCCACTTTTACCTTTTTTGACAGACTCCCAGAACCTCTGGACCCCAATACCAACGGGTGAGACTATTCCCATTCCTGTAACTGCTACTCGATGCATTATCTTACTCTATGTCTCTATGTGCTCTTTCAGGTACTTCACTGCTTGTCCAACGGTTTCTAACTTTTCAGCGTCTTCGTCAGGAATGCTGATATCGAAGGTTTCTTCAAATGAGAGTACCAATTCTACTGTATCAAGGGAATCAGCACCAAGGTCATCTATAAAATGTGCATCTGGAGTTACCGCTGATTCATCCACTCCTAACTGCTCGACAATTATTTTTTTTACTTCGTCCATTAAAGCCATAAAATCCTCCTTTTAAGTTAGAAGACCTCCATCAACCTGGATCACCTGCCCTGTTATATAAGAAGACTCTTCTGATGCAAGGAAGGCAACCAAGTTGGCTACGTCTCTTACATTTCCAAACCTTCCAGCTGGGATGTTGGATAGATATTCCTCTTTAACATCATCCGATAATCTTTCTGTCATTCTGGTCTGGATGAAACCAGGAGCAATCGCATTTACGGTAATATTCCGTGATGCAACCTCGCGGGCCAGGGATTTTGTAAATCCGATAATTCCTGCCTTGGATGCTGCATAGTTTGATTGCCCTGCGTTTCCCATTATCCCAATTATTGAGGAAATCGATATTATTCTTCCCCATCGCTGGCTCATCATTCCACGAAGGACTGCCTTTGTGCAATTAAAAGTTCCTTTTAGATTTACCTCTATTACTCTATCCCAATCTTCCTCATCCATTCTGAGAAGTAAATTGTCCCTATTAATACCAGCGTTGTTCACAAGAATATTCACTTTGCCAATCTCAGATTGAATCTCTGACACACTTGCCTTTGTTGCTTCGAAATCAGTAATATCAACCTTTCTGAAAAACGCTTTTCCTCTGGATGATTCAACCTCGCCTACCACTTCTAAAGCACTCTGGATATCGAAAATCACACAATCGATTCCCTGTTCTGCAAGTTTTAAGGTTATACCTCTTCCTATTCCTGATGCCCCACCAGTAATCAATGCTACCTTTTTATTCACCAAGAAACCTCCTTATTTGTTTTGGTGAAGAGATATTTAAGGTTTCGACTTTGCCAAGAGTGCTTTTTACAAATTTTGAAAGAACTTTACCCTGGCCTATCTCAATAAAACGCTGAACACCCTCTTCTTTCATATTGCGTAAAATTATGACCCATTGAATAGGTTTTAGCACTTGCTCCCCGAGGGTTTTCCTTATCTCGTCGGGGTCTGTCACTTTTTTAGCAGTTACATTTGAATAAACCGGGACAGATGGTTTTTTGATTTTTATTTTTAGGAGAACCTTCTTGAAAGGGCGGGAGACTTCTTCCACAAGAGGAGAATGAAAAGCCCCTGACACAGATAATGGAATTACCCTCCCTCCTCTCTTCTTCAATTTGTTGCTTGCCTTCCCCACTGCTTCTACTTCCCCTGAAATCACGGTCTGTTCTGGGGAGTTGAAGTTTGCAGCAACTATTATCCCAGGGATTTCTTCAACCACTTTTTTAACATCTTCAGAGTCGAGACCGATTATCGCATTCATTATTCCATTCCTGACAGAACTCATAAGTTCACCTCGAAAACGAACGAGATGGAGAGCATCATCAAAATCCAATGTTCCAGCTGCAAGGTAAGCTGTATATTCGCCAAGACTATGACCCGCAACAACAGAAAAATCCAATTTTCCCTTCACTTCGTTATAAATCGCATAGGAATGAAGGAGTATTGCGGGTTGAGCGTTTTTTGAATCTGTGAGTTCCTGGTGTGGGCCATTAAAAGAAATGTCTTTTATTGAAAAGCCAAGTAAATCATCAGCCTTATCGTAGATCTCTTTTATTTTAGGAAACTCTTCATATAGGTCCTTTCCCATCCCTACTTTTTGGACACCCTGCCCCGGGAATAGTAAAGCAGTTTTCATTTACCTAAACTGTCCATTATAAGAGAATTAACATTCAAATCGTAATATTTATAGCCAGAAAGAATTGCATTCTTAATAGCCCTTTCCTTAGATTTTCCGTGACTGACTACTGTTATCCCAGCCACTCCAAGTAGCACAGCACCTCCGTATTCTTCATAATTTACCTTTTCCGTCAAGGATTTAAATACTGGCTTCATTAAAAGACCCCCAAGGGAAGTTCTGATGCTCGCCTTTGAACCCTCTTTTATCTCTTCAGTCACAAAATTCACAAGGGACTCTCCGAATTTTAAAACGGCATTTCCTGTAAATCCGTCACACACCACAACATCAGATTTACCTTCCAGTATATCATGCCCTTCAATATTCCCGATGAAATTTATATCTGTTTCGGAAAGTAAATTATGACCTTCTTTTATATACCTTCCACCTTTTGTTTCTTCTTCTCCCATAGAGAGCAGACCGACTGAAGGATTTTTCACCTTGTAGACTTTCTCGAGATACAAGGATCCCATTATCCCAAAATCTCGAAGATTTATGGCCTTTACATTTGAATTAGCTCCAACATCAAGTACAAGAGTCCTGCCCTTTTTTGTAGGAAAGAAGGTTGCCAAGGCTGGTCTGTCTACACCTTTTAGCTTGCCAAGGGAAAGAATAGAAAAGGCAACTGCAGCCCCTGTATTACCAGCTGAAAGGCTTACTTGGACTTCACCTTTCTTCTGCATTTCAACAGATATAGCAAGGGAAGAGTTCTTCTTCTTCCTGAACGCCTCCATTGGAAGCTCATGAGGTTCTACAATCTGATCGGCATCCACAATTTTGAAATCCTCTGGGATAGAAAACTTCTTAATGACCTCTTTATCACCAACAAGGTAGATTTGAATTAAACCTTTTAATTCCTTATAAGCGAGCTTTGCACCCTCGATAGGCACACGGGGGGCATAATCCCCCCCCATCACATCAACAGCTATCTTCACTTGGTCTCTTCTAAGCCTTTAAGTATCAGACGTCCCTTGTAGTATCCACAGTAAGGACAAACTCGATGAGGTCTTATAAGTGAATGACAATGAGGACACTCAATTAAATTATAACTTTCTATTTTCCAGTGCGTTCTTCTTTTCTTTCCTCGTGTTTTTGACGATCTTCTCTTTGGAACTGGCATATCAATCCTCCATTTGTTGCTTTTGGGTTAACCAAAGTTAATTCTTTTATTTTCTCTACATGTTCACAGGTCGAATTATTAAGATTCGTTCCACATATCGGGCATAGCCCTCTACAATCTTCTGAGCAGAGAGGTTTCATTGGTATTGATAGAATTATCTGATCATGAAAAAGAGGCTCAAAATCAATAAGATTATTCTTGATCAGATATTCATCTTCTATTTTGTCAATCTCCCTTGCATATATTTCTGAGGTCCCATATGTTACCATCTTTTTGAATTCAAATTGGAAATCTGATTTTTTATGGGTTGTAAAAGGTTCAAGGCAACGGGAACATGTAAGATTTAAATCATATTCAAGCTTACCACTAACTGCATATAAATTCCCATTTTTTTTAATATATATAGTTGCCTGGATATTATCACCTATCTCTGGCACATGGATATCCTCTTTATTAAAATATAAATTAAATTTTCCTCCATTTTCAGGGAGGTTCTCAACGCTTATCCGTAAATTCATAGAGCTAATATTAAGAAAAAAAGGCTATTTGTCAACCTTCTTTCCTATTTAGTTTTTGTGTGAATAAAAGGAAATCCCTTGACTAATCGGTTTTTTTAAGTAAATTTATATTATAAAAATGTTTCTTGAAAGTTTATATAGCAAGAATTTTCGTAATTTTGAATCCTTGAAATTGGACCTTAGTCCAGGGAGGACAATTATTGTCGGCAATAACGGTGTTGGGAAGACAAATCTCCTTGAAATGATTTATTTCCTTTCCACTTTTGGCTCATTCAGGACATCCAACGATCATGATCTTTTGCGGTTCGGAGAATCATTTTTTGTTGTTTCAGGTCTCTATGGTGATAAAGAAGTAAAGGTGCATTATTCAGACAGGAAAGAGGTTTTTATAAGTGGTATAAAACAGAAGAGCTTGCGAGAATCTTTTGGGACAATTCCAGTAGTTGCTCTTACCTCCCATGATCTTGAAATAATAAATGGCTTACCTTCTAGAAGACGGCGTTTTATGAATATAGGAATATCTCTTTATAAGAGAACATATATAAACTACCTATCTGAGTATAACCGGGCTAAAAAACAAAGAAATCGACTGCTCCAAGGAGCAAAGAAAGGAAAAAGTATAAATGGAATAGAGGTCTGGGAAAAGCAACTATCAACAGCAACTTTTCCCATCATAAGTGCAAGAAATGAGTTTGTAAATAGATTAGTTCAATATGCAGTGCCAATATTTCATCAATTAACCGGACGAACACTTGAAATAGGTTATAAAAAGGGGGGTGATTACAACAATCTGGAATTACAATTGAAACGAATGAGAGATACGGAGATAGAAAGAGGTTATACCCTCTTTGGCCCACATCGTGATGATATTATCTTAAAAGTGGATAGTCATCCAGCACAGGTATCAGCTTCCTTTGGAATAAAGCGAATTCTTGCAATCTCATTAAGGATGGCTCTCTCGAGGATACTTACCGAGGCAAGAGGAGAAGAACCCATTATTATTATTGATGAAGTATTAGGAGAGTTAGACAGGAGAAACCTTGGTGCTTTGAGCGAATTTATACAGAAATCCGAAAAAGTTTTAATAGCAACAACAAGAAATGACCTGATGAAAAACGAAGATTTCAATATTTACAGAATAGAGGAAAAAAATGGAGCCCCACTTATTAGGAAAGGCGCTTAAAGAATTCATACAGTCCAAACCGCTGGGTGAAAATCTTTCTCAGATTGAACTTCTCTCTGGATGGAAAGAGATATTCCCCCCTGTTATATGTAAACATGCAAAGCCAATAGGAATAAGAGGAAATGAACTGATTATCATGGTAAGTTCTTCAGCATGGTTAAATGAACTTTCTTTCTTAAAAGAAGAGTTGAAAAATAGGTTGAATGAAAAAGCGGGTAAAGAACTAATAAAAGGAATCCGATTCTATTTGAAGGAGGATTAATGGACGAATACAATGCTTCCAGTATAAAGGTGTTGAAGAATCTTGAAGGTGTAAGAAAGAGACCTGCTATGTACATCGGAGATACAGGGGAAAGAGGCTTGCACCATCTTATCTTTGAGGTTGTTGATAATTCAATTGATGAAGCAATGGCAGAATATTGTGATCGAATCGAGGTTACTGTATCGAAAGATAATTCTGTCACTGTGATTGATAACGGTAGAGGGATTCCAATCGATAAGCATAAAGAAGAAAACAAGTCAGCCGTTGAAGTCGTTATGACTACCCTTCATGCAGGAGGAAAGTTTGATTCGAAGGCTTATAAGGTTTCCGGTGGATTACACGGAGTAGGAGTCTCTGTTGTTAATGCACTTAGCGCATGGATGGAAGTTGAGGTTGCAAGAGATGGATACCTCTGGACTCAACGGTATGAACGTGGTAAACCTGTATCAAAATTGAAAAAATGTGGAAAGAGAAAAACAACAGGGACCGAGACCTCTTTCTACCCGGACCCTGAAATCTTCAAAGAAATCCAGTTTAGTTATGAATGTCTTGCCAACCGCTTAAGGGAACTGGCTTTCCTGAATAAGGGCTTAAGGATAAAATTAAACTTTGAGCCTACTGAAAAAATAGCATCTTTTCGCTATAATGGCGGTATAAAGGAGTTTATCGAGTATTTAGATAAGAATAAAAACCCAATTAATCCACATTCTATCTATATTCATAAAGAAGTGGATAATTGTTTAATAGAGGCTGCACTTCAATTCAATGATTCCTACACTGAGAATATATTTTCCTATGCCAATAATATAAGAACAACAGAAGGAGGAACTCATCTTTCTGGATTCAAAAGTGCATTGACAAGAAGTATTAATCAGTATGTAAAAGATCATGGGCTTATCAAATCAAAGGAACCAAAACTTGATGGTGATGACATTCGCGAAGGTCTGACTGCGGTGATATCTGTAAATCTCCCACAGCCTCAATTTGAAGGGCAAACAAAAACAAGGTTAGGTGATCTGGAAGTAAAAGGTCTTGTTGAATCCGTAGTCGGTGACGGTCTTTCAGAATATTTAGAGGAACATCCAAAAGCAGCAAAAAGGATTATACAAAAGTCAATAATAGCAGCAAGGTCAAGAATAGCAGCAAAGAAGGCAAGAGATCTAACGAGAAGAAAGAGCGCCCTTGATTCATCGAGTCTTCCTGGTAAACTTGCCGATTGTTCATCCAGAGACCCGAGAAAATCCGAACTGTTCATTGTGGAAGGAGATTCTGCAGGAGGTTCTGCTAAACAGGGAAGGGACAGGGAATATCAGGCCGTTCTCCCCCTTAGGGGCAAACTTCTAAATGTAGAGAAGACACGCCTCAATAAGGTTTTAAACAACAATACAATTCTCACTCTGATAAGTTCCTTAGGGGTGGGTATTGGTAAAGAAGATTTCAATTATGATAAACTCAGGTATTATAAGATAATAATAATGACCGATGCGGATGTGGATGGTGCTCATATAAGAACTTTGCTCCTCACCTACTTCTTCCGATATGCAAGAGAGATTATTGAGAATAATAATCTGTATATAGCCCAACCTCCTCTCTATCAAATTAGTAATGGAAAAATAAAGAAATGGGCTTATACAGAAAGGGAAAAGGAAAAGTTCATTGAGGAACTGGGTAAAACAAAGGCAAAGGTCCAGAGGTTTAAGGGATTAGGAGAGATGAATCCCACTCAACTCTGGGAAACAACAATGAATTCGGAAACGAGGATTCTGCGCAGGGTTACAGTTGAAGATGGGATTGAAGCAGATAGGTTATTTGACATATTAATGGGTAATGCAGTTTCTCCAAGAAAAAATTTCATCCTTAAGAATGCCAAGTTCGTGGAAAATCTTGATGTGTAGGGCTGTTCTGCAGCTTATCAAATTTAATTATACTTTATTGGGAAACTATACAAAAGAGTAAAAGCCGAATTCTTACAAATACCAGATTAGGTAAATATTGCATTTTAGATTCTGAAAATCAAAGGAATAGCCGGAACTTTTGTATATTGTCTCCTTTTCCTCTTTTCTCTCTTTTTCTCGTTTCTCATTATTCATAGTAATGTTAGATAGGCTACTGATAGAAAATGATAAATTCTTTGTTATGAACTGCTCAATACCCAATCCGAGATTTATTCCATAAGAAGTCCTATTTGTTGTTTCTTTTATTTTATAGACAATTATACTATCTGCTGTGAACTCCTTTTCATACCATTCAGAAAGTTCTTTATAAATTTTGGTTCCTAAACCGAAAATTCCATAGAACCCTGTTTTTTTTGTCTTTGAAAAGGCATAATGAAAGTTAGACTCCGCGTCAAAGGTAAAATAAGAGTCTTTTAAACTGTCAACTTTTGCTTCCTGGGATGAATAATTGATATCCACCTCCGGTGCTATGATAAAAGATTCCCCAATCCCAATTCTCATTGTAAAGAGAGAAGGTTTCAGTAAATTTTCTCCTAATGTCTGGCCAATACCAAATCCTACTTTGGGATTTGCAAGTAAAAGAACTGATACAAATAAAAGGTTTCCCATAATACCTCCTTTTTAACGGGTTGAATAATCCTCCAAAAGATAAATCTCGTAGCAATCAAAAGTACCAACTACAATCCCGGGCATTATTATTATCTCGCCAGAAAACCAGAGAGACTTTTTCACGAGTCCCTCATTTGAAAACCATTCACACCATTCCATACCCAAATTGTTTTTCACCTCAATTTTCCAAGAAGTGAAGATTCCGGCTGGAGTTTCTACATCTTCAATATCTATAACTTTTCTCTTCAGTAAGAATGGATCGTCAAGGCTAACCCATTCTTTTCCAATTATGAGTGGATATAAAAGCACTTTTCTTGGAGGAAATCTGGAGGTGGCATATCCTCTAAGACTTCTTAATCCATTAATCCATTGAATGATCTCATCGGGAGAGGTAAATTCTCTTCCTGCAAATTTTAATTTATATTCTGAAGAACCTTTTGGCAGATGAGATAACCTTGGTCTTTCATAACCTATCTCATAGAGCCCGGGCTGTCCATTCCAGAGGTCAATATACCATCTAAGTGTGTAGGAATTATTTCCATAAGACCATTCCTTCAAAACATAGGAATCGTATCCAATAAATTCATCTCGATCTATAATCTTGCATAAAATAGAATCCCGATAAACTGAACTATCACCAGATAAAGGTGGATGGGAAATCATTTTATTTTCCTTACTGTATTTCCACCAATTGCCAAAAGAAAGTGGAAATTCTCCATTCTCTTCTTCAAGAATAGGAGAATCTATACTACAATGAAGAGAAAAAATAAGAACTAAAAATCCTGAAAAAACTATAATTTTCTTCATTATTCTGTTAATTATCCTCCTTTAATTTAAGCATATGTCGAAAAATAAAAAAGTCAAGGATTTGCTATTCAGGTAGATGTTTTAAGTATTCATCTACCAGTAAAATTGCCTCTTCTGGGGTTCTAACCCTTTTAAAGGGAAGAGGAATACTGCAACGAATCCCAATTATCTTCTTCTTATAGATGTGTCCAAAGGCTATTTCACTCTGTGTCCCAACCCTCCCGTCTATAGCTATCAGGACATCAGCAGTCTGTGTAATGATTACATTACGTGCATGGCTCATACTGGTTACAATAGGTATATCAACCCACTTATTGGCGCTGGATTTAGAGTGTCCAGGAAGGATCCCAATCACCAAACCACCTGCTTCCTTTGCCCCCTTTGAGGCTGCTTCCATCACTCCACCAAGACCACCGGTCAATAGAGCATACCCCCTTTCTCCTATCAGTTTCCCTGTTTCATAGGCAATTGAGTAGATGCCTTCGGGAACTTGTGAACCTCCAATAACTCCTACTATCCTCATCTTATCACCGCAATTTTTCCGTAGGAATTATCCAAGTCCCCTGCTTTTATCATATAGTAGTATATTCCGTTGGATACTTTCCTCCCCTTCTCATCCCTTCCATTCCACTCTGCATAGTTAACCCCGTATCTTGATATCCCTGGTTCTAACTCCTTCACCAATCTTCCTGCTATTGTAAATATTTTTATTTCCACCCTCACCTCTTTTGAAAGATGATAGATAATTGTTGTCCTATCCTTCATTGGGTTTGGATAGTTATCCACACCCCAGAGAGCTTTTTCCTCTCCAATCTTAAAGGTTGCCTCTTTTAGACCAATATTTCCTGCATTGTCCTTTGCATAAACCTTAAAATGAATGGTGTCAGAAAACAATGGACTTTCATAGGATAATGTTGCTTCACCCGTAGTTGGACTACCTGTATGATAGGTGAATTTATCCGTGAGGTAGATTGGGCTGGCATTATTTATAAGGACCTGCAAATTTGGATTGGATCTTAAATCTATTCCACTACTATCTCTCACTATCACTGTTAATTTTCCAGATTGAGGTATGAGGTTCCCTTTACTTAACAACCTTCCTTTTACCTGAAAACTAATATCAGGGGGAAGGGTATCATTCGAACCTGTTCCCTTTTTAAAGTAAAAAGGCAAGCGGAGATGAGACTCCTTATCCCCTCTGGAGTAAAGGTAGATATTCCCGGAATCTCCACCTATATCTAATGGGAGATTTATCTGGATCCTGAAAGAATCGTTCTGGACCGGTGCGCTACCTTTAAATAATCTCCTTCCTATCTTTTTTATTGCAACAGGTAATGAATCACTACTTTCATCTGCATCTAAGGTTGTATCATAATCTGCTTCTGCAAGGATGCAGTAGATCTTATTTGAAGATGTGTGAGTTTTTCCTTTGATAATAATACTCTCCCCACCTCTTGCCGTATCCGGTATTGAGGCGATGAGCGAGGCGGAATCTTTAAGAATTGAAGTAGCTGGGTCTCCAAAGAATGTATAAGTAAAATGTCCAGCTTCTTCCTTTGCGAAAAGAAAGGCATCACCCGCTGTGGTTACCGAATTTCTGAAGAGTTGTCGAACAAAGCTTCTACCCAACGCATTATTGGAGCCCGGATATGTTGCTCTACCAGCTGCGATAGAAACAACATTTCCGCCTTCAGAATATAAAGTTGAATAACCTCCAATACAGTCTTCATCAGGTCGTTCAAAATAACCTACATCACAGGAACCAAAATAATAGATTGGCGTTTTCCTCCAGTTCATGAATTTATTCACGTCTTGAAGCAGAAAAACTGATTCATGGGTCAATCTCCTAAGATTTCCATGCCCAAGAAAAATCCCTACAAGAGCACCCTCTGAAAAATCATTTAAGAAAGCATCTTCTGCACCTGGTTTCTCAGCCCCAACCCTGGAGTATCCAAGTAGATATACCTTCTTCTGGTAGAGCCACCCGGGTAAAATTTCTGAGATACTCTCAGCTCCTTGAGTGTGAGTTACCTCCCCTGATGAATAATTAGGGCTATAAGCATCATCAGCCAGGAGGATCGCATTCATTCTCCAATCTCCTGAGTTAGATTCGTATTGTATCAATTTGTCAATCCAGGCATCTGCATCCGCCTCGTTTGATGCGGTTATTCTTCCAATTGGAATATCTTGAATTCCATCTTCATTGAAATCCACAAACCAACTATCCCAGTTAGGGTTCTTATCCAGATAGCCACTCCCAGTATAAATGTATGTTTCTTCTGTATGGATTGGAATAAAACAACTCTTTCCAATCCTGGTAAGATTCTTGGGGTCATAACTGCCGTCTCCTAAAAGGAAAACATAACTCACAGGAGGATTCCATCCACTCTGAGTAAAGTTCAGGAATCTCTTGATTGCTGGAGGATCAGAAACTCCGTAGGAGAAGTTGTCGTAGATCTCTTTCAGGGTTATTACTTTTGCTATCGGCGATGAGAAGCTACGGAGATGTTTTTCTCTCCAAGCTTTTAGTTTATAAGCTGAGGGAATGAACTCCGTAGGAGAAATGACAACCCAGTCGGCACCTCCTGACCATAGGGAAGTTGGGTCTGAAATGGATATCCCCCGGATAGAATAAGGTGAAATCTGTAAGGATATCTCCTTTGCAGTTGTAGAGAAATCTATACTTCCATTATTGAATGAATGTGATATAAGGTAGGGCTCCTCAGAATTACTAATGTCCAGCAAATAGGGTTCCTCATGAAGATTACTCACTGAGTAATGTTTAACAGAACCGGTATCCGAATGAATGGTTAATTTCCCACCTTCCGTAATCAACTTCCTCTCATAGATTACCTCCACAAAGTCCATTATCACAGACTCATCCATGTTAAGTAAGGTAATCTGAAACTGGTTTGAGCCTGAAGTTAAAGCGGGTATAGTATCTATGAATATCGTTCTTTCACTTGCTGCAGAACCCTGGGAGGAAACTGTATCATATTGGACTGTTCCATTTAGGGATAGGCGGAAGTAATAAACTTTTGAGTTTTTAGGATAAAAGGCAATCCGAAGTATTGCCTGATTGTCGTTAGGATTGTAGGTGGTAAAGGGAATATCCAGCCAACTACTCTGAGAGGCTCCTCCAGAGGTATTGAGTTCTTCCCACCCCCAGGCGAGACCACTCCTTAATGGACTGTAATTATCCTCTTCAAGATGGATAGTATCGGTAAAATGGGATACAACCTCACCCCCATTCACATTTTCTTCCAAAATTGAGCGAGGGTTTCCATTAAGACGCAACCAGTAAACATTGGTATCTGTATAGGGGTTGTAGTAGAAAAATTTTTTCTCATTAAACCTATTTCTATCCCATCCTGAAAGAGAGTGAGCAAAGAAGAGGATTCGTTCTCCCTGGTTAAAAGTTCCGTCACCATCCGTTTCATAGATAGCAGGGATTAATGAAGGAAGTGGATCTAAATTACTTAAGGAGTCCATATCCCATTTAAGGACTTTTGTATAACCTGTGCGAACTTCAATCTTCTCAGGATCAATGGAAGATGGATTTAGCCCGGAAGCTCTCAGATCCCCTGGAGTAATTTCATAAAGCCCTTCCTCTATCGTTTTTAACTTAAGGTATAAGCCTTCCTTTGGTTTAACTCTGAATTCAGCTTTGACTTTTTTTTCCTTGATTTTATTCAAAAAAAGGGAGGAATTTCTCGCTGGATAGCCTCGTGGGTTAACCCACTTGCCCCCTCGGAAGTAGAGTTTAATTAAAATTGATTTCCTTATCGAAATTGTCCTTCCATCAAAACTGAAGGGATTGACTATTAAAGTTGCATTGCCAAATGGCGAAGGTCGATTCTTCTTTATTTCGACAGGAGGAGGGGTGTATCTTTCTGGCAATACCCGAGCCTTCTTTTTGTTGTAAAAATACACCACCGAGGGAATTCCTCTGTCTTTCTTAGATTGTAAAACTTGATATTTGAGATCGATTTTAGCCCCGATTGGGATTAATAGCCTTTTTCTACAAGAAGGCAGAGCGGGCAAACCTTCTTTTTCCGGATATTTTCCTCTCTCTAACTCATAAAAAATCTTACCATCTCTTATAAATTTTTTATATTCTGCAGAATATCGAAGAATAAGAGAATCGGGTGTATCGGCAAGGATACTAAAAGAAGAGATGAGTAAGATGGTTATCACAACTTTTTAGCTTCCTCAATCAGCATCACAGGTATTCCATCTTTTATTGGATAGGCGAGTTTGCACTTATGGCATATCAGCCTCTCTTTTTTCTTATCATACTCCAGTTCCCCTTTACATTTAGGGCAAACAAGTATATCAAGTAATTCCTTATTTATCATCAGAACCTCCTTTTGGGTTTAAAGTTGTAGAAGCCTTCAGAATTGCATAAATCTCTCTTGCCAATTGTTGATTCTTTACTGTAAAACGGAGAGCATTTCCAGCTGGATGCCCAATCCCGAACAGTTCTTTATTGATGAGAATACCCACAAATTCCTCCTCCAGAGCTTTATTAAAATTAACCAATAACCAGAATCCACCATATTCATTCTCTCTTATTTCAATGTCTTTTACTCTTGTCTGGATTTCCTCCACAATTTTATAGTGTTCAATGGAGTCAGGTGCAAGGAGTAATTCTCCTTCTGGAGAAGGTTTTATTGCCAGGATGGAATATTTTCCCTTCGTGAATAATAAGCCATTTAGATTTATCGGGAAAATCTCTTCGAAGTAGATTCTATTCTCCTTAACCTCAACTCTCCTCTCTCCATAATATTCCAGCCTATTTTTCAAAATATTCGGTTCAATTTCTCCCTCTATTTCAAAAATCTTTCTTGGGACTTCAAGAAGAGGTTCAATCTCCATCTCCCACTCAATGCCAGTTGATGATGCTCTTATTTCTTTGATACACCCATTGCTTATTAGAAGTTTTCCTTCTCCTTCTTCCCCACCAGGATTAAAAAGAGAGAGATTTGCCGGGAATGAATATCTATATTCATTGTGGTTGTGAGAAATGAGTTGGAAGTGCTTCAATCCAAGAAGATTTTTTATCTCCTGGTATGGATCAATATTTGTGATTGGTTCTTCAATTTTATCTAATTTGATTGTCCCCTCTATTTCGTAATCCCCTTCGCCTTTATAAATACCCTTGGCTTTAAGACTTGTTATTCTTCCTTCTTTTTCTCGAATAACATTCCAATTGAACTGGAATCCATTTGCGAGTTTTTGAATCATTACCTCGGGGTAATCATATGGAGGGGGGGTGTAAACTTCTCGTACACAACTAAGTATAAAAAGCACAAAAACTATTCGTCTCATTACGGGTAAATTAACCCTTTCTTTTAAAAAGTCAACTATATTATTTTAAGATGGAGGAATTACGAAAATGGAAGTAGAAAAAAACACCAGAACCTCAATTGTAAATTTATAATTTGCTAAGAAATTATATAATGTTAACCAAACCTATATTATAACCGAAGTCTGGTGCTCTTATTTTTTAATCGGACTCTATTTTAATAGCGTCCTCAGGGCAGGAACTAACACAAGCCTGACATTCAATGCATGAAGGCATCTCAAATTCTAATGTCAAATCAGAGGAATCGTTAGGTTCAACCTCCTTATAGTATTTATCCAATTCATCCTTGTTCTCTACTTCATCATCAACTGGCTTACACCACCTCCCATTCTCACTACTCTCTAAAATATCAACAGGGCAAGCATCAGCACATTCTGCTTCACCAGTACATTTGTTGTAATCATATATAACTTTGGGCATTGATACCTCCTTTTTAGTTTTAGTTAAAATTCAAAAACAATTTGCAAAATATTTATATTACAATTCCCTGTTTTGTCAAGGGTTTCTTCTCATTTTCCCGTTACTCCTATAAAAATGAATTCAAAAGATAATCCCTTGATTTTTTCCAATATTTGTTTAAACTAAAAAAAAGGAGGTTTTATTATGCGTAAGTTATTGTTAGTATTACTCATCTCAGTTCCGTTATTTGCAGCTACGGGCTGGCTGATAAATGGAGATTCTGTTGCTACTGATACGGTTGGCTCTTTAATGTTCGTTGAAGGTCACTTTGATGGTGGAGATACAACAGGTTTAATTACTATGTATATAGACCTCGATAATGATGGTTTAATCGATCCAGAGGATCCAGCTATGTTCTATGCTACTGTAATCGATGGAAGTTGGGAAGACATTGATGAGATTGCAAATGGTTATTTCTCCGCCGAGGAGATGATGATTCCTGTTTCAGGAGATTACATAATAACTGTGGAGGATAACATCAGCTCTGATCAGGTAATTTTGCATAATAAGCCCTTAATCAGTTCCTATTCCATCTATGGTCATATAAGCAAACCAGATACCTCCGGTCTTGCAGTGTTAGCAAGTCCTATGGAAGTTGAAGATATGATTGGAGATATTACCGACAATGATGGGAACTATGTCATTTATATTCCCGATACCTATGTTGGCTCTTACTTAAATTTTGGGTTAATGAATGTAAGGGATACTTTATCAGAATATCTTGGTACTATAAGAGATTCCATTTATTTTTCGGGGAATGTGCTCCATAATGATTCAATGACTCCAACAGATTATTCCATGATTCAAGGGACATTTGTAGATGAAACTGGCTTTCCTTATACCAAGCCAATTGTAGCTCAGGCTACAGGATACTATGTTGATATAATTGGTAATCCTTGTCTCTGCATTCAGCATGGATCGGCTACTACAGGAGTGGGTAAAATGTTTCTACACACCTGCCCCTTTGGAGAAACGGGTAATAGGTGGAATGTGGATTTAGATTTAGATTCAGACCCTTATTCAATGGATCCTCCCGATATAGAAGGTATATCCTTTGACTATCCACCAGATACTTTAACTGATACAATTACCATTTATTCCTGTGATGCAGCAATAGCAGGGACGGTTTTTGTAGATAATAATCCAGCAGATGCAATAGAAGTCTGGGCTTGGAATGATACTACCTGTAATGCTCCGGATAACGGAACCTATTCTGATGGTCATTATCGTATCTTTGTATCATCCTATGCAAATTCATACTGGGTAGGAATAGAAACGGAGGATTCAGTTGTAGAGGGAGATCAACTTGTTACACCTGGCTCAACAGGGGTGAATTTCCATATTATAACTTCTGGTATTGAAGAAAAACCAGTATCACAGGAACTAAAGATTTCTCCAAATCCTTTCATCAATTCTGTAGTTCTCGAGGTTTCTGGTATAACCAGACCAAAAGCTCTCCGCATCTACGATGTAACAGGGAAACTTGTTGATATCGTCTATCCTGAGAACCCGGGGAGCAGAATTGTAAGATATCAATGGGATGGGTCTGATAGAGATGGTAAAGCCCTTCCTGCAGGAGTGTACTTTGGCAGGATTGAAGGCAAAAAGCCAATAACAGGAAAACTCATTCTGATTAGATAAAAACCCCTGGGTTATCTAATAGCGAGGTTAAGGAATACTTAAAAATCAATTTAGCATTGACAAATAAGGTTTTTTCTATAAAAATATAAATGAGCCCCTGTAGCTCAGTGGAGAGAGCACCGGTTTCCTAAACCGGGGGTCGTAAGTTCGAATCTTACCAGGGGTATATGAATACAGGGGGAATGATGAGAAGGTATAAAAAGAAAGAGCTAAAGCGTGACGAATTCAAAGAAACAATACAGAATCTTATCATTTTTTATGAACACCATAAGCAACCTGCTATCTGGATTATTATGGGAATCCTCATCGTTATAATTGTGACTTTCTCGTTTAGAAACCATGCAAGGACAAAATTTAAACAAGCAAGGAAGGAATACAACATTGGAGTCGTTGTATACAACAGCGGCGATTTTGATCAAGCCCAGCAGCAGTTCGAAATGGTAAAGAATAATTTCTGGGGCACGAGTTTTGCCCATCGCTCCACATTTATGCTTGCAAATATCTATTATAATAAAGGTCAAATAGACAAAGCTCTCCAGAATTTTCAAGATTTCGTAGAAGGAGATTATGACGAACTCTTTACTCCTGGAGCCTACGAAGGAATAGCAAAATGTTATGAACAGAAGGGCGATCTAACGCAATCCCTTGAATACTACCAGAAAGCTCTGGATAAATTCAAATATAATACCTTCAAAACAGATTGTCTGATGCATATGGGAAGAATATATCTTGGAATGCAATGGATCGATAAGGCTGAAAACATCTATAAAGAGGCTCTAAATCTTACCAATAATTCTACAATTCGAAAACAGGTAGAAAGAAAACTGAAAACAATTGAGGCATTAAAAGAAATAAGTGGATAAAGAATTAATTAATAATATCAGGAAGATAATTATAGAGAAAGAACTGGATGCAGTCCTTATAAGTGATATCTATAGGATACTTTATCTACTTGGGATTCCATCTTCTTTCAATCTTATTGAAATAGGTTTCTTTCTTCTAATAACAAGAGAAGATATATACCTTATCGGTGATCCCTTTTCTTTTTCTTTGATTAAAGTTCCTAAGGGAGTAAAAAAAGAAGTCGAGGGAATCAAAAGCCTGATGGAAAATGGAATGTCTCCTGTAAATCGATTGAAAGGTCTAGTTAAAAAATTAAAGATCAAGAAAATTGGTTCATTCGAAGATACGAAACTCCCTGGTTTTAAGGTAGTAAAAATTGACGACCCCTTCCTTAAACTTTTTCTCTTTCCAGATGAAAATCGACTTGCCATTTTAAAGGAGAATGCAAAGATTTGCGAAAAGGTTCTAAAGGATTCTCTAAAGGATATAAAAGAAGGATGCTCTGAAATAGTTATCAGGAATACAATTGATGAAAATATCTACCATTTTGGTGGAGAAAGGCGGGCATTCCCAACAAAAGTGATTTTTGGGGGGAATACCGCCAATCCTTTTGCCATAAGTAATAACAATGAACTAAAAGAGGGTGAGCCTTTATTCATTAATTTTGGGATTATCCGTTCAGGAATTGGAATGGAAATAGCAAAGACATATATAATGGGAAAATCTACCGAAGAATTAAGACTTGCTTACAAGAATACCTCTGGTATTTATAAGAAATTTCTTGAGTTCCTCAGTCCAGGGAAGATAACAGGGGAAGTTTATAATTATGTATGGGGTCTTATTAAGAAGAAAGGCTATGATGAAAATTTTATCCATCCAATGAGCACCCCACTCCCCCCTATTAGAACCGGAATAATCATCTCCCCCGCGAATTCATCAATACTTAAACCAGGGGCTATTCTATCATTAAAATTAGACTTTTATTTTCCCGGGAAGTTCGGTATAAATTTCCAGGATGTTGTCTTATTAGGAGAAAAAACTATAAACCTAACCGATTTCCTGAACAAGGGGAGTCCCAATGTTATTACCGATAAGATCTGAGAGTAAGGTTCGCCGATTCCCTCTTGTAACCGTTTCTCTTATAGGGCTTAATATCCTGATATTCCTTTTTACATACCCAATTATGCTTCGAAATAGAACTGCAATATTGGAAAAATATGAACAACTAAATAACTACGAATTAAAAATTTCCGTTAAATATAAATATTTTAAAGAATACCTCGGGAAAGAAGAAGAAATGAGAGAGAAGATAAAAAACAAGGAATTCGGTCTCGCCCAGGAGGAATGGGAAGAATGGTGGAAGAAATACGAGGAATATAAAAAAGCTCTTGATTCAAGGTTTACGAAACGCTTTGGTTTTACCCCCACTAATTTCAAACCAATTACACTCATAAGCTCTCTATTTCTTCACGCAAGTATAGGCCATCTTCTTTTTAATATGTGGTTTCTCTGGCTTGTCGGTTGCAATATTGAAGATAAATGGGGAAGGCCGTTTTTCCTTGGTTTTTACATTATATCGGGGATCCTTGCATCCATTGTCTTTGCATTGATTTCCCAATCTACCTATCCTCTAATAGGAGCTTCAGGTGCAATTGCAGGGGTTATGGGCGCATTTGCCGTTCAGTATTATAATTCAAAGATATATTTCTTACTCATATGGCTCTTTCCTCCAATAATTACAACATTCCCTATTTATGCCGGGATTTTTCTGCCATTCTGGTTCGCACAGCAATTATTTTATGGCTTTTACCTGAGTGAATCATCGAATGTTGCCTTCTGGGCACATGTGGGAGGTTTTGGGTTTGGAGTTCTTGTTGTCCTTTTAATGAAGTTTTATGGTTTAGAAGAGAAATTCTTAAAACCCCTTATGGATGAAACTCTGAATATTGTAGATAAGAATTTCTCAGGAGCTGTTGAAGCAAGAAGTAGAGGGGATATTGAGACTGCAGAGAGATTGTTGAGAGAAAAATTCAGAGAAAATCCCGCTAATCTACAAATATCAGAAGAACTGATCGACATCTACTCTTCAAATAATAGAGAAAAAGAAGCAGGTTCAGTTGTAAAAGAGACTATCTGGGGATTAAGAAAGGGAGAAATCTCTCCAGAATTAATCCTCTCTTTTTATGAGGAAACTGTGAAAGGGAAAAATCTTCTTTCATACCTAAGTCCCTTTGATTTTTATTTCATATCTGATCTATACAGAAAGAAGAAACAATTCAGAAAAGCTTCGATCGTTCTGGCAAAAGCGTATAAGGAATATATGGATACCAATGATGCTCCCTATATCCTGCTCCGGCTTATAAAGGCACTATCCGAAAGTAAAAAAAATAAATTTATAAAAGAAGCATTTCTTGAATTAAAAAAGAAATTTCCAGAAATGGAAGAAAAGGCGATTGCACTAATAAAGGAGGCAGAAAATGAATCACGTTGAGGCATTAGAGCTAGTAAAGTCTAAAGTAAATGATGATAAATTAGTAAAGCATATGCTAGCTGTTGAAAGCTGCATGAAGAGTCTTGCAAAGCATTTGGGTGAGGATGAAGAAAAATGGGGGCTTGCAGGTATCTTACACGACATTGATTATGAAAAGACCAAGAATAATCCAGAAGAGCATGGCCTTGAGGGGGCTATTTTCTTAAAAGAATTCGATATTCCAGAGGATATTTTGAATGCAATAAAAGTTCATGCAGGACACGGAGAACCAGAAACCAAAATGGATATGGCTCTTCTCGCATCCGATGCTCTATCCGGTCTTATAGTTGCTTCAGCTCTTGTCCATCCAGGAGGTCTAAGGGGGATAGATGTAGATTTTGTGATGAGAAAGTTTAAAGAAAAACAGTTTGCAAGGGGTGCCGATCGGGAGATTATAAAAAGCCAATGCGAAAAGATGAATCTTGAACTTGAAGAATTTGTAAGCGTTTGTCTTTCAGGTATGCAAAAAATAGCAGATGTTCTTGCTCTTTAACCTGATTCTTGCATTTTCTCCTCTAATAGAAAAAGATTCAATAAAAACTGTATTAAAAGACCCGTGGTTATCTCAGGATAAGTTCCATCATTTCGCCCACTCAGCTGCAATCTCCTCTTCTCTTTATCTTATAACAAATAGGTTCGGAAGCTTTAATAAAGAAAACTCAGCTTATATTTCCTTTTCCATAACTTCTCTTATTGGTGGAACAAAAGAGTTGATTGATAAAAGCTCAAAAAAGGGTAATGCCTCCGTTAAAGATTTCGTATATGACATCGCTGGTGTGGTAATTGGAATTGTTCTAATTTCTCTGGGAAGTTCGTAATGTTCAGGGTTTATGTTACCTATCCTTTTCCTGAAGGTTGGTTATCCCTTTTAGAAGGAAAGGTTATCCTTGAGGTCCAATCAAAAAAACAATTCCTATCCAGCGGAGAACTGGGAGAAAGGCTGAAAGATAAAGATGCTGCAATTGTTCTTCTTTCTAATAAAATCGATAAAGAAGTTCTTAATAAAGCCCCTGAATTAAAGGTTATATCAAACTATGCAGTTGGATATGATAATATAGATATCAAAGAGGCAAAGAAGAGGGGAATCATTGTCACAAATACACCTGACATCTTGACCAATGCAACAGCAGAACTCACAGTGGCTCTGATTTTTACTCTCATACGCAGGATTATTGAATCTAATGAATTTTTGCAGGATGGAAAATTCACAGGTTGGGAACCCGATCTACTCCTCGGCTTTGAATTAAAGAATAGTCTTGTTGGGATACTTGGAGCAGGAAGGATAGGTTCAGCTGTTGCCAGAAAATTACACTCGTTGGGTGCTGAAATCGTCTATTATGAGCGCTTGAGAAAGAAAGACCTGGAAGAAGAGATAGGCGCAAGAAAGAAAGAACTCAAATGGATACTTGAAAATGCCAATATCATATCAATCCATCTCCCTCTAACAAAAGAAACTCATCATCTTATAGATGAAGAGGAAATTTCCCTGATGAAGAAAGACGCTTTCTTGATAAACACAGGCAGAGGTCCTATTATAAATGAAGCAGCCCTTGCAGACGCTCTCAGAGAGGGAGAACTCAGAGGAGCAGCAATAGATGTCTTTGAGCATGAACCGGGTATAAACCCTCATCTCCTCCGATTGAAAAATGTTGTGGCAACACCCCATATAGGAAGCGCAACCTATAAAGCAAGAAAAGGTATGGCAGAGATAGCTTGTAAGAATCTCCTCGCTGCCCTTCAAGGCAAAGAGCCTCCTTACAGGGTTGCATAATCCACCTCTAAAAGATTAATTAAAAACTAAAAATGGACCCCTTTTATTTATCTATTTCAGAGGAGAGTTTCAGAGAGAAAGTAGAAGAACTATGGAAAACCCTCAGTTGTTGTAAGTTGTGTGGTTGGGAATGTGGAGTAAATCGATTCAAGGAGAAAGGGGCTTGCAGGGCTGGTGTTAAGATGGAGGTATCCTCTGCTTTCCCTCATTTCGGGGAGGAGGAAGTCCTCGTTGGAAGGAATGGGTCGGGAACTATTTTCCTGAGTAATTGTTCATGCAAGTGTGTCTATTGCCAGAATTGGCCAATTTCCCAGGGTGGAGAAGGAAGGGAAGTTACTGAGGAAGAAATCGCCACAACAATGATAAATTTGCAAAAATTAGGCTCTCATAATATAAATTGGGTAAGCCCCACCCATTATGTTCCCCAACTGGTAAAATCTCTTTCCATTGCTAAAGAACTTGGTCTTCGGATCCCAATCGTCTATAATACAGGAGGTTATGATTCCATCCAGACAATTCAAATGCTGGATGGAATTGTGGATATTTATATGCCTGATATAAAGTATGGTTCCAACGAGAATGGCCTAAAATACTCTAAAGTCAAAGATTATTGGGATGTTGTAAGGATTGCAATTAAGGAAATGCACACGCAGGTTGGTGATTTATTAATAAATGATAAAGAAATTGCAGAAAGAGGTCTTCTTATAAGGCATCTTGTTTTACCGAATAAAAAAAGCGAATCAGAGAAGGTTCTTAAATTCATCCTGAATGAAATCTCCCCTGATTCCTATCTGAACATTATGGGCCAATACAGACCCTGTTTTAAAGCTTCAAAATATAAAGAACTAACAAGACCTATAACGAGAAGGGAATATCAAGAAGTAATTGATAAGGCAAGAGAATTGGGTCTCCATAGAGGTTTTTAAATACTTAAGCAAGTAGTACCGCTATAATTCCCACCAGGAAGATACCGTCAAAAACACCTGCGCCTCCAATACTCATAACTCCACATCCGCCCATTCTTGCAATTTCATTAAGATGCAGGACATCAGCTCCAATAAGAGTTCCAAGGACTCCGCTCACATAGGCAAGGGGGGCTGGATTATCTCGAGCGAGTAATAGACCTATAATCACGCAGATAAGAGGAGGAATAAACGCAGGAATAGTAATACCAATTCCTGCAACTGGCTTTGCAAGGAAATAGGTAAATAGTGTTATAATAGCAATGCCAATAAGGCCCTTTATGGGGGAAACAAAATGAAAGAGATAGATAGATAAGAGGACAGGAATTATACAACCTCCCACGTTTACTGCAATTACTTTACAGTTCATTTGTTTTGGAAAACCAAGAAACCTTTCAAAATTTTCTTCCCTTCTAAACCCTCCCTCTACCAGTTCCTTTTTTACCGGGATATTTATAGAAGAACCCAGAAGCGAGAGAAAGTAAATTAAGATGCCAACTGACATTGGAATACCAAGTTTAGAAGAAACGGCTCCAATTATCCCAAACTGTATCATAAAAAATAGAAATGGAAAAAGAAGAATGAAAGCTATGAATAAAATCAGCGAAAAAGGAAGGAAAAACATACTCTCTCTACCTCCTTACGATTTTAACAGTTTAAAGTTAATTTTCTCCATCTACAGTAAATCTGTAAAAAAATATTGAAATGTCAAGACCTATTATTAACCGCTAATAGGTATATTTACAACTAATTACGGTTAATTTTGAATTGCAAACTCAAGAGTTGTGCCCTATAAGCATTATCTCAACTTATAGAGGTCTATACTCCCATTTGAAGTTCCAACTATAATCTTCTTGCCGCCTTTTCCTAATTTCCCTTTCACATAAGTTTTCTGCAACTTCTCAACAGTCAATTCGACATTATGAATTTCAATTTTCCCATTTGAAGTATCCATTTCTATATCTGCATTTAATTCCGGTGAAACATAAAGGTCTATTGAACCATTGCTTGTTTCAATCTCCACCTCATCACCTTTAATTTCTGGTATTTCAACCTCGATTTTCCCATTGGAGGTTTTTGCTTTTCGTAGGCCTCCTGAACCTTTGATATTTATCGCACCATTGCTGGTTCTTGCAGAGACAAAGCCATCCACATTTTTTACCTTAATCTTTCCATTACTTGTTTCTGCTTCTATATTTCCAGTTGTCTCTTCTACCTCAATTGAACCATTTGAAGTTTTTAGTTTTGAAGGCCCCTTTGTCCCTTCAAGTTCAATTGATCCGTTAGAACTCTCAATTTGAGAAACCATCACAACCTCCGGGACTTTAATTTCATAGTTCACAGAAACCTTAGCTCTTTTCTTTAGAAACTCCGTTCTAATCTCCATATTCCCATTCATATTAACCTCAATTTTCACTTTGTCTAATTCGCTCTTACCCCAATTTGTTCCCTTTAAAGCAACAACTGAAACTTCATCTTTATCCCACTTTTTAATCTCTATACTTCCATTCCTGTTATAAACACTAATTTCAGTTCCTGGTTTCACTTTGTAAGTTTCCTGGAATTTTTGAGTGTATCTACGGCTGGAAGCGTTTATAGATAGAAAGAAAAAGATAAGCACAAGAAGCTTTAACAATGGATTCAATTTTTTATTATACATATTCTACCTCCTTTTATTATGTTTGACACAAAAAGTACTCATTTTGTTTCACATCTTGACAATCTTTTTTACTTCTATAAACTCAACACACAATGAGAAATTATAAAAATTATATTTGAGGATAATATGAGCAATGCTTTTATATGGATAGGTTTTATTATATCTCTTGCGTTAATCATTTTCGTAGCCATAAAAAATCTATGGCTCGGTCTCTTTTTAGGGGCTCTAACCCTTGGCTTATTCAATCTCTCTTTCAAAGGATTAATTCAGGTTACAGTTTCCACTCTTATAGACCCTTCAATAGTTCTACTTGCGCTCTCTGTTGCAATTATTCCAATCATTGGAGGTGTAATGGAAGAGTCCCATTTAATGGAGTCTCTGGTTCAGAACCTCAGGGTAGGGAAAAAGGGAATACTTATGTTACCTCCTGCCTTATTTGGTATGCTACCCATGCCCGGTGGAGCTCTTCTCTCTGCCCCAGTGGTTAAAAGGACAGGAAAAGGAGTTAAGAATGAGACAAAAGCGGGGATTAATGTTTGGTTTAGACATCTTTTAATTTTCATATATCCACTTGGTTCATTACTCCCCACAACCAAAATGGCAGGCCTTAACTTATACAGAGAGATTTTATATATACTTCCCTTCTTCTGTGTCATTTTCATAATGGGTTTGTTTTTTCTGATTCGAGGAGTATCAGGAAGTATTGATTACAAAAAGGATTTTGACCTAAAAGAGCTTCTCATACCTCTCGGGATCATCTTAATTGCTCCAATTGTCCATTTATCTTTTATGAGGGTATTCAGAATCTCGGAGATCCCCTTAATTATAGGTGTTAGTTTAAGTCTGATTGTCGCTTTAAAGGCTTCTCGCCTGAGGGTGAGAGAAATCTTTCAAATTGCAAAGAAGATGAAGATTTGGAATTTCGCTTTGATAATATTTGGGATGTTTCTATTCCTCAACATATTTAAAGCATCGAACATTTCTTCTGTGATTGCTGATATTGCCTTTTCCAAAACTTTCCTACTAGTGGGGATTGGGGCTTTCCTTGGATTTGCAACGGGTAGAGTGCAAGTTCCAGTTTCAATAATCATACCCATTTATTTTGCAAAATACGGATTGGATGCAATTTCTCCAGAGGCTTTTGCCATTATGTTTTTCGCCTCCTTTATGGGTTATATAATTTCTCCCATCCATCCCTGTGTTTTAATTTCCATTGAGTTTTTCAATACAACTCTCAAAGATTTTATGAAAAAAATGATTACTCCCACGGTTCTTTCCCTAATCATTGCCGCAATAGTTGGTATTATTATTTTGTAGAAAAATTATCAAAGCCAGCTCTATACTCTAAATAGATAAGAAAATAAAAAAAGTAACGTGGTCTGACCCTGTTATGACCCTTTAACTACTAACTGATGACTGTAGTTTACCCCTTGGCAAAAATAAATTAGCACCGACCCTATTATCTATAAATTATGTCGCAGTAGATGTCACAGTAATTTATAACATCTTGTAGGGTCTGTTTTACTCTTTGCTATTTCCTTGATTAAGCCTAAATTAACAAATTTTGATAGATCACGCTGAACGGTTCTTCTTACCAAATTAAATCTCTGCCTGATTTCCTCAACAGAAGTCCGATTCCTCTCTAATAAATACATTAAAATCTTTTGCTGCCGCTCGTTTAGATTAAATCTTTTGGCCTTCTCAACGAGAACTTCCTTTTTAATAGCTATCTCTCCTTTTGTTTTAACCTCTATTAGTTGATTTTTTAGACCTTCTGAAAAATATTCAAGCCATCCTGTCATATTCATATCATTGTTTCTCACTGATTGGATAGCGTCATAATACTTTCGCCGATTTTTGTCATAATATTCAGATAAGGAGAAAAGCCGCTTGAAATCATAGCCATTTTGATAAAGAATAAGTGTACATAAAACACGAGCCGTTCTTCCATTTCCATCCAAGAAAGGATGAATGTCAACAAACTGATATTGACTTATCCCTGACAAAAGAACTGGTGACATATTAGATCCTTTATTTAACCACTTAGCAAATTCTTTCATCAAGCGAGGAACACTGGAAGGTGGAGGTGGAGTATAAATTATCTCTTTGGTTATCGAGTTCACTACATAATTTTGAACTTTTCTATATCTCCCTGGTTCAAGACTGCCCCCTCTAACATCTTTAACCAAAATCTTATGTATCTTCTTAATTATACCCTCTGTGATTTCAGTTTTCCTACCAAGATATTCAGAGACAAAGTCCATTGCTTCTTTGTAATTCAGGAGTTCTTGTCGGTCGTCTTTTCTTACACCTTTCACCGATTTACCGGTTAGGATTCTTTGAGCTTGAGATAGAGTGAGTTGAGTCCCTTCGATATGTGTGGAATGGTGTGCTTCAAGGATAAGGGCTTCACTCTGCATCTCTTTTATCCATTCTTCCTTTGACTTCGCTGCTTCCAAAAAACCTCTTGCTCTTTCAATCTCAAGAAGATAATTATTTATTTTATTGGTGATTGTAAATTTTGGCTTAAACATTTATTTTAATATCTCCTGTATTATTTCTAATTTCGGTAAAGCAGAATTCTTAGTCATTTTTTAACTCTATTAAATTTACTTTGCTGTACCCATCTATCAATTTCATCTCTCTTAAATCTCCACTGTCTACCCACTTTATACGCTGGAATATTACCTGCTTGAGCCATCTTGTAAATAGAAGAAGTGCTCATCTGTAAATATTCGGCGATCTGGTCAAGGGTTAACCACCTATCTTCATAAATATTTATTTGTTTATCTTTGTTATTCATTACTAAAATATAATAATAAATAATAATAATTAGTCAAGTCCTTCATCTCCTTCATCAAAAATTGACGGGAAAGTCCAGGTAGATGGTGGTACAGTT